>Ga0180007_10005179_pt1 | contig 13380 bp, 6 predicted proteins | sample MM_PC_MetaG_FD_121122 | JGI IMG/M metagenome (GOLD analysis project Ga0180007, IMG submission 121122) | Groundwater microbial communities from the Aspo Hard Rock Laboratory (HRL) deep subsurface site, Sweden - MM_PC_MetaG | ecosystem: Environmental > Aquatic > Deep subsurface > Groundwater... | reverse complement strand
CTGCTGGATGTCGCTGGCGATTAAGGTACTGACCCTGTTCCCGGACATGGTCCGGTCGGTGCTCGGCGCCAGCATTCTCGGGCGCGCCGCCGCGCAGGGACAGGTCACCTACACGGTGGCCGACATCCGCGACCATGCGGTCGATCGTCACGGGACGGTCGACGATTACCCGTACGGCGGCGGTCCCGGCATGATCATGATGGCGCCGCCGGTGATCGAGACCGTAGAGGCCGTGCGGGAGGACGAAGCGGCGCCGCTGGTGCTGATGACCCCCCAGGGCGAGACCCTGGACGAGGCCTTGGTGCTGGAGCTGCTGGTGGCGGCGCGCGCAGCCGGCGAGCTGATCCTGATCTGCGGGCATTACAAGGGCGTCGACCAGAGGGTCGCGGACATCCTGCGTCCGCGGGAGGTCTCCATCGGGGATTACGTGCTCACCGGCGGGGAACTTCCCGCGCTGGTGCTGATCGATGCGCTGGTCAGGCGCCTGCCGGGCGTCCTGGGCAACAGCGATTCGGCGGACGCGGACAGCTTCACCACGGCGCAGGCCGGCGGGCTCGATGGCTGCTGGTACACGCGCCCGGCGGAGTTCAGGGGGCATGCGGTGCCTGACATACTCCTGTCCGGGCATCATGCGAAGATCGCCGCATGGCGCGAGGCCGAGGCCAGGGATCGGACCCGCGCGAGGCGGCCGGACCTGATTGACGACGAGAACGGACCGACGGCCGACGGCGGCGAGTCGGAGCGATGAACCATGCGAATGCCGGCCCGGCGCCGGCGCGGAAAGCTCAGGAGGCGACGATGAGCAACATCATCGATTCTATCAGGCAGGAAAACCTGCGCGACGACCTGCCCGAATTCAATATCGGAGACACGATCCGGTGCAAGATGCGCATCAGCGAGGCCGGCAAGACCCGCGTCCAGAATTACGAGGGCGTGGTCATCGCGCGCCAGGGCACGGCCAACGAGGCGTCCATCACGGTGCGCAAGATCTCCAGCGGCATCGCCGTCGAGAGGGTCATCCCCGTGCAGAGCCCGAACCTGACCGGTATCGACGTGGTTCGCCGCGGCCGCGTGCGTCGCGCCAAGCTCTACTACCTGCGCGGCCTGACCGGTCGCAAGGCCCGTATCCGCGAGAAGCAGTTCGGCCGCAAGTGAGTCGCCGGGACGACAGTCTCGCCGGCTTCGACAGCGCGTACTCCGGCGGAGGCCGCTTGCGTATCGCCGGCGTCGACGAGGCGGGCCGCGGCTGCCTGGCGGGCCCCGTGGTCTCCGGAGCGACCATCCTGCCCCCAGGCTGGTGCCCCGAAGGCCTCGACGACTCTAAGCGGCTTTCGGCCGCCAAGCGCGACTGCCTCTACGCCTCGATCCTGGAGGGCGCCCTCGCGTGGGGCGCCTTCGCCGTCTGGCCCCGCGAGATCGACCGCACCGACATCCTGCGCGCCAGCCTGAAGGCCATGTCGGGCGCCGTGGGGCTGCTGGGCGCGAGCCCGGACCTCGTGCTGGTCGATGGGAACCACGCGCCACCGCTCGACTGCCCCTGCGCCTGCATCGTGAAGGGGGACGGGCGTAGCGCCGCGATCGCTGCGGCCTCGATCGTCGCCAAGGTCGTGCGCGACCGCATCATGGTGGAACTTGACGCACGTTTTCCCGCCTACGGTTTCTCCGCCCACAAGGGATACGGCAGTCCGGGCCATCTGGCCTCCCTGGCCGAATGCGGGCCCGCCAGCGTCCACCGTTTCTCTTTCCGTCCCGTGGCCGGATTGCGTCAATCGAGCCTCTGGTAGGACTCTTGCTGCCGATCCGCAGCCTTCCTCCCGGAAAGCGGAGTCCGGCGATGTCACGCGACAAGCAGATCCTGGGCAGGCTCGGCGAGAGCCTGGCCCGCCTCTATTACGAGTACGAGGGCTACGGCGTCCTGGCGACGCGTTTCCGGGTCCGGGAGGGAGAACTGGATCTGGTGGTGCGGCGCGGTCCGGATCTGGCCTTCGTCGAGGTCAAGACACGGCGCGGCGAGGCCTGCGGCGTGCCGGCCGCGGCGGTCACGCCCCGCAAGCTGCGCCGGATGCGGCTGGCGGCCAGGCGCTATCTGGCCGCCGCGGACTGTCCGGGCGCCGCGCGTTTGCGGTTCGACGTGGTGTCGGTTACCCTCCGTCCGGACGGCGGCGGCCTGAGGCTCGAACTGCTGAGGGGTGTCCCGTGATCGCGTGACCTGCACGCTTCGCGTTACGCCGCGGAGACGCCGCCCGTTGACGTCGCCGCCCGCCCGTCGATCCGCTTTTTAGCCCTGGCATCACGCATCGGATGCGGCTAGTGTTGCCCACGACGACCGGTCAATCCACACCCGACAGAGATCATTCGCGGCGCGCCGTTCGGATCCGGACGGTGTCGACCGGAGGTGCCGCTCGACATGTCAGAATATGATTTCCGGGAAATCGAAGAGCGCTGGCGGAAGCGCTGGGAAGAAACGCGCCACGACGAGACGGACCACGTCTCGGACCGCCCCCGCTGCTACTGCCTCAGCATGTACTCCTACCCGAGCGGCGACAGACTCCACCTGGGCCACTGGTACAACTACGTCCCCGCCGACACCTGGGCCCGCTTCAAGCGCATGCGCGGCTTCAACGTCTTCCAGCCGGTGGGTTTCGACAGCTTCGGCCTGCCGGCCGAGAACTACGCCATCAAGTGCGGCGTGCATCCGGGCGTGCATACCGCGGAGAACATCCGTATCATCCGCGAACAGCTCAAGACCCTCGGGCCCATGTACGACTGGCGCAGCGAGCTGGCGACCCACACGCCCGAGTACTACAAGTGGACCCAGTGGCTGTTCTTGACCCTCTACCGCAACGGGCTGGCCTACCGCGCGGCGATGCCGGTGAACTGGTGCCCGTCCTGCCAGACGGTGCTGGCCAACGAGCAGGTCGTCGACGGCGCGTGCGAGCGCGACGGCGCCGAGGTCGAGCGCCGCAACCTCACGCAGTGGTGCTTCCGCATCACGCGTTACGCCGACCGCCTGATCGACAACCTGGCATCCCTGGACTGGCCGGAGGAGACCAAGAAGAAGCAGATCAACTGGATCGGACGCAGCCACGGCGCGGAGGTGGTCTTCACCGTCCCGGCCGGGACCGTCGACGGCGCCTTGCCGGCCGGCACCGAGACGGACGCCGCCGGCGGCGCCCTGCTGCGCGTCTTCACTACGCGTCCCGACACGCTCTACGGCGTGACGTACATGGCCCTGGCGCCGGAGCATCCGCTGGTCGCCGCGCTCACCGACGAAGCCCATCGGTCCGGGGTGTCGGACTACCGCCGCAAGGCCCAGCGCCTGAGCGAAGTCGACCGCCAGAGCACCGACCGGCCCAAGACCGGCGTGCACACCGGCGCCGTGGCGGTCAACCCGGTCAACGGCGAGCGCGTGCCCGTCCTGGTGGCGGACTACGTCCTGGCCACCTACGGCACCGGCGCCGTGATGGCGGTGCCCGCCCACGACGAGCGCGACTTCGCCTTCGCCGCGGAGCTGGGCCTGCCGGTCCGCCGCGTCATCCTCGCTCCCGGCGGCGATCCCGAGGCGCCGCTGGAAGCCGCTTACACCGAGCCGGGGAGCATGTTGAATTCCGGGGAACACGACGGAATGGACAGCGTCGAGGGCGGCCGCAGGATCGTCGAGTCCCTCGCGGCCCGGGGACTCGGTGCGGCGACCATCCAGTATCGTCTGCGGGACTGGATCATCAGCCGCCAGCGCTACTGGGGCGCGCCGATCCCCATCGTGCATTGCGCGCATTGCGGCGAGGTCCCGGTGCCCGACGAGCAGCTCCCGGTGCTGTTGCCGGAGGTCGCGGAATACCGCCCGCGGGGCAAGTCGCCGCTGGCCGCCTGCGCGTCGTACATGAACACGCGATGCCCGCAGTGCGGCGAACCCGCGCGCCGCGACCCGGACACCATGGACACCTTCGTCTGCAGTTCGTGGTACTTCCTGCGTTACCTCGAGCCGGGACTGGACACCGCGCCTTTCCGCCGCGAAACCCTCGCGAAGTGGTTTCCCATCGAGATGTACGTGGGCGGCGCCGACCACGCCTACGGGCACCTGATCTACGCCCGCTTCATAAACATGGTGCTCTACGACCTGGGCCTGGTACCGTCGGAGGAGCCGTTCCGGAGCTTGCGCCACCAGGGCATGATCACACGCAACGGCGAAAAGATGTCCAAGAGCAAGGGGAATACGGTCGTGCCGGCGGACTACCTGGCGAATTATGGCACCGATACCCTGCGCACCTACCTCATGTTCGGCTTCGCCTTTGCCGAGGGCGGCGACTGGACCGACGACGGCATCGACGGGGTCTGGCGCTATCTCAACCGCGTGTGGCGTCTGATCGACGCGGCGCAGGACGGGCATTCGCCGGCTGGTGACGCCCCGGCCGATGCCGTTCCCCTCGCGCCCGACGACACACGGCGGCGCTGGCCGCGGTTGCGTCGTGTCATGCACAACTCCATCAAGGGCTGCACCCAGGACATCGAGCGCTTCCAGTTCAACACGGCGCTGAGCCGCCTGATGGAACTGACCAACGCCCTGTACCATTACGCGGGCCGAGACATCGTGGATCTGGGCGACGCCAACTTCCGGGAAGGACTCGAGGTGCTGGTGCGCATGCTGGCCCCCTTCGCCCCCCATCTGGGAGCGGAGCTCTGGGAACGCCTCGGCGGCGGCACGAGCGTCTTCGACGCGACCTGGCCGCAGTGGCGCGAGGAGTACCTCATCGCGGATTCCATCACCTACGTCATCCAGATCAACGGCAAGATCCGGGAACGCATGGAAGCGTCCCGGGACGCCGAGCGGGGACAGCTCGAAAGGGAGGCCCTGTCCCACGGACGCATCCCCGAGCTGATCGGCGATAAGACCGTACGCAAGGTGATCGTGATTCCCAACAAGCTGGTGAACATCGTCGTGTGATGGGGAAGGAAGGCGATGAGTTACTGGGAAGTCCTCGCCCGAGCGAAGGAGCGGCTGGAGCAGGGAGATCTGCAGGGCGCCGAGGACGGCTACCGCGAAGCCTCGGCTTCGCGCGGCAAGTCCCCGGGACGCGTCTTCTGGACCGAGACGGTCGGTGACGCCGCGCGGCGCTTCTGGCGAGGGTTCGGCGGACGTGACGAGGCCGGCGAAGCCGCACGCTGGCAGCACGAGACGGAGCAATTCCGCGGTCACTACCGGGACGCGGCCCGGGCGGCGCTGGAACGGGCGCGCGGGACGCTCGCCGACGCCGCAGGATGCGGTGCCCGCGAACGCCTGGACGTGTTCGGGCTCGCCGTCTTTCTGGCTTCCGCCAGCCGTCTCGCCGACCAGCCGTCCCTGGACCCCCATCCGTACTGCGCAGCCGCCTTGGATGCGGCGCTGGAACTGGGCGAGATGCCCCCCGCCGGCGTCGTCCCCGTGGGCACGCCACTGGCGGCCGGGGCCAGGCTGGATCTCGTGCGCCGCGGCGCGCGATTGCTCGATCGCCGGACGACTCCCGCGGCCGGCGACGAGCGGGCGCGTGCCCTGGCCGCCGATCTGCTCTCGCTGCTGTCTGCCGATCATTTCACGACCTCGGCGCAGGAGACGGAGCGGTGCTGGTATTGCGCCCTGCTCACCGACCGTCATCTGGGATCCCCCCGGGAAGCGGTCCCGCTGTTCCTGGCGTACCTCGAATCCGGGGACACTACGGCCCCCTGTCGCGACGAAGCGCGGTTGCGGGCAGCGGAGATCCTGGGCAACGTGGGCGGGATCTGTCTCTCGGTGCCACGCTACGCCGAGGCGAAACGGCTGCTCGCGATGGGCGGGATGCTGTCGCCGGAGAACGAGGCCAGGCGGCTGGCGATCCTGGACGTCATCGGCGGGCGCGCGCTCGCGGGCTCAGGGGCCTGGGCCACGATGGCCCACGCGGACGGCACCTGGCAGTGCCTCCTCTGGCAGGGCGAGCAGCCGCGGGACGTCGTTTCCTGGACGCCGGGCGATGATCCCGCTCCCCTGCAGGAGCACCTCCGGATCTGCAGCGGACGCGTCGTGAGACGCGGCGCGCCATGCAACATCCTGGTATCAGAGGAAATAGATGGATTCGTGAATGTGTTTCTCGAATCCGAATCGTATCCTGACGCCGTTTCTGACAAAGCGCTGGCCGCCCTCGCCCGATCCTACGGACCGGGGCATGGACGCCCAGCGCAGAACCCACCGCCACATCCCGATCTCGATCTGGAGCTGCTGATACCAGGCAGCGGGATCGACCGGGCGCTGATCTATGGTCAGGTCTGGCTGGGCGTGTTGCATCACATCCTCGCGGCCGATCCGGCCCTGCGGTGTGGCATTCGCGAACTATCGCGCCGAGGCGATCGGCCCGCCACGTTCCTGGCTTCGTTCATGCCGCCCGAGCTGATGCCGGGTTCGGGACTGACCGCCACGCGACTGCTCGACCGCGCCAACCCGCACTTCCCGGGTCCCGCGCAGGCTGCGCCTCCGGACTTCGTTCTCGATCCATCGCTCGTCGAGCATGACGTGGCGGTGGTCAGTACGGGACGTCCCGGGGAGGTTCTCCGACGGTGGGGGGCGGACAGGCACCACTGGCGGCTCGTACTGGACGGCATGGACCGCTGGGACGACCTGGCGTCCTGTCTCGCGCGACGAGGCGGGCGTCATACGCTGATACCTCCCCGTGACGAGGTCCACGACCGGGATGCCGCGCTGTCCCGGCTCACCGCTCTGCTCGGTCCACAGGGGAGTGACGCGCACGAACTCCTCCCTCTATTCCACTGGTGCCGCATCACCGAGACCCACAACGGCGATCTCATGGATTTCCGCCGCTTCCGCCCCTGGGCGCCCGGCGTCGTGCCGCTCTACGACGAGTACCACGACCTGGCCGAGGCCCTGCCGCGCACGCCCCTGGGTCCGGACGGGACGGGTTGGGCACGGGAGTACGTGGAGCGCGCTGCCGGATCGGAGGTGGTGGTCGGTACGGTGGACGACTTGGTCGTGCCCGACGCTATGCGCCGGCTGGCCTGGGGCGATGACGGTGATCGGGAGGCGGCCTGGGTGTTCTGCGACAGCCCGGCCGTCCACTGGCGGCTCCTGACCGACCACGGCGAGGATATACGGGCTTTCCACCGTGGGCTCGCCGGAACCGGCAGATCACATCTCTCGCTGGTGCTAGGCGGCGGCTTCTTGCGTGGCGACCTGGAGACTCTGTTGGTGGATTGGCTGTCGCCGTACGGCCGCGCCGTGTGTCTCGCGCTCTCGGACCAGCGCTTCCCGCATCTGCGTCTGGCCGGTGGCGGCACCACGCCCGACGCCAGGGTCGAGGTGGGCCGGGCCGCTATCGGGCTCATGCAGCGGCTCGCGCATCTAACCGACGTCGGCCGACGCGTACATCTGCTGCCGGGGCGGGAGGGACCGGTACGGTCTTTCCTGGCCGCGTACCAACGGGGGGAACTCGGGTCGGTAGCGGCGACCGCACTGCTGTGGGAGGATCCGACCGACTTCTGGCGCCCGGACGCGACGCGCGGTCGTCTGCGCGACGGGTATCTCGTCGTCGTCCGGCTGGAGAGCCTCGATATCGAGCCTGCGCAAGATGTAGCCGCCGTACCGCACAGGGGCTGGCGCGAACGCGATGCCGCCGTTTCCCTGCGCATCCGGCAGCGTCGCGCCGTGTGCGCACTCGAGGTCTGCGCGCTCATGAGCCGGGGGGCAGCGGAGGTGGACGTGGCCGACCCGCGTTGGTGGCGCAGCTTTCCCCTCGATTCCGCCACGGCGGTGGCGCCCTTTCCGGTGCCTCCGGTGGAAGCCGCCAGATTGGCCAGCGGCGGACGGGCCGAGGTCTATGACCTGCCCGAGCCGGACCTGGCGCCCGGCAGACCGGGGAAGCGGTGGGCTCCACGGCCTGAGCGGTCCGATCCGACCCTGAAGGCGGCCGTGGAATGGCTGCGCATCCAGGGCTGGATCGACGAGAACATGCTGGGTCTGCCGGCCGGCGTCCTGGCCGTCGCGGACGGGGGTCTGCCGGCCGGCTGGCGCGAGCGTGGCCGGCGCCTGGTGATCGGCGATCCGGGGGCCGCCTGGCTCGCCACCCTGCGGCGGGTGACGGGGGCCAGGGAACGTGGAGAGCTGGATGCCTGGCTGCTCGTGATCGCCGGGACGCCGCCGCCGGAAGCGACGGCTCTGCGCGACGCCATCCTCTCGCCCGGCGCCTGCCTGCCGGTGCACGGGGAAGACCTGGGCACCTGGCACGCGGTGGTCTGGGCGACACCGGAGGAACTGGCCGATCCCACCCTGCGGAGGCGCTTGACCGCCACCCCCCCCCGTGAGACGTGGGCGACCGATCTGCGGAACTGGTTGCCGTCGGCCGTCTCGGCCGGCTCCGAGCATGCCACGGTGCTGAGGTTCGTGCTGAACGAGTTGCGGTCGCCCGCGACCCTGCATGCCGGCAATCTGCCTCGGGCCTGGCGCGATTATTTCCGGGCCTTGCTCACCGATGCCGGCGACGGGTCTTACCTCGACAGGGCCTCGTCCACCGTGGCTTCCCTGCTCGACTTGCCGCCTGTACCGGTCGGTCGCCTGGGACATCCTACCTGCGCCTGTCCCGGGTGCGGTGTCGAGTCGAGCTGGCGCGGGTGGCGCCAGCCGTGTCCCGTCTGTGGCGTGAGCCTCGACAGGTGGCTGCAGCCGACCGCGCGCAGACAACTCGTGTTTGACATCTGGCGCCGCAAGGTGGCCGCGTTGCGGGACCGCGAGGATCTGCGACAGGGGCGGCCACTGTGCGTCTGGGTAGCGGCGGAGCATGTCGACCGGCTCAAGTGCCTGCTCGGCGAGGCGCGTCTTCCCTGGCGGCGCCAACGCGACAGGTATCTCACCACCCGCGACGCTGAAGCACCGGACTGGTTGATTTGCGTCCACGGCGAGCTGTCGGCCCCCCCGCCGGAATGTCATCACGCCCTGCTGGAACCGCCCGCGAACGAGGAGGATCTCCAGGAGTGCCGTCGCCAGACGGGAGGAGCGGTCAGCCTCTGGTTCCATCCCCTTGAACTGGCGGCGGACATGGGCGGCCTGGCCAGCGCAGCCGGCGTGTCGTCCGGCTCGTCCCGCATGCTCCTGGTGACGCGTTTCTCCGCTCCGCCCGGGCTGGACCCGGCCTGGCGCTGGCGGGGATGGCTCTCGCCTCGCCTGGTGGAGATACTGACCGGGATGCCCATCACGGAGGTGCGCAAGATCCTGGGCGTGACGTCCTGGCTGCAGGCCGTGTACAACGAGCCGACCGCGACGTCCGGCGCCCGGGAGACATCGGACGAGACGGGCCCGCGCCTGCTGTGCCGCGACCTGTCGTCGATGGAGGCGGAGTATAAGCTGATGCGCCTGCACCCTCTTCTGGATTCCATCCTGCCCGTGTTGATGGCCTCCCTGCGCCCCGGAGTCGTGGGGCATCTGCAACTGGACGATCTTCCGTTGGAAGTCGACGACGTGGAGCTCGCCTGGCTAGATCGATTCCTGCTCGGCGAGTCCTTGACGCTGCCGGCCGGCACCGAGGACGCTGCCGACGCCGGGGACCACCTCGACAACCTCCTGTACGCCTCGACCAGGGGTGTGATCAACGGACCGCAGCGGCGAATCGGCTACGTCGGCAACCTCGAGGACGTAATCGCCAATCTGCATTGCCAGCTCGATTTCCTGACCGGCGCCTTCCGCGCGCTCTTCGCGCCCGGCGTCGGCGGTGAGGCGCCCGGAACGGTCCGTCTGGCCGACCAGGCGTCCATGATTCTCGGCGAGGAGGCCCTGGAAACGGGCGTGCTGCTCGGCCTGTGGCACGTGCGCGGGCCCTGTGAGCCCGGCGAGGTCGCAGCCGATCCCAGCTCCGGACCCTTGCGCGAAGGCTCGGCGGTCTTCGCCGCCGCGATCACGTTGCTTGGTTCGCTCACGAGGGAGGAAGACGCCTGGCGGCAGCGGCTGCTGGAAGCCTGGCGCACCGGTTTCGTCACGGAGTTGCCGGCGCTCCCGGTCCCCACGCACCGGGAGTTGCCCGTCGATGCCGCCCTGGCCCATGCCGTCATCGCCAGCGACCTGGTCGAGGCGGTCGGTGCGGGCGGGCCCGAGTTGTTGGTGCTCGAGGGTCTGTCGGGCACCGGGCGTCTGCCGACCATCGCCCAGGCACTTGCGCTAGCGTCCGCCGATCGCGCGGACAGCGCCGACATGACGGTCTTCTGCCCGGACACCGCAACGGCCGTTCGTTACAACCTGGCCTGGCGCAGGTGCGGCATCCATGCGCGCAGCCCCAGGATTCGGTTCGGGACGGACCTCGCCGTGGGATCGTCACTGGCGGGAGATACCATCCCTCACAATCCGGCGGGCGAGGTCGCGGTTCTGCTGGAGGCCCACCTGATGGGAGCCGCCGAGCGTTTCCGCCTGGCGCAGAGGTTCCGGTTGGGCGTCCAGATCTGGACGGTGGAGCCGGTGCTGGCCACCGAGTCCTGGGAGCACCTCTTCCTGACTCCTCCCGAGGCGGAAGCGGTCCGCCGGATGACCGCACAGAAGCGGCAGTCGCGGCGGGTCTGCGAGGAGGTGCTGGACATGGCGGAACAGGCGACACGACGCCGCCCTCGGCTGCAGCCGAGTCGTCAGGCTCGCGGCGAGGTGTGTGCAATGCTCACGGCCAGCCTGGACGACGGCATGACCCTGATGTGCGAGAAACAGGCGGAATGGGGCGGTCTGCTATGGCATGCCGTCGCCCCCGTCCCCGCGGACCTGGAATACCTCGGCCGCGCCGCCGCGCGGATGGGCTGGCTACCCGTCTACCGCTGGGAACTCGACGAGCTGCTGTTGCCGGGCACGCTGGAATTCGTCGCGGCCGCTCGTGACGCCGTCGCGTGTCTGGCAGGTGACGATACGGGGGACAGCGGGGCGGGCGTCGCCCATGCCGCCGCCCTGCTGCCGCGGTCGGATGTCGCGGAATACCGTGTCTGGCTGGAGGGCCTGAGGGACGAAACCGGGCTCACGGTGGGTGGATTCCATGACAGGGTGTCCCGGTCGGGCTGGTCGGAATCGTTTTTGGCATGTTCCGCCAATCGTGCCCGCGCCGCGAGGTTGGCCAGCGATTTTGCGGATGTGGATCTCGTTGAATTCCTGGCCAGGCCCCTGCTGGAAGCCTGGCGCCGTGTCGTCGGCGAGCTGCCCGATCAGCCGTCCGCCGGTCGGGGCAGCCCGGTGCTGATGCTATCGACGCCGGACGAAGGCGAGGGCGCGCCGGCCGGTTCGCTCGCGTATTTCTGTCTGGGCACCGAGCCGCCGCTGCATCACTATCAGGTCCTGCAGCGGGCGACCGATCGGCTGCTGGTCCTGTACAAGGATCGTTCCCCGCTGACGGACGGATCATAGCCGACCGCCTCGTCACCGCGCGACGCCAGGTGTTGCTTGTCCACGATGTGCCCTGCTGTTAAGTTCGCCCTGTCAGAGGCGCTTCGGACATTCCCGCAGTGCAACCGGAGAGTGGGAGCATGGATCTGCCCTTCGTCCCTTACCGCATCAAGGTCGTCGAGCACGTCAAGAACGTGAGCCCCGCCGAGCGGGCGGCCCATCTGAGGAAAGCGGGGTACAACCTCTTCAGCATCCCCTCCGAAGCGATCTATGTCGATCTGCTCACCGACAGCGGCACCTCAGCCATGAGCGACGCCCAGTGGGGCGCCTTGGTCCAGGGCGACGAGGCCTATGCGGGCAGTCGAAACTACTACGAATTCGAGGCGACGATCCGCGACCTCTTCGGCTACAAGCACGTCATCCCGACACATCAGGGGAGGGTGGCGGAGAACCTCCTGTTCACCACGCGGCTGAAGGCCGATTCGGTGGTGCCCAACAACATCCACTTCGACACGACCCGTGCCAACGTGGAACACCAGGGTGCCCTGGCCATCGACTGCGTGATCGACGAGGGTCTCGACCCATCGATCGAACTGCCTTTCAAGGGCAACATGTCTCTGGACAAGCTCGGCGCCGCCTACGAGCGGTACGGAGACCGCATCCCCTTCGTCATGCTGACCATCACCAACAACAGCGGCGGCGGCCAGCCGGTCTCGCTGGCGAACATCCGCGCCGTCTCGGATTTCTGCAGGGACAAGGGCCTGCCCCTGATCTTCGACGCGTGTAGATTTGCGGAGAACGCCTGGTTCATCAAGCGCCGCGAGGAGGGCTACGCGGAGATGTCGATCAAGGCGATCGCCAGGGAGATCTTCTCGCTCGGCAACGGCTGCACCATGAGCGCCAAGAAGGACGCGCTGGTCAACATAGGGGGGTTCCTCTGCCTGGACGACGACGACTGGGCTCAGGACATCACCAACCTGCTGATCCTGATCGAGGGCTTTCGCACCTACGGAGGGCTGGCCGGCCGCGACCTGGCGGCCGTGGCCCAGGGACTGAGGGAAGTCGTCGATGACGACTACCTGACCTACCGCATCGGCCAAGTGCAACGCATGGGCGAGGAGATGCAGGCGCGGGGCGTCCCCATCATCAGGCCCGTGGGCGGGCACGCCGTCTACGTGGACGCCAAGAGTATGCTGCCGCACATTCCCCAAGCCCTGTTCCCGGCCCAGTCCCTGGCCTGCGCGCTCTACCTGGAGGGAGGTGTGCGCGGCGTGGAGATCGGCAGTCTCATGTTCGCCCATACCGATCCAGGGACGGGAGAGACGATCTACCCCGCGATGGAGCTCGTGCGCCTGGCGGTACCGCGCCGCGTCTACACCGAGACCCACTTGACATACGTGGCCGAGATTTGCGGCAGACTCGGGGAACGTCGCGAGCGCCTGCGGGGTTTGGAGATCGAATACGAAGCGCCCATCCTGCGCCACTTCACCGCCCGTCTGCGTCCCGTGGACGGCGGGCCCCTGATCGAGGAGTAGCCGGCTTGACCCAGCGCATCGTGATCCTGCCCACCGACTGGCAATACGGGGAACGGCTGATTCCCCTGGCGCGCGCGGCTTCAGCCCAGCACGAGCTGTGGCGTTGGTTGACCGAGATCGCCCTGATCGTGGACGATGTCGCGGCCGACGAGCGCTCCTGGCTGGGCATATGCGACCGGACGGAGCTGAACCTGTATTGTCACGAGGATCTCTTCCTGCGCGATAGCGCGGCCTCGTTGACCATGAGGCCGGCGTCCCTGCCGTGGGAACTCGGCGAAAGGCGCGACCCGGATCCGGTTACACCCGCCGCGTTCTCCGCCCGCAAGGCCGAGCGCTATCTCCATCACCAGTTTCTTGCCGTGAAGGACATCCTGGCGGGGGTCGTCCGGCCAGAGGAGGTGCCGCGAAAGCTGGCGGAATCGTATCAGGAAGCCTGGGCCGTGACCGTGGACGGTCGCTTGCGGCGCGCCGCCATGCCGGGCCATCCGG
>Ga0180007_10005178_pt1 | contig 13380 bp, 12 predicted proteins | sample MM_PC_MetaG_FD_121122 | JGI IMG/M metagenome (GOLD analysis project Ga0180007, IMG submission 121122) | Groundwater microbial communities from the Aspo Hard Rock Laboratory (HRL) deep subsurface site, Sweden - MM_PC_MetaG | ecosystem: Environmental > Aquatic > Deep subsurface > Groundwater... | reverse complement strand
GTGCAGGTAACCGTACCGGTGATGGATGGCGGCAAGGCCATCGGCGCCATCACCTTTGGCATCGATGTGGATAAAATCTGAAACAGCTTCGTGGTTGCCGCTTTATTGCGCCGGGAGGGGGGTGGCAATCATCAACGCACAATTTTGACTGTCTCGTAACAACCCACTCGACAGCCGTACAGTGATTGATAAACACCTGATTTATCATCACGGAAATTCGGTGCCGGGAGTTGTTCCGAAGCCATCCGTTTTCAGGAGGTTGCAGGCATGAAATGGTTCAAAAATCTTAAAGTAGGGGCAAAGCTTATTCTCAGCTTTTCTGTCCTGATTATCTTCATGGCAGTGATCGGCATGGTCGGTTACCGGAGCATTAATGTCATCTACAGCCATCTCAATGGGATTTTTGCCGTCAATCTGCCCAGCATGGATTATCTGATCGAGGCGGACCGGGATCTGCAGCAGCTGCTGGTGGCGGAACGCTCCATGATCTTTGCCAATACCCAGTCCGCAGAATTCAAGGTTCTGGTGGATGAGTATGAGACAAACCTCAAACAGGCTGATGAGCGGTGGGAAAAGTATAAAGCCATTGCCGCATCCCCTGAGGAAAAGGCGCTGATTCCAAAATTTGAAAAGGCGCGGGATGAGTGGAAGGTTGTATCACGCAAGGTAGTTGACGGCCGACTTGCCGATACCAGGGAAGGGCGACGGGAAGCACTTGATCTCTCGTTGGGAGTGGCCAAGAAGAAGTTTGAGGAGATGCGGGATTATATTGATCAGCTTACCGGCATTAACCTGAAAATGGCTGAAAATGCCCATGAAAAATCAGGGATGACCTATCACTCTACGGTGATTCTTTTGCTGGCAACAAGCGGTGCCGCCCTTTTTGCTGCCATCCTGCTGGTGTGGGCCTTGAGCCGCGGCGTAACCCGACCGCTCAAGCAGATGGTCGAAGGGCTCTCCTCGGCAGCCGACCAGGTCAGTGCCGGGTCGGCGCAGTTAGCCGCCGGAAGCCAGTCATTGGCCGAGGGGGCTTCCGAGCAGGCCGCGTCCATTGAAGAGACATCCGCATCCATTGAAGAGCTTTCTTCCATGACCAGAGCCAATGCCGATAATGCCGACCAGGCAAAGAATATGATGGTGTCAGCCTCGGAGATCGTGGGCAAGGTGAACAGGCACATGGATGAAATGGCTGCCGCCATCGCTGAGATCAATAAGTCAAGCGAGGAGACGGGCAAGATTGTCAAGACCATTGATGAGATAGCCTTTCAGACCAATCTGCTGGCGCTCAATGCCGCGGTTGAGGCGGCCAGGGCAGGGGAAGCCGGCGCAGGCTTTGCCGTGGTGGCTGATGAGGTCCGCAACCTGGCTATGCGAGCGGCCGAGGCGGCAAAAAATACGTCCCGCTTGATTGAAGATACCATCAAGGCCGTGCAGAATGGCAATAAGCTTACCCTGTTGACCCAGGAGGCTTTTGCCGAGAACGTTGATATCTCCAAAAAGGTGGGTGATTTGATTGAAGAGATTGCCGGCGCTTCCAGGGAGCAGGCCCAGGGTATCGGCCAGTTGAACACGGCGATTTCGGAAATGGATAGCGTGGTGCAGCGGGTAACCGCCAATGCCGAGGAAACCGCCTCGACATCGGAAGAGATGAATGCCCAGGCTGAACAGCTGAAAATGATGGTTGGTGATTTGACCGCTCTGGTGGGACATGCGGCAGAGGGCAAGGGGAGCCATCGAATTGCCAAAGACAGGGATCAGCATATGAAAAAAGAACCTGCGCCGGTGCAGAGCAGACCAGTCCTTGCCGCACCTGCCAGTAAGAAAGCAAAAAAAGAGAGTAAGGCCGAGCAGGCACAAGAGATGAAACCGGAGCAGATCATCCCGCTGGATGATGAGGATTTTACGGATTTTTGATTTCTTGCCGGCTGGAGAAAGGACATAAAAAAAAGGGGTTGTAAAGGCCCCCTTTTTTTTATGTCTGTTGCAGAGATGTAAGTCTTGCTGTTAGGCTTTGTATTTCTTTCTGGCAAATCCAGCCAGTCCTGTCAGGCCGGTGCCGAACAGCAGCATGGTGGCTGGTTCGGGTACTGGTTGTGAAGTGTCGCCGGTGCTGACATCATGGGAAAAGGGGGCGAATTTCATGCTCTTTATGACCGGATTTCCTGCGGCGTCAAGGGTATAGCCATAAAGATCATGACTCGGCAGGTCCTTATTGTCGGGAGTAATGGCAACAGGCGGTGTGCCCCATATCATATCAGAGGTGACATTGGCTGTTGCCCCGTTGAAAGTAAAAGACCCATAATTGCCGCCCTGATCAACTTCCGCTGACGGGGTCAAGGCCGCAGAGATAAAAAAATGGTAATCACTAAAATTGTATTTTTTATCAATCTTAGTTGGATCAAGCAAGGCATAGAGAGTAAATTGATCGCTTGTCGTTACCGTTGACTCCTCCGTCCCACCGATGTAAACGCCCGGGTCAGCATCAAGTTGCAGCAAAGGAAGGGCATGTGCATGGGAAGCAGCACTGAAAAGCAGAACAGCACTGAACGCGATAATCTTATTCATTTTTTTGATTTTCATTAAATTTTTTAGTTTGGATTGCACGAACGCCTTACGTGGTCCATATAGGTATACTTGTTAATTAGTACTAGGTGTGCCAAATTGTCGCACCTACGCTATTATGTTGTTTTTACAGTATTTTTTTGGATAGACTTATGTCTACGGGGTAAATAGGATGGCGAATTTCCGGATTTTAGGACCGGTTTCCTGGAAATGATTACTGTTTTTATGGGGCGGGAGGTTTTTCAAGGAATTTAGAATATCAGATTCCTATACAATGCCACTCAGCTTTTACTAATTTTTGCATGTTTCGTTCTAACCGGGTAACAATTTTCATGCCAAATACATATCCCATCGCCCTCATCTTCCTGGCCGCCGGTTTTACCCAGGGGATTTCCGGCTTCGGCTCGGCCCTGGTTGCCATGCCTCTGCTGCTTCTCTTCCTGGATGCCAAAACCGCTGTGCCGCTCTGCATGCTGAACGGGCTTATCATCACCGCCTTTCTCTCACTGCAGCTGCGCAGGCATGTGGATTGGCGGAAGATAAGCCCCCTGCTCATAGGTTGTCTGCCTGGCATCTATGCGGGAGCACGTTTTTTGAAGGAGGCGGATAGCGATCTGATCAAGATGCTGCTGGGGGTGATGCTGATCAGTTATGCCCTGTACAACATGTTTTTTAAGCCAAGGGCAAGAACAATAGCGCCTTTCTGGCCCTATATCGCCGGGTTTTTCACCGGGGTGATCGGCAGCGCCTTCAGTGCCGGTGGGCCGCCCACCATCATTTACACCACCCTGACCGGTTGGGACAAGGATGACATCAAGGCCACGCTTTCGGTATTTTTCTTTACCACCGGCATCTTCATGGCCGGCGCCCACGCCTTGACCGGCCTGACCACACGGGCAGTATTGCACTATTTCTCCGTGTCTGCCGCCTTTGTTCTACTTGGGGTCGTGGCTGGATCGTTCTGTTACGGCAAGGTGAAAAGGGAAACCTATCTGAAGATTATTCTTAATCTGCTGGTGGTAATGGGGGGGATGATGATTTTCTCGGCCCTGTGATACGCTGCTCAGCGCTGCACCACGAGATAGCCTCGGCGGCGCAGGAGATCCACCACACTGTCCGGGCCCACCAGATGGCCTGCTCCCACTACTACAAGGGTTACCGGTTCGCGTTTTAAGATCTTTTCCAGCACCGGCAGCCAGTTTTTATTGCGTTGCAACACCAGACGCTTAAACTGTTTCGGGTAATCGGCAAAGCTCTTGGCGATAAGGCTGTACAGCTTCTCCCCGTCGCCGCTTTTCCAGGCGGTTTCCATTTCCCCGGACAACGCGTCGGTCATCTGCAGGTCGTTTAAGGTCTGCAGGAGAAATTCCTCCTGCTCCTGGCGGGACTGGCTGTAAAAAAGACTGAGCTGAAAATTCACCGACTCCAGGGGGATTATCTTCTTTTTGTCTTTTTTGGCCATGGCATAAAAATGTTCATCAAGGCCGTACTGGGCCAGAAAACCAAGTCTCTCAAGATCCGTCACCGTAAGCGTCAGGGCGCAGAGCCAGGGTTTCATCTGCTGGACCTTTTCCACCGGGATTTTCAGCATAGCCATCTTTTGCTGCAGCAGTTGCCAGGTGCGGGGGCTGAGCTGCTGCTGCAGGGTCTGGCCGGTCGGCACTCTGCCGTAGGTTATAATTTTCTTCTGTATGGCCGGGGTATCCATTTCATCCATATCCGTTTCGAAAACAACGGCGTCGCTGGCAACGTATATCTCTTCCATCAGAGGCGGCAGGGGATAGTCTCCCTTTTTCAGCACATGGAGGGAGCCCAGCAGATAGAGTGTATGCTCGCCTGAGCGCACCTGCCAGAGGGTGTTTTTGGCCTGGACCGGGGTGGTGAAAAGCAGGATGAGCAGCAGCCACAGGTTGATGGCGGATAGAAGGCGGCGAGGGGAAATTTTCATGGGGTTTCTCCTTGTTGATCCGGTTGCCAGGTGCCGTGCGCAAAGATTTCCCCGGTGAATTCCTGATAGGGTTCGAGTTTTTTCATTTTCTGGATTTTTTTCAGGATTTTTGACCCATCGGCAAAAGAGGCGGCCAGATAAAACCAGAGCCCTTTCATGCGGCCCAGAACAGGAGAGGGACCGGAGAGCATTTTCTGGTAGCACGCCAGGAGTTCCCCATGGAACGCGGCCAGAGTCTGCAGCGGTTCTGCCGGCAGAGCCATGTGCTTGATGCGAGCGGCCAGAAAGGGATCAGCCAATGCGCCCCTGCCGATCATCCAGTTCTTCACCAAGGGAAAGCGTTCCGTCAGCCTCTGATAGGCAGCATAGCTGGTGATATCGCCGTTATACACCAAAGGATGGCGGCAGAGTTCCACGCAGCGGGCAAAGGTGTCCAGATCAACCGTGCCTTCATACATCTGGATGCCGGTGCGCGGATGGATAATCACCTCACTCAAGGGAAACCTGTTGAAAACCGGCAGCAGGGCAAAGATCTCCTCGGCATCCCGACGTCCCAGGCGGGTTTTAACGGAGATGGCCAGGGGCTGTTCCTGGTGGACTTTGTCGAGAAAGGCCTCGATCTTGTCGGGAAAAGGCAGCAGGCCTGAGCCTCGCATTTTATTGGCCACCATGGGGTAAGGACAGCCAAGGTTCCAGTTGACCTCTGTGTAGCCCAGCTCAGCCAGCATCCGGGCTGTTGCAATGAAGTGATCGGCATTTTTGGAAAGGATCTGCGGCACCACGGGGAGCCGCCTGTTGTTTTCCGGCAGCAGTTCTTTGAATTTGGCAGGCTTTATCCTGCTGCCCTGGAAGGTGGAGATAAAGGGGGCCACGGCCCGGTCAAAACCAGGGAAGAAGCGGACGAAGATATCCCGGAAGGACGCCTCGGTGATGCCCCGCAGGGGAGCCAGGATGAGGGTGGAGGTCATGGCGCCGGCTGCTGCAGTGAAGCCTGCCTGTCATATTCCCTGATGATGTCATCGGTAATATCAAAGCTTGAGTCATTGTAGAAAATGCTGCCGGAATTCATGTTGAGGACATGGGTGAATCCCTTTTCCACCGCATATTTTTCCACAATGGTCTGGATTTCGGCTATTAAGTGGCTGATCATTTCTTTCTCAACCCGGTTAATCTGCTCGGTCTGACCTGCCCGGCGCATCTCCTCAAATCTTTCCCTTGACTCACGGCCGCGCAGTGATTGATTGACCACCTGCTGGATATCAATCACGCCAATGACCTGCATGGGTCGGTCGGCTTGTTTCTCTTTTGGGATATTTTTCTTGGGAATTTTCTGCGGCCCTGGCTCGATGATCTTTTTTTCATTGGTCTGCGCCACTTGCAGGCCCTGATTTTCCTTGATCAGAGATTTGTGCACCCAGCCGGTCTTGGCTAGATCCGGCACCTCCACCTTGACCCATTCCTTTTGGCGGTCCTTGGCCAGCACTTTAGTTTCTTTGCGTAGCGGGGTGATGATCTTGGACGTGTCGGTCGGACTGATGCGCAGATTGGCGTCTTCGACGATGATCGCGCCGGCGGCTGGGCTGTCGTCTGCGGCCGTGCCAGTCCCCGGGACGGCAGTAGACAGGAGCAGCAGAATGAGAGAGAAGAAGAAACGTGTCACAGGAGCCATTGTCATCTCATGAAAAATATGTGAAAAAATCATTACACCGCGGTTGATCCCGGGGTGCGGGGAAAGGCGATCACGTCGCGGATATTGCCCATGCCGGTGACAAACTGGATGATCCGCTCGAACCCGAGGCCGAAACCGGCATGGGGCACGGTGCCAAAACGGCGCAGGTCAAGATACCACTGGTAATTCTCCAGGGCGATACCAGTCTCCTCCATTCTGGCCGTAAGCTGCTCAAGGCGCTCCTCGCGCTGGCTGCCGCCGATGATTTCGCCAATGCCGGGAAAGAGGATATCCATGGCCGCAACTGTCTTGCCGTCGTCGTTGACCCGCATGTAAAAGGGTTTGATGGTTTTCGGGTAATCGGTGACAATCACCGGCCGCTGAAAGAGTGTTTCGGCCAGATATCGCTCGTGCTCGGATTGCAGGTCAATACCCCAGCTAACCGGGAAAGCAAAGCTCCGGCCTGATTTTTCCAGCTCTTTCACCGCGTCGCTGTAAGAAATGCGGACAAATTCATGCTTGAGGACATTGTCCAGTCTGGACATGAGGCTTTTGTCGATAAAACGGGCGAAAAGGTCCATGTCCTCGGCGCAGTTTTCCAGGCAGTCACTGATAAGAAATTTCAGCAGCTCCTCGGCCAGGTCCATGTCACCCTCAAGATCGCAGAAGGCCATTTCCGGTTCAAGCATCCAGAATTCGGCCAGGTGGCGGCTGGTGTTGGAATTTTCCGCCCGGAAGGTGGGGCCGAAGGTGTAGACGTTGCCCAGGGCCAGGGCATAGGCCTCCGCCTCCAGCTGGCCGCTGACCGTCAGGCTGGCCGGACGGCCGAAAAAATCCTGGCTGAAGTCCACCGCCCCAGCGGTACGAGGCAGTTTCTGCAGGTCAAAGGAGGTGACGGTGAACATTTCCCCTGCCCCTTCACAGTCGCTGGTGGTGATCACCGGGGTGTGCACCTGGAAAAAGCCGCGCTGCTGGAAAAATTGATGGATAGCCCAGGAAAGCCTGCTGCGGATTCTGGCCACTGCCCCCAGGCTGTTGGTGCGGCCCCGCAGATGGGCCACGGAACGGAGAAATTCAAAGGAATGGCGTTTTTTCTGCAGGGGGTAGGTTTCCGGCGGAGCCCAGCCGTAGACCGTGATTTCCCGGGCATGCAGTTCCACCTCCTGGCCCTTGGCCGGTGAGGCGACCAGCTGGCCGCGGGCAACAATGGAGCAGCCCGTGGAGAGCCGGGCAATTTCCGTATGATAATTGGCCAGGGATTCATCGGCAATAACCTGCAGGCCGGTTAGGCTCGAGCCGTCGGTCACGTCAAGAAACGACAGGCCCTTGGAGTCCCGTTTTGATTTCAGCCAGCCCTGGACGCAGATGTCCTGGTTGATTGGTTTTTCCGTGAGGATTGATTTGATGCGCAGTGTTTTTTCCATGTCGGCAAAAGATAAAATTTCTTTGATCTGTGTGGGGTTAGCGAGTAGTTTGTTTACTCAGAGACCCATATTAATCATTTTTATCAGTTTTATACAGGAGAATAGAAAATGGCAATAACGAAAAGACTTGTTCCGGCGCGTACCGGTCTGCTCGTCGTAGATATTCAGGAGAGAATGATGCGGGTGATACCTGAAAAAGATGAGGTGGTGAAAAACACTGTGTTGCTGCTCAAGGCGGCGCAGATTCTCAAACTCCCCATTGTCGCCACCACCCAGTATGCTGCCAGAATCGGCGAGCTGCTGCGGGAAATCACTGCGGAAATGGGTGATATCCTGCCGCTGGACAAACTTGAGTTCGGCTGTTTTGATAATAAGGAGGCGCTGGCAAAAATTGGCTCTTACCCCGAGGTTGACAGCTGGATTGTCTGCGGGGTGGAAACCCATATCTGCATCTATCAGACCGTGCTGGGTGGACTGCGTGAGGGGTATACCATGTGGGTTCCGGCGGACGCCGTCAATTCCAGGGCGGAAAAAAATTACCAGACCGGGCTTAAGAGAATCCGTCAAATCGGCGGGGCGGTGGGCAATACGGAAATGATCATTTATGAACTGCTGCACCGGGCCGGCACCGCGGAGTTCAAGGCCATGCTGCCGTTTATCAAGTAGGGGCGTCGCCAGCCAATGTCTTTTCCGACTTATCAACAGTTCATCAAGTACTCCCTGAATCAATTTTTTTTGCGGCAGGCAAGATTTTATTTGAGAAAAAATAAATGATTTCCGATAGGTATGATTGACCCTTTTTTTATATTTTTGCCGAAATCTGAAGGAGACAGATGACAGAGCAGCCGGAGCAGCCGGGGCAGCCAGATACGCCGCCAGAAAATAACACCAGCCGTCGGGAAGAGACAGCTCCTGAAGGCCCTGATCAGAGCCAGGCCCAGGGAAGCGTTCAACCGCTCAGGGTTGTGCGGCACAAGAAGGCCGGGGGACGGAGGATCGCCGCCTTCCAGCAAGAAATGCAATGGGAGAGCGGCATGAGGGTTTATGATGAAACCTCATTTGCACGAATGCGTATGCCCCGTTCCCCACATTGGTCGGTGGTCTGGTCTGATCTGATGATGACCATGTTCATCCTCTTTGCCGTTCTCTATATCTACCAGTTAGCCAACCGGGAGGTGCTTTTTGAAAAAATTCCCTCTCCTGATATCGCCAGCGAGGCGAGGATGACCGACAGGGGGCCTGTTGAACCCTTCAGCGAGTCTGCTGACAACCGTCTGGCAAGGATCTATGATCAGGGCCGCCAGGTTGTCGATTCGGACAGCATGCGCGACATTGCCAGGGTGGATCTCGCGCCGGATAAAACGGTAAGGATCATCCTCACAGGCGATCTGCTCTTTGGCAGCGGCAGTGCCGTGATAATGGACAGCGCCATGCAGGCCATGAAGAAGATCATTCCCCTGGTTGTCCAGACGCCATATATGATCAACGTGGTGGGACATACGGATGATCTGCCGATCCAGACCACTGAGTTTCCCTCCAACTGGGAGTTGTCCCTGGTCCGGGCAAGCAGGGTGGCCCGCTTCCTGATGCAGGAGACCCATCTTGACGAGAACAGGTTTTATGTAACCGGGCACGCCTCCACCCAGCCGGTGGCAGCCAACGATACGCCGGAGCACAGGGCGGCAAACCGCAGAGTGGAGATCATCCTGACCAAAGAACAACCCTCTGCCGTGACAGCTGAAGGAAAGCCATGAAAAACCAGAACATTATCGGTCTCATCTGTTGCTCAATCCTCTTTCTGGCAGGATTTCTTTTCCACGGCAATATGGCTCTGTATTTTAATCTGTCAGGGGCGCTGGTGGTGTTCGGCGGCACCTTGGGCGCCATTCTGATCACCTACCGCCTGGAACGGTTGAAGATTGTCTATAAGGTACTTCTTTCCTCATACCGGACGAAAACCAAGACTCCGGAGGATATTGTCGAAATCCTGGTGGATCTGTCCGTGAAATCAAAATTCAAGGGAATTCTCTCCCTGCAGGAGGATGAGGAGGAAACCAGCCTTCTCTTTCTGCGCCGGGCGCTGGGGCTGCTGGTTGACGGCTATCGGGGCAAGGTTATCCGTGATATCCTCAATACCGAGATGTATTTTTTCAAACTGCGGCGGGAGGACTGCGAGCGGGTGATCCGCACCATGGGCGAGCTGTTCCCCGCCTTCGGACTGGTGGGCAGCGTGGTGGGGTTGATCGGCATGCTGTCCGGCGTGGGAGACAGCAAGGTTATTCTCGCCACCGTGCCTATCGCGCTGACCTCCACTCTCTACGGAGTGGTTCTGGCCAATTTCTTCTGTGTGCCCTTTGCCGGCAATATCCGGGAGAGAACCGACCAGGAATTGCTGCTGCAGAAAATCATCATGGAAGGCGTTATTGCCATTGAAAGCGAAATGGACCCCCGCAGTCTTGAACGGAAACTGCATTCCTTTGTTACCCCGTCCTCCCGCAATGTGCAGCTGGTTTCTCTAAAGAGAATTCAGGAACGCTTCCATATCTCAAGCGACAGGTCAAGCGACAGAGAAGAGAAAAGTAATATTTTGTGATGCCTTCTCCCAACCTTTCCTGTTTTTCTGCGTATTAAATAATGTTGTCAAAACAAAGAGTTAGGCGTCAGAGGACCTTGCCTTGGCGCCGCGAAAAGCTGGCCGTGCGATAATTTTCGCCAGCAATTCACAGGTAATTGCTTGATTTTTTAAATGAAATTTTCGTAACATTATTCTGATTGCTTGCCTCATGGTAACTGAAACAGTGGAGGAACACAGTGAAAGAGGAAGGGATAATCACGGAACGGCGCAGATATGACAGGCTGGAAAAGGAGTTTGCTTTCCGTTATACGGTCATTGATGATCTGACCGATGCCACCCTTGATGAAATGGGGCTGATCCTTGATATCGGCGGTGGCGGTCTTCGTTTTCTCTCCTCAAGGCGGTGGCGGAAGAATGAACAGTTGTTGATGAAACTCGATTTCGATGGATGGCAGATCGATGATTCCGGCAATGTTACCATCCAGTACAGCGGTGCCTGCACCAGTATGCTGGTCATCGGCGCCGTGATGTGGTCAGCGGAAACAGCCCAGGAGGATCAGTTTGAGATAGGGATCAGGTTTACGGCACGGATGCATAGAGACCAATAAGGATATTGAACAACAGGGATATGGCTATGAGCAATAAACCGGAGATTTACCTTGAAATAGGCGCCAGTTTTTTCAGAATTCCAACCCCCGAGGCAAATTATAACATCACCGTACTCGGCAGCCAGGAGAGCTCTGTCACCAGGGTGGTGGAAAAGATTGTGGAAAAGGAGAAGGAAGCGGTTCCCGCCTTTGAGGAAAGCGCTATGGCGGCAGTTTCCGCAGGCCTTTCCGCCCCTGGTTCGGATGACTTCTACCGAGATGTTTCCAGTGAAATCTACCGGGATATCGGCCAGCTTGCTAAAAGTCTCAGTGTCACCATCATGGATATCCCGGCTGAGGATCGCCTGCAGAAACGGGTGGAGCTCGATGAGGCCGGCGATAAGATTGAAGATGCCAAGAACCAGCTGAAAGATATTGTCGAGATGACCGAGCGGGCGGCCATGAAGATCATGGACAAGGTGGAGGATGTTCAGGGGGGGACCGATAATGTCAAGAATCTGCTTTCTTCCCTGAAAAATCATCCCGCCTTCTCCATAACCGAACCTGTCGCCGCGATTGATGATGCTGAGACAGGATGCCCGATTACCCAGGAAACAGAGGCTCTGCAGCAGCGGATCAACCAGGCCATTGATCTGCTTACCGCCATGCAGGAGGAAGGCGGAGCGGTTGCTGCGCCTCCGGAGGTGAAAAAGGAGAAGAAAACACGCTATCTTTTTAATTTGGACGTGGTTTTCCAAACACTTTATGAGCTCTGCACCAATGAAGCGGTAAAAGAGCATATTACCAAAGCCCGGGGAAAGGCCGCCGACTTATTCGAGCTGGATACTTTCCATGATACCATTTCCACCAAGGCGGCCAAATATGAGGCTGACAGCGATAATTTTTATACGGTCCCCATGTCGGACGTTTTTGCCTCACTTTTCAAGGCCTGCAAGGATAAGGGGATCGCGAATCTGTTGAAAAAGATGGACGCCGGCCAGAGTTCGATTTTCCTAGACCAGACCATTCCCCTGGAGGTCCCGCCGATTGAAGAGATCGAGGTGGAAAGCGCCCCGTCCGCCGAATCGGCCGCGGCAGTTGCCGCCCCGCCCGATCCCCGTATAGACGAGGTGAAGGAAGTGCTGGCCCAGGCAATCGAGGTACTTGCCACATTGCCGGAGAAAACCCATGGCATGCGCCTGCCGCCCGGTTGTAGCACCATGACCCTGGAGGATCAGCGGGAGATTTTCAAACGCATTGAAGATGCCTTCGGCATTGCCGCCAACATCAGCAGCGATGTCTCAAAGATTACCGAGGCCCTCAGTTTTCAGGATCTTTCCGGACAGCAGATCATGAAGATTATCAAGCTTCTCAGTGATTTCCAGATTCAGCTGATTGCCTTGGTGGTTTCGTTCGGTTCCCAGTTGAAACATAAGGAAATGAACAAGGATATCACGCTGGAAGAGAGTAAAAAACTTGCCCAGGATGACGTTGACAGTTATATTAACAAACTTTCCGGTACCAGTGAGGAAGGCGGCATGCTTGATCAGTTGACCGTCAATAAGATGTTGGAGGAGATGGGGTTCTGAAAAAAAACTTGGATGGGTTTGCAGAATCCGGCTCTTTGAGGCCGGATTTTTTTTTATGTGTTGAGTCGCATGCTCTTTGAGCAGCATAATAAAAAAAGGATAACCGTGAGGTTATCCTTAAAAAAAATGGAGGCGGCGAGCGGATTTGAACCGCTGAATAATGGTTTTGCAGACCACTGCCTTAGCCACTTGGCTACGCCGCCTTGCAAGCAGGTTGTTGAGCCGGAGATAATAAACAGAGAACGATTTTTTGACAAGGAAAATATGATGGCTACGTGAAAAGTCTCGGTGCGGCAGCAGATCATGCACTCAGGCGATGCCATTGTCCGTGTCAACAGAAGCCATTTTAACATGAATCAGCTTTTTTTATCATATGACGACATTAGAATCATTGCTTATAAGAAATAGAGATCAGCTCTCTTTGTTTGAAAACAAGCTGGGTTACCTTTTTAAGGATTTAACCCTGTTGCAGAAGGCCTTTATCCACACGTCATACGCCTTTGAGCAGGGCCAGGACATGCAGAGCGACAATGAAACCCTTGAGTTTCTTGGTGATGCTGTTCTCGACCTGACGGTGGGCTATGCCCTGATAACAAGATTTCCCGTCCTGCGCGAGGGGGAGTTGACCAGACTGCGGGCCGCCCTGGTGCAGGAAAGTCATCTGGCTGTCATGGCAAAGGATATCGGCCTGGGGGAGCATCTGCTGCTCGGCAAGGGCGAGGATGCCTCAAAGGGCAGAGAAAAATCGTCCATTCTCTCCTGCGCTTTTGAGGCGGTGATGGGTGCTGTATTTCTTGACGGGGGTTATGAGGCGGCCCGCCAGGTTGTTGACGCCCTGGTCGTGCCCTATATCGATGAAAAAAAAGAGGCCATGTACCTGGCGGACTCTAAGAGCAGGCTGCAGGAGATGATTCAGGAAAATCATAATGAAGGACCGGTCTATATGCTGGAAAAAGCGGAAGGTCCGGATCATGCCAAAATATTTCATGTCTCCGTACGCTTTCAGGACAGAATCCTGGCCAGGGG
>Ga0180007_10005177_pt1 | contig 13382 bp, 23 predicted proteins | sample MM_PC_MetaG_FD_121122 | JGI IMG/M metagenome (GOLD analysis project Ga0180007, IMG submission 121122) | Groundwater microbial communities from the Aspo Hard Rock Laboratory (HRL) deep subsurface site, Sweden - MM_PC_MetaG | ecosystem: Environmental > Aquatic > Deep subsurface > Groundwater... | reverse complement strand
CAAGGATGTTTTATCTATTTTTTTAATTGAATCCGGCCTCTTGGGACTTGTTGGAGGGGTTATAGGAGCGACAATAGGCCTAGGTATCGCTTTTGGGGCCTCAATGTCCGCTAATCAAGCGTTGGGGGAAAATGTGTTATTGGTCACAATATCTTGGCCTTTACTTGTTGGCGCTGTTCTATTTTCTTTTTTTGTGGGGGTCCTCTCAGGAATTTTTCCAGCAATACAGGCTTCAAGATTAAATGTTGTTGACGCTTTGAGAAAATGATAAAAGATTATTTTATTATAGCTATAAGAAATCTTAAAAAAAGAAAACTTAGAACATGGTTGACCATGATAGGAATTTTTGTTTCTATTGCAACAATTTTTATGCTCGTGAGTTTATCTTTAGGATTACAAAATGCTGTTCAAGAACAATTCGAGACACTTGGAGCAGACAAATTTTTTGTCCAACCAGCAACAGGATTTTTGGGGCCTCCAGGAAGTGTTGATTTAGTAATTCTCACTGAAAAAGATACAGACACTATAAGGGGAGTTGGTGGTGTTAAGGATGTAATGTCTACTGTTGCTGGAAACGCTAAAGTAGAATTCAATGATAAAATAAGATATATGATGGTTTGGGGAATGAGCACAAAAACTAATTTATTTATAGATGTGGGGGGTTATGAAATTGATGAGGGAAGGTTTTTAGAAGATGGTGATTCTGGGATAAATATTGGAATTCTTCATAGAGAAGGAAATCTTTGGGGGAAACCAGTTGAAACTGGCGATCGTTTGCTGATAAATGGTGGGGAGTTTAAGGTAAGAGGAATAATAAGTGAGATAGGAAACCCTGAAGATGATAGAATGATAATTATGGATTTAGAGAGATTTAGGAATTTCTTTGATATTCCCGAAAGAGTTGATTGGATAGTTGTTCAGGCTGATGCTGGTTCTGATGTAAAAGAGGTTGCAAAAAGAGTTGAGTTGAAATTAATGGATGCTAGGGGAGTTACAGAAAAAACAAAAGATTTTAGTGTGTTGACCCCTGAAGAGCTTTTGGGGAGTTTTCAGTCTATTTTGAACATAGTTACTGCTTTTTTAGCGGGGATTGCTGCTATCTCTTTATTGGTTGGAGGAATAGGGATAGCAAATACTATGTATACTAGTGTTATTGAGAGAACAAAAGAGATAGGAACAATGAAATCAATCGGGGCACAGAACAAAGATATTCTTCTTATCTTCTTAATTGAATCCGGAATGTTGGGATTTGTTGGGGGGGTCATAGGAGTTTTATTGGGAATTGGGGCAAGCAACATAATCTCTTCTATTGCTACAAATGCGTTGGGAAGTGATTTGCTTCAAGCAGTTGCTCCTTTGTGGCTTATTTTGGGTTGCCTTGGCTTCGGATTTGTCGTTGGGGCCCTTTCCGGGGTTTTGCCTGCAAGACAGGCTTCAAAAACAAACGTTGTTGATGCATTGAGGTATGAGTAACTAAAAAATAACACAAATCTTTAAAAACTAATTTTGGTTTTTGAAGTGACTTTTAAAAAAGTGGTGAAAAATGGTTAAGAAGTGTATTTATTGTTCTGTAGAGGTCCCCGATGAGAGGGTCATAGATTTTTGTGATAAGTGTGGGACTGGGGTGTGGGGAGATAAAATGTTCAAAGCAATCGTTCAAAATATGGAAGATGCGAGAGAAAGAGGGGATTTAAGAAACTCAAGCTCTTTTACAGAGCATCCGGGAGAAATTGTTGGCCCTGAAAGAGATTTTAGATAGGTTTTTAAATAGATTTTTTCTTCAGTAAATTATGATAACTAAGAAAGTCAGAACAAAAGGAAAACTACAACTTAGCAGATATTTTCAAGAATTGAAAAAAGGCGATTCTATTGCCGTGATTAGAGAACCCTCTATTAGAGCAAGTTTTCCAAAAAGACTTCAGGGAAGAACCGGAGTCGTAGATGGAAAAAGGGGAAAAGCATATATTATTAAAATAAAGGACCAGGACAAAGAAAAAAAGTTTTTAATAGCTCCTATCCATCTTAGGAATGTAGGAAAATGATAAAGAATGAAACTCCTCTAAGCCTTGCAGAAGCAACGGAATATTCTCAAGGAAAGGAAAGTAAAATAAACCTGAAAGCATTTTCAAAAAAGTTTACAAAATTAAGTGCTAAAGATGGTAAGGAATTAAGGGCAAAATTAGAGGGACTTGATTTAATGAAGCTCGATGAGAAAAGTATTGGGAAGATTATTGATATTTTACCAGAAAATCAAGAAGATCTGGGTAAGATTTTTATTGGAATTGGGCTAGATGACGAGGAAACAAAAAAAGTCCTTGATTTAGTTAAGGAGTACAAATGATAACCAAAATAAACCCAAAAAGATGGAAAATTTAGAAAATGGACAAGGAAGAGCATGCAATAATACTAGAATTTTTACCAAATGGTTATCCTTTGGAAAAGAAAATGATGCCAATAGCACAGGCTATAGGAAAAAACAAATTAACTCTCCTTGAATTGGTTCCAAGAAGAGGGGTTTCTCTACAAATTGGTCAGGAAGTTTATATAGGGGAGGGTAAAAGGGACGAGATATATTATATTTTTGGTAGGCTTAAAAGGGAAAAGCTTACTGAAGCAGCAAAAAACCAATTAGAAGAATTTATAAACAAGGTTGTAGAGGAAAGAGAGAAAAGCTTTGTAGAGTTTTTTAATACTGCCCAAGCAATAAATAAAAGAGTGCATCAGATAGAATTGCTTCCGGGTATTGGTAAGAAACACATGCAAGAGATTCTCAAACAAAGAAAAGAAAAAGCTTTTGAAAGTTTTGAAGATCTAAAGAAAAGGGTTCAAAATCTTCCGGATCCTAAAAAAGCCGTGGAGAAAAGAATCTTAAAAGAACTTACAGAACTTGAAAGGCATAATTTATTTGTCTCTTAAAATGGTAGAACAAAAACAAGAAGAAAAACGAGAAGAAAGAGTAGTTAGAATTCTCTCTAAAGACATAGAGGGAAAGATGAAATTATATGTTGGATTGACAAAGATAAAAGGTATCTCTTGGGGATTGTCAAACGCTGTTTGCAAAAAAATGAACATTGATAAGAATAGAAAGATTGGTTCTTTGACTGATGAAGAAATAAAAAAAATAATTGGGTTTGTAAAGAATCCCAGTGTTCCAAAACACTTAGTGAACAGGAGAAAAGATTTTGAAACAGGAGAAGATATTCATTTAGTTGGAAGCGACTTGGAACTACGAAAAGAATTTGATATAAAGAGGTTGAAGAAGATAAAAAGTTACAGAGGATTTAGACATACTACTGAATTGCCTTTAAGGGGGCAAAGAACAAGGAGCAATTTCAGAAGAAATAGGAGAAAGGGTTCTGGAATTAAAAGTAAAATTAAAAAAGAACGTCCAAGTTTTGCAGGACAAGATAAAAAATGAAACGTAAACAGAAGCAATACTCTAGACCAAAAAGGCCGTTTGATAAAGCAAGGATAGATGAAGAAGTTCAAATAAAAAAAGAATTTGGTTTAAAGAATAAAAAAGAAATATGGAAGGCAGAGGCTAGCACACAATCTATCAGAACAAAGGCCAAGGGGCTTATCTCTTCAAATGCTAAAGAAAAACAGGCTTTTTTGGAGAGACTAAAAAAAACCGGGTTTAAAGTTGATTCAATTGCAGATGTTCTTTCCTTGGAGAAGAAAGATTATTTAAAAAGAAGACTCCAAACCATCCTTGTTGTTAAGAGACTTGCTACTACTCCAAAGAGTGCAAGACAACTAATAACTCATAAAAAAGTCTATGTTGATGGGAAGATTATTGATTCCCCTTCCTACCTTGTCCCTGTAGTTCTTGAAGATAAAATAACAATAAAAAAACCTAAACTTAAAATTAAAAAGGAAGAACCCCAAGGAGATAATGAATAATGGCAGAGAAAAAAATAGAAAAGAAGAAAGACATTCCAAAAAAAGTTCCTTTGGAAAAGAAAGAAGTAAAAGATAAAAAACCCTTAAAAATTATTAAGGCTGAAAAAGAATTAGAAGAAGAACTATCAACTATTTCAAAAGATGAAGATTCAACAGCAGAGTCTGTAGTGGAAGAAAAGGCCGGCGTAGAAAAAAGAGAAAAAGTATACGAAGCCATAGTGAACATTTACACATCTTTTAATAATACAATAGTTCATGTTACAGATATGTCGGGAAAGACTCTTGCAAAAATTACCGGGGGGATGGTTACAAAACATTCTCGTTTAAAAGCCAACCCAACTGTTGCGATGTTTATAGCAAAGAGAGTTGCAGAAACACTAAAGGAGATTAGAGTCAAGAACCTTTATGTGCGGATAAGGGGTAAAACCGGAAATCCTGCCCCTGGACCTGGGGCACACTCCATAATGAAGAGCCTTTCTAGAGAAGGGTTTAGGGTGCTTAATATACTTGATACCACTAGAAGCCCTAGGGGCGGACCAAAGAAGAAGGGGGGTAGGAGAGGAAGGAGACCGTAAGGGTAGGTTTTAAAAACCTTCTTTATGATGTTTAAAAATGGAAATAATAGAAAAAAAAGAAAATTCGGTATCTTTTACTTGCGAGATGGATTTTGGTTTAGCAAATTCTATAAGAAGGTATTTCAATAAAATACCTGTGCTTGCTATTGATGAGGTTGAAATATCAAAAAATGATTCCCCTTTATACGATGAAACAATTGCCCATAGGTTGGGATTGATTCCTTTGAAAAGCGATAAGCCAATTACAGAAAAAACAGAAGCTAAATTAAAATTATCTTCCAACCAAGAAGGGTTTGTTTATAGTGGGAATTTAAAAGGAAGTGGAGTTAAACCCGCTCATGATACCTTTCCCATCACCCTCCTTAATAAGGGACAAGAAATAGAATTTGAGGCTATAGCAAGAGTTGGAAGGGGAATAACCCATGCTAAATTCAACCCTGGTTTCATGGCATATAGGGAAGTAATGGATATTAAATTAGAAAAAGATGCTCCTAAGGAAGTTGTAGAGGTTTGTCCTGCGGGTGCTTTGAAATACGATAACGGGAAAGTGGTTGTTAGTAATGATCTGGCATGTGATATGTGTGGAGCCTGCCTTAATATAGGCAAAAAGCAAGAAAAGGAATTTGTTAAAATCTCTCCTTCCGATAAACTTCTTATAACTGTAGAATCTTTTGGACAATACGAACCAAAAGAGATTTTTAAGAAAGCAATTGAAGAGTTAAAAAAAGATGTGAGTGTTATTGGAAAAAGTATTTCTAAAGCCTAAAATAAATGTTTTTATATAGTTATTTTGTTTTAGTTTCGTATCCACAATCTGCAGGGTTGCCGGAGTGGTCAAACGGGATGGACTCAAAATCCATTAGCTTAGTGCTTACGCAGGTTCGAATCCTGTACCCTGCATAATTAAGTTAACAATTCTTTGCTTGGAGTTTTCCGCATTCTTCTTTTAACTCACAGCCATTACAAATGCCAGAGTTCTTTGACCATTCTTTTGTGCCAAAACAAGGTTTTTCTTTTTGCCGTATTTGCAATTGAGTTTTAACCATGAAAAACTCCGCCAAACACGCTTTATATATCCTTATGTTCAGAATTTTTTTTATTATTGCAACTCTCCCAGTACTCATTCATTTCTATTCCTGCTCTAAAATGACTCTGGCCTTGGACCCTTAATTTCCAGTAAATTATTTGCCCTTTAACCGTATCTATTCTCCTTGCAACTTTCTTTAATGCCCTTTTGGTAGCACTCTTTTTTTGAGGAGAAGCTTTTGGATCTTTTATTTTCTCTTCCTCTTCTTTTTTCCACTCCAAAACTATTTGTAGTTCTTCCTGAATTTCCTTATACTTCCCTTTTATTTCCTCTTCGGTAAGGGGGGTTGATTTTGGACCAGAATATCTTTTTATCATATTAATAGTATGATTTGTTTAATTTAAATAGTTAAGGAATTGTTAAAATAAAAAATTGGAAATTGGAAAAAGATTAATCAAAAACCTTTATAAACCCTCTAAAACTCTCATTTTTACCTGCGAGTTGACTCGTTCATGGATTCGGATTAATAATCAAAACAGTCTTCATCCATAAACTCGGCGTTAGCAGAAGTTAATACTTCTTGCTAAATTAAAAATGGTTAAATCAAAAACAAAGATTTCAAAACAAGAATCTAAGAAAAGAAATTCAGAATTAGTGGAGACAATAAGATATGCTAAAAGCCATAAAGAATGGATGGGTGTTGCCTCGGCTCTTTCTAATCCCAGAAGAAAAAGACCGAGTATTAATCTAGATAGTATAGAAAAAAAGGCTGGAGAAGAAATGTTGGTTGTTCCTGGAAAGGTTTTATCTCAGGGAGAAATAAAAAAGAAGGTTAAGGTTGCTGCTTTAGGTTTTTCGGAAAATGCAAGGGAAAAATTAAAAACAGCCGGATGTGAGGTTTTAAGTATAATTGAAGCAATTAAATTAAATCCAAAAGCGGATAAGATAAAAATAATTTCAGAAAAATGAAAATAATAGATGGGAAGAATGCAACACTTGGAAGATTGGCTAGTTATGTTGCCAAAGAAGCACTAAACGGTGAAGAAATAATCATTGTTAATTGTGATCAAGTGATAATTACTGGAAATAAGAAAAATATTGAAGAAAGATACAAAGAAAAAAGGAGCCGTGTTGGAAGTGGCCAGTTAGGTCCAAAAGTATCAAGGCCAGCAGAAATGATTGTTAAAAGAGCTATAAGGGGGATGGTCCCCCATAGGGCTGCTAGAGGAAAAGAGGCTATGCAGAGAGTAAGATGTTATGTTGGAATTCCAAAAGAGCATGAAGGAAAAAAAATGATTACCGCTGGTAAAGAGAAAACAATTAAATTTGTTATGGTTAAAAATATTTATAGAACATGATTAAAATAATTACTTCAGGAAAGAGAAAAACTTCTGTGGCAAGAGCTGTTTTGATAAATGGTTCTGGAAAGGTGACTATAAATAAAAAAGATTACAATAATTTATCCCTTTTTGATAAGTTAAAGATGTCAGAACCATTAAGAATTGCTGAACAAATTATTGGAAAGATTGTTTATGATATCAATATAACGGTAAGGGGTGGTGGAGAAAAAAGCCAGATTGAGGCTGCGCGGCTTGCATTGGCAAGGGCCCTTGTAAAGGCTACAAACTCAAAAGATTTAACAGATGCTTACACTAGTTATGACAGAAGTCTTCTTGTTGCCGATGTACGAAGAAAGGAAGCATACAAGCCCGGTGATTCAAAAGCAAGAGCAAAGAGGCAGACTAGTTATAGATAATTAATCTTCTTTATTTCCAAATCTAGATTCATATCTTTGTCTTCTGTGTTCTTTTTTAATAAGATGTTCGTCTAGTGCGGGATTGCCGGTAGAGATATAAATACTATGGGTTGTTGATATTTTGGTCTTGGCTTTTGACTCTTTTCTTTTTTACCCATTCTTTTTTATCCCTAATTTTTCTAATTTATTCTGAACATGATTAAACAGTGTGGATGAAATTAGTGCTTGATGAGAGCCTTGATGTATCTGGCCGTCGAATTTTACTTTTCCAATATAAGTGTAATTTGAAAGGATTTTTTTTAATCCATTAACGCTAAAGCCGTACTTCTTTGCGAGTTTTGTGAGACTGTCATCTTTATTAAGAAAATCATGGAAGACTTCTTGAACCTGGTAAGAATGTTCTCCTGGAATAAGTTTTTTTCCTTCAAATTTATAACCCCAAGCAGGTCTCGAAACAGGGTTTCCTTTTGAAGCTTTAGTGGTCATTCCTTTTTTTTGGTTATCTTTTAAAACTTTAAATTTTTCTATTTGTTTTTTTAGGTCTTCGTTTTCTTTTCTTAGTTTTTCTAGTTCGTTATCTGACATTTTCTTTCTCCATTTCTTCAATTAATTCTGGATTTTCTGCTTTAACTTTTTTAAATGCTTTTATTAATGCTGTCACAATTCCTTCTATTTCATCTTTAATATATTCTTTAAATTCTTCAAAATCATTAGGAGCATAACGATGGCAATCAAAACACAGAGTAATTATATTATCTATTTCATCCTTTCCTCTAGCATATAGGGGAATTATATGGTGCGCCTCAAGTTTTTTTCCTGTTTTGTCTTCTAATTTACATTTTTGACAAGTGAAATTATATCTTTTCAAGGTTTTTGTTCTTAGATATTTGTCTCTATTTTGCATTTTATAAATCTTCTATAGGAGAAGGTATTTTTTTAATTTGTTCTGGGGATATATGGGCATAAATCTGTGTCGTGCTGAGGTCGGCATGTCCAAGTAGTTCCTGAATCATCCTTATGTCTGTTCCGTTTTCCAATAAATGTGTTGCAAAGCTGTGCCTTAGAGTATGTGGAGAAACTTTTTTGTTTATCTTTGCTTTTTTTGTAGCTTCTCTTACTATTTTTTGTATATTTCTATCAGAGAGACTTCCTTTTGGCCCGGTAAATAGATATTCTTGACCCATTTCTTTTTGGTCTTCAATGTGTTTTTTTAGTTTTGACGCCAGAAATTTTGGAATATTAAATATTCTGTCTTTTTTACCCTTAGCCTGTCTCACATGGCCAATCATTTCCTCAAAATCAAGATCAGACGTCTTAAGATGAGTTAATTCAGATACTCTAAAACCGCATGCATAAATCAATGACACCATAAGTTTACTTTTCTTTGTGGGAATTGCTTCAAAAAGCCTTCTTACTTCTTCTTTTGTTAAAACCGCAGGTATTTTTCTTTCTCTTTTGGGTCTTTTTATGCCTTGGGTTATGTCTTTATTAAGAATTGTTGAAAAGGCATATCTTAATGCCGATAGAAAAATAATAATGGTTGAGGCTGCCTGCTCTGTTAACCTTTCAGACATATACAATTTAACATCGTCTGGAGTTATTTGTTCTGGAGTCTTTCTATGAAAATTTAAAAGTTCTTGATTGGATTTAGTGTAATTTCTTATTGTATGGTCTGAATTTTTTGATATTTTTAGTTCTATTCTTAGTTTGTCTAGGAATTCTTGGGGGGTCATTTTAATCTAACATCCCATCCAATTCTTCTATTGTCTGTTTGTTGTTTTTGAATAGAATTGTTTTCATTCCTAGTTTTTTTGCTGGTTTTAGGTTCCATTCTTGGTTATCTATGAATATTACTTCTTTAGCATGGACTTTTAGCTGTCTTAGGGTTCTCTTGTATATCTCTGGATTTGGCTTTCTAAGACCAACTTCACAAGAGATCATAACCACATCAAACTTCTTCATTGTTCTTTTGGGGGCTAGTGCTGGCTTACTAAGGTTCCACTGGTCTGAGAGAATTGCTATTTTGTAGCCTTGCTTCTTGAGTTTCCAGGCTTTATGGTAGAGTCCCATATTTGTATTAAAATTTCCTGCATAGGCATTAAAATAGAGTCTTTTGAGTTTTTTTACAGAAAGTTGGAGGTTTTGAGCAAGTGTTTTTGTTGCCTTTTCTTCAGAAACCTTCCCCTCCATGGATTCGGTATAAGGGGCATCTATAGAATCGAAATAACGGTCTAAGGAAATTCCTAGTTTTTTAGCAACATAGTTATGAACCCCTTTATTCCAAAATTGACTGTGTTTTCCTGGGGTTTTAACAAGTTCTGTGTTGCTCAGTTCAAGCACACCCCCAATATCAAAGATTATTGCTTTTATTTTGGATTTCCTCTTTTTCATATTTTAGATTGTACGAACTTCTTTATAAATATTAGTCTAAATTATAGGGTTGTGACAATATACGTTGTGCGAAGTATTTCAAAAGGAATTTGTTTTTTGTGAACTTTCCTTACCTTAGTTCATGTTTAAAAGGGAATTTTTGGTTAAAATATGTGGTTTAAGAAGATTTGGAGATATTGGTTAGAAGAACCTTTAGGGCGGATTCGTGCGGAATTCTGGAGGTGGCATCAAGAATTTCAACATCTTCTTGGGAGATATGCATAACTCTCTCATCTCTTAAATGAGAAAAAATAGGACCTCTTCTTTATTGTCAGGACCTCTTCCAAACCTTATTGTCATTTTATTTTCACCAGTATCATAAGTGTGAATCCAGTACATTCTTCCACTAGAATTAGCCCCACCGGAATCTACAAAAACCATTCCGCTTACACTTTTATAGTGAGGTAAGTAGTCTAATAGTTGGGGCATTTAAAATTATTATTCTTTATCTTTTTTAAGAATATGTGTGGTTCTTTGTCTTATTTTTTAACCCTTATTTAGATCCTGGCAGGACGTTGTGCACTAAGGTTACCTAAGTTAAATTAAAAATGATTGGATTGGAATTAGTATTTTTCATACCCTCTGGGACTATTGGACTCTTTTATTTCTAGTCTTCAAAATGATTTTTGAAATTGCCACTAACAACACTAATCCCTGGGTTCTTCTTTAGAGATTGCTTCCTTTATGTCTTCAAAATAAGCTCTTAATCTTGCAGGAAGACCCTTCTGCCTATAATTCATTCCAAAGGCCTGGTCTAAGACAAGAACCGATAGACTATCTACTGTTGCCATTTCCAATAAAGAGTTTGTTGGATCAGCTCTGGCAAGGTTGGAATAGGCCTCAGCAAGATCTTCTATAAGGTTATTGGAATTATTCTTTTCTACCATTTTATTACTTTTTAACTGAAGTTTTCTTTTTAAAAATTTGTGTATTTTTTATTTTTATGTAATTCTTAGGGGTGGTTGTGCACTAAGGTTACCTAAGTTATTTTAAATTGTTTGTCGTATTGTGTGCTTATGTGTCTGCTTGTTGTTTGTAAGAGTGTTTAAGCAGTGTTTATATACGGGATAAAGGGGGTGGTGTTTTGTTTTAAATGAATATTTCAAACAGCTGTTTGGGTGTTTGTAGGTGTTTATTGGTGTTTAAACAAGGTGTTTGTAGGTGTTTTTTAGCATAAACAGCTGTTTTTTCCACTGGAAATCATGGGGCTTCGACACATAATTTTTGGTTGTTTTCCCAACAGGAAAGAGGGAGGTTATTTGTTCTTTGACGACGGAATTAGAGAAAAGTATTTAAACCTGTTTTCTTTTTATCTTTTATGTTTAGGTGGTTTTCAAGAAAAAAAGAGGTAGAACGTGTCGAAGAAGACACAAAAAGGGGTTTTGAGCATGTTAAGAAAGATATGAACTCAATATCTGAATGGATTAAACACCTTTCTTCTGAAAAAAATAATCAAAAAAAAGACATAGAGGAGATAAAAGAGGTTTTATCGTCGGTACAAGAAGAGGTAGAAGGATTAAAAAATGTTCTTGCAATAATGAATGATCTAAAAAATGATAGGGTGTTTAAAACACCTAAACAGGTGTTTAATAAACAGCCGGCTGTTTATGCTGTGCAAAATGGTGTGCAAACAGCTGTTGAAACACCAAATTTAGACCAATTTTCAGTTACTGAAAGAGCTATTTTGTGGGTACTTTTAAATAGTGACATGAAACTTAGTTACGACGATTTAGGGGCAATGTTAGGAAAAGAAAGATCAACAATAAGGGGTCAGGTAAATCGAATTAAACAAAAAGATTATTCAATAGTAGAAGAGATAGTTGAGAAAAATGGTAAAAAGAGAGTGTTTATCCCAGAAAAAATGAAGGAAAGACTCCTAAAAAAATCAAAAGTGAGTGTAAAAAGAGAAGAAAAAAGAAAAAAACCAGTGAAAAAACTTGTTTTTGGCCCTTAAAAAAACAAAAAGTGAGGGTTAGAAAAGGATTGAAAAACAAGAATAAAGTGATATTTTGAGAAAAATAGAGAGAAAGAGTAAAAAAGAAAGGTAGAAATGGTAAAAAGAGAGTTATTTGATTGAAAAAAAGTTTTTCAAAATAAGGAAATAGAGAGTTAAAAAAGTAAATTAGAAAGGATTGTTACTTAGCCGGCTAAACGGATAATTAATTAAATACCACGTAGTTTGATTATTGTGGGTAGTGAAGCAACTTTTTTGAGATTTTCAGAGATTTTTAATTGTATGTTTTTATTATTTATTTTATTCTTCTCGACGGGAACCCCTTTTTTTATTAATCTCCCTATATAGTCTCTTATTGAGCTTTCAGTGAGATTTAGTCTATCAGATATTGTTTTATAATCTGAGAAACCCTTTTCCTCGTCTAATTGATACATTGTGGAGAATACGAGCCATTCTTTGTCTGTGAGACGCTTAAATTTAAGGCGTATTTCTTTCTTGAGGTTATCTAGGGAGTCAAGGGCTTTGGCAGCATCTTCTATGGGATCTTTTTTAGCTTCTTTATCTCCTTTTTCCTCTTCTTTATGGGGGGGTAAAAAGGTTTCTTGGAGTTCTTGAAGGGCTTTTTTGAGGGTATTATCTGTCTGTTGGTCTGTCTGTCTGTCTGTCTGTCTGTCTGTTGGAACCCCTTCATTTCCTGTGGAAATAGGCAAATATTGAGTTTTTAAAGCCTTAAAAAGCTGTTTATCTGTCGTATTATATGTCTTATCGGTCTTATTTCTATCTTCTTGTGTCTGGGTTATAAGGAGTTGTTTATAAGAGATTTTCTTCATCTCTTCATTCATCCCTCTAAGATAAGCCCTTATCTCATTTATACTTTCGTTTATTTCATCGGTTCCAAATTTTAACAAATCAAGATCATTTCTCAAAGAATCCATGTCTTGTTTTACTTTTTGAAAGGCCTCTCTTATTTCTTCCATCTTTGTTCAAAAATCAAGAAGTATAAAAGCTTTAAGATAATGTAAAATACTGATTAAATAGTTTGTTTTGATTTATATAAATTAAAAGTCTTTTCTGTGAGTCTCCATCTTGATCTTTTTAAATAAGGAACGCCTTTGGGATTTTTCTTTATCTCAAGAATAAGTTGCTTCTCTTTAAGATCTAATAAAAGAGTTTTAACAAATTCTTCATTCCGAGCTATCTCTTGGGCTATATAGAGGGTGAAGGCGGGTTTTGGGGATATAGAATAAAGATATGCAAGAATTTGTTCGGAAATCTTACTTCTTTTGGAGTTTGATATCTTCATGCTAAGAGGAAAGAAAGGTTTTATTTAAAGGTTTTTAGAATCATTCTCTTTGGGCTTTCCTAAAGATGGGAATGGTAAGTGGAAAGGTAAATTGAGATCTTCTTCAAGACTCATGGCTTTTAAAGAAGATTTTCTTAAAATAAGGTTAAATAAGGAGAGTCTGAAATCCTCTGTCATTTCTTTGTTTTTCCATTGCTTTAACACTTCTTTATGTGTGGATGAATCTACAGAAAGAAGAATATTCCCTTTTAATTCAATATTAGCAATATTAGGGGAATAATCTAATTCGAAAATAAATTTGATAGATAAGACCTCTTCTTTAAACTTAAAAATATCTGCTTTTGCTTCTTTTATTTCGGAAACATCTATTTTGGTGTTGATTTTAAGGCCTTCTAAATTAAAAGACTTCCTTTCTATGCTAATTTTATCAAAAT
>Ga0180007_10005176_pt1 | contig 13391 bp, 11 predicted proteins | sample MM_PC_MetaG_FD_121122 | JGI IMG/M metagenome (GOLD analysis project Ga0180007, IMG submission 121122) | Groundwater microbial communities from the Aspo Hard Rock Laboratory (HRL) deep subsurface site, Sweden - MM_PC_MetaG | ecosystem: Environmental > Aquatic > Deep subsurface > Groundwater... | reverse complement strand
TCCCTGCAACTGAATTCGAAACATCCGGTGCAGAACTGCGTGCGTTCGATCTGTTACCCTTTTTAAATGACGAATGGGTGCAGGGACTTGCTGAAATGATGAATTTTCCCGGAGTCATTAACATGGACCAGGAGACGATCGACAAGATCCGGCTGATGCAGCATAAAATAATTGACGGCCATGCTCCCGGATTGACCGGCAAGGACCTGAATGCCTATATCTCGGCCGGTATTTCATCGGACCATGAGTGCATCACATTACAGGAGGCAGAAGAAAAACTGAAGAACGGGATGTATATCATGATACGGGAAGGGACACTGGCAAAAAATCTGAAAGATCTTATCCCGATCGTCAATGAAAAGACTGCCCGCCGATGCCTCTTTGCTACGGATGACAGACATCCGGATGATCTTTTAAGTGAAGGACACATAAACTTTTGTTTAAAAAAATCCGTCTCATTGGGAGTGGACCCTCACCTGGCCATACAGATGGCCACGCTCAATGCTGCCTCACATTTTAGAATTGCTAAATTGGGCGCAATAGCCCCCTCCTATATTGCTGATATAGTTATCTTTAATGATCTGAAAGATTTTTCCGTAAATAAAGTATTTAAAAACGGTCAGCTGGTCGCTGAAAACGGAAAATACCTCCATAAAGGAGGTCCCAAAGAAAAAGAGATCAAGATACGCGGTTCCGTTAATATCAAATGGCTTAAAGATGATGAATTCAAGATAAAGGCCAAAGGGAAAAAGATCAATGTGATCGAAATAATCAATAATCAGCTGATCACAAAAAAATATATCGCTGATACGAATATTATAGATGGCTTTGCAGAATCTGATATTAAGAATGACATTATTAAATGCTCCGTGGTAGAACGGCATTATGCTTCTGATAATATCAGCAAGGGATTTGTAAAAGGATTCGGTTTGAAAAAAGGCGCGATCGCTTCAACCGTTGCTCATGATTCTCATAATATCATAGTAATAGGCGTTCTTGATGAGGATATCAAAAAAGCCGTGATACACCTTCGAAAGATACAGGGCGGGTTCTGTGTGGTAGAGGACGATAAAGTATTGATCGACCTGCCTTTACCCATTGCCGGGCTTATGAGCGACAAACCGATGGAAGAGATCAGTAAAAGATTAAAGCAGTTGAATAAAGAAGCTAAAAAGCTCGGGATCACTATCGATGAGCCTTTCCTGATGCTCTCCTTCTTATCCCTGCCTGTTATCCCTGAACTGAAGTTAACAGATAAAGGGCTCTTTGACGGGAATACTTTTAAATTCATTGATCTTTTTATACACGGCAAGAAATAAAAAAGCTGACTTCACCCTAAAAAAATTTTTAATTTCCAGACTGCAATGATCGCTTCCAGTACGATCTTCCTGGACATTTTTGACTGCCCGATCGTCCTGTCCTCAAAAATAATAGGGAATTCATAGAATAAATATCCCTTCTTGAATGCCCTGTACTTCATTTCGATCTGAAAGGAGTACCCTTCCGAAATAATATTATCAAGATCAATACTCTTTAAAACTTCCCTCTTCCAGAGGTTATATCCTCCGGTAAGATCACGGATGGGGCAAAAGAGGATCGTCTTGGCATACAAAGACCCTCCTCTTGAAATGAACTTCCGCAGATTCGTCCAGCCTTCCACACCTCCATACTTCACATACCGGGATCCGATGATAAAGTCATAGGACCGGGATTGTTTCAACATAGCCGGCAGATAGGAAGGATTATGAGAAAAATCAGCGTCCATCTCAATAAAAATATCATAATCCCTTTCAAGTCCCCATTTAAATCCTTTTATATACGCTGTTCCCAACCCCATCTTACTTTTACGCTTGATAAGAAAGAGCCTTTTCGAATACTGCTTCTTCATCAGGTTCGCTATAATATCACCGGTACCATCAGGAGAATTATCATCGATCACCAGGATATCCGCAGGGAATTTTTTAACTGTCTGAAAAACCGTAAAGATAAGATCTTCTATATTATCTTTTTCATTGTAAGTAGGAATAATGATTAATGTTTTTTCCATATATTGATTATTGAACCTTCTTTAATGAATAAAAAAAAGACAAGCAATAAATATCATATTAGAACCAAAAAGCAAGAAAAAAATATCTCAAAAAGGGTATTGATCTTATTCCTCATTCTCGAAGGGCCTCCTGCCCTTCTCCGAGGCCAACATCTATTTTGCCATCCATGGCAAAATAACGATTTTGAAATCCGGAATAAGATCAATACCCTTTTCTCAACTGACCAGGAACAATCAAAAAAAAAGAATATTTCAAAAAGTGTCTTGATTCATTCCTCATTCTCGAGGGGCTTCCTGCCCCTCTCCGAGGGCAAACAGCTATTTCCCCCTCCATGGGGAAATAGCTGTTTGCCCCGAGGAATTTCTTTCTAAGAAATTCCCGGGATTAAGTCCCGGAAATTTTTCAATAGAAAAATTTCTCGGGAAAAGCCGGAAAAAGGTCAGGGACATTCTCTCAATTGGCCGGAAAAGACAAAAGATTAATATCTGAAAGGAGTTGACATTAATTGAAATAAAGATTATATATACTATTGTATATTATATACTGGTTCAGCAAATTCCAAACAGAACTATTAGCTACCAGCTAATATACTAATAAACCAAGTAAGAGGTGAGATCATGTTTATGCCATTTTGGGACCCTACTATGATATTACTGTTACCCGCTATTATTCTATCCATCTGGGCACAGGCCAGAATAAAAAAGACATTTGCAAAATTCTCAAAGGTCACAACTTCAAAAAGACTGACCGGTGCGCAGATCGCCCGTTCTATCCTGGATACGAACGGATTGGATAAAGTTCCTGTTAATGAGATAGAAGGAAATCTGACAGATAATTATAATCCGATCAAAAAGACCTTAAATCTGTCCAGGACCGTATATGACAGCCCTTCAATAGCAGCGGTTGGTGTGGCTGCTCATGAAGCAGGACATGCGATACAGCATAAAAAGGCCTATTTCCCCCTGGCTATCAGGAATGGAATATACCCCATTACCAGATTCGGCTCCTGGCTTGCTTTTCCTTTGATCCTTATAGGTTTTTTCATGGCTAGCCCGGCCCTTATTAAGATCGGCATCTGGCTTTTTGCCGGGTTCGTAGCTTTTACTCTGGTCACACTTCCAGTAGAATTCAACGCATCCAGAAGAGCCGTACAGATCCTGACCAGTACCGGATACTTTTCGCCAGCAGAGCTTTCAGGTGTAGGGAAAGTCCTGAATGCAGCGGCTCTGACCTATGTGGCAGCAGCTCTCACGGCATTAATGAACCTGCTAAGGTTAATACTTTTATCTGGAAACAGAGATTAGCACTTATAATGTATATTTAAAAAAATGTACTTCTTATGATGCAGACCTGATCGAAAAGACCGTACTAGATGGATTCAGGCAATTAGGCGGTATAGAAAAATATATTAAAAAGGAAGAGAAAATCCTTTTAAAGCCCAATTTTCTCAAGCCGGCCAGGCCGGAAACAGCAACGCTGACCCACCCGGAATTCATAAGAGCTGTCATCAGGACCGTGCACAAGCAGGGAGCAACCTGCGTGGTAGGCGATGGGCCTGCAGTAAACATCTCAAAACAGATCGCCTCCTTCTCCGGTGTAAAAAAGATCTGTGAAGAAGAAGGGGTCTCTATCATCGATCTTAAAACACCTAAAAAGATATTAACACCCGATGGAAAGATAGCAAAATTCATATATATTGCCAGAGAACTGGATGATTTTGATAAGATCATTAATTTGCCGAAATTAAAGAATCACGGACTTACCCAGATCACTGTTGCCGGTAAAAATCTGTATGGAGTGATCCCGAGCCTTCGCAAAATAGAATACCACTTTAAATATAAAGAGATAACTGAATTTAACAGTTTGATCCTTGAGCTGAACCGGATAGTGAAACCCGTCATTAATATTGTTGACGCAATTGTTGGTATGGAGGGAAACGGCCCCGGGGCCGGTGATCCCAAACAATGTAACAGCATCATAATGGGTTCTGATACAATCGCCGTAGATTACATTGCGGCCCGGATCATGAATTATGATCCGGACTCGATCCCGTACTTTCAGACAGCAAGGGAATACAACTACGGGGGATATAAAGAAGAACTGATCAAATTAAAAGGAGACCGCCTGGAAGATCGTATTGTAAAGGATTTCAAAACAATCAAAGGAAAAAGCTCCCCAAAAATGGTACCATTATTTCTGCAGAACATCATATCTCAATTTATCATTAAAAAACCTGTCATTTCAAAGTTAAAATGTATCGGTTGCGGAAAATGCTTGAAGGTCTGCCCTCCAAAAGTCATTACACTGAAAAATAAAAAAGCAAAAATAAAGTATAAAGGCTGTATAAAATGTTACTGCTGTTTTGAAGTCTGCCCTGAAAAAGCGATCAACTTAAAAATAAGGCCGTTTTCATAAAACCGGCACATGAGAAAATTTTGTGGATCAAAATTAAATTTGACAGTATAAATATTTTTACTATATTAGTAGAATCGTTAAACGGGTTTTTGTACGAAAACTATAAGCTTTAAAAACAAATTTTTAATCTGGAGGAATGCCTCTTGTTTGATGATCTGTTAAAAATCACCGTAAAGGATGAAAGAAGATATATCCTGGTTAGTCTTGTAGGTATTATTGACAACAATACATATCTTGATTTCGTAAAAAGATGTACTCCCCTGGTTAATAAAAAGAATGTAATTATTAATTTTCAGGAACTGAAATATATCTCTTCAACAGGTATCGGTGTTCTTCTAAAACTGACCTCATTATCTAAAATGAAAGGATACAGAGTGGTTATTTGCGCTTTAAGAGAACCCATTATAAGAATCATAAAACTGATAAAAATGGATAAATTATTTATGATCGAAGAGAGCATGGAAGATGCGATCGATCTTATTAATTCTGACTATAAAAAGAAAAAAAAATAATGGAGCATAAAGTTGTAGATATAAACATTGTACCAGATCATGTCTTCTTGCATTCGGTTCAGACCATCAGTGAAGCGGTCATGGCCATGGCCGGTACCGGGGCTATGAAAACGGACTATAAAACCTACAATCTTGTACTTGCTGTAGATGAGATCGTCTCCAATATATACAGGCATGGACTGAAAAACAGCAAAGGCGATTTTTTGATCAATTTAAAATATTTTATTAATGATGACAAGGTGAGGGTTGAAATAAGAGAAGGAGCTCCTGAATACACCCCCCCTACTACATATGATGAAAAAATGGTACTTGAAAAATATTGTGGTATCGGACTTCACCTGGTAAGAACATTAATGGATGAATATAAGTATTACTTTGAAAAAGAGTCAAAAACAAATGTTGTCATGATCTCTTTAAATATCTGACCCTTCAACTCTCCTTTACCAGTTTTCTTCTTTGTCGATATATTTTTCTTCTGTCGGCTTTTCAGATGCTTTATCTTTATCAATAGCCTCTTTTTCCGTTTCGATCTTTTTTTCTACCGCTTCTTCCTTCTCCTTCACATTTTCTTCCCTGGTTTGTACTTTTGTTTTTGTTTTCAGCTCTTTCTTTATGGAGTCATCGATCTTGATCTGAGCATTCTTGATCTCTTCTGAAATATCCGCGGACCCGATCTCTTCCACCTCACTGAACTCCTTTAATACGGTGAAATCTTTTAGAGATGACCGGGTCAGACTTTCTGTTTTTGCATTTTTAAAGTCATCGTCTTTCAAAGAAACCTCGTTCAATGATGAAACCGTAATGGTCTCTTCCTTATTTGCAGCATTCGCCAGTTCCACTTCACCGGACAAAACAGCTATTTTCGTTGTTGTCTTCTCATCTTTGGTAACTTTCGCAAAGAACGGGAAAGCACTTTTCTCTTCTCTTTCCACTTCGACCATGAATGAGGTTCCCCTTACACCGGCCACGGCCGTAGGAGTCTCCACTTCAAAAGCCGACTCTTTCTTTAATTTCTGCAGACTCAGGACCATCTTTCCCAATGTGACTTTCAGCTTTGACCTGTTGTTCTCATCATCTATGTTGATGAGCTCCTTGAAGGCAACGGAAGAACTCTCCTGGATCTTTAAAACACCTCTCTTGGCAACGACAATATTCACACTGGAATTTTTACCCGTGATAATAACATCGTCAGGTAAAATTTGAGTATCTATTTTAACCTCTACTTTACCGGGAGTATCTCCTCTTAAAATATACACCTTGCCCATGGCAAAGACAACCTTTGCTTTAAGAATATTTTCAGACTTTTTTTCCGGTTTTTTCATTGTACATCCCACAGTAAAAAGAATAAAAGCCAATAGTAAAACAAAAATAATAGTATATGTTCTTTTCATGTATATCCTCCACTTTGGATCATATCCTATAATGTAGTCCAAATTTAATATTTATCAATAATTATTTTATTTATTTATACTGGTATATACCACTTCAGGAGTAAAAGGGGGCTTTCGCAGCCGGATACCAACGGCGTTATAGATGGCATTGGAGATAGCCGGGACCGCGCCGTTGATACAGATCTCCGATACACTTTTTGCACCATACGGGCCTGTGGGTTCCGGATACCCTTCGATCAAAATCGTTCTGATCTCCGGCAGGTCTGCCGGATAAAACAGTTTATAATTGTCAAAACCGGAATTCAGCATCCGGCCCTGCCTGTCAAAAATGTATTCTTCCGTAAGGGCATAGCTTATGCCGTTAAGGACACCTCCTTCTGTCTGTCCTTCAGCAAGTTTCGGATTGATCGCCCGACCGCATTCAATAGCAGCTACATACTTCAGGACTTTTACTTTTCCTGTATCCATATCCAGCTCGATCTCTACAAAATGAGCTGAAAACGGAGGCGGCGATTTATGTGTAATATGTGATTTAACCGATGCGATCTGGTGCTGATTCTTTTCATAAAGAGAATGTAAACCGATCCTCTGATATGTAATATTTTTACCGGTCTTTTTTGAAAAGACAGCACTGTCCTTAACATAAAGGTCTGCCTTCTTCTCTTTTAACATCTCCGCTGCAACATCAAAAATTTGAGACCGGATATCCTCAGCCGTCTTTATGACCGCATATCCCGACAGATAAGTCGTGGAAGAGGCATAGGCACCCACATCAAATGGTGTAAGGTCAGTATCGGAAGAGTAAACAATGATCTTTTCCACAGGGACATCCAGCACTTCTGCCGCCATCTGGGCAAGTATCGTATCAGAACCGGTCCCCAGGTCCGTGGCACCGACCAGCAGGTTGAAGGAGCCGTCTTCATTCATTTTCATGCTGGCGGCACCCATATCAATATCCGGAATACTGGATCCCTGCATAAGGGCCACCATCCCTACCCCTTTCCGTATTTGCCCGGTCTGCCTCTCATATCTCTCTTTTTTCGCATACCAGTCAATGGCCGTAGCCCCGATCTCAATACACTGATCAAGTCCGCAGCTTTCAATGGTCTGCAGGACTCCTTCGCGCCCTTCTCCCAGTGCTTTAAAGACAGGAGAGGTCTCCCCGACCTTAATATGATTCATTTTATAAAAATGGCACACATCCATGCCGATCCTTTCTGCCATTTCATCGACCTGAATACCCATGGCTATGTACCCTTGCGTAGCTCCGTATCCCCTGTAGGCTCCGCCTACAGGAAGGTTTGTATAAACGGTCTGTGCCTTGAACTGAACATTTTCACATCTTAAAAGAGGCAAGACCTTACTGCCTGTATTGCAGGCTACGGTCAGAGCATGGGATCCGTACGCACCCGTATTCATTAAGACATCCATATCGATGGCCGTTATAGTGCCGTCATGTTTTACCCCGGTCTTTAAGATGATCCTTTGAGGATGCCTGGTACGCGAAGCAATAAATTCTTCGGAACGGGAATAATGCAGTTTTACAGGAGAACGGGTCTTTAATGTCAGGGCCGAACAGATATCCTCGATCAGGACTTCCTGTTTTCCGCCGAACCCCCCGCCTATTCTGGGTTTAATAACCCGGACCCGGCTCTCTGAGAGCTGAAGCCGTTCTGCCACGATCCGCCTGACATGGAAGGGAACCTGTGTGCTGGTCCTGATAACGAGCCTTCCCTGGCCGTCCAGATAAGTAATGACAATATGGGTTTCATTAGCGGCATGAGATGCATAATGGGCATAATATATATTTTCAAAAGTATGGTCTGCATTGCTGAACCCCTCTGCCATATTCCCTGTCAATGCTTTGACCTGTGAAGCAATATTTCTTTTTGGATCATAATTTAAAGGTATGATGGTCCTGGCCTCTTTCTCATCATGAATGATCGGCATACCCTTTTCGGTAGCTTTTTCCATGTCCAAAACCGGCTTTAAGACCTTATACTGTACTTTGATCAGCTTTATCGCTTCTTCCGCGATCTGTTCTGTTTCAGCTGCCACGGCCGCGACCCTGTCTCCTACATAGCGCACTTTATTATCCAGAATAAAAGTATCATACGGAGAAGGTTCGGGATAACCCTGCCCGGCCGTGGTATGGGCAATACGGGGCAGGTCCTTGTAAGTCAATACGGCCTTGACCCCTTTCAGCTTTTTTGCCTTTGAAGCATCAATACTTAAGATCTTTGCATGGGCATGAGGCGAAGGCAGGATCTTTGCATAAAGCAGGTTAGGAAGCTCGATATCATCGACGAATCCGGCAATTCCCGTGGCCAGTCCCAGGCCATCAACTTTTTTTACGGATTGTCCGACATACTTTAAATTACCAGCATCAACAGGCTCTTCTTTGGCTTTCTTTTTAAATATGCTACCCTTTTTATCAGGCATCCATTCCTCCTGAACGATCTAATAAAGTTTTATATTCCTCGTTTTAGTAGGGACAAGGCATGCCTTGTCCCTGCAATTCCATTTTTAATAACTATCTTTTTTAATTCCATCTCTATTTTATTTATTCTTCATCTTCTTCACTGCCATCCTGACAGCATCAATGATCTTCACATACCCTGTGCAGCGGCAGTAATTTCCATCCAGGGCTTTCTTTATTTCAGTATCCGTGGGATCCTTCTTTTTATTCAACAGGGCTTTTGCGGAGATGATCATTCCCGGGGTACAGTACCCGCACTGGACCGCACCGGCTTCTACAAAACTCTCCTGGAGGGGATCCGGCTTTTCGGTCGTACCGATTCCTTCTATTGTGACGATACGGCTGTTATCAGCCTCGGCAGCCAGGACAAGGCAGGAATTGACAGCACGGCCATTTAAAAGAACGGCGCAGGCCCCGCATTCACCGGTACCGCATCCTTTCTTGACCCCCTTATATCCTTCCCTCCTCAGAACATCCAGAAGAATATCACCCGGCTTGATGGTAAATTCTTTTTCCTCATTGTTAATTATTAATTTAATGATCATTAAATATTCCTTTGCTTGTAGGGACAAGGCATGCCTTGTCCCTACTATTTTCTACGCACTTTTCATTGCACCTTTGATCGCGCGTTCCAGTAAAACCCTGATCAAATGTTTTTTATATTCCCGGCTCGCCCTGAAATCGGACGAGACTTCTGTGCTTTTTGATGCTTCCTCTGCCACTTCCCTGATCAGCTCATCTATGATCACTTTATTCTTCATCATCTTCTCCAGTTTATATGCCCTGAAAGGTAACGGCTGAAGCGCTCCAAAAGCAATGCGGATATCCTTGCATTTCTTTTCGTTCATCTGGATAAAAACAGCCACATTGCAGAGGGCATAATCAAATTCTGTCTTTGAAAATGTGATAAATTCCGTTCCAAAAACCCCGGATGGGGATTTGATCCGGACTTCAGTAACAATATCTGTATATTTCAATACTGTCTTGGGATGTTTCTTTAATAGGTCAGAAAATTTCAAGGTTCTGGAAGCGGGCCCTTTTACATTCACTTTCGAATCCAGTACCAGAAGGGCAACCGGCAGATCGCTCCACCTGTAGATCTGGATAATATTCCCGCCCAAAGTTATCAGGTTGCGGTTCAATGTGGACCCGATCCTGTATGAAGCTTTATATAGAAGGCCTTTTGCGAATTTTTGGGCAGCTTTATTCTCCAGAATATCCTGTATCCTGGCCATGGAGCCAATGGATAGTTCCGTCCTGCTCTGAGTGATATGGTCCAGCCCGCAGTTCTTCAGACTGATAAAACCGGACACATTCCCCATCCTGCCAAGCACCGCAGAAGTACCCCCGGCAAAGACAGCCCACTTCCCTTTTCCTTTTTTAAGCTCATTAACAGCATCAGAGACTCTTAAGGGAGATGAATAATACCGGATATCCGAAAGCACGAAGATACGCCTCCTTGAAAAGGATATATTACTGATTGAATGTAATAAAATGAAGCTGAATGTCAAATAAAGTTTAAGCAGGAAAATATAATGGAAATCAATTTTCAAGACATTATTATTAAAACAAATGAAAAATATCAATGAATTAAAAAAATTATTATCTACTAAAAAAGAAAAAATCCAAAAAGAATATAATGTTAAGGAAATAGGAATTTTTGGATCATACGTACGCGGAGAAGAAAAAAAAGATAGTGATATTGATGTACTTGTAGAATTTGATGAACCAATTGGATTTTTTAAATTTTTAGAGCTGGAAGAATACCTGGAAGAATTATTTGGTATAAAAGTTGATCTAGTTTCAAAAAAAGCTCTTAAACCTGTTATTGGCAAATATATTAAAAAAGAGGTTACCTTTATTTAAATGGTTAGAGATTACAGTGATTATATTTCCGATCTGATAAATAGTATAATTGAAACTGAAGAATTTGTTAAAGACATGAGCTATGATAATTTTTTAAAAGATAAAAAGACATCAAATGCCATAATAAGAAGCCTCGAAGTGATCGGTGAGGCTGCTAAAAAGATGCCTGAAAATTTGAAAACAAAATATTCAGATATTCCATGGAAGAGGATGGCAGGAATGAGAGATAAGCTTATTCATGAATATTTTGGAGTTGATCTGGAAATTGTCTGGAAAGTGATAAAAGAAGAATTACCTTCGATAAAACCAATTATTGAAAAAATGAAAGTTGAAATTAATTCTGATTAATTAAAAATAGCATCATTTATATCGTTATTCATACTCTGCAAGAATCTTCTTTTTAGCTTTTGCCTTCTGCAGCGCCAACTGTATCTTTTCATTCTCAGGGTCCAGTTTCAATGCCCTGTTCCATTCCCTAATGGCCTTATCAAGGTCAGAAGCCATGTAAGAATTTATTCCTGAAATATAATACTGCCATACCTTCTTTTTTAATGCTACTATATCTTTGCCGGGAGAGCTCCCTGATCTTTCAGCGATCCTCTCTTTTGATTTTTCAATATATTTTAGCGCCCTTGTATTGTCCGGGTCCATTTCGATCACCTGTTTCATCTTATCAATGCACTCATTGTACTTTTTGTTCACATAATCAGAGACACCCTGGCTGTAGAGCTGAATAATATTTTTTCTGTCCACTTTTGTGAGGTCCTGCTCAACCTCAGCTTCATCGATCCTCTCTATCAGCTCTTTTGCTTTCACATTATTTTCATCTTTTTGAAGGATCTCCTCGAGAAGCTTTCTGGACCCTTTATAATTTTTACTTGAATAATAATTATAAGCTTGATCCAGCGAATAATTCAACTCCATTGTATTCTGCTTCTCTTCATATAACTTTAAATTATCCAGGGCAGTTCTATTTTCCGGATCCAAAAATAAGACGATCTTTATCTCATTAACAGCATCCTGATACTTGTAATTATCATTATAATCCTGCGCTATGACCAGATGTTTCTTTATCAGATCATTCCGGTCTATCCGACTTTTTGCAGTATTGACCAGATCTTTGGCTTCCATGTGATCCGGCTTTATAAGGAGTATCTTCACGGCTTCTTCAAAAGAATCGGTAAACTTCTTCTCTTTTAAAGATACTTTAGCCAGGTTCAGCTGGTATTGAATAAATTTCTCCTGTTTATCGCGAATGATCTGTATATCAGCTTCGGTAAGCTCTTTGCTTTGAACCATATCCTCATCCGGGTCGATCTGAAAAACCCTGCCCCACTCGGCTCCCGCAGCAGTAAAATTATCCTTTGTAAAAAAACTCATCCCCTTATCATAATGTTTTTGGATCAGCTGATATTTGGAGGCATTCTTTCCGGTCCTGTAAGGTTCAAACTTTATCATTTTATTTAAAATGATATTCAGCTTCTTCATGGCAAATGATTTATCCGGATTCAATGCTGCCACTATTGATAAATGATGCAAGGCCTTATCAACATCCCCTTTCTTATAGAGATCGATCCCTTTATTGAGATGATCCTTTTCAAGCCTTCCGTTCCTCTCCTTGTCGCCGGCTTTCTGAATCTTTAACTTCTTTAATATGTTATCACGCAGTACTTTTGCATCTATATATTCCGGGTCGATCTGCAGGATCTCCTGTGCCGTGAAGAGGGAAAAAGAATAATCACCCCTTTCATATTTAAAAAGTGCTATCTGGTATAAATTATCCGTTTTCCGTTTTATGGCGCCTTCCATTATCCTCTTCTCTTCGAGCTCTTTTATCTTATTTTCAGTCTCGCGTATCCGATCCCCTGCCTTGGTGAATTCAGGATCTGTAACATGAGCTTCCTTCCATTTTATAATTGCCTTCTGATACTGGCCGGCCTTATAGAGATCGATCCCTTCTTTATATAAGCTGTTAACAAGCTTCTCTTTATCCAGATTATCCAGCTCCTTCCGGGTCAATGCCGCTTTCGCTTCATACAGCTCTTCCTCAGGCATCAATTTTTGCGCCTCCAGGTATTCAACCATTGCAGCGGGAAAATCGGATTTTGCAAAGTACAGATCCCCTTCCTTAACCCTCGTCTCTGCTTTTTCGCTATTTACCCTTTTATCCTCATCTGCCCTAAGCCGTCTTAAAAATTCTCTGGCGTCCTGATGCTTCCTGTTCTTCTTCAGACATTCGGAAAGTTTATTCATGGCCTCAACGGTACGTCCTTTTTGATAATACTCTGTGGCTTCTTTGAATAATCCCTCTGCTTCTGCGATCCTGGCCTGTTTCTCCTTTTCTATTATCTCAAACCGCTGTTCCAGGAGGTCATGATAATAATCTGTTTCCCGGTAAGAAGGATCTGTTTTGTACAGCCTGCTGAAATACTCATAGGAACGCTCAAAATTGAAATCATTGTAATGCATCAGTCCCCTGTTATAATAATTTTCTTTTTCCCTGCCGGACATCTTAATGGGAAAACGGTAAGTAAATGAGACCTTATGATTCTTGATATTTTCGATCTTTTCAAAAGCATAATTCAGCTCATAAGAGGAATAACTGAACCCGCCACCGGCCGTAAACTCGGCCTTTTCACTGTACCCGGCTCTTAAAAATAGAGTATTATATAATGAATAC
>Ga0180007_10005175_pt1 | contig 13393 bp, 9 predicted proteins | sample MM_PC_MetaG_FD_121122 | JGI IMG/M metagenome (GOLD analysis project Ga0180007, IMG submission 121122) | Groundwater microbial communities from the Aspo Hard Rock Laboratory (HRL) deep subsurface site, Sweden - MM_PC_MetaG | ecosystem: Environmental > Aquatic > Deep subsurface > Groundwater... | reverse complement strand
TCCACTAGTTTCAGGGCTGTTTTTAACAGGTCGAGATCATCGGTGAATGCGTCCTTAAACGCTCCGGCCCACATTCCCACACTGGAAGGCATCGCCTTACGGGTATGGGTATAGCCCGGCATGGGGATTTTACCGAAAGTTTTGATAAAATCATCAATGTGACTTATCGTTACCTCGATCGCATCCAGACAGTTAACCAGCTTCGCTTTACAATAAAGACGCACCGCAGTAAGCACCTGATCATTCCGGCTGCGGCCGGTATGGATTTTTTTTCCGGCGTCACCGACATGTTCTATTAAATAATTCTCAATCGCTGTATGACAGTCTTCATCTTCAAGAGCAATTTTGAATTTGCCCTTCCTGTCCAGTTCGATAATTTTATCCAGACCCTGCAGAAGTTCTTTCACCTCCTTGTCGGTCAGGATGCCGATCTTTCCCAACATGCGGGCATGCGCTTTTGATGCAATACAATCGAAATAGACCAGTTCTTTATCAAGGATATAATCCCGCCCAACGGTAAACTTTTCGATTTCTCTATCAAGCAGTTTAGTCTTCTGCCACAGCTTCATGACTTTCCTCCTTTTTCCGCCATTTATAGGGCATTTTGTTTTTCAGAACAATGTGATGGGCTTTGAGACGAATCGCATTAATCTTGATAAATCCCTTACAATCCACGGCATTATATCCGCCCTCCACATCCATGCTGGATAATTCCTGATCATAGAGCGATATCGGCGACTTCCGCCCGATTATATTGACATTCCCTTTGTAAATTGACAGGTATACAGTGCCGTCGATCTTTTCCTGGCTTTTTTCGAATGCATTCATCAGAAAATCCATTTCCGGCGAGAACCAGAAACCATTGTAGATCAGTTCTGAAAATTTCGGCGTCAGCATGTCCCGGATATGCATGACCTCTTTATCCATGGCAATGCCTTCCAGATCACGATGGGCCGCCCAGAGAATCGTGGCCCCCGGCGATTCATAAATTCCCCGGGATTTAATTCCGACAAAACGGTTTTCCACCATATCTACCCGGCCGACACCATTTTTACTGCCGATCTCATTGAGATACATGAACAGCTCCAGTGAATCCGTTTTCTCCACACTTTCGGTCTGATTCGCGACCCGGATTGGAAACCCGTCCTTGAATTCGATTTCCAGAATAGTCTCTTCGTCGGGTGCAAATTTCGGGTGAACGGTTTTGCTGAAAATGTCTTCATAGGGCCGGAACTCGGGGTCTTCCAGAATACCGGCTTCGTGGCTGATATGCATCAGGTTATCGTCTTCACTATAGGATTTTTCAATGGACGCCTTCACCGGAATACCGTATTTCTTGGCATAGGCAATCATATCACTGCGTCCCTTGAATTCCGCCAGGAATTCCGGGTCTTTCCAGGGAGAAATGATCTCAACACCCGGATTTAACGCATAAAAGGCAAACTCGAAACGGACCTGATCGTTGCCCTTGCCAGTCGAACCATGGGACACTTTATTGGTCCCTTCAATGGCGGCGATTTCTATATGACGTTTGGCAATCAAAGGCCTGGCCAAAGCGGTTCCCAATAAATACCGTCCTTCGTAAATGGCATTACCCCGCAACGCCGGGTAGATATATTCCATCACAAATTCCTCTTTCAGATCTTCAATGTATACTTTGGAAGCGCCGGTTTTCAGAGCCTTTTCACGAACCGCATTGAAATCCTCTTTCTGGCCGACATCCGCCACATAGCAAATGACATCATAGCCTTTGTTGGACAGCCATTTCAGTATTACCGAAGTATCCAATCCACCACTGTATGCAAGTATAACTTTCTCCTGTTTCATTTCTCTCCTTCAGAATTATTGATTGTTTGGGTTTGATAGTGAAGGAGCCCCAGCCTAAATTCGGCCGCGTAGCTCCGGGAGGCGGGTCACGAGCAATTCCCGGAACTGCTCATGGGAAACACCTTCGGCCATAATGATCAAAACCGTGTCGTCACCGGCAATGGTTCCAATAATTATATCCATATCGATCCGGTCAAGGATCAATGCGACGCTCGGTGCAAACGACGGCAGACATTTTATTATGGCCAGATTATGAGAAAAGGCGATAGAACGGCAGGTGTGAAGCGGGGAACTGTCCTCAAGATGAGTGTAGGTAGTGGGCATCTCGTTGGACATTGTATAAATATACCCTTTTTCATCATCGGGGATTTTGATGATTTTCAGGGCTGAAAGGTCTCTGGATAATGTGGCCTGGGTAGTTGCATATCCCCTGCTTTCCAACATAGATCGCAACTCTTCCTGACTGGAAATTTTGGAGTTTCCCAGTATCTCTCGAATCGCGAGTTGTCTATCTGCCTTTTCTTTCATAATCTGTATATATATTCATATTTTACGCATAAATATACAGTATGTAAAATTTGATGTCAAGCCAATTAATTAAATATTTCTTCGGTGTCGTACAAACTGAACTAACAGTGACTATACTTTCTAAAAATCCATTCTGCCCGAAAGTACTTCAAATTACCATTACCGGATAAGAAAAACGCCGGTTGATTCACCGGCGCTTTCTTTGATAAAAATTTAAGATTCACTTTTTAACGCATCAACAAAATTTTATTTGTGGCGCTAAACTGATCAGCCTGTAGCCGCACAACGTACACTCCCGAAGCAACACCCCGGCCGGCGTCATTTCGCGCATCCCAGACAGCGGTATGATAACCGGAATTTCTGATTTCACTGACAAGTGTCCGGATCAACGAGCCACGATAATCATAAACCCGGAGTATCACCCTGGCGGATTTTGGCAGATCAAACGGAATGTTGGTTGTCGGATTAAAAGGATTCGGGTAGTTGCCTTTCAAGGCAAACTCGGTAGGAATACCGGTCAATTCATAAATTGCGGAAATCGTTGCCGAAATCGCCGCTGAACAATTACTCTCATTTCCATGAAAATCGACAGATACAATACGATAATAATAAACACCAGCCGGCATTGTCTCGGTATCAACAAAGTAGTTCTCTGTTAATTTTACATACGGTTCCATTCCCGAAGGATCAAAATCAGCTGCCATACTTCGGTAAACCATAAAATACTGAAAATCTTCATCTATCGGTTCATCCCAATCCAATTGGACGCTACCATCACCGGCAACCTGAGCAAGCAAACCTGTTGGAACATGCGGCTTGAGATTATCCACTGAATAGCCTTGAACTTCACTGCTGATAAACGTGCCTTCCGCCATTCCGGCAATAATTCTGAACGACAACAAACCGTTGCCGGTTACGGATGAATCGAGCGGCGTATGAGCCAGGATTTCATAGGACTCCGCTCCATAGGCTACCATGGAATTTGCCGCCATCCAGCCGCTGCCGTCATTGATTTCAACGGTATACATCTCAACCGTATCGCCGGACGCGGATGTGGTTTTACCGAGAGGTGTTGCGGTATCATAAAAACTTTTCTGAAATGCGACGGTTACCCAGCCCCCCTGATCGTCAGGGACGTCCACTACATCGTTAATAAATGCCTGTCCCAGAGCCAGGGCATCGATAAAGTTTTCAAGTACAAGGGTATCGGATACAATTCCGTTACTCACAATGAGTGTCACTGTATAAAGTCCGTAATTTTCATAAGTGTATAACGGATTTTGAACAGCGCCGGTATTCCCGTCGCCAAAATCCCATTGCCATGACGTAATCAAAACATCTTCACTCCGGGAATTATCGGTGAATTGAACTGTTAGCGGAACAACACCCCGGCGGATATCTGCCCTAAAATCGGCAACTGGTGGCTTTGTCGTTTTCCAGATACTTCGATTGGTCCCAATAATCCAGCTTGTACCATCGCCTGCAATTCCGGCGCTGTAGGGATAATATTGGGCTGAAGTTCCCGGCAATGACTGCAATTGCCAGGTATAACCGGCGTCCCTGGTAATATAACAGGCATGAGCGCTATCGCCCCCGACAGCGATTCCCAGATTACTATCCCGGTTGATATAGAAAGAAAACAGCCACGCCGCAGGAACATCAAAGGCGGCTGGCGTCCAGCTAACGCCGCCGTCAACAGTTTTCCAGATACTGGTGACATATTGACTATCAACCATTTTATAATACATGAACAGAAAGGTATTTTCATTTAAAATGTGGATCGAGTTGTCGCTGACGCCCGGATAGGCATTATCCAGGCTGGGAAGATTGCCTTTGATGCTTGACCAGGTAGCGCCGCCGTCCCGGGTAATAAAGGGTTCATTGTTCCATGGCGGGACATTTAGCTGACCAAGAGCAACACCCACATTTTGATTCAGCCAATCTGCCGCATTAACATGGGGTCTGGAGGTCGGCAACGGCGCAATGGACTGAACTGTATAGGCTTCATTTTGAGGATCCCAGGTAATTTTCTTAAACCAGCGGGTACTGGTCACACCAAGCCTGGCGGTCCCGGAAACATAAACCAAATTTTCGGTAACCTGCTGCAAATGCTTAATCTGATCGTCATTGATATCAAAGCGTTGCGACCAGGTCTGGCCACCGTCCCGTGTGCACCAGACATAACCGAAAACCACATCATAATTGTAATTATTGGAGCCATCATCCAGAGAAAACGAAACGCAGCCGATGTCTTCATTAATGAAACTTACCCGTGGTGTTACACCCAGTCCGTCGAAATTCTGAGCCGGCTCAGGGGAGACGTCCGCCCAGGTCTGTCCTCCGTCAGTCGTTTTATACAATTTATTGTGACTCGAAACGATATAGGCAATATTTGCCGAGATAAACGCGGCGTCATAATAATGTGTAGGATCAACGCCAGGACCGTTATTCAATTTCACAAAGCCATCCAGTTGCGGTTGCTGAACGGTTTTTTCCAGAACTTCTATATATCCGGTTTTGTTGATTGTATCTGTTTCAGTAGCATTGCCCGTAATCAACATTACATCGTACACGCCAGGGGTTTCATATTTATGTTGCGGATTCTGAATAGCCGCGCTCTCTCCGTCACCAAATTCCCACTGCCAATATGTCGGTGAACCGCTGCTTTTATCTGTAAAATTCACCAGTAATGGTGCCTCTCCACTTGTTACATCCGCGGTAAACTCCGCTGTCAGCGCAATCGGTTCATGGTGAAAATACAATGCGCCAATATCGACAATCGTGCCATCGGGATCAGGTAGCGATTGTGGATCGCCAGCATCGATACAGGGTGAGTTAGATTGCAAATGATAATCACCAGTGCCTACAAACAACGGATCGCTGGAAATATCGCCGGTTCCGACAGCTAACCCCTGATAATTGGTTGTATTATTCCAGACACAATTATAGCGCGAGATAACACTCCCATCATTTTCCGCTGCCTTAACGATTCCGGTCTCGCTCCCGACAATAATATTATTCACCACAATCGCATCTACAAAACCGGTCAGAATTCCATAGGTTAGATTCCCAACAATGGTATTGTTTATTATTTGCGGGTTGCCCAGCTCAAAAACCTGAATACCTTCCCAACTATTGTTCAGTATCTGATTAAACCGAATTATCGGCGATGAGCCAACTCCATTACTCCAATTGATGCTTGTACAAATTCCCGATGAGCCATCCCGGATAATACAATACTCGATAGTTGGACTGGCTCCTTCGCACATAATTCCGTAACCGGCGTTGATAATTGAAAATCCACGGATAACGGCATCGTTGGATTCACCGGCGTCGAAATTGAACGCATTGGCGCCATCGGCATTTATGATACAATTCTGGGCGCCGTTCTGGGAACGCAGTACGATAGATTTTCCACCAAAATTCAGCCATGTATTACCGGCGCCGCTATACGTTCCATCCTGAACCGTAACAATATCACCTGCGGAAGCCATATCAATTCCCTTTTGAATGGTTTGATAGGGACTGGAAGCGGAGCCGTCGCCTGTTTCATCCGAGCCGCCCTCCGTCACAAAGATTTCCGAAGCGACCACTTGCGGAGTTACGGTGATATAATCGGTTTTAATAATCTCATTCATGATTACGCCGTCAGACACGACTAAGGTAACCGTATAACTGCCGGCATTTTCATAGACGTGAGTCGGATTGGTTTCGGCGCTATTCGAACCGTCGCCAAAGTACCACATCCGGGAATTAATAGTCGTATTGGTCGCTGTCGATTGATCGATAAAATTTACACTGAAAGGTGCCACTCCGGAAGATCCCGAACTTACACTAAATGCAGCCGCAATTGTCGCCTGTTTTTCAAAGGCACCCATATCAGGAGCACCGCCGTTATAGTTTCCGGCTGGAATATTGACCAACACATTGCCCTCCAGCTCATAGTAGGCGGCTCCGGCGTCAATACAGGGTGAGCCGGGTTGCAGACGGTAGTCGAGGTCGAAAGCCGGATTATGACCAATTGTATCGGCGCCGATCACATTGTCTAAAAAAGTATATGTTCCGTTGTAAAGCGTCTGGACTCCGGCGGCTCCGCCTTTGATATCGGAGTAGGCTATTTTGAATGTACCATAAGAAAATGAACATATTTCGGGAATTCCCGGGCTGGAATTGTTCCAGACAATTGAGTTAATCAGCACCGGATGCGAAATCGAAGCCGAAACGCCGCCACCGTATTCATTGGCGTGATTATCAACAATTGTCACATTCACAAACACCGGACTACTGCTGAACATACCAACACCGCCTCCGCCATTAGTATATTGCGTTGCCGTGGCGGTATTATTGGCGATCAGAACATTCTCAAAACGGGGACTACTGTAATAGAGATACACACCGGCTGCATTGCTGGCCCGGTTGTTGACAATATTCGAATTTTTCACCAATGGATTGGAATGATCAGAAATCCAAATTCCTGCACCGGCGATGGCAACATTATCCGATATGAGAACATTTTCAATGAGCGGATCGGAATACTTCTCGCAGATGATTCCACTGGCCTGATTATTGGAAACCGTAACATTTCTGATTGTCGGACTTGAATTATCTTTTATATAAAGCCCCTGTCTGGAATTGTTGCTTATTACCAAAAATTCAAGTGTCGCCTGGCAGTTCGTTTCACACCGAATACCCATATAATTCCCGATTACCCGCAGATGACTCAGCGTAGGGCTGGAACCGCTGATGCAACGAATTCCTGTATTGCCGGCATTTTGAATTGTAAACCCAATCAAACAGGCATCCTGATTTTCGCCATTCACGAAGCTGACCGGATACTGAATATCTGTCCCGTTGATAATCGTAGTAGAAATGTAGCTGGTATCCCCGCTTGTCAGATAAAACGATCCCACAACTAGATTTTTCCCGGAAAAATCGATAGCCTCATTATATGTTCCCGGATCAACCACAACAGTATCACCATCAACACCGGCGACAATGGCCGCCTGAATCGTAGGGTAATCGGTGTTGGAAACATAAAGTTGATTTCCCAAAATGAGACTGCTCAACAGCAGAATGCAAATGGTTACATAAGGTATTGATTTCATAAAATGCCTCTTTCCTGCATAAATGTTTTTAGTTATTGATCTCTTCTGCCGGATAAAATTCACTCAGTTATTGTCACTTCTACAAATATACTCCAAGCGGCAACGACAACACTTCAGAGCATACTCCATATAAATTTTAAAGGTATAAATTACTTTACTCCCAATTAACCTTGTATGTAATCTACAGGTCGCCTACGATGAAAACAACGGCATAATCTCATCGGTTTAAAAAGTATGACACAGGTCAAATTACCGACGTATATATTATCCAACTCTATCCCGATTCCGGACGATGTTTTTATTGGAAAATCCCAATAATCCGCTTATTTTCCACCATCAATAAGGAGTCAACCATGTCATTTAATGCCCTGTTTATTGCCCACGCGCCCGATGCGGACAAGACGATTCATCGAGCCACAATCAAGACCGGAATGTATAAATTGATCACAGTCTGTGTAAGAAATCAAAGTGAGGCGCTTGAAATCTGCGATGAATTAGTCGAACAGGAACAAATCGATTCGATCCTGCTCTGTCCCGGTTTTACTCACCAGGATGTGGCCGAGATCGTGAAAGCGACGGATAATAAGGTGGCTGTAGTTGTGGCCAGAGGCGACGGGCCGTCGGGACGCATAGTCCAGTCCGCATTCATACGAGCCGGATATATATCACATGGGAAAAAATGAATAAAATAAAAAATATTCATATAATCGCTTTCGATGGTGATGATACTCTCTGGGTCAACGAAAGCTATTACCAAAAAACCGAAGACTATTTCTGCGAATTATTGTCAGATTTTCTATCAGCAAACAAAGTCTCCGAAGAACTATTCAAAACCGAAATGCAAAACCTGGCACTCTACGGTTACGGCGCCAAAGCATTTACACTGTCATTGATTGAAACAGCCATTCGAATCAGTAACGGTAAAATCAGCGCTATTCAGATTTCTGAAATTATTAAATTTGGAAAACAACTGATCGACAGCCCGATTGAACTGCTAGACGGCGTTCCCGAGGTGTTAAGTGAATTGTCACAGTCATATACACTAATCCTGGCAACTAAAGGTGACCTGCTTGATCAGGAACGCAAACTGCAAAAATCCGGGTTGGAATCCTATTTTCATCATATCGAGATCATGAGCGACAAGCAGAAGACAAATTACCAAAAACTCCTTCACCATCTGGATTCCGATCCGTCTCATTTTCTTATGGTGGGTAATTCTTTAAAATCCGATATTTTACCGGTTTTAAATATCGGCGGAGAGGCCGTTTATGTTCCTTTTCATACCACCTGGCTACATGAGCAGATCGGTGCTAAGGAACTCCAAAATCAACACTTCCACCAGATAAGCTCACTCAAAGAACTCCCGGCAGTTTTAACCACATGATCGGATTTTATGGATCGGCCCAATTCAATTATCGAAATTATCATAAAACGCAGCTCCCGGCGCAATTACCGCACCGAACAGCTCAATCGTAACATCCTGAAACAGATATCAAATCTATTGACGAGTCCTCCCGCGGGACCGTTTGGCGGCAAGTCTACTTTTCAGCTGCTTCACAAATCCATTGCAATAGATCAAAAAATCAAACTCGGCACTTACGGTTTCATCAGCGGCGCTCAATATTTTATTGTGGGGAAAACAGTCTCAAGTCCCGAAGCCTTTGTGGATTTCGGATACCGGCTGGAGTGGATTATCCTGCAATTGACCGCATTAGGGCTGGGAAGCTGCTGGCTGGGTGGCAGTTTCAAGCGCAGTGAATTTGCCAAATTGCTCGATCTCAAAGAATCTGAAATTATTCCCGCCGTCACACCGGTCGGATATGCAACCGATAAACGTTCCGTCAGGGACAAACTCATCCGTCTCGGCGCCGGATCGAAAAACCGCAAATTCTGGTCTGAACTCTTCTTCGATAACAACTTTGAACATCCCTTAACAAGTAATGATATTGGAGAATTTGCAACAGTTCTAGAAATGGTCAGGCTGGCGCCATCGGCGTCCAACAAGCAGCCCTGGCGCATTGTGAAAATCGGAAGCATCTATCACTTTTTCCTGCAACGCACACCAGGCTACGGCAAAATCTTTCCCGAAATCGATCTCCAGAAAGTTGATCTGGGCATCGCCATGTGTCATTTTGAGATGACTGCTAAAGAAATGGATTTGAGGGGACACTGGAAATATCTCGATCCCAATATATCGCTACCGGAAAATTCGGAATATATTCACAGCTGGGTTTGAACAAATATTCTTTGGTCTATGTTTTTCAAATAAAAAAACCTCTTGTATGTTTATACCGCACAATTGTACGTTTTCAACATACATAATAAGATTTAGTAGTGAATTTACTCGCTCAAATTTTATCATCAAAAGTTCGATCCGGGATTTTCAGATTTCTTTTGGGAACCGAAACTCCTGTCTGCCCGGCAGCCGCCGGGCACAGGCATGGCAGGAACCAACGCTTTTTCGCCTGGCATTAGCCGCAGAAAAAGAGATTAAACGTAAAAGACCTCAAGTGTATTATGATCTGTTACCAGAGTAGGGATTTATGTTTTTACAGTTAAACTTCAAAGCATGTAAATTTTAATTTTAACTTACTTTATACTTTAACGGCATTATAAAATATCCTTAAAATTCAAGTGTAAATCCGCCTACCGGGAAAAGGCTGAATTGATAGACGTTTTCTATGCTTCCATCAGCGGCATAGTTGTATCCCCAGATATTTTTGCGACCATAAATATTCATTATATCTATGTAAGCAACAACAGCAGTGCTTTTGTACATCCATCTCCTCAGGATCATTAAATCAAAACGGTGATATTCCGGTAAGCGCTCAGTATTAATATCTGTGCTCCAGCTTGTGTACCAGCGGCGCAGACAGGGATCGTAGGTCTGCGTGGTATATGGTCGTCCCCTGGTGTATCTCCAGCGAACGCTTATTTCAAATTCATCTCCCGGTGAAATTAACCAGGACATTGCTTTCCACAACTTCTTATCTCTTACATTTTGGTACCATTTATATTCATGCATATTCCAGCGGTGCCCTGAAATGAATGTAAATACATCTCTGAAATCATAATCCGCAATATAGTAAGGTTCGTCCGCTCTTCGTACATCTTTTCTTTTTGCGATATAATGCGAGTAAGAAAGAGTGAGATTAAAGTCTTCGCTCAATTTTTTCTGTAAGAAAAATTCGATTCCTCTGGAATAACCTTCACCGATGCTCATCATCTCATTTTTGTAGTAATCCAAAGAATCATGCTCTATCCACGATCTCGGAAGTGAGAGGTTCTGATAATCCTTCTGATAGATTTCGATACTGCCTTTTATGTCTTTGGTAAACAGATGTTCGACGCCAAGGACATATTGATCAGTTGAACGACTTTTTAACTTTCTGTTCTTTCCAAGATTAGCGGTAAAATTAAAATATGCCGGTTCCTGAAAATGCTTTCCGTAACCAACGTTAATTGAAGTTACCGGTGTTAATTTATAAGAAAATCCAAAGCGTGGTGCGAGCATACTGTAGTTTGAATACTCAAATTTCGAATAACGTAATCCTGCAGTCAGTGTGATCTTCGGTATCGGTTTCCATTTGTATTGACCATAAACAGCGTACTTTGTTGTCCTTATATTTTTATCTAAATTCCACTCGTTATAGACCCATGCTATTCCGTGTGTAGCGAATGTATCCGGATTGGCGGCGTAATAATCATCGGCATTATAATAAAATGTCATATCAGTTGGGTCATTATAGGGATGATAATAATATGTCCAGGCTGTATCTCCTTCAAACCAATCTTTATGATTGAACTGGATGTATTTAATATTTGCTCCCACCATGAAATCATGTTGGTTATTAATACGATGAAAGTAATCTCCTTTGAGTGTCCATTCGGTTTCAAGGTCATTCTTGGTAAAAAAGGTGTTCCGGCTGCCATCCGCCATACCTTCTTTCACATTATAATCCCAATAATTGCCGACATTTGATAGTGTTATGAGTGAATACCGGTTTTTCCCAAAGAGTGTTTTTAGAGTTAATCCCGTAGCATATTCATTGCCTTTCACATCAACATACTCTGCTCCTCGCGAAACGCTTTCGTTGCCTTCTTCGATATTAATAGCATCGTTTCCGTAGAGACCATTCCAGATGAGTTTGGTTTTTGGTGAAAGGTACCAGACAAGTTTGCCCTGTAAACTATAGTATTGGGGCACCGCTGTCATACCGAAACTTTTAATTATAAGATCAAGATAGCTTTTATGAAATCCGAGCATGTATGAAACAGCGCCATTGGCAAGAGGACCTTCTGCAAAAAGCCCGATACCGGACATTCCCATATCCATGTCCATGTGGAATTTCTCACGGTTTCCTTCCTTCAAATGAATGTCCATAACGGATGATGCTTTGCCGCCGTATCGGGCCGGGAATGCTCCGGCATAGAAATCCACTTCGCGAATAAACAATGGACTGATTATAGCAATGGGACCGCCACCTGTGCCCTGATAACCGAAATGATTCGGGTTGGGAATTTCAATATTGTCCATTAGAAAAAGATTTTCTGCCGGCTCGCCACCCCGGACTATTATTTCATTCTCCTGATCAGCGCCGGACACAACCGCAGGCAGCGCCTGCATCATACGCTGAACATCCATAGCACTACCAGGATCACGAACCAATTCAGCATAATCAATATTTCGATCCGAAACAACTGCATCACGCGCCTTTACAAAAGCAGTTGCAGTGACAATAACCTCTTCACCTGCAATAGAGCTTATTCCCAATGATACATCCATTTGGGAAATTCGGTCCGGACTGACCGGGATATTGAGTTTTTCAAGCTTCTCATAGCCCATCATTTGAAAGGTAAGATTATAAGTCCCCACAGGAATGTTACGGATGTGATATCGGCCATCAAGATCAGTGGCAGCGCCCCAGTCAGTACCGCTAATAACAACATTTACTCCGGTCAACGGGGCCTGGGTTTCTTTATCAATTAGCACTCCAATAATGTCGCCTGTTTGTGCACCTAAACATACCGTTATTAGCAAGATAAGAATCAAGATTATCAGTAGTCGAATCCTTGAACCTTTCACTCTTTCTTCTCCTTTACTGAATGGATGGTTGCTGTATTTGGACATTAGCGCGGTGAGTTTCCCATCCATGTTCTTCACGCTCTATTCAGCTATCATTTTCTTTATAATTTCAATGTAAAAAAATTTGATAAAATACTAGCTTACTCAAAAATCTCAGAATTTGAAGTATATTAAGAAATATTCGGAAACTATTGAAAAAGTTATTTCATCTGAGATGTTATTATTGATGATTTTGTAAAAAATGATTATATGTGCCATCTGAACGAGGTACAAGTCGGGACTTCGCTCATCAGATGACAGATAGTGTTAGAATAACAATATGGGTTAGAAATGACAAACCAACGTGTCATTCTTGAGGAGCATGCGACGAAGAATCTTGTGATAAAAAGCTTTGGTCTAAAGCGATTCTTCTTCGCTTCGCTCATCAGAATGGCTGTTTTGATACTTTTTCTCTCAAAGATATCCCTATAGGGACGAAACCATCAAAGATAAAAAAACTTCTTGTATGTTTACACCGCACAATTGTATGTTTTCAGCATACATAATAGGATTTAATAGTGAATGTACTCGCTCAAATTTTATCATCGAAAGTTCGTTCCGGGATTTTAAGAATTTTTACGGAACCGAAACTCCTGTCTGCCGTTCCGGCACAGGCAGGCGGGAATTACATTTGAGGGAAATTGAAAGAAAAACAGGATTTGCAATTGGAACAGCTCGGTCCCAAAGGGAATCTTCGATCAACCCGCTCTTGAAGATCGGATTATATGGGATTAAAAATAGACACGCAAATTTTTAAGAAAAGTGTAATTGAAATATATGTTAGGATTTATCGGGAATGATATATTAG
>Ga0180007_10005174_pt1 | contig 13397 bp, 15 predicted proteins | sample MM_PC_MetaG_FD_121122 | JGI IMG/M metagenome (GOLD analysis project Ga0180007, IMG submission 121122) | Groundwater microbial communities from the Aspo Hard Rock Laboratory (HRL) deep subsurface site, Sweden - MM_PC_MetaG | ecosystem: Environmental > Aquatic > Deep subsurface > Groundwater... | reverse complement strand
TTCTGCGTGTGAGATCGTTGCGATTATAAACATAAAGACCGCGTCTGCTTAGTAGATGGGTAACTTCTTTTTAAAAACAGAGTGCAGCAAATTAACAGCACTCTGTTTTTATATATTGTAACAACCCAATTAATTCAGTTCTGGGTGCGCGGCCCACAGACGGGCCAGTTTCTCCGTATCTACATAATTTGTACAATAAAAACTTATGGTTAATAATCAACCGCCATTATTAAAAATGATGTTTGTAGATTCATTAAGCAATCGTTTGTTACTCTATTTCATTTGATCAAACAGACGAAACCAAAATATCCTCTATTACATTTTTTGCACAATAAACGGTTTGACCTTGCTGTGATAATTTGCGGATCCCGTCAAGGTTATTGCCAAGCGTGACAATAGCTGGTTCTTCCGATTGTTCTCCAGGCTGTTTGCCCATCTGCCCCAATCCAACACCGGCAATTAATCCATTACACAGACAGCGTTTTCCTTCACTGTTATGGGGCAACCCTCGTTTATTGATAAATTCCTCAACCGGCGCAGCCGCGCAGCGTTGAAACAAATGGCGCATTCCTTCATCGTCAGGTTTACTTAACCCAATTTGTTTCAATAAACCCAAATCGCAATACCGGCGCCGGGCAGTATACACATCTTCATCTGACAGCGTGCCATTGAGCTGTGCCACCTTGAACGGGAACCCGGTAGGAGAGAAAGAAGATGTCCTCACCAGTGCTTCATTTGGTCTTCCATTTTTAAACTCTGTAAACAGGGCATTTCGGTACCCAGGACTCAAGCCCGATTCTTCTGCCAGGGCAAAAGTGGAACCGATTTGCACGCCTGTTGCGCCGGCTTTCAGCGCCATTTCTAACTTTGTGTGCGTGTTGTATCCTCCCGCCAACCAGAATGGCAGCTCTTGCCGACGAATGGCTTCAAGATCGGGTTCATCCGATTCGCTGTACAATAGCTGACCCGAGCTGTCATTTTTTGCAGGTCCCTGCGGCGGAGCATTGTGTCCTCCGGCGGTATGGTGCTCAATAATAAAACCATCCGGGGGTTGGCTTGAGCTGTGAGCAAGTGCATCAACCAGGTTCTCAGAGGAGACAATCGCCAAAAAAGCAGGTCGATTGAGCGGTTTCAGGGTAAATCTACCCTGTGCGATACTACCAGGATCAAATGAGAGGATAAATTTTTCTCCCGATTCGCGATAAAGAACAGGAAGGTCGGTAATCACAGTGGCATGTTTCGCTAAATCGGAACATAAAGCAGGTAATCCATCTGGGTTTCCAGCTCCAACAACGACACCATCCACCCCTGCCAGCATCGCGCCGTACAACGCGTATATCAAGGGAAGTTCGATTTTCTTCAGGTAGTTGATAAAGATTATGCCTTTGTGATTCTCTTTTGCCAACCAAACTTCAGCATAATTAGAAATTATCAATAATTCAATTAATTCTTCGTCAAGGGTTAATAGCGTTGGTTCTGAATGATTTATTTGCGCAGAAATCTCACGACTTTTATCCATAAATCGTACGTTCGGTTTTGGTCCATATTGGAATGGGTCATTAGTAGCTTTTCCGCCGGCAATAAAATAATGGCTATAAACCTTTTTGCCAATTTCAACCCCGAACTGTTCATCAAAAGCAGTGAATGCACGCAGGATATGACCGCCCGGGTCACCAAGTTGCAGCAAACGCGTATAAACAATATCCAGGGCAGTGCCTGAAACCGACCCGGCGGTAATGCCAGGTTTCTGAGTGGCAACAGCTTTCGCAAGACGCCAGTTTGAAACGTAAACACCCATCCCACCCTGAATGAGTTTAATTTGTTTTAGGAATTCCATTTTTCTCCTCTGTTTATTGGTTGGTATAACCCCAAGGGTAAAACAAAGATGTTATGGAAAACCGCATTCATCGAAGGCAAAAAGGGGGAATCAGAAGGTTAACGAGCTTGGCCATTCGGTGAGGGAATATGGTGTTGTAGAACCCTTCCATTTTGAACAAAACCAGATTTCGTATTGTCTCATAAGTGTATAGCCGTTTGGTACGAGCCGTGCAACAGAAGATTGAATGGATCCTCGATATAGTCCGGAGAAGATCGTTCTTTCAACGTTTCAACACCCTGATCACCCACCGAACATAACCGGTTCTGTCAGATCTTCCGTGATCATTGGCTTCGCTGGTGCGATCTCCGCATGAAAAACGAAGTCCCAGCCGACCAACGTACCAATGTGACAAATATAGTCCAGCATATGATGCTCTGCCGTGACCCCGAAGGATGATACGCGCGTTACTTCTGCCCGGGCTGCGGATTTGAGTCACAAATCGAACATAATTCATGTTGCATTTTTTTCACGAGGTTGTTTGGCCTGGGGTCAGTTCACGAAAAATAACTATCCTGCATTAAGGTTCTTCAATATTTGCGACTATCAGATTCGTAAAATAAACCCACAAATAAAGTAAATACCACAACATTGATTTTGTCAGTATAGAGTATACTCTAACATGACGTCAGATAACAGATTAAAACACGTCAGAATAGAGTTGTTTTTCTGTATTATTGACATTAATTAGAAAAGGTAATAGACTCTATCCTGACACATTTGAAGGGAAAAAGTATGGAAGAAAATAGGGTTGGTTACATCCGAGTCAGCTCATTCGACCAAAAAACAGACCGTCAATTGGACGGAATTAAGCTTGACCAAGTGTTTATTGATAAAGCCTCTGGTAAAGATATACAACGTCCGGAACTCGAAAAGCTCCTTGCATATGTAAGGACAGGCGATACGATAGTGGTTCACAGTATGGACCGATTGGCTCGTAACCTGGATAATCTGAGGCAGTTGGTTCACGAATTTACCAGTAAGGGGGTAAGGGTTCAATTTATAAAAGAGGGGCTGACATTCACAGGTGAGGATTCTCCCATGTCTACCTTGCTTTTATCTGTTATGGGTGCTTTTGCAGAATTTGAGCGAGCGTTGATCCGTGAAAGGCAGCGCGAAGGAATCGAATTAGCTAAAAAACGGGGGGTATATAGAGGAAGAAAAAAGATGCTGACAACCGAACAAATAAAAAAGATCAAGGAGCGGGTTATGGCTGGTGAAATGAAATCCAAAATTGCAAAAGATTTTGGCATCAGTCGGGAAACGCTTTACAAATATTTGAAAGAAAATTAATAAGTTCATTTAAGGCTTATTTTGTCTGTCAGCATTTTTGGCAATTCTGCTTGCCGTTTTGTCCCAAATATGCGTGGTACCCCAGTAAAGAAATAATCAAAAGAACGATCGTTTTTTTCATATTGGTTCCTTCAAGGGCGTGGTACTCTAATCCCCTTAACCCTAACTGTACTCTAAAGGTCGATTTTCAACAACAAACACTGGCGCGCATCGCTGAGGGGGAATAGTTCGAAGGTGTTTCCACTGAAACACTGATCACTTCTGGCCAGCACTACTATTGAAAAGCCATAATAAAAATGATACTGTATAGATGCTTTCAAATGGGTGGGGTTACCAAACGGAGGGAAAATGAGCGATAAAAAAATTGAAACAAAGGAATGTCCCCAGGACGGCTGTGACAAAATCGTTTCTCAATTTTTTCAATGTGATCACGTTGGATGTGACTACCATGAAAATAGTGGTTGCTTTGACCATTTTACATTCACCTATGGAGTGTACAGATGTCAGCAAGGACATAAAGCAAAAATGGTGTGGCAAGGAAAAACAACGGCATAACAACTGAAGGATGTACGTTTTTTATATTCTAGCAAAATTTACTTCTGGCCGGCAGACTGTTGGCCACGGCCAAAGGATTCCTGTAACAGCAGCACGATCAGCGCAACCTGGGGGACCGTGAGCTGCTCCAGTAAACCGTTTTCTTTTAGGGCTTTCAAATGCCGATTGCGATCTGCCGGCAAAAGAGATCCAAGGGATTCATGGCTGTAAACATCACCGTATTTGTCGGTGGGTTCGTAGGCTTTTCTGGCCAACTCATAGGCTTCGATTTTTCCAGACAATAACACCAGCTCCTTACCGCGCACCTGATACCAATCAATCCGTGTATTCTTTCCCTTACTATCTTTCTGGCCTCTGGCCACAATATCACCAGATTCCAGCCCTTCGATCACCAGTAATCCGTCTGTGCCTAGTTCTGCGTCACCAATCCATTTTCCCCAAGCGTATTCTCCCTGGGGATTTTTCAAAAAATATACTTTCGCAATCCAAGGTTTTGAAAACCGCTTCGGGGTAAAGTGAGGAGTTTTGATTTCCATTTTGAGTGTCATAAATTATTGCCTCCTAATATTTATGCTCACCAAAAGTATACAGTGCCAGCAGGGGAGTGCAATTACAAAAAGGCAAGGTTTTGAACTACTAACAATAGGCGGCCAAACCCTATAAATATATCAATAAAAAATGCGCTGGACCCCACCAGCGCATTTTTTCAACATGGGTTAGGCGAGATCTACCTGGCACTTTATCCGCCAGTGAAATGCACAATTAACAAGATGATCTCAACCACTAAAAGCGAAATCTCGATGATATACAAAGAGATGTGGTAAGCTTTGCGGAAATCCTCTTTGTGGAGATCAAACCACTTGTCCATCCGCTTTGCTGCTTTTTGACGAGAGGGTGCAGGAAAACTCGTTACACCATCAGTCTTGTTAACTGCTTGAATTTTTGCGCGCGGGGATGTATTATTCATGTAGCAACCTTTCTTCGGCTGTTAGAGCAGCCAATGAACGCCTTAAGTGACCCTACGAATTATCCCGATTCCAGGGTCATTTAAGTTAACCGAATCTTTGGGGGTAACCGGTATTGTTTATTCGAGTCTCCGTTTTCCACTCTATTCTCCTTTCTCCAATAGGTAAATCTTTTACTTAAAAATATCATTACCTTTTTGGGTTTTTTTACTGCACACCTTAAATCATCATAAATCAACTTGATAAAAAGGCAAGAACGATTTTATGCAAAATTTACGCATTTAAACAATTTCTTAGTTTCTGAGGTTGATTGCTTGTGTTTAGGTAAATCTAATACTCAAATAGCAAATCGCTTTCTACCACTTTGCTGCAAATATTAATCTTAAAAAATCGACCCTACCCATCTTTTTATACCTATTCCTTCTTACAATTATCATTGTATTAAGCTATTTTTGGCATTTTTGAGGGCTTTTTTTGACCTCGTTTTGGCATCAGAATGGCTTGCTGTAGGATGTCACAAAGTTTGGCACTGTGGACACAAAGTTTGGCAATGATGCCATAAAGTTTGGCACTGTACTTCAGCAAATGATAAAAACATCCAAGTGAACTAACGCTTGGATGTTTTTATCATTATTTGTCGCTGACGGATCTCATAATGTTTGACAATATTGTCAGTAAAGTATCGGAAACTTTGCTTTGGCTATCCCCGCTACGAGCAGACCGGCCATTACGCCTTCGCATTGCACCATGTTGATCAAAATTTTCTTTACGACATTTTGTTCCGATAATCTAGAACCATTTTGAAATAATCTGTGCAAAGTCGGGGTATTTCAAACTTTACAACAGTTTGCAACGCCTGCTCGTCATTCACATCCCAAGCATGGATCTCAATACCTTGATTACGTAAAGCGTCTACAAGTTCCTTGGATAATTGGCTCGGATGTAAATGTACTGCTCTTGCATGGGCAAGGCGGGAACAATGGATTGCTTGATACTGAACTACATCTAACCCCATCCAACTTTCTGAACGGGGATATAACAAATCAACAATTATCCCTGGACAGATTTTTTGAATTTCCAAAAGCAGTGCAGATTCATACGACGTGATTTCAAATGTATTCCAAAAGGCTTTGAATTGATTGAGAATGTTTCCAATAATTTCTGGTGCCTCAGGTTCTGGTCCTTTGATTTCTATTTCAAACCCAATTTTGCCTTTAAAACGCTCTAAAATTTCAGCTAATGTAGAAATTCGTCCTTCACTAGCTGATGGTTTATTTTTACAAAACACCTTCACATCACGTAATTGCTCCAATGTAAAATTGAAAATCGCCCCTGATGCAGATGTGGTTTCTTGGAGATAGTAGTAGTGAAAAACAACTGGTACTTTATCGGCAGTTAATCTGACGTCGAGTTCAATTGCGTCTGCTCCTAGTTCTATGGCTTTTTGGAATGAAGCTATTGTATTTTCAGGAGCTTCTGTTGGTATGCCCCGATGGGCCACTATTTCAAAATTATTCATCTTTCACCACACATTCTCCCAAAGCGGAGATAATTTTGGAATTTCCCATTCTGGATTTGCCTGCCATTTTGCCCGTTTTTCATAAAACAATCGGCGTTCGGAAGTAATCACTCTTAATGCTCTTTCGCCCGCTTCCCAAATCTCTTTCGCTTTTTCGTTCAAAAACTGATTTACTGATCAAGGAATTCTGGATAACTCATACAACGTTTATGCTTGCCTTCTCGAACCAGCGTTATAGAGATAACTCACTAATGCATCAAATTGATTCTGAGTCAGCGGAAGCGTAATGCTAGTGCTTACAGCTTCTTCATGGACTCGATCTTATTAATAATTCCCATCAACTATTAACGCTTCACCATCATTAACGCGAGTGATTGAAATATTCTGGGTCTTCTCAATCAGACGAATCCGTTCTTCAAAGTTCGTGTAACGTTCAACATATCTCGAATAATGCGGACAAAGGTTAACCGAGGTTAATCCAACACCAGTGAAATCGAATAATCCAACATCTGAATTCAATTGTGAATCAAATTCATTGATTAAGGCAATGGTCTCTCCCAACACGATACAACCTGCACTCGATCCGGAGATCACCTTTCCTTGAAACAACATTTCCCGCAACGCTTCACCTGTATGCGTTCGTCGAATTTGATTGAGCAAATAGAAAGGATTGCCACCGATGAAAAAGACGATATCAAATTCAAGTAGTTGATCGGGTGGAGTAAATTCAATGTCAAAGAAAGAAGAAGAAAATCCAATCTCTTCAAATTTTTCCTTGGTGCTGACCGCATTCCAATTGCAGGTCCGATAAATTGGATCAGCTGTAACAACAATGGCTGCTTTACATAAACCTGAATCTGCCAGGTTCTTAAAATACACTTACAACCTTCTCGCTGCTTAATCCGTTGGAAGTTAAGATGATCGGCATAAAATAATCCTCCCTAATAAGATTGTTACTTGGTAATCATAAATACCATTTTACATCAAACTAATTTGGCAGTTTTTTTTATCTTTTGAAGAAGCTGTCAATAATAATGTCATGGGTACACGTAATATCGTTAAAGCATGCGAGAAATATAAAGTTGCTCGTCTGGTAATGATCTCCACGGATAAAGCTGTTCAACCGGTAAACATTATGGGGGCATCCAAACGTTTTGCAGAAATGATCGTATTAGATGCGGCCCATCGAACCGGTAAAGCCTATTGCGTCGTTCGATTTGGTAATGTTTTAGGCAGCCGGGGAAGTGTCGTTCCTCTGTTCAAACGACAAATTGCCAGAGGTGGTACCATAACCATTACACACCCGGATATGAAACGCTATTTTATGACTATTCCAGAAGCAGTCTATCTTGTTTTGCAAGCCGCCGGTATGAGCAAAGGCTGCGAAACTTTTGTTTTAAACATGGGGCAACAGGTTAATATTTTGGATTTAGCTGAAGATTTGATTCGTTTATCGGGTTTGGAACCAGGAAAAGATATTGAAATTGTATATACAGGAATTCGTCCAGGTGAAAAATTGAGCGAGGATCTATGGGAAGACGGTAAACTGTTTACCCCAACAAAGCACCCCGATATATTTAAGTTAAATGATCCTTCAAATTTACGTGATGATGAGTTGCTGAAAAACATTAAGGAATTGCTGTTTTTTGCAGATAAAGGAAAAACCGGCGAAATCATCACTTTGGTCGATCAGGTTATCCCAGGCTCAGCCGTGGCCAACACTCCCCCATTAAAACTGACGTCAATAGACCAGTAATTTTTTTACTATTATACTTATGACTTGAATGGCATCGAATATCGTTTGATTATCATGAGCTGAAACATAGACAATATTTTCTGATGTTGCAGGAATCGTTTGGGCGTGGCCAACAGTCTGCCGGCCAGAAATGAGCAGTGTTTCAGTGGAAACATAAAAGCTTTTTAATTTATGGAGAGGGCAACTCGCGTAATATCCTTACCGAAGCCACAGGAAGCCCTAGAATCGTTTTCTGTGGTAAAAAGGTCTATTTACCCCTTGAAAGCGGGATGAATTATTAGCAGGAACTCTTTAGTAAATCCTTAGCGTACTATTTTTTCCGTTTCGTGAGCTGACCCCTACTAGATTATAAAAATAATTAGCAAGTATCCCTTGGCAACAAGAATTTATTGATCAACCTAAAGTAATAGTACAGTGCCAAACTTTATGGTAAAAATGATGGCCAGTGCCAAACTATATGGCACATATTGCCAAACTATTAGTCCAAAAGCGCCTATTTTCCCCCTTCTAGTGCCAAACTTTATGGCATCCGACATTTGCCTTGCCGGTACTCCGGGCGCAGCAGACCAAAAGGGCTTGCCATTTTAGTATGTTGCAATCCCTCCCCCATTGTGTTATAATCTTACCAGTAAGATTATAAAGGAGGCGCCAATGAGCGCACTTGCAACCACCCGAATGTCCTCAAAAGGACAAATAGTTATTCCTGAAAATATCAGGAAACAATTGAACCTTGTTGAAGGTACTCAATTTGTTGTTGTCGGAGAAAATGACGTAGTGATGCTTAAGACCATTGAAGCTCCGGTTATCAATGCTTTTGACAGCCTTGTCCAGCAAGCCCGCTCCCAAGCGAAGGCTGCCGGCCTGAAACAGTCTGATATTTCAGATGCGATCAAAAAGGCTCGTGGTCATTAGTGAAAGTGGTCATTGACACCAATGTTCTTATCTCCGGCGTTTTCTTCAGTGGAGCGCCGTACCAGGTACTCCAAGCGTGGCGTGACCAAAAAATTCAGGTCGTGATTTCACCGGAGATCATGGCAGAGTACAGGCGTGTTGGTGAAATTTTCACACAAGAACGATCTGGTGTTGACCTCTCAAAAATATTGGATTACGTGTTCCAAAATGCAATATTTTATAAATCGCCGGCAGTACCTGAACCGGTCTGTACGGACCCGGATGATGATAAATTTTTTGCCTGTGCGCTGGCCAGCGGCAGCAAGCTGATCGTCAGCGGTGACAAACACCTACTTAAAGCTTCGGGGTATCACGAAGTAGAAGTATTGAAGCCCAATGAGTTTTTGGAGAAATTTCTGGACTGATCCTTATAAAAGAGGGGCTAAGGTTTGATAATGTCTGACGACATAAGCTGGTTAAGTCAAATAAAATACAGGTTGTTTAACAAACGCCCTTATCCAGACGCGCAATTCATAGAAACATACGAAGGCACAAAATTTTGGATAGATTTTGATGAACAAAAACCTTTACTTATTGGCGTTGGTAAAAACGCAAGACTTTGCGGATTCATTAGGTTGCTTTGGAAAAACGAAACCCTTGAAATTTGTGAAATTAATTTATTTCCTAAATATCGCGGTAAAGGATTAGGAACACAACTTCTTAATTGGCTGATCACTTATGCACGTCAAGAAAATATTAAAGAACTTTGGGGGTTGGTAGCTCCGGAAGATGAACAAGATTTTGACCGCCTGATGGCCTGGTACTTACGTCATGGATTTCAGAGAGAAACCCAATCGGGTAACTCCATACGCTTGAGGTTGTGACATCGCCACAAGCCTTTCTGACAGCTTTTTGACGTATAAATTAGACCAAATTCTCGTTAAAAACGATTCTAGGGCTTCCTGTGGGCGTCGTTCCGGGCGCGCAGCTGGTATCAGAAGCAAAAGTGCGCTGGTGGCCTGAGGGGGGCAGGCTACCGCGCACATGTTTATTATATAATTAATTCGATAAACCAGTCTATACCAACCAGGTGGTCAAAGAAAGCCGGTGATCCATGTGGATGTTTTCAAAACGAGGAGTACTTCGAGAAATCCGCAAACCTAGCTGTCTGCCGGTGGCCATGGTCATATTTATTCTGATCGTCATAGCAGTTCTGAAAACATTGCTTTTCCCATAAAAAAGTACAGCACCAAACTTTATGACATAAACGCTGGATAGCGCCAAACTTTGTGTCCTCATTGCCAAACTATCTGTCCAAAAACGCCAAATTTTTCAAAACTGTTCGCCTTGCCTTAAGGAGAATAATAAAGAACCACCCAATATCAGATGGTCCTTTTGCGGTCTCCTCGTCGAGGACTCGAACTTCGAACCTAGCGAGATAACATTCAAGCCTTGTAGGTATATATTTCCATTAGATTTATTGATGGTTATTCTACTAAAAATTAAATGACAAGATTGCTGAAACATTAACATACGATAAATAATCATAATTAATAAATTACGTGGAGAAAAAGAAAATAATTCGATTGATTTGCATTTGTAGACTTTTTATTTTTTATTCTTTACATCTTGGTTACTCGTAATTATTGGTTTAAGTAATTCTTGATTTATTCTAATTAAATTATTTAAATAGTCTATCGTTTTTTGTTTTCTATACGATTCAAAATATGAGGTCTCTATTACTTGATCTTTAATAATGATATCGCGTTCCTGAAGAAGTAAATCATTGTATCCAATAATAAATTTTATTTTGTTACTTATACCAGGATCGTTTTTATGGATATCGAATGTTTTTATAAATTCTTGAAATTCTTTATCATTTATTGCATTTCCTTCCCCCTCAGTTTTGTTAATCTTCGGTATAAGATTCTTCCAATCGTCGATTAGTTTATCATTTATCCATTTAGTATGTTGAAGAAAAGCAAGTTTTTCTAAGGTTTCTTTATTAATATCTAATACTTTGTTATTAGCTATTGTTTTATTTATGTAGCTGAATACCCCGTATCTTGATGCATTAGAAATGCGAGAACGCTCAGATGGTTTGATGTGTTTTGAGTCTGATGATGTTCTTGCGGAGGTGTAATACCCTGCCTGCTTGCAGCGGGAATAGCCTGAAATAATTCGCCGATATGTATTTGGTACTTTACTCTTTGTTTCCACTGATTCTTGTAACTTTTTAGTAATGTCTTTTTTTGTTTCAAAATGAAGAAGTATTAATAAGGAGCCGCCAATAATAAGAGATACATAAATAGCTAACGAGAAAACTGGGTTCTCATGCAATGGTAAAATCCAAACCAATAATGCATTAACTCCGATTACTCCGAACATAATTAATATTCTTTTTAATAATATTATCACTGCAACTAAAAATTGATGTTCGACCGGCAATTTGTAATTATTTTTTGTTATCATGATTTATATTTTCCGCATTAATTTCTTCTTGAATTTTTTTATTAGTTCTAATGAACATAATTCGAATATCTCTATAAAAATATAAACAAATTGGAATTATCGTACCAATTGCAAAGATAATTTGAATAACAGAAGGAACCCAAGAATCTATACCTGTTAGTTGGTATGGTTTTATTACCCATTCACCAAATAGCCATTGTATAAACACCCAAAAAGCCAAAAATGCAGTATCGATACAACATTGGAGGCTCCATTGAAAATAGGTGACAAAATGGTGACTTACCTCTCCCCACATTTTATTGTTTGACATAATCAATTTTCCTAAATTATTCCCTAAGGGATTTCATCGTTTTGATAATTATATTATATTTGGTTTGAGGTTTCGATAAATCTAATTATCGAAAGTAATGAATTCTATTTATTATCTTTGATCTCGAATTCTGTGGTGTAAGGCGCATTAAACGTATTGTTATACATTCGAATATTTTTGGCGGAATCGGATAAATTAATTCCTGAACCTCTGGACCCAATAATGGAACGGACATATTTCTCAACTAAAGTTTGAAAATCAGAATAATTGAAAGGGCCATCATAATTTGTTGGGTAAGAAACCTCAAAATTTGATGATTCAAAAGTGCCACCAACGGCTTGTTTTATGTTTGAAAAAAGGTCTTTATAAGTTTTTCCGTTGACGGTTAGATCAAAAAAAACACGAGAAATCATAAATTCGTCATTGCTGCCATACTCCTGTGAATCTTGTAATAGTTTATGAAAATTAATAGTTGCTATTGCCATTATTGACCCCTTTCCTAATGCAAACCAGAGAATAATCAAGTATTTCAGTTGCAAGATAAAAAGACCTGTTGTTACCTCATGCATAATAATTATATATTTCCATATACAAAAAACACAACTATAAATTGTTAATGGTTTTTATCTAGGGTCAGCTCACGAAACGAAAAAATTCGCACGCTAAGGATTTTTAGTTTCCTCGCAAGAACTTCAATCGCCTCTTTAAGGAATGAACCAGCACTGCAGGCTGCACGGTATTCAAAAAGAGAATAACTTGATCGCTGAACAAGGGGAGGAATTTTCAACCATGAAAACGCGCTCGACCCCACTGGTGTATCTGGTGTTGTGCCTGATCCTGCTGGCCGGGTGCGCCGGCAGGCAGTCAACTTTTGAACCTTTCGAGGATGGCTACACAATAAAAATTCAGGAAGACAACCAGGTGTATTTCCAGCACCTTTCGGTTGGAGTAAAGAAGTTCCAGAAAGAACCTTGTGTCGACAATCCTAAGAAGAAATGCCTTTCCGCGGCTGTGTGGGCTGTGGATTTCGAGCAAGGAGATCTCGGTTCGCCGGTTCAGGTTCAAGCCGGCCAGGTGATCACCGAAGGAAACTACACCATTCTGATTGTGGAAATTGGTCAAGACCAAAAATCAGGGTGGATTGAGGTTTCAATACTCAGTTCTGCAACACCCGATCCAGATAACACCCCCTACCCCGAAACATAAATTAAGTGTGACCACCGGGGCGGGTCAGGCAGTCACGCACTCTGATAATATATCTTCAAGGTTTTTTCTGCCTGTAATACCCCTAAAAAAGGGTAGAAGAAACGCCCTGCTTATTTAAACGTAAAGACCCGCTGGAGAGCGAGCCTTTACTGCGGTTAAGGAGGTTCCATTTTACATGGTCTTAACACACAACTAACACACACCAACATTTTACCATAACCCCCATCTGAATGCTCTACAATCCTTTTCCGCTGGCTTATCAATATTGTTTGGTTAAATTCAATTATCAAAAAAATAGGCATTGAGATATGGCAAGAATAGTAATTTGGTAATTTTTCTCTTGAAAATATTTTACAAAAAAAAGAAAATAGACTATCATTAATAGATAGTTTCAACAGCGAAGCTTACATAGCAGCAAAGGACAATTGAATCTTTTCGCAACCGTTCTCGGTGTACCCATGGCCGCAGGGGAACTGTATTTGAGTTATATCTTCAATACTGGTTGCAATTTTTACAAAAGAGGATTAAGAAACAACTTCAGCTCGCTGAAGTCT
>Ga0180007_10005172_pt1 | contig 13400 bp, 11 predicted proteins | sample MM_PC_MetaG_FD_121122 | JGI IMG/M metagenome (GOLD analysis project Ga0180007, IMG submission 121122) | Groundwater microbial communities from the Aspo Hard Rock Laboratory (HRL) deep subsurface site, Sweden - MM_PC_MetaG | ecosystem: Environmental > Aquatic > Deep subsurface > Groundwater... | reverse complement strand
CCCCCGGCGGGGTGCAGGGGCGGAGCCCCTGCGTATCCTCATCTAGTACATCGGGTACACGCCGCCCACGGTGGTCCGGATGCCATGGGTGGACTCCAGGCCGGGCAGCACGCGTTCGCGCATGTAGCGGGCGATGAGGCTGCAGCCCTTGGCGTTGGGGTGTCCGCTGCGCGAGTCCTGGGGGTAGATGCGGCCGCCCACGAAGTGGCGCAGGTAGCCGGAGAGGTCGAAGCAGGGCAGGTCCAGGTCTGCGCAGGCCGAGCGCAGTTCGGAGAGCAGGGTGGCTTCGGCCACGCCGAGCTGTTCCAGGCTGTCGCGGTCGCGCACTTCGGCTTCGTCCATGCGAGTGGCCACAAGATATTCGCGGGTGGGGATGAGCATGATGCCTAGCGAGAACCCGTAGTTCAGCGACAGGTCGCGCAGGTGTCCCAGCACCTTGCGGGTGATCATGAGCCCGGCGGCGATGGCCGGGTGCGAGAGATCCTGCACGGAGTGGCGGAAATGTTCGGAAAGGTAGAAGCGGCTGGACTCGATGACGCAGGGGTTCACGTCGACGATGCCGCGCTGGCCCAGTTCGGCCAGGATGTCGCCGGGGCAGAGGTCCGGGCGTTCGGCTGCGTAGCGGGTCACGGCGCGCTCGGCGCGCAGCTTGTCCGAGAGGTCGGCCAGGGGCAGGGCGGCCCAGCTCGGGTCCCAGTAACTCTTGGCCAGGGGGGAGGTGCTGGCGCGGGCGCACTGGAAGGCCTCGGCGATATCGTTGCCTGTGTGCAGGCTGACGACGACGCGGCGCGGGGAGAGGCTCAAGAGTTCCTCCAGGGCCAGGGCGTATTGCACGCTGCCCCAGCCTTCGACCCCGGCGTTGTAGACGGCGGTGCCGGTCTCGGCCTGCAGGCGGAAGGGCCAGCACTGCTCGGCGCGCACGCTGGTTCCGTAGACCTGGGAGTCGCCGAGGACGATGAGGTCGGCCTGCTTGGGCACTTCGCTGTTGCGCATGCCCAGGGCGTCGTGCTCCGGGTGCTCCGGGTTGCCGCGCATGAGCATCATCGGGTCGTGGATGCTGCGCGGGCTGCGCTGGGGCGCCTTTCCGGCGGCTGCCTGGCCCAGGTAGTCCTGAAGCAGTTCGAATTGACGGATTGTGGTCATGACCTGTGCGCGCATGAAAACCCCCTAAGCGTATTCGTGGCGCGGGTAATTTCTGCCCGCGCCACTGGATGTGCAAAGGGTGTGCCGGGGGCGGGCCAACCAGATTTCACCTTGATATTCAACCCCGCAACGTCCTGTTGTGGCGGAAATATGCCTCGCCGCTGTCGAAAACGACGTGAGCGCGAGGGCGCGGAAATACTTCTAAACGCACTCTAGAAAATGTTGTGAATTTTCTCGGCAGAGAATTTATGAGTGTTGTGGAAAAAAATTTAATTTAACTGAAAATCGTCTGCAATCGACTGTAACCGTCCAGAATACAGAATTGTAATCCCCGCGCCGCCGGGATGGCCTGTACAGAAGTTCGTTGATGGTGTAGCTTAAAGGCCAAGGCTCCGGGGTGTCCTGGAGCCGTTTGGCTGGGCCGTTTTACCCTGGCAGGGCAATTTTCGCCGCCTTCCGCCCCTGGCTCTCGCCAGCGGGCACTACCTGGGAGCCTGACGCGACGTGAATCCGGAAAACGCCTGGCGACACCTGCGGGGGCTGACCCCCCTAAGCCTCTGCGACTGGCCCGGGCGGCCCTGCTGCGTGGTCTTCCTAGGCGGCTGCAACCTGCGCTGCCCCACCTGCCACAACGCCACGCTGGCCTGGGACATGGAGGGCCAGCCGCAACTGCCCCTGGCCCGGCTCAAAACTTTCCTGTCCAGCCGCGCGCGCTGGCTGTCCGGGATCACGGTCAGCGGCGGCGAGCCCACGGGCGTCCCGGGCATCGGCATGATCCTGCACGAAATTTCCGCCTTTGGCCTGCCCATCAAGCTCGACACCAACGCCATGCGGCCCGACGTGGTCGAGGCCCTGCTGGCCGAGGGCCTGGTGGAGCTGTTTTCCGTGGACGTCAAAGGGCCCTTTGACCAGTACCCGGCGCTCACCGGCGGGGCAGTGAGCGAGCATGACGCGCGCCAGAACCTCTCGCGCATCTTCGCCCTGGCCGAGACCCGGCCCGGGGCCTTTGCCTTCCGCACCACCCTGGTGCCGCAATTGTCCGACACAGACTTGACCACCGTGCGCGGCATGCTGCCCGCCGGATTCGTACTTGCCACTCAGGACTACAAGCCCCCAAGGAGGCCCCATGCCCTCACAGATTCTGAAGCGCGACGGACGGCTGGAAACCTGGTCCAATGACCGCATCGCCCAGGCCATCTTCAAGGCCCTTTCCGCCAGCGGCATAAAGGATCCGCTTCTTGGCCGCCGCCTGGCGCTGAAGGTCGAAGCCAAGCTCAAGGATGTCGACATCCCGGAGCAGGAGCATGTGCAGGACATGGTCGAACTGGTGCTCATGGAGATGCGCCAGTTCTCTGTGGCCCGGAAGTACATCCTGTACCGCGAGAAACGCCGCGCCCTGCGCAATCAGCGCGAGGCCTTCCTCGACATCACCGAGACCATCGACGAGTACCTGGACAAGAGCGACTGGCGCGTGGCCGAGAACTCCAACATGAGCCACAGTTTCCAGGGGCTCATGCTGCACCTCTCGGGCACGGTCCAGGCGCGCTACGCCCTGGAGAAATACCCGGAGGAGGTGCGCCTGGCCCACGAGCACGGCTACTTCCACATCCACGACCTGTCCTTCGGCCTGGCCGGATACTGCGCGGGCTGGAGCCTGCGCGACCTCCTGCTGGAGGGCTTCAACCTGGAGGGCCGCTCCTGCGCTGGCCCGGCCCGGCACTTCGACTCTGCCCTGGGCCAGATGGTCAACTTTCTGGGCACGCTGCAGAACGAGTGGGCCGGCGCCCAGGCCTTCAACAACGTGGACACCTACCTGGCGCCCTTCATCCGCCACGACGGCCTTTCCTACAAGAAGGTGCGCCAGGCCGTGCAGAAGTTCGTGTTCAACCTGAACACCACCAGCCGCTGGGGCGGGCAGAGCCCCTTCACCAACCTGACCTTTGACCTGGCCCCGCCCAAGCACATCGCAGGCGAGGCCATCATCATCGGCGGCAAGCTCCTGGACTCCACCTACGGCGAGTATGCGGCCGAGATGGAGATGTTCAACCGGGCGTTCCTCGAAGTCATGCTCGATGGCGACTACGCCGGGCAGATCTTCTCGTTCCCCATCCCGACCTACAACGTCACCGAGGACTTTCCCTGGGAGACGGAGATCGGCGAACTTCTGCTCAAGCTCACGGCCAAGTACGGCGCGCCGTACTTCCAGAACTTCATCAACTCCGACCTCTCGCCCGAAGACGTGCGCAGCATGTGCTGCCGCCTGCAGATGGACCTGCGCCAGCTGCGCAACAAGGTCGGCGGGCTGTTCGGCGCGGGCGACCTCACCGGGTCCATCGGCGTGGTCACGCTGAATCTGCCCAAGCTCGCCTACCTTTCCCAGGGCGAGGACGAGTTCCTGGGCCTTGTCGAGGAGTACGCCACCCTGGCCAAGGACTGCCTGGAGTTCAAACGCAAGCTCATCACGGGCAACCTGGAGCGCGGCATGTTCCCCTGGACCAAGCGCTACCTGAAGAACGGCTTCCGGGGCCACTTCTCCACCATCGGCCTGCTGGGCGGGCACGAGGCCTGCCTGAACCTCATCGGCAAGGGCATCGAGACCGAGAACGGCATGCGCCTCATGCGCCGCGTGCTCAACCGCCTGCGCGACATCACCAGCCGCTTCCAGGAGGAGACCGGCACCCTGTACAACCTGGAGGCCACCCCGGCCGAGGGCACCAGCTACCGCCTGGCCAAGATCGACAAGAACCTCTACGCCGACATCATCACCAGCGGCAACGGCACGCCCTACTATACCAACTCCACCTGCCTGCCCGTGGGCCACTCCGAGGACGTGGTGGCCTGCCTGGAGCACCAGGACCAGCTCCAGCCGCTCTACACCGGCGGCACGGTGTTTCATACCTTCCTGGGCGAGAGCGTGGCCGACCTGGCGAGCCTGCGCGAGTTCATCATCAAGAGCTTCCGCAACACCAAGCTGCCGTTCTTGTCCATCACGCCCACCTTCAGCGTGTGCAAGGGCCACGGCTACATCCACGGCGAGCACGAGAACTGCCCCACCTGCGGCGAGGAAACCGAGGTCTACACGCGCATCGTGGGCTACTACCGGCCCGTGTCGCGCTGGAACAAGGGCAAGCAGGCCGAGTACGTGGACCGCAGGGTCTACGCCGGCATCTGCGACTGCGACCACTAGGCAGAGGACGCCAGGGGCTCCGCCCCCGGCACCCCCGCCGGGGGAAATGATTTCCCCCGGATCCCCACGATTCAAGCGAAAGGGCTGGCACGCGCGTCGCGCGTGCCAGCCCTTTCGCTTGCTATGGGGAGTCCAGAGGGCCTCAGGCCCTTTGGCCGCCGGAGGCCCTCTTCTCAAAACTCGGGGTCAAGGGGCAGCGCCCCTTGTTCTTGTTACAACCAGCTCACCGGGGCAGGGTTCCTCGGCGGCACCAGGGAGTACTTGAACTTGGGCACGCCGAGCATGAGCGCGCCGCAGACCTTCTTGTTCGCAGGCACGCCGATGGACGCGGCCAGCTCCGGGCTGTTCGTCAGCGCCCGGTGCAGCAGCCCCGCCCAGCAAACGCCCAGACCGTGGGCTGCTGCGGCCAGCTCCAGGTAGGTGAGGGCGATGGCGCTGTCCGTGTCGCCCCAGTCGTTGTTTGCATCGCCCAGGGCCACCACCACATGGGGCGCGCCGCGCAGGATGCGGTCCCGCCCGCTGTCCCACTCCGTGACGAAGCGTGCGAAGTACGGCCGCACCTGGATGTTGGCGCGCATCCACTCGGCCACGCCGCCAACCAGGCCCCGGGTCTTGCCGGGGGCCTGGGTCACGATGTAGCTGATCTGCTGCGTGTTCACGGCGGTGGGGGCAAAGCGGGCCACGTCCAGCAGTTCGGCCAGGGTCTCGCGCGGCACGGCCTGATCCTTGTAGGTGCGCACGGAGCGCCGGAACTTCATGAGCCCGGCCACCGCCGGGAAGTCGGCGCGCTCGCGCGGGGCGGGCAAGAAATCCGCCATGGGCACGCGGCTGTTCTCCAGCGCGCCATGGGGGCAGATGGCCACGCAGTGGCCGCAGCCGATGCAGGTGGCTTCATTGACCGGAACCGGATAGCCCTCGGCGTCGGCCGTGATGCAGCCGATGGGGCAGGCGGCCATGCAGATGCCATCCCGGCGGCACATCTCCTTGTCAACGGTGAGCAGTTCCATGCACGTGTCTCCTGTTTGGTGTGGGGGGGAAGCGGCGGTTGCCTGTTGTCTTTTGAGGGAGTATGGTTAATTCCGCAAGTAGGTACATTATTGTGGTGTAGTATCTGAAAAGAAACCATTGGCAATCAGAGAGGGGGGGGCGGCATGACCAAGGCGGCGCAGCAACAGGAATGCACGCAGCAACGCTGTTGCGCGGGGAAGCACTATTTCTGCTCCGTGGAGCTGGCCCTGCAGGTCATCGGCGGCAAGTGGAAGCCCATTATCCTCTGGCACTTGAGGACCGGCGACAAGCTGCGCTTTGGTGAGCTCAAGCGGCACATGCCCAACGTGACGCAGAAAATGCTCACCCAGCAGCTGCGGGAGCTGGAGTCCGACGGCATGCTCCTGCGCGAGGTCTACGCCCAGATCCCGCCCAAGGTCGAGTATTCGCTGACCGGCCTGGGATCGAGCGTCATGCCCATCCTGGACCAGCTGAGCAAATGGGGGATGCTGTTCGAGGCCGAGCATCCCGGCGGCGCGGCTTGAGGCGAAGCCTTGGGGCGAGGGAGATAGCTGCAGGCGTCGTGCACCCGGTGCGTTGACACGTTGCGCAAAGCATGGGACGGAGTGCTCACTTTTCGCCCACGTGCGGGAGCAGCGGCGCCTGACCCAGCGCCTGTCCCGCCAGACGTTGGAGCGCCCATTCATGCGCCAGCCCATGCACAAGCTCATTCAGACAGCGTGCGCCTTCGCGATCCTTGCAGCCTTGCCCGCCATCCTTGGCTGCTCGCGCGGGCCCGAACCCCTGCGCGTCGGCGCAGTGCTCTCGGTCACCGGCCAGGCTGCCTACCTCGGCGAGCCGGAGAAAAACACGCTGCTCATGCTCCGGGAGGAGCTCAACGCCAAAGGCGGGCTGGACGGCCACAAGGTCGAGATAGTCCTCTACGACGACGCCTCCGACGTGACCAAGGCCATCCAGGCCACCACCCGCCTCATCGAGGAGGACCACGTGGCCGTGGTCATCGGCCCCAGCACCTCCGGCTGCACTCTGGCCGTGCGGCAGCTCTTCGCCCCGGCCAGGATTCCGCTGGTGTCCTGTGCGTCCTCGGAGCGCATCGTCCGGCCCGTGGACCCTTGGGTCTTCAGCACCGGCCCCCTGGACCGCGACGCCCTGGACAAGATCCTTGCCGATGCCCGGCGCAGGGGCTTCACCAGGCTGGCCGCCATTTTCGCCATCGACGGCTTTGGCCAGGGGGGGCGGGCAGTGCTGCGCGAGCTGGTGCGCACGCAGGGCATGGTCCTGGTGGCCGATGAGATCTACAGCCCCGGCGCCACGGACGTGTCCGCGCAGCTGGAAAAGATCAGGGACGCCGGGCCGGAGGCCGTCATCTGCTGGGGCACCAGCCCGGGCGCAGCCGTGGTGGCCCGCGAGCACCATCGGCTGGGCCTGGCCATGCCGCTGTATATGAGCCACGCCGTGGCCTCGCCGAAGTTTCTCGAGCAGGCGGGCGAGGCCGCCGAGGGCATCATCCTGCCCGCAGGACGCCTGGCGGTGGTGGACCAACTCCCGAACGGCGGTCACTGGAAGGCCCTGCTGGGCAGCTATGTGGACCGCTACGCCAGGAGGTACGGCGAGCCCCCCTCCCCCTTTGGCGGCCATGCCTACGACGCCTTCATGCTCGTGGCCAGCGCCGTGCACGCTGGCAGGTCCGTGGAGCCCCGGGCCATCCGCGACAACCTGGAGCGCATCAAGGGCCTGGCCGGGGCCTCGGGCACCTTCAGCATGAGCCCGGACGACCACAACGGCCTCGACCAGGGCGCCTTCGTCATGGCCACCGTGGAGAAGGGCAGGCTGAAGGTCCTGCACTAGCCTTGGCCGTGCCTCCGCGGGCAGCTCCGAGTCCGCAAGACGCTGTGCTGCGGGCGTTGCGGCATTGACAGCCAGCTCGAAATGTGGAACTGAGCATGCACTCACAAGTGAGTCATGTGGCATTTTGTGAATGAGTACTCACACGCAACCAAAACAGCATACGAGGCCTATCCATGAAAATGGCGCGCGCTGCCGCAATCATCCTTTCTTTGCTCACCGTTTTGGGCTGTTCCAAGGAGTCCGACACCCTCAAGATCGGGGCGGTGCTCTCGGTCACCGGCCCGGCGTCCTTTTTGGGCGAGCCGGAGAAGAACACCCTGCTCATGCTCCAGGATGAGCTCAACGCCAAGGGCGGCGTGGATGGCCGCAAGGTCCAGGTCATCGTCTACGACGACGAGTCCGATGTGAACAAGTGCGTCATGGCCGCCAAGAAGCTCATCGAGCAGGACCACGTGGCCGTGGTCATCGGGCCCAGCATCTCCGGCAACACGCTGGCCATCGCCAAGTTCTTCGCCCCGGCCAAGATTCCCCTGGTGTCCTGCGCGGCGGCCGAGAAGATCGTCAAGCCCGTGGATCCCTGGGTCTTCAACACCCCGCAGCTGGACCGCCACGCCGTGGGCAAGATCCTGGCCGACGCCAAGAAGAAGGGCTACACCAAGCTGGCCATCATCACCGTCAGCGACGGCTACGGCCAGGCCGGACGCGCCGTGCTGCAGGATCTCATCCCGGCTCAGGGCCTGACCCTGGTGGCCGACGAGGTCTTCGGCCCCAAGGACACCGACATGTCCGCCCAGCTCACCAAGATCAAGGGCGCCGGACCGGACGCCATCATCTGCTGGGGCACCAACCCCGGCCCGGCCGTTGTGGCCAGAAACCGCACCCAGCTCGGCATCACCACGCCGCTCTACATGAGCCATGGCGTGGCCTCCAAGAAGTTCATGGAGCTTGCGGGCGACGCCGCCGAGGGCCTCATCCTGCCCGCAGGCCGCCTGGTGGCCGTGAACCAGGTGCCCGACAGCCATCCCCAGAAGGCTCTCCTGGTCAAGTACGTGGCCGACTACACCAAGAAGTACGGCACCCCGCCCTCCAGCTTTGGCGGCTACGCCTACGATGCCTTCGCGCTGGTCCTGGAGGCCGTGAAGTTGGGCAAGTCGACCAAGTCCGAGGACATTCGCGCCAACCTGGAGAAGGTCACGAGCATGGCCGGTACCTCAGGCATCTACACCATGACTCCGGAGAACCACAACGGCTTGAGCGAGGACGCCTTCCTCATGGTTGTCATCGAGAAGGGTGACTGGAAGGTCGTCGACTAGGTCTGGCCGACTGAAATGAATGCTGCGGCGAGGGCCGGAAATGCCTGCGCATTGACAGCCCTCGCCAAGTGTGGATATGAGCACGTACTTTTAGGCACTGCGTGGCGCCTGGGGTGACTGCTCATTCACTTTTCAACATCAGGTGAGGCTTTCCCATGAGAATTGTGCGTGCTGCCGCAATTGTTCTGGCTCTGCTCACGTTCCTCGGCTGTTCCAAGGAGGCCGATACCCTCAAGGTCGGCGCGGTGCTTTCCGTCACCGGCCCGGCGTCCTTTTTGGGCGAGCCCGAGAAGAACACCCTGCTCATGCTCCAGGAGGAGATCAACGCCGCTGGCGGCGTCGACGGGCGCAAGCTTGAGGTCATCATCTACGACGACGAGTCCGACGTGAACAAGTGCGTCATGGCCGCAAAGAAGCTCATCGAGAAGGATCACGTGGTGGCGGTCTTCGGCCCCAGCACCTCCGGCAACACCCTGGCCATCATGAAGTTCTTCGCCCCGGCCAAGATTCCGCTGATCTCCTGCGCCGCGGCCGAGAAGATCGTCAAGCCCGTGGACCCCTGGGTCTTCAACACCCCGTCGCTGGACCGCCACGTGGCTGGCAAGATCCTGGCCGACGCCAAGAAGAAGGGCTACACCAAGCTGGCCATCCTCACGGTGTCTGATGGTTTCGGCCAGGCCGGACGCGCCGTGCTCCAGGAGCTCATTCCGGCCCAGGGCCTGACCCTGGCGGCCGACGAGGTCTTCGGCCCCAAGGACACGGACATGTCCGCCCAGCTCACCAAGATCAAGGCCGTGGCGCCTGATGCCATCATCTGCTGGGGCACCAACCCCGGCCCGGCCGTGGTGGCCAGAAACCGCACCCAGCTCGGCATCACCACCCCGCTGTACATGAGCCACGGCGTGGCCTCCAAGAAATTCATCGAGCTTGCGGGCGCGAGCGCGGAGGGCCTGACCCTGCCCGCCGGCCGCATGCTGGCCTCCAGCCAGGTGCCCGAGGGACACCCCCAGAAGGCGCTTTTGACCAAGTACGTGGGCGACTACACCAAGAAATTCGGCAGCGCCCCGGCCACCTTCGGCGGCCACACCTACGACGCGCTGAAGCTCTTGATCACGGCGGTGAAGATGGGCAAGTCCACCAAGCCCGAGGACATCCGCGCCAACCTTGAGAAGATCAAGGACATGCCCGGCGCCGGGGGCATCTTCAGCATGAGCCCGGAGAACCACAACGGCCTCGATGAGAGCGCCTTTGTCATGGTGACCATCGACAAGGGCGATTGGAAGGTCGTCGACTAGCCTGAACGAAAAAACGTGCAACGCGGTCGGCGGACCTTGTAGAGGGTTCGTCGGCCGCCTTGTCTTTGGAAGCGCATGGATCTGCCAAGTCTGCTGCAATACCTCATTACGGGCCTGACCGTGGGGGCCACCTACGGCCTCACGGCGCTTGGCTTCACCATCATCTTCAACACCACCGGCATCATCAACTTCGCCCAGGGCGAGTTCGTGATGCTCGGCGGCATGATGAGCGTGTTCTTCATGCGCGCGCTGGGCCTGCCCGAGCCGCTGGCCATCGTTCTGGCCGTGGTCTGCGCCACGCTGCTCGGCGCCGTAGTGGAGCGCCTGGCCATCCGTCCCGTGCGCGACGGCTCGCCCATCAACCTGATCATCATCACCATTGGCATCTCCATCCTCATCCGGGGCGCGGCCATGCTGCTCTGGGGCAAGGACACCTTCGCCCTGCCGGCCTTCTCCGGCAGCGAGCCGTTGTCGTTCTTCGGCGCGGCGCTGATGCCCCAGACCCTGTGGGTGCTGGCCATCAGCCTGCTCATCCTGGCGGGGCTGAAGACCTTCTTCTCGCGCTCCATCCACGGCAAGGCCATGCTGGCCTGCTCCTACGACCCCAAGGCCGCGGCCCTGGTGGGCATCGGGGTGGACCGCATGGTGCTTCTGTCCTTCATGATCTCGGCCCTTGTGGGCGCGGTGGGCGGGGCCATCCTGGCGCCCATCACCCTGACCTCCTTTGACGTGGGCGTGATGCTCGGCTTGAAGGGCTTCGCCGCCTGCATTCTGGGCGGCCTGGGCAATCCCTTTGGCGCGGCGGCAGGCGGGCTCATCCTCGGCGTGCTGGAGTCCCTGGGCGCCGGGCTTATCTCCTCGGCCTACAAGGACGCCCTGGCCTTCGTCATTCTTCTGGTCCTTTTGTTCGTGCGGCCTTCCGGGCTCTTCGGGCAGAAGGACGGCAAGCGGGTGTGAGCATGGGTTACGGCAAGGACATGCGCTGGCTGTGCGGCCTGCTGGTGCTGCTGGTCATCCAGAATGACGGCAAGCGGGTATGAGCATGGGTTACGGCAAGGACATGCGCTGGCTGTGCGGCCTGCTGGTGCTGCTGGTCATTGCGCCGCCGCTGCTTGGCAACAACTACTATCTGACCGTGCTGACCATGTGCTGCCTCAACGCCATGATCGCCGTGGGCCTAAGCCTGCTGGTGGGCCACGCCGGGCAGATTTCCCTTGGCCACGCCGGGTTCTATGGCCTGGCGGCCTACACCACGGCGGTGCTCTCGGCCACCTTGGGCGTGCCCGTGGGGCTGTCCATGCTGGCGGGCGTGGGCGTGAGCGCTGGCGTCGCCGCCCTGGTGGGCCTGCCCGCGCTGAAGCTCAAGGGCCACTACCTGGCCATGGCCACGCTCGGCTTCGGCGTCATCCTGTCCATCCTGTTCAACGAGACCGTGGAGCTCACGGGCGGGCCGTCCGGGTTCACGGACATCCCGCGCCTGGCCTTGTTCGGCTTTGAGTTCACCAGCGACCTCGCGGTGTACTACTTCATCATCCTCATCCTGGGGCTGGTGATCTGGCTGTCCTTCAACATCCTGCACTCGCGCGTGGGCCGCGCCCTGCGCGCCCTGCACACCTCGGAGAAGGCGGCCCAGGCCATGGGCATCGACATCGCGCGCTACAAGCTGTTCATCTTCGTCATCTCGGCGGCCTTTGCCGGGTTGGCCGGGGTGCTCTACGCCCACTATCTGACCTTCATCGCCCCGGCGTCCTTCGGCTTTCTGTTCTCGGTGCAGCTCATCGTCATGGTCGTGCTGGGCGGCATGACCAGCATTCCGGGCTCCATCGTGGGCGCGTTCTTCCTCACGGTGCTGCCGGAGTTCTTGCGCGCCTTCGAGAGCATCGAGATCCTGCTCTTCGGCGGCATCCTGGTTTTGTGCATGATGTTCCTGCCCGATGGCCTGGCCGGGGGCTTCGACCGCCTGTGGCGCTGGGTGTGGCGCATGCTCTACGTGCGCAGGGACAAGGACCAGGACACGGGTGAGGACACGGGCGAGAAGACGGACCAGGCGGGCGGAGGCGACCATGGCTGAGCCGACGACTGGAATGAAGATTGAGACGACGGCCAAGCCGCTGCTCGTCTGCCGGGACGTGGGCGTGCGCTTTGGCGGCCTGCAGGCCCTCTCCGGCGTGAACTTCGAGGCTTGCCAGGGCGAGATAACCGCCGTCATCGGGCCCAACGGCGCGGGCAAGACCACGCTCATCAACGCCATCTCCGGTATGGTCCAGGCCCAGCAGGGCGCCTTCCGCCTGGGCGCGGACGACATCACCCGCGCCCAGCCCCACGAGCGCAGCCGCCTGGGCCTGGTGCGCACCTTTCAGAACCTGGAGATCTTCTCCAACATGACGGTGCTGGAGAACGTCATGGCCGGGTGCCACGCCCGCCTGCGCGTGCCCGCCTGGGCCAGCCTGCTGCGCACGCGCAAGTCGCTCGCCATGGAGAAGACCATCCGCAACGAGGCGTTGGAAGTGCTCGATTTCGTGGGCCTGTTCGAGCTGGCCAAGTACCAGGCCAGGGACCTGCCCTTTGGCAAGCAGCGCCTGCTGGAGCTGGCCCGCGCCCTGGCGGCCGGTCCCCGGGTGCTCCTGCTCGACGAGCCCGCCGCCGGGCTCAACATGAGCGAGACCCAGGTCCTGGCCGACCTGATCCTGAGCGTGCGCGACCACTACCGCCTGTCCATCGTGCTGGTGGAGCACGACATGGACCTGGTCATGCGCATCAGCGACCAGGTCATGGTGCTCTGCTTCGGCCAGGTCATCAGCCGCGGCACCCCGGCGCAGGTCCAGTGCGACCCTGGAGTCATCAGCGCCTATCTGGGCGACGACGAGGACTAGCGCCAGTTTCTACAAGCGTCTTTTGCCCCCTGGCCTCGTCATGAGTCGATTTGACGCCAGGGCTGTACCGCTTGAGCACTCTCCCTGGCCTCAAATCGGCTCTTCCCAGCCAGGGAAACACGGTCCATCTTTTGGAAACAGGTCCGAGAAGCAAGGCCCGAGAAGCAAGGATAGACATGCAAGCGCCACTGCTCGAGATAACGAATCTGGACGTGTTCTACGGCAAGATCCACGCCCTGCGTGAGGTCAGCCTGAGCGTGCGCCAGGGCGAGATCGTCTCGCTCATCGGCGGCAACGGCGCGGGCAAGACCACGCTTCTGTGCACCATCTCCGGGCTCATCCGGCCCAGCGCCGGGGGCATTTCCTTTGCCGGGCAGGACATCTCGCGCCGCGCTCCGGAGCGCATCGTACAGGACGGCGTGTCCCACGTGCCCGAGGGCCGACTGGTGTTCAGCCCGCTTTCCGTGGCCGACAACCTGCGCCTGGGGGCCTATGGCCGCAGCAGCGGGCCCGGCACGCGCGCGGAGCTGCGCGAGCAGGCGGCCGAGGACCTGGAGCGGATGTACGAGATGTTCCCGGTGCTGCGCGAGCGCAAGAAGCAGGCCGCGGGCACCCTCTCCGGCGGGGAGCAGCAGATGCTGGCCATCGGCCGCGCGCTCATGGCCCGGCCCCGGGTGCTGCTTTTGGACGAGCCGGGCATGGGCCTGGCCCCGCTGGTGACGCGCGAGATCTT
>Ga0180007_10005171_pt1 | contig 13400 bp, 7 predicted proteins | sample MM_PC_MetaG_FD_121122 | JGI IMG/M metagenome (GOLD analysis project Ga0180007, IMG submission 121122) | Groundwater microbial communities from the Aspo Hard Rock Laboratory (HRL) deep subsurface site, Sweden - MM_PC_MetaG | ecosystem: Environmental > Aquatic > Deep subsurface > Groundwater... | reverse complement strand
TTGCTAGAGGACAGGCATATTACACCGGCATGGTTTTCGAGATTTTCGATACCGATAAGGAAAACCCTCGCGCGATAGCTGGCGGCGGCAGATACGACAACTTGCTTGAGTTATTCGATGTTGAACCAGTACCGACTGTTGGTTTTGGCATGGGAGATATCACTATTCGTGATTTTCTTGAAATACACGGATTGCCGTTATGCGCAAAATAGTATTCGACATAGAAACAAAAAACTTTTTTAATGACGTCGGTAAAAATGACCCAGCTCTGCTTGATATTGCGTTGATCGCCATCTACGACTCTGAAACTGATTCGTATTCTTCATACCTGGAAGAAGATCTGGCTAAACTCTGGCCAATTCTAGAGCGTGCTGACATCCTTATCGGCTTCAACTCTGATCACTTTGATATTCCCCTCTTAAACAAATATTACCCGGGTGATCTCACAAAGATAAAGAGTTTGGATATCTTGCGAGAAATAAAAAACACTTATGGTCGACGTATGCGTCTAGACCAAATCGCTGAAGGGACTCTTGGCAAAAATAAATCGGGCGGAGGCGCTGACGCCATGGATTGGTGGAAATTGGGCGACATTGAAAGAGTTCGTGCCTACTGCATAGACGATGTTAAGCTAACTAAAGAACTTTATGACTACGCTCTCATTAATAATAAACTTTTATTCAAAGAAGGCGGAGCACTCAATGAAATAAAATTAGATACGTCCTGCTGGGAAAAACCCAACAACCATAAACTCACTTTCTCTCTGCCATTCTGAATGATATAATATCTTCTCAATACAAAATTATGGATCCCGTTAGAAGTAACATAAAATATGAAATGAGGAATATCTTCTTTACAAGAGGTGTTATTAGTAATAACTTCTAACGGGATGGAACAAACTCCGCAAAATAAATATCTTATACCACTCGCGATTGTCGCGGCGGGTGGACTCGTTGCCGGTGCGATTTACTTCGGTGGTTCGACCCCTCGACTAGACTCGGGGCAAGCAACCTCACCTACTACGGAGATTGATATAGCTCCGGTAACAGAGAAGGACCATATCGTCGGTTCGAGAAATGCGACCATAGTGATAGTTGAATATTCAGATACTGAATGCTCTTGGTGTAAAATATTTCACAACACTATGAAAGAAGTAGTCAGTACTTACGGCAATAAAGTTGCTTGGGTCTACAGACATTTACCATATCATTCTCTTGCTCCAAAAGAAGCAGAGGCGACCGAATGTGCAAATGAGCTTGGGGGCAATCAGGGATTTTGGAATTACTTGGATAAGCTCCTCGAGACTACCAACTCTAACGATTCACTCGATTTAAATGAACTGCCCAAAATAGCCGCGGCTATAGGGCTCAATGAAACCGCCTTTAATACCTGTCTCTCAAGTGGTAAGTACGCTGAATTTATAAAAAAGAGTATTGAGGAAGCGATGAAGGCAGGCGCGCGAGGCACGCCATACTCTGTCATTATCGCTCAAGACGGCCGAAGAGTTGTTATCAACGGTGCGGAACCTTTTGAGAGCATCAAGGCTAAAATTGACGAGTTGCTTAAATAGTTTTTATCTTCTCTGATAGATATTTCAAAACGGCATACATGGAGTATGTGTCGAGTGTGCAGTATTTTCTTAAGTGCTCCATTATCTCATTTTTCGTTTCGGCATTCTTACCATCTAAAACCGTTTCCATCCAAACACGTTGTGCTTGTCCGCCGTGCGATACTTCGAGTTCTTTATAACTTAGTTCAGGAACAAGAACCGGCAATACCGCCTTCAGTGATGCGCTACCCAAGAAATCTTTGTCCACGAACCAACCTTTTGCGAATGGATCCATTAAATCCACCATCCGATCGTTAAGTTCAAATAAAAAGTTTGCGTATTTCGGATACATTTTTGCCATTTCATTATTCCTCGCAATTTCAAATTTCTTACTCCAGGCAATTATTGAGCCCTTGTCTTCGAAATCTTCTTGCATCTGTTTGAGAAGCGTGAGAACCGGATTAGATTTCTCCGTATGCAAATACTCCTTATGCAATAGCTTACTTTCCAAACTATTCCAAATATGGAGCGAATATTGGAAAGGTACTTGCTGATAAGGACGGGTACCATCAAAAGTTGGAATTACTCCTGAGAGAGTTTCGTAATCAAAAAAATGAATCGGAAATTCAAGTGCATGAATGAATTCTTTGATTTCATCTTTCTCAATCTTCTGTTCTCCAGTCTTAGTCGCTAATACCTGCCTTAATTGCTTTTCGGATAACCCCACATCCAGAGGAATATCACCGATAAGTTCGACGCCTTGATCTTCAAACAATGCGACAATTTCAGGTTTGAGAGTTGCGAGTTTATAAATATTGTATTTAGGCAATTTACCCTTAACAGCCTCTACTATCTCAAGCCACTCGGCCATCATGCTTGAATCTTTTAGTAATCTTGGCGAGAGATCCGGCATTGTTTTGCTCGAGAGAACTCTGAATGCTTTCTCTATATTCTCTAGAGTCTCACTAATAACAGAGCGAACTTCATCAGTGACCTCGGTTTTCTTGGAAATTTTTTCAGGCTCAATATCGCCGTTCCTAACATATTCATTATTTACATGAATAACCGAAAGATTGCGAACAATCAAGCCAGCCTTCTCAAGAACAATAGTCTGAAAAGCAAGGTCAGGGATATGTTCAGGTTTGACAGAGGTAGACGATTTTATTTCATAGAGATCAAAAACATTCTCTTCGACTCGTTCAAGCACATCAAAAATGGCGGTCAGATTACCTGCCTCGAGCGAAGTCGAGAGGTCCACTTCCACTCTTCCCTGCAATATCACTTTTGTTCCTTTCTCAATCTCTTTTTTAGTCAGCTCCGGCAAAGCGTAATACTTCGTGCCGCTGAAATCTTTACCATTCTTATAGCCAAGTCTGACCGCTTCAGGAAAAAGCTTTTCAGCGTATGTCTCAAAGAGAGTTCCCTCATCAAAACGAGCCTGCAAATCTTCGTCAGGTATAGGAATTTTAGATTTGTCGAATTTCTTTAGCCACAACCATGCCGGATGCTTCAGAAACATCATGAACTCTGATTTGGAGATAACCATTAATTATTATCCTATCATATTTTTAAAAAATCTTTATCTTAAGCCATATTTTTGCAATACAAAAAGTCTTTTTTTATTCTCATCATACATAGCCCTCCCTTATGTATAACTTTTTAAATTCATAACAATATATTCTGAATACGTCATCAGTTCACGGTCGTGAGTTATTAACGTATTATAATGTTCAACAACTGGGTGTTAAAAAATAGCGATATATCGCCATACGTTACTTTAATGCGACCGCATTATTATAACGTATGTGGTAAACACATAGTAAAAATCAGATTTAGAAATTTCTATTAATAACCCCTCAATTTGTTTATTTTTTCGTGTTGGCGAATTTTTTCGTGCGCTTTGGCCTCTATTTGACGGATACGCTCGCGGGTAACGCCAAAAACTTTACCAACTTCTTCAAGGGTGTGAGTGTAACCATCAACAAGTCCGTGACGCATCTCCAAGATTTTCCTCTCCTTAGGAGGCAAATCGCCTAAAATTTCCTTTACCTGATCGGAGACAATACGACGCGAGGAATCCTGGTCCGGAGAAAGAATTTTATCATCCGCCAGAAAATCCCCGAGCTTACTTTTGCCGTCATCCTCGTCCCCTACCGGACTCTCTAAAGAAACTGTGGATTGGTCGATTTTTTCAATCTGATAAATTTTCTCCACATCCAGATTCATTTCCAAAGCAATTTCTTCCTGCAAAGGTTCCCTGCCAAGATCTTGAGTTAAGCGTCGAACAACCTGCTTGTATTTAGCAATAGTCTCAACCATGTGCACCGGCACGCGGATAGTGCGAGACTGGTCAGCGAGGGCCCTAGTGATGGCTTGCCTAATCCACCAAGTCGCATAAGTTGAAAATTTAAATCCTTTGGTCCAGTCAAACTTTTCAACCGCCTTATGTAATCCCAAGTTGCCTTCTTGAATGAGGTCTAAGAGTGTGAGATCAGGACTACGATTGGCATACTTTTTGGCAATTGAGACCACTAAGCGCAGATTTGCCTTCATTAACAAATTTTTTGCATCCTCATCTCCAGCTTCGATTCTTCTGGCAAGCTCTTTTTCCATCGAACCGGCAATCAATGGATACTGACCGATTTCGCGTAGATACATCTGTATAGAATCGTAAGATGAATCACCTCTTGAATAAGCATAAGCTTTGCCGGTAACTTCTTCCGGCATCTCTAATAATCCCCCTCCTTCAAGAATATCAACACCTAGAGCATGAAGTTTCTCATACAGCTCGTCGAGAAATATGATATTAGTCTCGATATTTGGAAACTCTTTTAAAATTTCATCGTAAGTCACGAAGCCACGCTCTTTACCACGCGAGGATAGACGTTCCATCTTGAGTACTTCGTCAACTTTCTTTTTGGTAAGAGACTTGGCTTTCGGTTTCGATTTCAGTTTCGGTTTCTTTCCGCCCTTTCGGCGTTTCGTCGATGAGACGATCTTAATTGACTTCTTTGCCGACCTTTTTTTCAACGCCGGCTTCGCTTGTCTCGAGCTGTGTCGAGAGATTTTCTTATTTTTTTGTTTTTTTGATTTTTTCATCCCGTTAGAAAGTGCTTTATATATTACAACATTTTCCTTTTTTCCTCGAGAGCCCTCATTTGGTTATGTAGTTCTTGAATTTGACGAGTTAAATTTGTAATCACTTGATTATCCTTAGATTCCTCCGCGTGTGAAAGTTCAACTGATAATCGATTAAGATCGTCGTGTAAAACTACGCTGGAAAGATTATTCTTGAGTTCAATTTCTTCTTTCTTTAAGATAGCAACTTCCAACGCGGAACCTGATAGTTCTCCTAGCCATAGCCTGATTTCAATCAAGCGTTCTTCAATCTGCTCTCGATGAGTTTTATGAGGAATCTCGATAACAGAAATCTGGTCCCCAAGGTCAGGTTTTGAGAGAATGTCTGGCGCTTTAATTTTCTTTAAATCTTCCCAAAGCACTTCTTCCTTTATACCCGTACGCTTGGCTATCATAGAGACAAAAAGGGATTGTTCAATAGCGCTTTGGATAAGTTTTATCATCGGTAAAATCTTTTTCTCAACCTGTTTGCCTAATTTCCTTGGGTCTTTTTCTTTCTCTTGGGCTTTGTTGAAGAAAAATTCTACGGCCGGAAGCGATTGACGGAGAATATCTCTCCATTCTTGAGGATTTTTTTGCGCTATCTCCGCAGGGTCAAGACCTTCTGGCAAATTCGCCACTTTCACTTCGAGACCTAAGGATATTCCTAATTCACTTGCCCTCTGTGCCGCCTTTTCTCCGGCAGAATCACCATCAAAAGCAAGAATTATCCTGGAAGAAAAGCGTTTGAGACGTTCAAGATGTGCAGGTGTAAAGGCCGTGCCGGAAGCCGCTACGGTATTATTGACGCCAGCTTGATGGGAGAGAACTAGGTCCATCTGCCCTTCGACAAGTACTGCATAATTTTTCTTTCGTATCCCATCTTTGGCCTTGTCTAAGCCATACAAAATCTCGCCTTTAGTGAAGAGAATCGTATCGGGGCTATTTAAATACTTGGGTTCGGTTTCCTTTGCGAGTGCGCGGCCGGAGAAAGCGACAATTTTACCATTCGTATCCGAGAGGGGAAAAATGATACGGTCACGGAAAACATCATATGGCTCCCGACCCGTACCCGCGTCACCTGTTTTAGCAAGACCAGCCTTTATCATTATTTCTTTATCGTAACCAAGGCTGGAGAGATGCTCGTAGAGCGAGCGCCACCCGCCAACTGGCGGACCTGGTGCATAGCCAAGTCGCCAATCCTTAATAACCACCTCACTTATTCCACGAGAAGCAATGTAACGACGCGCTAAGTCATTGTCAATCAACTCTTTTTCAAAGAACGTCGTAGCTTCTTCAAGAATATTTAGAATTTTATCTTTTTCCGACCGCCAGCTGGCGGATTCGCTTCTTTGATGATTAATCTCCACACCGGCCTTTTCCGCCAAGAGCGAAAGTGCTCCGCGAAAGTCTAAGCCCTCCATTTGTTCCACGAAAGTAAATATGTCACCCTTGGCACCGCAACCGAAACAATAGAAACTTTGGCGCGCTGGCGAAACAAAGAAAGATGGGGTTTTCTCGTTATGGAACGGGCAACGCGCCTTGAGACTAATCCCAGCTTTTTCTAGTTTGACATACCCAGAGACTATCTCGGCTATATCTAAACGTCCTTTGATTGTGTCAACATCGCCTCGCATATCAACTTTTCTTTATAACCATTTTTAAAACCGGTGCCAGCCGGGATAAGACGCCCGATAATGACATTTTCTTTCAGGCCGATAAGATTATCTGGAATACCTCGAATAGCAGCTTGTATTAACACGCGAGGCGTATGCTGGAACGAAGCGGCAGAGAGGAAGCTTGCGCGGGAAAGCGAGACTTCCGTGATACCCATAATAACAGCGTCAGCTGCCGCTTCCTTTAAGCCCTTGGCCTTCATTTGGTTATTAATTTCTATAAACCCGGATACTTCGACCACATCTCCGCGTATAAAATGAGTATCTCCCGGATCTTTTATCTTGTAGCGGGAAAACATCTGGCGCACAATCAGTTCAATATGCTTATGAGACACTGCAGCACCTTGAAGTTCATATAGTTTTGAGACCTCGTGAATAATGTAATTCTCGGTTTTTTCTCGACCGGCGTAACGAAAGAGTTCATCGAGATCCGCCGAACCATCGGTTAAGATATCGCCCTTCGAGACATTTTGCCCTATCTGCACTAAACTTGCTCGCGAGGCAGAAACTGCATACTCGTTGTCAAGTTTCCTTGCCCCGAGCTTGCTTGAGGGGTTGCCCTTAACTTCTCCCATTTCAGGCGTAACCACGATGAGCTTATCGTGGCCAAGAATTTTAATATCGGTAATTACTCCATCAAGATGGCTGATTACCGCGGGCACCTTCGGTTTGCGTTTCTCGAATATCTCTTCAACACGCGGCAAACCGGCGGTAATATCGCCGCCAGCTGAAGCAATACCGCCGGCGTGGAAGGTGCGCATAGTCAGCTGGGTACCGGGCTCGCCGATAGCTTGAGCGGCCACCGTACCAACTGCTTCCCCAAGTTCGATCGGCTTGTTATTTCCAAGATCAACACCGTAACACTTTACACATAGACTATGTATGGACTTGCAAGTCAGTGGTGAACGAACATGTACTGATTCAATCGAGGTTTTATCGATTATTTCCGCATCTTTCTTGGTAATAAGGTGTCCGCGCTTAAAAAGAAGTTCTCCCGCATCATCAAGTAGGTCTGTAGCTAAAAATCTACCCTTGATATTCTTCGAGAGCGGCATATCAATTCCAGAAGCGGTTTTCTTATGAATGTATGTGCCTTCCTTGGTGCCACAATCTTCTTCGGCCACAATCTCATCTTGTGCAACGTCAAAGAGCCGGCGAGTAAGATATCCAGCCTTGGCGGTATTAAGGGCCGTATCTGTCAAACCCTTGCGACTACCATGAGTAGTAATGAAGTATTCAAGCGGGGTTAATCCTTCTTTGTAGCATGATAGGACGGGAAACTCGAGAGCTTCGCCGGAAACATTTTGGATAATACCCTTCATACCAGCCATTTGGTTGAGATTGCCAAGAGAACCTCTGGCTTCTGAATAAGTCATATCATAGACGGAATCATTAATGCTCAAAGTTGCCGGGATAAGTTTCTCAACCTCGGACTTAATCCCCTGCCAGATTTCGACCGATTTAGTAATGCGTTCACGCTCGGAAAGAAGACCTTCTCTGTATTGGCCAATAACTTCACTGACTGATACACGGCCCTTATCAATAAGGGCTTTTTTGCCCGAAGGAATTTTGACATCTCCAAGTCCCCAAGTCACTCCAGAATAAGTGGCATAGCGAAAACCGAAATCTTTAATCTTATCCATAATTGGCGGAATATTCTCAATGCCATAGCGTTCAATTAAATTATCGACAAGCTCCGATATTTTTTTACGGCTCATCTCATAATTTTGGAAAGGATAATCTTTCGGCAAGATACCGTTAAACAAGAGACGTCCGACGGAAGTTTCAAAGAGTTTACCTTCAAAATGTTTATATCTCTCTGTATTGGTCGGCAGGACAGAAATTTTAGCACGGAGACTAACCACGTCAAAATCATGAGCAGTGATAGCGCTGTTTGGATTCGAATAATATCTACCCTCCCCTTTTTCGCCAGCAATAATTCTCGTCACCCAGTAAGTGCCCAATACAATATCGAGTAGTTTGGCAGAAACCACTGGTTCGCCATTGCCTGGCTTCAAGATATTCTTGTCTGCCGCCATTATCAGACGCGCTTCAGCTTGAGCTTTTTCGGATAAAGGCACATGAACGGCCATCTGATCACCGTCGAAATCGGCATTAAAAGCTGTACAGACCAGTGGGTGAAGCCGAATAGCGTTGCCCTCAATAAGCACTGGCTGAAAAGCTTGAATACCCAGACGATGAAGAGTAGGAGCGCGGTTGAGAAGCACATATTTACCGCGGATAACTTCTTCGAGAATTGCCCAAACTTCCGGGATAGCATCTTCAATGAGACGGCGGGCTCCAGGAATATTATAAGAAAGTTCACGCTTTAAGAGTTTAGAGATAATAAACGGCTTAAAGAGTTCTAGAGCCATATGTTTCGGCAAACCACACTGATGAAGCTTCAACTCTGGGCCAACCACAATAACCGAACGACCCGAATAGTCAACGCGCTTACCCAGAAGATTCTGTCGGAAAAGACCCCTTTTCCCCTTAAGATTATCTGACAATGACTTGAGAGGTCGACGTTGGGATTGATTGCCGGAAATACTTGAATGTCTGATAGCATTGTCTATCAAAGCATCAACTGCTTCTTGGAGAATTCTTTTCTCATTGCGCAAAATGACATCAGGAGCATTTATCTCTTTTAGCTTCTTTAGACGATTATTGCGATTGATAACGCGACGATAAAGATCGTTAACATCGGATGTCGCGTAGCGCCCGCCATCGAGAGGCACCATCGGCCTAATTGCCGGTGGAATTACCGGAATACGTATCAGAAACATCCATTCAGGTCTAACGCCAGCATGAATCATCCATTGGACAGTACTGGCACGTTTATTTAGACGAGAAATCTCCGTCGAAGGAGAATGCTTGAGTTTCACCTCAATCTCTTTTAGTAATTTATTGAGATCAATGTCTTTTAAAATATTGTAGATTGCTTCCGCACCAATTTCCGCCTCAAAAATAGTGGGATATTTGACGCTAGAACGATGATGCTCTATCTCATCAAGCACTCGCCCTGGCACAAGAGATTCAATATCGCGCCGAGTCGCAAGCGCCAATTCCTTGAGAGCAAGCTTGCTCTTGTCATCTTGAAGTGTCTTAATTTTAGCCTTAAATTCGGATTCCAAATCCTTGAGTACTCGGGTTTTTTCCGTCTCTGAAACGGAAGTCACAATATAGCCGGCAAAATAGACGACTTTCTCAAGCTCCGACACTGGAATACCCATCACAAGCGAAATTCGAGAAGGAACATTCTTTAAAAACCAAATATGAGCTACGGGAGTAGCGAGCTCAATATGGCCCATGCGCTCCCTGCGCACAATGGAGCGCGTAATTTCAACACCACACTTTTCACAGACAATATCTTTGTACCGAATACCACGATATTTGCCGCAATAACATTCAAAATCCTTGTCGGGTCCAAAGATTTTTTCATCAAAGAGACCGTTGCGTTCGCTTCTTTGCGTGCGATAGTTGATAGTTTCTGGTTTAGTTACCTCGCCATATGACCATTCTTTAATACGCTCAGGTGAAGCGAGCTTAATGCCGATAGAATCAAATTGATTAAGATCGCTCGATCTTTTTTTATAATTATTCATTGTTTTGAGAATTATCCGGCTTTTTCTTTAACTCCACGTCAAGCGAGAGACCGCGAAGATTATTTAGAAGAACATGAAATGATGCCGGAAGATGCGGTTCAGGAATCTTTTCTCCCTTAACAATCGCGTCAAAAGCAGCAGAACGACCGAGAATATCGTCAGATTTGATGGTCAGCATTTCGCGAAGAGTATAACCTGCCCCGTGGCCAAGAAGCGCCCAAACTTCCATTTCACCAAATCGCTGGCCACCATTCTGTGCCTTGCCTCCCAAGGGCTGTTGGGTGATAAGGGAATATGGACCAATAGAACGCATGTGTATTTTGTCTTCGACCATATGGTGAAGTTTCAAAATGTACATATAACCTATGGCAATCTCTTGATCAAACGCCACACCGGTGCGACCGTCGAAGAGTTTGACTTTACCGGACTCTTTGAATTTTGCTTTTACAAGTTCTTCTTTAATCTCATCTTCGGTCGCGCCGACAAATGGCGGCACTATAGCTTGATAATTGAGAGTATGAGCGGCAAGACCAAGATGCATCTCTAGGATTTGGCCGAGATTCATACGAGAAGGGATTCCGAGAGGCGTAAGGATAACATCGACAGGGGTACCATCAGCCATATAAGGCATATCTTCAACCGGTAGGATTTTGGAGATAACGCCTTTATTACCATGCCGGCCAGCCAATTTGTCACCCACACTGACATTGCGCAATTGCGCGATCTGAATGTGTATTTGCTTCAAGATGCCCGAGTCAAGCTTGTCACCCTTCTCACGACTAAAAACTTGCACTGAAATAACTCGACCTCGCTTACCTCCTTCCATGCGCTTAGAAGTATCTTTGACATCACGAGCCTTCTCGCCAAAAAGAGAGCGCAGTAGGCGTTCTTCCGGGGTCAGCTGGGATTCGCCCTTAGGAGTAATTTTACCAACCAAGATATCGCCGGAACGTACTTCCGCGCCAACTCTGATAATGCCATCTTCGGCCAAATTCTTGAGCTTTGATTCTCCGACATTCGGGATATCACAAGTAATCATCTCCGGCCCAAGTTTGGTCTCCCTCACATTGATGGTGAACTCTTCGATATGAATTGAGGTAAATTTGCTTTTCTCAACGAGGCGTTCGGATATGATAATAGCGTCTTCATAGTTAGCTCCCGACCAGGACATGAAAGCCACGAGAACATTTTGGCCAATAGACATTTGTCCGTTGGATGAGGAAGACGTATCAGCAAGAACTGTACCTTTTTTGACCTTCTCCCCCAACTCAACTGAAGGCCTCTGGTGAAAAATAGTAAAACCATTGGTCATTGAGAAATTTATTAGCGGGAATTTGTGGTTATTACCTTTATTGTCTCGCACCACTACTAACTTGCCATCAACGTAAGAGATTATCCCTTCTACATCTGAGAAAATAACGCGACCAGTATCACGAATCGCCACCTCTTCAATACCCGTGGCTACTAATGGTACTTCCGGAACAATACATGGTGTTGCTTGTTTCTGCATATTCGAACCCATAAGTGCTCGGTTAGCATCATCATGGTTGAGAAAAGGAATCATTGAGGTCGCTATGGAGAAAGCTTGGTTAGTAGCCACGTCTATCAAATGAACCTCATCGCGACGGATCGCTTGCGGTGTGCCCTTGATGCGCACTTCAACCATTTCGGGAATAATTTTATCATTTTCAACAGGCGTTGCGGCATGAGCAATACTGAAATTTTCTTCTTCTAAAGCATTCAAATATTTAATCTCCCCAGTAATTTTGCCATCTTTGACTACCGCGTACGGAGTCTCAATCATGCCGAAATCATTTATACGAGCATATGTCGCCAGACGCAAAATAAGACCAATATTCGGACCCTCTGGAGTTTGGATCGGGCAGAGACGGCCGTAATGCGAGGGATGGACATCGCGCACTTCATAACCAGCGCGAGCACGACTCAGTCCGCCTGGACCAAGAGCAGAAACGGTGCGGAGGTGTTCAAGCTCTTCAAGAGCGTTGGTCTGTTGCATAAACTGCGAGAGCTGGTTGGTGGTAAAAAACTCTTTCATTCTGGCCTGCAATGGTTTCGGAGAAATAAATTGCACCGGTAAAGTAATATCTGTATCGATAGTAGACATTCGGTTTTGGATATTTCTCTTAATCTGGGCCATGCCAACGCGGATTTTCTGTTGGAAAAGTTCTCCCACGAGGCGCACACGACGGGAACCCAAGTGGTCGATATCGTCTTCTCGCGCGCCGGGAGTAATATTGAGCTCAACGATGTGAGAGATGATTGAGACAAGGTCGGAGAGTGAAAGGGTACGGCGATCCATTTCCTTCGTTGTAACTTTGTCATTAAAACGATTGTTGAATCGGAAACGTCCAACGCGAGACAAGTCATAACGCTCCTTATCAAAAATGGAGTGCACGAATTCACGAGCGTTATCGGCGGCAGCCAAGTCACCGTCGCGCAGACGTTTGTGGATTTCTATACAAGCATCATCAACACTGGTTGTATGATCTTTCGCTAAAGTTTTCTCAATGTAGTGCTGTGCATTGGATACATCCTTAAAGAGCGCAAGAATTTTCTCGTTTGAATCAACACCGAAAGCGCGTAAGAGAGTGGAAGCAGGAAACTTTCTCTTGCGGTCAATGCGCACATATATCGTCCCATCAAGATCGGTTTCCAGCTCAATCCAAGCCCCGCGGCTAGGAATAATCTTGGCGCCAAAAGTTTTCTTACCCTTTAGTTCTTGAGCAGTGAAGGAGACTCCAGTGGATCGAGCAAGTTGCGGTACAACCACGCGCTCAATGCCGGAGATAATAAAAGTTCCGTGAGAGGTCATAAGCGGAAAATCAGCCATAAAAATTTCCTGCTCTTTCTCAGTATCCATAATCAAGTTCTTGAGCCGCACTCGAACTTTCAAGGGCGCTTCATAGGATAGCTTTCTGTCCTTGGCCATGTATTCATCAAACTTCGGCTCCGCCAGCTCAAAATTCATGAAATCAAGTTGAAATTTTCTTCCCGAGAAGTCTTTAATGGGTGAGAATTCTTCAAAAACTTCTTTAAGACCCTTCTCAATAAGCCACTTGAATGATTCTACTTGCGCGACTACTAAATTGGGCGTTGTGGCCAAGGGTTCCCTGAATCGACCGAAATACTTCTTGGGTATATTCATAAAGCAAAAAAATTCTCCGCCAGAGGCGGATCCGCCTTTGGCGGACAAGTAAGATTAGGATTATTAAATTCGCCCTTAAACCTCGCTGTTTGCCGTAACTCAATCGTTCTCGCTATCCTACTCCAAGACCCTATTTCTTGTCAAGAGGTTGTACTCGTCCATAACATCTAAAACTCCTCAAATAAAGGATAGAAATTGATTTGAACAACGGCAGCCGCACAAGTTGCTTGAACGGAATCTGTATCAGTTACTGTCACGGCAGCATTCTTTTGACCAATAGTGCTGTA
>Ga0180007_10005170_pt1 | contig 13401 bp, 8 predicted proteins | sample MM_PC_MetaG_FD_121122 | JGI IMG/M metagenome (GOLD analysis project Ga0180007, IMG submission 121122) | Groundwater microbial communities from the Aspo Hard Rock Laboratory (HRL) deep subsurface site, Sweden - MM_PC_MetaG | ecosystem: Environmental > Aquatic > Deep subsurface > Groundwater... | reverse complement strand
TATTAGACAAAACCATATTTAAATCTTGAACAGAAAATTTATTATTCAAATTTAAAGTATCCACAATTTTTTCCGTTTCATTAATTTTTATTTTGAATTTCCCTGCTTGATTATTTTGAAAAAAACGAATTAATAGAACATACTTTTCTTGATTTTCTATTTTAAAAGGAACAATAATTTTATCAGACCCGCTGGTGTAAATTAAATTCTTGCCAAAATCAAAATCCCAATTGGAAATTCTTAAAGTGTCTACTACTCTATGCCATTCTCCGTGCAAGGGTTCGCTAGTACCGGCCTTTTTCCATTCACTTTCTCCTGCATCCGTCAAATTAGCTAAACCAATTAAATATTTATCTTCAATTAAAGCAAAAACCAAATCATTAAAATCAGTATTATTAAAAATAATGTTTTTCAATTTTAGATCCTTGATTTTTCTTAAAATCCCAGACTCTTGATTAGCAAAAATTAAAGCATTCTCAGCAGGATTAAAATCCTCTTGAGAATATAAAATATCCATAGCTTCCATCCCTCCAATTACTAAGCTGGCGTTTTTGGGTAGCCAAAAATGATCAGAAAAATTTTTATTTTCAAAGACTCTTAAATAACTTTCTCTGGATTCTTCGCAATCTTGATTGTTTTCTTGAATGGCAAAAACTTCTTTTTCAACTTCTTCAATCTCTTTTTCAGTATTCACATCTCCACTTTCTTTCTCTGTTTCTTTTTCTTCAACAACCTTTTTTTTACAAAACAAAGACTGGTCAATTTTTTCTAAATCTAATTCTTTCAAGTCTGAATCATTTTCAAAGCTCTTAATTAAATTTTCACTGTAATCTTCCGGTAAATCTCTTCTAAAAATAAAATATTTACTATTCAAAACATCAAAAAATTTGTCTAATCTTGGGACATTATTAACTATGCTTTCAAAAAACAAAAAATATAATTTTGAATAAGGGGCTTGCGGCCCAACAGTCGGCTTGCCGCTGGATATTGTAACAAAATCATTAATTTTTCTATCTCTTGCCCAATCTAAAATTCGCGCGTCAAACTGTGGCGGTAGCAAAGTTATTTTAAAATCCTTTTCTTGATCTTCAAGCCATTGATTAATTCTAAAAAATTCTTGCGGAATTTTAATTGGCACTAATTCATTGAATAAAATCCGTTCTACTGTGCCTTTTAAATAAACAAAAAGAAAAGAAATAAACAAACCTATAATTATGTATTTGTAGTATTTTTTTAGCATAAAATAAAAAAATATTAATAGTTTTCCTAATATGCAAAAATTAAAATCAAATAATCCACCAAATCATTCCTCCCCAAAAAATGAATAATCCAAATATTATTAAACAAAATAACTTAACTTGATTAAATTTCATTTGCAAGAGCTTTAAAAACAAAAAACCAAATAAAAAACTGTAAGCAAAAGCCAATAACCCGTTAATGCGATAAGCTTCGCGGAACAGCCAATTAAAATTATTCAAGTACGGAATGTCAAATAAAATCTTTTGGTATAAAGCATAATTCAAAATAGGTAAGATTGATATTGTTCCAGCCAGAATGCCTAAAATAGAAAAAAAGACAGTATATTTATTACGCAAACCTTTAAATAAAGGCAAAAACAACAAAAAAGGCAAAAGATAAGTAAAAATTTTTAAGAAAAAATTTAAAATCTTGCTGTCGGTTGTGTCAGGATTTAAAGCAAGAGTTTGAAAGACTTCTTTGGCTTTATTTTTTAATCCTTCGCTAGCAGGTTCAATATATTCTTTGGTCAGCATATACCCAGGCGCTTGCGCTGATCCTTGCATTAAACTATTTTTCAGATAAGGAATCAGCCAGTGCGCGCTAAATAGCGTGAAACACAGCATAAAAATAATACCTCCTAAAATGACTTTAAATCCTTCTCTAATTGACCTTTTTTTATCCGTAACAAAGCCAATTTTGCCTATCCATTTCGCTAAACTTACAATGCTAAATAACCCCATAGCTATAAAAGCATAAACTAAAAAATGAGGCGAGAAAGCAATAAAATTTAATAAAAAAGCTAAAATTACAACATAATAAATTTTTTTGGTTTCCAAAAATTTTAAAAAAACTAAAAAAATCAAAGGCAGAAAACAATAAGGGATCCAATGGTAAAAATGAAAGATGCGATTAAGAGTATAGGGATTAAAAAGATAGAAGACACTGACTAATAATACACTTAGATTTAAAAAAATTTTCCTATGAATAAATTTTTGCAAAATTTTTTGAGCAAGAAAATATAAAGAAAGTAAGCTGGTGAAAATTATTTCTAAAAATACAATTTTTATTGAAAATTCGCTGGAAAATTTTAAAAATTTTAACGGTGAATTAATTAAACTAAAAATAGCTAATTGCGCATTAGAGCCACCCGTAAAACTTCCTTGCTCAATCCAAAAGAATCTAGTTGAAATAACATTTGCTCTATTTATAGAAAAATTAAAATCGCCTATTTCAATGTTACCTGGTATGAAAATTAAAGCCTTAAAAAGTAATAAATTTAAAAAAAATAAAATTATTAAATTTGTTTTTTCTGAGTTTAACTTTCGAAAAATTGTCAAAGAAAAACGATTATCTTTTTTTTCTTTTTTCGCGTTCAAAAATAATTTTATTTGCACAAAAAATGCGCACCATAAAAACAGATAAGTATAGTTCGCAAAAATTCCCCCTAAATATTCATCGCCCAAAAATGATAAAAATGAACAAAACATCAAAGAAATCAATGCTAAAATTACTAAAATTCTGCAAGAAATTTTCAAAAACAAAGAGCTAATTATTAAACCAAAAAAAATAAAACCATAGATTGAGGAATTGAAAAAATATAAAATTATGAAAACTAAAAAAATCCAAGAAAAAAAATAAATTTTTGGATGTTTATTCCTGAAATTCAAAATGATATTTTTTAATTTTGATAGCATTTTTAAAAAGAATTATATAAATAAATTCGTATCCGGGCTTAACAAAGAAACTTTTTCCACAAATTTGAAATCTCTAATTTTATCTAGCAATTTCTCAAAATCTAATCCCCTCTTGGAATAAATTGAATATGTTGTCTCTTTAGTTTTTGTATTATTATCCGCGAAACTAGACCGCACCTTCCATTTCAAATTATTCGCATCAAAAAGCTTAATAATCAAATTATCTTCCAATATTTCTGTGTTTAGCATCCTAACGACTACAACATAATCTTGATTAGCCTTTACGAAGAATTTAAATTTACTTAAAAAAAAGATCACTAGACCAATAAAAACAACGCAAGCTAAAGCCATATAATAGCTTTGCGCGCCAATTGCTAAACCTGTTGCAATGCTCCAGAACAAATAAGCCATATCCTCGCTATTTTTAATAGCTGTCCTGAAACGGATAATGGAAAGCGAACCAATCAAGCCTAAAGATAAAGCAATATTTGAACCAATAGTAATCATAATCACAGTAATGATTAAACAAACCATAATCAGAGTAAAATTAAAAGAGCCTTCATAGGAAAAACCTTTATTAGTTTTTCTGTAAACAAAAGAAATAATAATTCCAGAAATAAAAGCTAATAATAAAGAAAAAATAATGGTTCGCAAACTTAAACCGCTAGCTGGAAAAATTAAATTAAGATCTTGCAAAAATTTCAACATAATTTGAAATTATACGCAAAAATCCGCATCACAGTTTCTGCCTGTTGCAGATAAGCATGCAGATTCGCATTGTTTATTTATTAAAAATTATCAAAAAAACTATTTACCATTAAATTTTGGACGCTCAAAAGATATTTACTAACAGCTGTCCTCTTTAAATTATATTTTTTAATAATTTCAGACAGCCAAAAAGGAAAATAGCAAGGGGTTTTAATCTCTAAAATGCCCATATCTTCTGTAAGAACTGGAATATAGGGCTCTTGTTTTATTTCACGCAAAAAAGGAGCGCATTTTACTTCAAAATCAAAAGTAATTCTTACTTTTGAATCGCAAGAAGCAAAAAAAGCTTTACGCTTATAGTCAATTCTAATAAAAGGATATAAATTATCTTTTTTTACTGTAATAATAAATTTTTTTAAGATAGGATCGCTAGAGTTATAATCCATCTCCGCAAAACTGGAAGAATATAAATTTTTAAAAATAGAATCTTCTATTTTTATTTTTTCCTTAAAACATCTATCAAAAATTTTATGCTTCAATTCTATGTTTACCCACTGATTCTTTTCCAAAGGCTTGTAAAATCTTAAGCGCAGTTTTTGTCTTCTTGGATCTCCTTCTATTTTTTCAAAATAATTTTTAAACTCATAATTTTCAAAATATACGGATGCAATATAATAACAGCCTTCTTTTTTTTGAATATGCGAATCCAAAAAAGTAAATTTTTGCAAATCATCCAAAAGATAAGGTCTAACCATTAAAGGCACATAATATTTATATTCTATTCTAAATTCTGAATCTTGCATGAAAAAATTAATTTAATTTAAAGGGTTGCTCATCCAAACCAACTGCTCCTTCAATGCCTATTATCTTATTTTTGTATTTTTCATCTTCTGCCTCAAAACTTTTTGCTTTATCTTCTAAAATCGCAAACTGATAGTCAAAAGCCTGCAAATCATTATTTATATAGGCTTGCAAAAAAGCCTTTTTACTTTTTACCTTTTTTTCTGGTTCCTTAATAACTTCTTTAATAGTATTATTAGTTGTCCTATATTTTGAATTATAAACAAAAATTTGCGAATAATATTTACTATTCTCTGAACGATCATCTTTTTGATCTATTTTTTCCCTGCCAAAATCAAGTTTATTATCCTCTAAGAGAGTATTGTAAACTGCTATATTTCCTCCGCCAAAAATCTCTTTTTTATTATACGCTGATACCCCAATTTTATTTTTAATAATATTATTATTTTCAATCTTTGCTTTAGAGAGATCTTTCACGGCAACACCATGGTTATTTTTCTCTATAATATTATTAGAAATTAAAACCTCGGCTTCTTCTCCCAAGCTAATGCCTTTATCGCCTGATTTTTCAATTTTGTTATTAGATAAAATGACATTTTTTGAACCGGAAATATCCATACCATCATTGCCGTTTTCTAAAAAAGAACATCCTATTATTTTACTCCCTTCTTCCATAAAATCAAAATCTATAGCATCAAAACTATTCTTGTAGAAATAACTCTTCTCTACCGTGCCTAAAGTGTTTTTAAAATTTAATGCATCGTCCCCGTTTTTCCTGCTTGCATATTGAAAAACAGAATTTCTTACGCTTATTGACTGCGTATAGTGCGCAGATAGCATTCCAGAAAAATAAACGCCATTAATATAAGCTTCTCCTCCATATTCAAACAAACAATTTTCAAATTCTCCTGTTGAATCTTCTCTTAGCAAGCCCAAGACTCCCCAGGGCTTGCCCTTGTCTTCAGCAGTAAAAACAATTGGATTTTCTTTTGTGCCTTTTGCAATAATTTTTCCGTATGAGACTAGAGAAACTCCTTTAGCAAATTTCAAGGTTGTCCCGGGCTGAAGCGCTAAAGTAAGCTCCTTGGAAATTACTATATCGCTTTTTATTTTGTGCGTAGCAGTATCTAAGGTGATCACATTCTCCTGATCTGTAGATTTAAACACTGGATATTTCTCTAAAAATTGTTCTTTAGATGCGGAAATGTTAGTAAAATATTTAAAAGGATAATTATAATTAAAGCCTGAGTTTATGTTTATTTCTTCATATTGATCTTCTTCTAATTCACCTTTCAACTCTTTCTTGTTAAAAATTTCAATAATTTCTTTTTCTATTCCTGCCTGAAAAAAAGAATCTCCTATTATCGTCTCTGAAACAATTGGTTCATTAGTAACCCCGTTTTTAATAAGAAAATTTATGTCTCTTAAAGGGTTCATGTCTACATCATAAGGGTAAAGTATATAAAAAGTTAATTCTTTTTGCTCTTTAATTTCACCTATAGATTGAAGAAGTTTAAATAATTTATTAAAAATTAAAGGATTATTTAATGCTTCTTCTTTTAATCTGTATTCTTGTTCTGCAATAAAATCATACTGACTTCTAAAAAATTCAAAATCTTCAGAATTATTTTTTAATTTTTCTAAAATATCATGAAAATTATCCCGCCAAAAAAATTCTATTTTATATTCAAAATACAGATCAGATGGAATATATTTTTGAACATTAAATTTTAATCCGTCACTACTAGCCAATTTATTCTTATTAGCAATGTTGAATAAAAAATATGTTTTATTTTTTTCTAATGTTTCAGAAGACAAATTTTCCACTAAAGTTGAGCTAAAAATTTTCTTTAACAAAGGCGTAATCTGAACTCTTAATGCTTTATATTTTTGATTATTATAAAATATTGGATTCAAAATCTGGCTAAATAATATTTTGGTCTTTTGGTCCATAGATAGCCTGGTTTTCAAACTATTAAACCTAGCAGAATAAATATCTTGCATTGCGTTTAAATTGCCATCTATATATTCAAAAGGAATAATGTTTAGGCTGTTTGCCGGTGCCAACGGAGATTCAAAAAAAGTTGTTTTAGAAAAAGCCGTACGTGTTCTTTTATATAATTCTTCATAAGAGTTTAAATCATTATATAAATTTTTGGTATTTTTCACATATTCCCACAATAATCTATTTCTTAAATTATAATATTCAAAATTCTCTAAAAACTCCTCAATAAAAGGATTATAATGATCAAAAAGCGTAGAAGTATTTTTATCGCTTCTCTGAAAATCGTTTTCTGCTGAAGAGCCAAAGCGCACATCCCATGGAACCCATTCAAGCCTGCCAGCTGATGAATTCCAATACATCATATTATTTTCATGAGAAACCTGATGAGCGCTACCCATTAAAACCGAGTGAACTCCCCATAGAAAAAACTTTTCTAAATCAACCATGTAAACAGCAGAACCCAGATCTTTCTTCTTTAATAAATTAATAAAAAAACTCATAATTTCTTCTCTAGGATAATTCTCAATATATTCTTTGTTCGTTGGTTTAGCATAACTCTCCCAAGAATCATCCTCCTCATCAAACAAGTAACGCCCCCCATCAGTTCCTATTAAATAACCTTCGGGTCTCTTGTTTAACTCAAGATCATCTGCTGTCCGTTGATATTTCCAATCAATACCAATTGGTTTATTATTAATGCGTAAAAAAACAAATTCATTTCTTAAAGAAATTAACCCTATTTTATTAGCTAAATAGTAAGAGAAAGATTCTGCCAAAAAGTCTCTTGTAGCGGGTCTAATCAAATCAAACCTTTCATTCTTGCTTAAATCAACTCTAAAAGATTTGTTTCTAGAGACATGATGATAAGGCATTATTCCTCTTGTTTTAATTTTTACTTTCTTATTCTCATTTTTAAAAATCAATTCCGCAGAAATCATATTCTTACTATTTATTCTATATTTCCAATATTCTTGCAGGTTACTTGCTCCTTGCCATGCTTCATATTCATCAAAATATAAATCATAAATTGGTATGCCTAAAGTATCATACTCAATGGATAACTCTTTTTGTAAATCAGATGAGAGTAAGGTCAGATAATCAACTTCTTTATCTTTAATATCTAAAATATTATTTATTGAAACAGAATGTTGGTCTTTTATATATTGAAAAAACGCTTTCTGATTTTTAATGGGAATCTCGTACAAATATAAATTGTCATAATTATTTGAATAATATTGCTCTTCTGAATCTTCGCTACCAAGCTTGATAAAAATAGATGAATCTTTTGTGCTAAACACTATTCCTGATCTAGTCCAACCATTTTGAGCCATTTGCATTATTGCTTTTTTATCTACAATAACTTCACCAGAATCATTTAGCACGCTAACCTGCGGTGTAATTAGACCAAATTCATTCTTAAAATCAAGCAATAATAAATACTTTTTATCACTATTTACATTTTTTATTTCCTGAACGGCAAAATTGTTTTTTTCACTCAGAATTCTCAAAAAGTTATTCCCATTGCTTGGTAAATAAAAGAATGATTTCATAATCGAAGACTCCTCATTTTTATATTCCTGAAAGTTTACTATTTCATTATCATATTCTAATCTTTTCAATCCCTGAAAAACATTTTTATATTTCACTTTAATCTCTCCATCTAAAGACCAAAGATTAAAAGTACAAATAATTTTAGAAATATTCTCTATATTCATTACATCAGCACTACTAATTTGCTGAATTTTTTTATTATAATCTTTAAGAATAGTATCTATTATTATTTTATTCCATTCATTAGATTTTGTGTTTTTAATATAAGTCAAATAATTAATATTGTCCTTTTTTATATCTTGATAAGACCAATAATCCTCAAGACCGCTAACAACATAAGTCAATCTTGAAAAAAATTCTTCATTTTTATTAAAAAAATCGAATACGATTGTGCTTTTTGTTAATTCGCCGGAAATTTTTTCAGGAAAATATTCAAAAATCATTGGTTTATCTATATAATTTTTATCAACCTCTAGTTTTATTACATGATTCAAATTCAAATAATCACTACTTTTAATATTCCACTCATTTAATCCTTCTTCAAAAGAAGGATTATGAATTAAGTTTGTTGGCAATAAAAAAGAATTCTGCTTTTTCAAGACAAAAAAAAATAAAAAAACTGTAATCAATCCCATTGAAAGAATATTTATAATTTTAAACTTTTTCCTCATGTAAACTTTTTAGCAAATTCTTTTTTGGAGCAAAAAATTATTCTTAACCATAAAAAAATAAAATATTAAGATTTTTTCATTCTCCAATCCGTAGCGCCAGTTTTTTGTTTTAAAAATTTGATGATATAATTGACAACTTTCTGATTTCTTCTAAAACCTAAAAAATCTAAAAATTTTAAAAGATAAGTCAAAAAAAATGGCGCATGATATTTTCCTAATTTTTGTGAATTCTTTTGATAATGAATTGCGCCTTTCAAAGACACTCCTGAAACAGTAAAACTCTTCACTTTAGCATAAGGATTAAATCTGATTATGATTCCATTTCTATGCTGTCGCAAAGAATACTCAATATCCTCTGCATCTCCCCAAAATAAATCTTCATTCCATTTTTCTGTCTTCCATGTGGATTTTTTTAAGGTTATGAAGGCTCCACCTACATAAACATTTTCATCCCAATCCACAGGATCTAATTTAGCATTAGAATGAAACATTTTTTGATCATCTTCTTTTTTCCATCCTGGTCCAACAGTTTCCCAATTAGTAAAATTATGTTCTTTAGTAGGCAAAACTATTGGACAGCTTAAAACATCAAAATAATTACCCCATCTCTTCATTCCTTGAAACCAATTTTTATCAAAATAAATTCTATCATGAATCACGGTAATATTTTCATATTGAGCATTTTCACAAATAAAATTTTTCTTTTTTGTAATCCAGCCCTTATCGTCTTTTTCATTAAAGTGAATATATTTGATGTCTTTTGCTTTTTTGCCAAAATAAGTGCCACAGATAATAATTTCATAATAAGGAATATGTAAGGCGCGAATAGATTCAATTGATTTTTCTATAAATTCTTGCCTCTTACCATTAGTCACTATGCCAAAAGTCCACTTATCTATGGAATCGCCAAGCTTAATAATTGATTTTTTCTTCTGAATCACGATCCCTTTTCTGCCTTCTTTCTCATATTCCTCAATCACAGAATATTTATCTTGATAAAGTTTCAAAGAATTTATTATTCTTTTCAAGCCTAAATAATCTAAAATCCCATTATCTTTCAATTCAATAATTAAATATCCTCCAATTTTAATCACCACGAACCATTCATAAAGTAAAATTTTAAAATATTTCGTTTTATTAATAATATCACTAGCAAAAAGATAATCTTGAGATTCTACTCCAATGATATTTTTTAATAAATATAAATTATTAGGTTCTGCGTATTGATGCAAGGCTTCTTTCAAATAATGAATCCTGCTTACATCTACGCCAGAGCCTAAAAAATACTTTTTTAAAATATCCTTGCGCATAATTAAGTCTTCTTTTCAAAATCAACTGGACCTGTTTTTAAATACTTATTCAACTCATCTAAATTTCTAGGAATATTTACAGCCACAGCAGAGGGATAAGGATTTGAATCAGTAAAATCATTAATTAAAATTCTTTGGCTATGAAACAAACCCATTATCAAATGATTGTATTTAATGTTGTTTTTTTTCAATTGTTTGATAGTAATTTCTCTATACTTTGCTTTCCTGGCGGTAAAAAGCACAATCTGATTGCCCTGTTCGTAAAGTTTTTGAATTAATTTGATATTTTCAGGCAAGCCTTGAGTAGTACCCCAATAGGGTTTCCAATATTCTCCTCCATTTTCCACTATTACGCCGTCAATATCAATAAAATATGTTTTTATTTTATCTTTATAATCCATCCATTCATTAATTGTGCCTAGATCTAAATATTCAGAAACATTTTTGATTTTGAATTTTGCTTGATTATTAAAAATTAAATAATTAATAATTTTTGATACATAAATTTCTCCATCTAAATTGCTCTTAGACAATTTATTAAATATTTTGATAAATTTTTGCGGTTCAGTAAAATAATATCCACCAACGGAAAAAGTATCTGAAATTATTTTTTTCTCCTCAATGTTAGTAATGATGCCGGAAGAATCATAAAGCACATAACTTTTGTTACAAGGATTAACCGCCCCTATATTTTCCAGGTTTTCCACAGCAACATAATTAAAATCCTCTTTAATTTGATGCATTTTAAAAATATTATCAGAGTCTTTAATTAAAAACGGTCCACCTATCTGCATCTGTTTCAGAGTGACACAAACTGTTTCAGATTGGCTTTTAGTAGGTTTGTCCAACACGCATAATTGAAACTTAGGAAAAAATTTTTTAAACATCCCTTTTAACCCATATTCTTGTTCATGTTCTTTCAAAACTGTCACCACTATATTGCAATTACGCAAATTTAATTTGGAAATTGCGTCTTGAAACATTAAGTTGCCATTAGGATTAATCAACAAAAATTTAGGTCTTAAATTTGGATAACGAGAAGATTTGCCTGCGCAAGGAATAATAATAGTTGGTTTCTGCATAAATTAAATTACAAAAATAAAAAAAATTTAAAAAATTATAAAAATTTTTCTATTTGTACAATTATAAGTTTATCAATTAATAAAATATTCAATTTTATTTTTAATTATTTTTTTATCATTAGTATTTTTAGCATAGGGTAAAATTCTTAAAAAAACAAGCGCTAATAAAAAAGAATGAGATTCAATATATTCTTGATCAACTTTTTTAATTCTCTGAAATAAATAATCTTTGATATAGAGCATTTTATTATTAGGTAGTCTAATGTTATGCTTGAGTTCATACCATTTGCCATCAATATCCTGAAATAATTTGGAAATATCAAACCAATAATGCGGATAAAATAAATCCAAGAAATCAATTAGCCAAATATTAAGGTCTTGATCAATAATCAAATTATCAAAAGTAAAATCCCCATGACATAGTGTTTTTAAAGAATGATTTTTTAATTGATGAATCTTTTTTAAAATTTTATTCTCTATTGATAAATCTAGTTGGCATTTTTCTAAATTATTTAAAATCTTTTCAGCCACACTATCAAAAAATTTTCTATTTTTTGCTTCTTGCTCATAAAATACTCTGTTTTGTTGCAATTGCTCTAATATTTTTAAAATTTTATCTAAAATAATACGAATATTATCCGCCAAATTCTTTTGTATAAAATGAATAAAAGTTTCTCCTTGAATAAATTGATACTCATAAAAAAATAATCCGCCTTCCTGACCTTGACCAATTACCGGTGGAATAAAAAATAAATCATTTTTTAACTCCAAAAAAAACAAATGTTTTTCATATTGTTTTTTCAATCTATCATTTTGTGAAATCTCTCGAGACTTTTTGCGCACAACATCAATCTGGTTATTATTTTTATATAATAGGACTTCATAGCCAGAGTACCCATCAAGTTGTATGGCGTTTTTCATAAATTTAAAAATACCAATTACAATTTTTACAGATAAATTGTTGCTGTTTGGTCTTTTTAAAATGTTCCACTTTAGGAGAAGATAAGACAGTTTGCAAACTGCTTTTATATACATTACCTAAACTAAAAATTCTATAATCTCTTCTTAAACAACAAGGCACCAAATCTCCTTTCCAATTTATGACTAAACAATCTTCAACCCACCTGCATTGACTATAATGTTCTTTTTTCTTAAAAAGTTTATTTGCCTCATTACAATCAAAAAAATTACTGATGATAAGATCATTCTCTCTGCAATATTGAACTGATTTCTGCAAAATTGCAACAATCTCATCTTTTTTCTGAAAAACTTTTTCTCTTTCTTTACCTTTGAAATCCCAATCTTCAATTAAATTAAACACAGCTCTCTCAAAACCAACTTCTTTTAAAAAATAAAGGATGTTTTTAATTTCATAATAATTATACAAACTAATTGTAATATTAAAAACTAATTCACAATTTCTAATTTTTTTTTCTCTCTTAACTTGACTAATTTTAATAAGAACTTTTTTCATTTGCTTTAAACTGCTATTTCTTCTTAAAAATTTTACTTTTTCTTCATCAACGCTATCAATAGATATAACTAATTTATTACAACTAGACAATATTCCTTCCAAATTACTCGGTAAGAAAGAACCATTGGTAAATAAAGTGATTCTATTCTGCCGTTTTTTAAAAATTTGCAAAATCATATCAATATCTTTGTGCAAAAACGACTCTCCTAAATCAACAATAGTAATATCCGAGAATTTAGGAATCTGATTGGATATTTTTTGAATCTTCTCCAGGGCAGTAAAGCCTTTTTGTTTATACGAAGCTTGATTGCAAAATTTACAATGTAAATTGCAAACACTGCTGATCCCAATATTATAAAAAACGGGAAGCGTATTAAGTTTTCTATGCAATAACAAACTAATTCTATTTTTAATGATAAAATTTATTTCTGACAAAAAATTCAAAAAACCTTTTCTTTTATATGAATTATACAAATGCAATAATAAATTGCGAATTATTTTTATTATCATAAAATCTTTAATAGTTGTACTAAATTTTATTTTTTGTGGCGCGATCGGCTAAGAATTAAATATCCTACATATAATAAAATAGTCATTCCTGAAATCCCAACGCCTAAATAAAATATGTTTTGCGGTAAAAAATAAACAATTAAATCAAAATCTTTTTGATTATCTAGTTTTTGTGGTTCAATATACCAAGCATTAGCATAGTCATTGATTATTTTATGTTCAAATTCTAAAGGTTTTTTTAGAGAATATTTTAAATCAAAAAGAAAATTATTACTTGATTCTTGATTTTCGTAAATTTTCCAATCTTTATGAAAAGTATCTGAAAATACCAGCCAGAATGGTTCTGATGCGTTTTG
>Ga0180007_10005169_pt1 | contig 13403 bp, 9 predicted proteins | sample MM_PC_MetaG_FD_121122 | JGI IMG/M metagenome (GOLD analysis project Ga0180007, IMG submission 121122) | Groundwater microbial communities from the Aspo Hard Rock Laboratory (HRL) deep subsurface site, Sweden - MM_PC_MetaG | ecosystem: Environmental > Aquatic > Deep subsurface > Groundwater... | reverse complement strand
TCCCCTTTTTTCAGAGCCGGAAGGTAAATATGGAAAGCCGTACCTTTGCCCTGCTTTGATTCAACCTCGATCGCTCCTTTATGTTTCTTGATAATAGAGTAGCTGGTGGCCAGGCCCAGACCGCTCCCCTTCTGTTTGGTAGTGAAATACGGGTCAAATATCATTTTCAGGTTCTGTTCAGGGATACCGATCCCCTGATCCACAATACTGATCTTCACATAGGAACCGTGATCAAGGTTCCAGGGATTTTCCTGTTCAAGATCGATATTTTCCATGACAATATCGATCTTACCTCCGCCGGGCATGGCATGAACAGAATTGATGACGATATTGTTAATGACCTGCTGGATCTGACTTTCATCGACACTGACCATACGGATGTCTTGGGTGATATGAAACTGCTCCCTGATATTGGTCCCGTGCAGGGAAAAGGAGACGGATTCCCTGACAAGCTTGTCCGGTTCAACCGTTCTCTTGACAGGAACTGTAGCTTTAGAAAATGTCAGAAGCTGCCGGGTCAGGCCCCTGGCCTGAAGGGAGGCCATCTCGGCATCATTCAGTATATCGAAAAAATCATCTTTCCTGCTGATCATGGATTTAGCAAGAGAGATGTTACCAAGTATGGAGGATAGCAGGTTGTTGAAATCATGAGCGATCCCCCCAGCCAGGAGGTTCAGAGACTCAGTTTTTTGGAAATTCAGCATGTTTTCCTCCATCTTTCTGATCAGAGATATATCCCTGAATACCAGGATCATTCCAATGATATTTTTTTTCCAATCCTGAATAGGAGCAACACTGCAGGAAATATATTTTTCTGATTTATGCCTGGAAACCAGGACAGTATCTTTTTTCATACCCATCACTTTTCCTGTCTCTATTATCTTTTTAAATGGAAATTTAACAGGAACTTCTGTACTCTTATTTTTAAGGCTGAATACATTGGTGATATCTTTTCCCGTAGCCAGTTTTATTGGCCAACCTGTTAATGAGACTGCAGTCGGATTCAACAGGATAATCTTTCCCCCTGCATCCGTGGCTATCACCCCGTCCCCGATACTGTGAAGGGTCACACTCAGACGTTCTTTTTCCTCTTCCAGTGCCAGCTCGGCCTGTTTCCGTCTCAGTGTCAAAGAAGCCTGTGTAATAAATGTTTCAATTGTACTTTTATTTTCAATTTTTTTCCCTTTCGGTAAACAGAGAAGAACATTCCCGAATATTTTTCCTTCCCAGTAAAAACTCTTGGTATATATCTTTTCCAGATTTAACAGCTTTTCTATCTTTCGAAGAATTATTTTGGGTACTTTTGTATCCAGTCCGGATATTCCTCCTGGAACCTCGATCAGTTTATGACCTCTAAATCTTTTGATAATATCATCAGATAATTTCATAGAAAATCCTATGAGTCTGTCTCCGATAATCCGGTTTACTTTGTGCATTATAGTTTTATTTATACCTAAAAGTACCTGAATATTTATTTTCCCGGACTGTTCATCAAATGATGAAACAGCAACAATAGCCTTTTCTGTAATTGATCTTATTTTTTCCCCGATAAACCGGTATATATCCTTCTTACGCGAAATCTGATTGAATTCCATACTTGTATTTGATAAAAATTCTATATCGCTTATTCTCTGTTTTTCCCCTGCTTCCGTTTTTTTCTTTTCTGTTATATCTTCTGAAACTTTAATATAAGAAGTGATCTGGCCCTTTTCGTTCTTAATAGAAGATATTGATGCTGATTCCCAGTATATTTGTCCGTTTTTTTTACGGTTACAGAGCTCTCCTCTCCATTCCCGGCCGCTTTTTAACATATTTCTCATTTCATTTTTTTTATTCATACTATTGGTACTGAACATTTCCACATCACATCCTGTAATTTCATCCGGTTTATATCCGGTGATCCGGGTAAACTTGGGGTTAACATATTCGATTTTTCTTTGATTGTTTATAATAATTATCATACTGGGACTCTGTTTAACAGCCAAGGACAACTTTTCAATCTCACTCTCTGCCCTTTTACGTTCGGTAATGTCTATCACAACACCCTGGTAATGGGTGATATCTCCTTTTTTATCCCTTCTGATATAGGTCCTGTCATCCACCCACCTGACTTCTTTTTTCTTTGTGATGATCCTGTAGGGGATGTGGAAGAATTTCTGCCTGATTTTCTTCCTGCTGTATTTTGATACTTCTTCAGCCACTCTTGGCAGGTCATCCGGATGGATGATTTCATCATAGGAGACTTTTCCGGAAAGGAATTCTTCTGCCGTGTACCCGAACATGTCCCTGACATTATCCGTGACATATTCAACAGGCCAGTGAGGGGCATTCTTCCAGAGGAAGACTATAACCGGGGTGGTGTTGATGATACTATAAAACTCTTTCAGCTTCTTTTCCGCTGATTTTCTCTCCGTTATATTGATAACTCCGGCAATAGCCCCGTTATATTTTCCGTTCCTGTCAATTATGGGAGATGTATCCAGTAAGGTATCAATCCGGGAACCGTCCTTTTTAATGAACCGGAATTCATACTGCTCCTGGATACCGCTCTGACGGTGCTTAAGATACTCTTTACAATTCCTGACCCCTTCTTTATCCATGAACTCAAAAAGATACTTCCCTACCATCTCCTTTTCTGAATAACCCAGCATCTCTGCCAGGGAAGGATTAACGAACATGGTCAAACCATTTTTATCAATGGCCCAGATGCCCTGGCCAAACACCCTGAAGAGACGCTCGTATTTTTTCTCGCTTTCCATTAGTTGTTCTTTAACGATCTTCTGACCCATTTCTATCTCTATTCTATTCAGGGCAGAGGCCACATTATTTCCTATCTCACTGAACAATGCTATCTCTTTTTTCACCCGGCTGAATTCTCCCGGAAGTGAAATACACAAAACTCCATAGGCCTTATCCTGATCAGCCAGCGGGATGACCATGCCGGTCTTATCATTGTATTTTTCTGACAGGATACAGCCTTTACAAAAGGTTCCGGGATCCGGTATTAAAAGGAGTCCTTTCCGGTCCAGTGTTTTTTTTACACAGGAAGGCAGGCGGCCCTGTTCCAACTGTTTTCCAATGGAAAAAGCTCTTTTATCAGCAGTCTCCTCTGCCCAGGCGGATATCTTTCCATGCTCATCCAGAAGCACGATCCAGGCATTGCAGTAACTGCGGGTAGAAACAAGGGCTTTGCAGACATTCCGGATCAGCTTTTCCGGTTTATCTTCCCTGTGGATTATACGGCTTATCCGGTAAAGGGCGGTAAGGACCCGGTTAAGATGTTTAATTCCCTGTTCCTCTTTTTGCTGCAGGGCTTTTTTAAGTATTGTACCTGTCCCGGTTTTATTTTCATCTTTCATTTTTTATTACCAATTCCGGTTCTCCTTTCAGGATCAATGATTTTAACTCCATCATGGAAACCGGTTTCCTAAGATAATAGGTGATACCCAGAGACCGGACCATGCCCTCAGTTTCTCTTCCTTTCCCTGAAGTTACAGCTATGATCCTGGGATCATCTTTAATATTATTAATAAATCTGATCACCATTCGCCCGTTTAACTCCGGAATATCGACATTAATGAAATAATGATCATACTCTGATGAAACAATCCTTTTCAAGGCGGCTTTTTCATTTATGTCCTTATCGATCCTGACCATTATTTTTTTGCAGGACTTTTTCAGGATCTGTTGAAACTCTTCATCATTATCCAGAAGAAAGATCTTAAAATATGGATGTTTTTTCATCATTGTAACTATAAGAAAGCAATTAGCGTGCCATGTCATAAAAAATTATTTCTTTATAATTAGCTGATATTACATGAATTATAAAACACCTGAAAAGGCTGATTTCAAAAAATAATTAAATTCTGTGGCGTAAAGGGGGCAAATAATAAAAACTTGTTATAACAGTTGCTATTTAAAAAATTATATTAAAAACAAAAATGCGGTGTAAAGGGAGCACTTTTGAATAACGGAACAGAGGGGCTGTCGAAAAAGTCTTTTTGCAGGCACACCCTTACGGGTATTCAAAAATAAATATATTGATATTATTTTTTATATCTATATATTTTTTAATAGATATGATAAAAGACCATATACATCTGCAAAAATTTGAAAAAAAACTGATCAGGAATGCTAAACTGTCCTACAAGCAGAAACTCAGGATAATGGAAGCCATGTGGGCAGAAGGAAAGGCCTTAGGAGTAATCCCCCTTTCTGATCCTCTGGAAGGCATAGAGGTTGACATTCGTATTGCCGAGGTTCTAAATTCATGTTCAAAGAATTAATCTCAACCACAGGAAAAATTCTTGATAAAAATAATATTCCATACATGATTATAGGGGGACAGGCTGTCCTTATTCATGGCGAACCCCGCATGACAAAAGATATTGATATTACCCTCGGAGCAGATACTGAAAAACTTCCACACCTTCTTGATATAATAAAAAAGATCCCCTTAAAACCCCTTCCTGAAAATACAATGGCTTTTGTACATAAAACAATGGTTCTACCGGCTCTCCATAACAAAACAGGGATCAGGGTTGATTTTATCTTTTCCTTCTCACCCTATGAGAGGGAAGCAATAAAACACGGAAAAAAAGTTAAATTAAATGGTGTAAATATAAATTTCGCATCTGTTGAAGATGTTATTATTCATAAGATCATCGCGGACAGAGAAAGAGACAGAGAGGACATAAGAACGATTGTTTTAAAGAATCCGGATATAAATAAAAATTATATAATAAAATGGCTTAGAGAATTTGATAAACCTTTTCCGGAAAAGCATTTTATTGATAAATTCAATGCTGTTATGAAGTAAGATATTTATTTGTAAACAGAAGGGTCGATGTGATGGGCTTTCAATTTTTCGATCAGATTCTTCCTGTTCAACCCGGCGATACGGGATGCTTTGGCTACATTCCCCCTTGTCCTCTCCAGAAGCTTATCCAAGTAATCCTTTTCAAAGCCGGATATCAATTCTTCTTTTGCCCCTTTAAACGGCCGGATATCCGCGGAAGGAGAGGCCTTCTTTATATTATCCGGCAGGTCTCTGGTCCTGATGTTCCCGGTATCGTTAAGAAGCAGGAGGGATTGAAGTATGTTCTTTAATTCCCGTATGTTACCCGGCCAGTTATATTCGGCCAGGATATTCATTGCCCCTTCGTCGATCGTCACTTTTTTATGAAACTTTTTATTAAATAATTTTATAAAATGGCTCACAAGCTGGATAATGTCCCCTTTTCTGCTCCTGAGAGGAGGCAAGACGATTTTAATAACATTCAGCCGATGATACAGGTACTCTCTGAATTTATTTTATTTTACCAGTTTCTCCACGTCCTGATTGGAGGCTGCAATGATCCTGCTATTACATTCTATCATCTTATTTCCGCCGACCCTCATTATCTCTCCCGTCTCAATATACTGGAGGAGTTTAGTCTGTACATTCCGCGAAGCATTATTAATTTCATCCAGAAAGACCGTACCTTCATGTGCAGATTCCAGGATCCCGTATTTTTTAACATCAGCTCCTGTAAAAGCACCCTTCTCATGACCGAAAAGCTCACTTTCCATGAGCGTTTCTGTAAGGGCTCCGCAGTTGACCGGGATGAACAGTCTGTCCTTTATTTTGCTTTTTTTATAGATCGCCCGCGCGATCAGATTTTTACCTGTTCCAGTTTCCCCCTCCAGAAGCACGGTCGTATCCTGGCCGGCGATCCTGTTGACCAACCTGTAAATCTGCTTCATGTCAGGGGAACTTCCGATGATATCCTCAAATCCTATGATATCAGATTCGGTGAGTTTATGGATCTTATGCTGAAACTGAATTTTCTTGACCGCTCTTTTGATCTGAAATACCAGGTCCTCATGATTAAAGGGCTTGGGGAGATAATCGACACATCCCTTTTCCATGGCTTTCATGCCCATCTCCGTATCCCCGTAACCGGTCATCAGGATTACTTCCGTTGCTTTCAGCAGTCTGTTTTCCTGAATCTTTTCAAGCAGTTTGAACCCATCCATATCAGGCAGTCTGAAGTCCAGAAGTATAACATCAAACGAACTTTTTTTCAGCAGGGGTAGTGTAACTATACCGGAAGCAATACACTCAACCAGCATGTCCTCTTTTATCAGAATCCGTTTAATCAGACGGCATATTTTGGGATCATCATCAATAACCAGAATTTTTGTTTTCACAAGCTCCCTTACAAGTATAAATCCAGGAACCGGATATTGCATCTGTCCCGGTTCTTGATTATTTCTTCAATACTTTCTGCAGAATACGGCTCATTTCCTGGATCGTATAGGGTTTGGGGATCACATCTATAAATCCGTATTCTTTATAATTTGACATGATCGGATCATCGGAGTATCCGCTGGAAACAATAGCACGTATCTTCGGATCAATCTTTTTCAGTTTACTAATGGTTTCTCCCCCCCCCATTCCATCCTGGATGGTTAGATCCAGGACAACCGCATCAAAAAATCGTCCGGATGCTTTTTCTTTCTTATATTTTCTTATTGCTTCACTTCCATCTTTAGCAAAAGCTACTTCATATCCCAGCCGTTTAAGGATCCTGCCTGCAGATTTCTGAACCATGATATCATCATCCAAAACCAGTATCCTGCCCGTACCTTCCTGAATCTTTTCCTTCTGTTCGGATAATTCATCTCTGGAAACAGAAGAAGGAAGGTATATGATAAAGGCAGACCCTTTCCCAGGCTCTGATTCCACAAGGATCTCTCCCTTATGTTTTTTTATAATAGAATAGGCGATGGAAAGCCCCATACCGCTTTGATTCTTTTTTATTGTAAAATAGGGATCAAAAATCCGGGGCAGATCTTCCCTGGAAATACCATGTCCGTGATCCTGAATGGATATTTTTACATAATTTCCTCCAGGCAGGTTTAAATAATTTTCATCCCGGATAACGGTGTTCTTTGCTGATATGGAGACAGGACCTCCTTCGGGCATGGATTGAGAAGCGTTTGTAATGATATTATCAATCACCCTGGTGAGCTGTGCTTCATCAGCTTTCACAGTCCACAGGCCGGAAGGGATAAAAAATTCAGGTTTTGACAGGCTTTTACTTAATATATATTTTACAGAATCCTTTAAAAATTTTGCCAGAGAAAACAGCCTTTTATCAGGGGTTTCTCCCCTGGAAAAGGTCAGTAATTGATTGGCCAGTTCTTTGGCCTGCAGGGTCGCTTTTTGCATCTCGACCAGGGACTCATATCTTTCCTCTCCCGGAGAAACATCCATTTTAATGATAGAAAGGTTCCCCAGAATAGTAGTGAGAATATTGTTGAAATCATGGGCAATGCCGCCTGCCAGCGTCCCCATTGATTCAAGCTTTTCAATTTTTCTCATGTTCTTTTCCAGCTCTTTTTTTGCTGTAATGTCCTCAGAAATCCCTAAAAGATAGGCTGGCTTTCCTTTCTCATCCAGAATAGGGACTTTTTTTGTATGAAGTATCTTATCTCCATTCATGGTTTTTATGGATTCTTCCGGAATATCCACCGGCTTTTTATTCTTCAATACCTCTCTGTCCTTCCCGGTGAAAGAATCAGCCTGTTTTTTCGTAAATAGATCATAATCATTTTTTCCGATAAGGTCCTTCATTTTTTGTCCCAGTAACTTCTCCCCGGCTTTATTAAAAAGAGTGAACCTCAGGTCTTTTGCATCCTTTACAAATATCATATCCGGAATATTCTCCACAATTGAAGAAAGAAAAGCCTGTACTTTTTGCAGTTCCTCCTTCCCGGCCTTTGCTTCACCAGGCCTGGAATATTCCGAATAATCTTTTACAGTATATCCGAGCTCCTTTATCTTCTTCTTTATATCCGCGGGTAAGTTTTTCAGATCCTCTATAATAATTACTTTTGATCTTTTAGACATGTTTACATTAGTATACTGAATTTTGATTTATTCGTCAACATATTTATAATCAAAAGAACCTGTCCCGGCTCTTTTTCGGTTCTTTTCTGTTAAGCTGATGATAATACAATAAAGGATACGAGATATTATTGCACAGGATGTGTCAAGGGTTCGCCTGTAAAGGGATTGTAACCGGCGCTGGAAAGTACATAATAGGCTGTGGAAGACAGGGCCTGCAGATTCTCTCCCCTGGGGGTCCGCCACCCGTGGCCTGTTTGTTCATTAGCTTTTGAGGCATAAGGCAGGGCATCGCCTATCTTCATCTTTGAAAGCTCTGTTTCGTAGAATCGGGCCTTTTCATCATAATACTGGAATTTCTTAAAATCCTTTCCTTCATAATGACCCGCCATTATCTTTAATGTTCCGATCATCTGGGCGGTCCATTCCCCGGAGACGATCCCTTTCCGGCCCATGTTTGAGGGGATCGTAAAATCAAACCCGGTTACCTTATAGGTGGAGCCGTCAGGATTTTTAAATTCCGTCTGAACCTCAAATCTTTTAATGGCAAAAGCAATAACTTCATCCGGATCGACCAGCATCAGATACAGCTCCCTGGGCCCTAAAGCGGCAATAGCCCATGAATAAACATCCGTCGCCGGTGATACATCTCTCTTTCCTCTGGTAATAAGACAGTTATCGAAATTGACAAAGGAGTTTTCCATGAGCCATCCCTTAACTTTATTATGCAGGTTATATTTCTCATTTCCGGTATACTCATACATCTGCTTAAAAAAAGCATAGGCATCGAGATTATGCTCAGTAGAGTACCATTTCTCTTCAGGCCCGCCTTTCACTCCGCCTTCCGGATCCATCATTTCGATCAGGAAATCACCGGCCTGCTCGGCTATCTTAAGATACTGTTTCTGGCCGGTCTGCCTGACATACTGGAGGGCGGCCATGCCGATCCACGCATTCGGTCCGCTGTGCACCTTATACTCAATGCCATATCCTTCTGTCGCATCATACCCGTTTATAAATCCGTTATGATTGAGCTTCTTTTCCCTGATCTGATCCATGTAAAAATCCAATATCCTCCGGGCCCTCTTCACTTCACCGCTGACCATAAAGGCCATCACAGCCAGGCTCTGGTCATATGTATAACCGGATCCTGTGTGCTCGGTACTTTCCCCTTCATAGCTGGAGACCAGGCCGGTCTTGGAATTCTGACTGTTCCGCATCCAAGAAACCATATCACGAGCCTCCTCAGAGAGGGGAAATATTTCATCGGCATAAGAGGAAGGAAAGAGGAATTCATCAATATTATGCAGGATCCCGTCAACTTTTTTTTGTAATCCCTTTAGTCCTGACTTTGTCCTTTTTACAATATCATTATTAAAATTATTGAATTTGGATTCTAATCCCTTAATTGTTTTTCCTACTGACAAAAAGGTATTCTTAACTGCTCCGATGAGATTAAACTTTCCTGATCGGGTTTTCTGTAAAGATCCCGGATCTGTTAATGACTGCTTCGGGTCTCCGAACCGGTCCTCCCCGTCAAAGACATAATCCTCCACTTTCTGAAGCTCAGCACCGGGACTCGATCCTGATGAGGAAGACTCCGCAAAGAGAGCAGGAGACATTAATATCAGGTTAAAAAATAAAAGAATATAAACTGAATATCTGAAAATTCGCTTGATCATGCGGAAATAGTTCCTTATCTTTCTATATATAGTATAATCAAAAATCACTTTTTATCAAGACAAAAATGGGAACTGTGGGACTGTTCCTTTCCAAATTCTTTAATCTTTCATTAAATAGTGTAATATTCCAATCCAAATAAGTCGATGTTAATAGTATAATATGTACTTGAATCATTACGCATACTTTTTACCCTGAATATGTATTGATTTTACCCATCTTGAATAACATGAAGAAAAATGCATAATTTTTATCAATATTTTGATGTTTATGCCATAAAGGGGCTTTGTTTCGATGTTTTTTTCATGAAAATATGGGATTTTTATAGATAATGGTACAAAAATTGCACTTTTTTAATTAAACAATTGGGACTATAAGATGAAGCAAAAATCGAATAAAATCTTTCAATCGCTTTACACGAAAACTATGCTCTTACTCTTTTTCCTTGTTCAAATCGCATTTGCTTCTTCTGATAATGCCGGTACCAGCAGTGCTGAATTCTTAAAAATCCAGCATGATGCCAGGGCAACGGCACTGGGTTATGCCGTTACACCGCTTGTAGATGATGTGGATTCCCTGTTCTGGAATCCTGCATCATTAAGCGTTATTGACAGGAAAGAGCTCACAGCCAGCTATTTAAGATGGCTGGGTAATGCTAATTCCGGATCATTAGGAGCGGTCTATCCTGTACAGGGGATCGGGACCTTCGGATTGGGATTCAGTTTCTTTTCCCTTTCGGATATCCCTTATACGACGGTGGACCACCGTCCGACAGGCACATTCTCAAATAATGACCTCTGCCTCCTTTTGGGATTCGGAGGCAAACTGCCATGGAAACTCTTTAACCGCTTTCATTTCGGCTCCTCTTTGAACATAATTAAAGAATCATTTTATGACAGCTCCCGCATCAGCTTAGGATTTAATTTTGGGATGGTTTTTAATACCCCATTAAATAATCTTGACCTTGCTTTTGCATTAAGGCATATCGGTTTCTCTTCTGCCGTTACAACAGCCTCAGACCCGCTCCCCTTATGCATCGGCCTGGGTGCATCATACAAATTTTATATTGATGACATCTTTACAAAGATCTTTAACAAAAGGATCATTAAAGCTACAGAAGAAGATTTTATTGTACTGCTTGATTTTGAAAAGACAAGAGATGACGGATTAATAATGAACAGCGGTGTTGAAATAGGTATAAAGAGTTTACTCTATTTACGCTCAGGATATCAGCTTGGGACCGATCTTTCAGGAATAACAGCCGGATGCGGTTTGAAATACAAGGTCTATAAACTGGATTATGCGTTTGTTCCTTATGATCTGATAGGCAATACACACAGGGTTACATTCAATATGGCCTGGGGCACAGGTCCTGATATGTATAACCCCTATATAAGAGCAGAATCAGAAGATTTTTATTCACTCTCATCAGGAGAACCATATGTCATTGAACTGGAAGTTCGTGATGACAGCCCCATACAGGACTGGATGGTGATCATTTTTGCATCTTCATGGAATAACTCGGACCTGGCCAGGGTATACAAAGGAGAAGGACCGCCTCCTGCCCGGATCAGATGGGATGGAAAAGATAAGAACGGGAATCCGGCCGGGGATGGTACATATAATTATTTTGTCCTTGCTACAGACAGCCTGGGCAACAGGGCCAGGTCTCCGTTGACCCAATTTGAAGTTGATTCTTCTCCTCCTGAAGTAAAGATATCCGTGAAAAAAGAGATATTTGTATTAATAGAGGATGAAAAATGGGAAGATATTGTGATCACATTACACTCTGCTGAAAAAGAGATAAGCTCATTTAAAGCTGTTCTCTATCTTAATGAAACTCAAATTTTAATCCTTGCTGAAGGAGATGAACTCCCTGAAGAGATCCTATGGAACGGAAAGACGAAAGAGGGCAACAGGGCGCAAGCCGGTGTTTATTCTTTAAAAATATTTGTAAAAGACCCGGCCGGAAATGAAACGGAACAAAGCATTCAATTCCGGTTGAAAGAAGAAGATGATGAAGAATAAAGAATTGATAGTTTTTTTTCAAACAATATGAAAAAAATCATGAATATTATTATTGTCTTGCTTTTAACCTGTGAAAGCCTTTTTGCCATTGAAGCGACACAGCTCGTCATAACCAATGCATTAACGGGTGCTGCCAATGAGCCCATCAGGATCATCGTACAGGCCCAGGATGACTTTGGACAGATCGCTTCACAGTATGCTTCAGGAATTACATTCGGACGCATTAATTCCGCAGGCGGATCGTTTTATACCAATGCCTCGGATGCCAGCAACAGTATCAATCCGTTAAGCGGAGAGATCAACCTGGTTAACGGTCAAATAACCGTTTATTTTAAAGACCCTGAAGCAAATGATCCGGACCCCCGGGTCACGGTCATCGACACGGACGGGATCGCACCACTTTTAAGAGGAACTACCAATAATATTAACATCACGGCAGCCAACCCGGATCATTTCCAGATACTCAACCTGCCTCTGACTGGCACGGCAGGGATACCTGTTCTCATCAGAATAGAAGCAAGGGACGCCTTCAATAACCGGAGAACCATGGAAAACAACAATTCAAGTTTCACCACCACCCACCTTTCAACCGGAAGTTTCTATTCTAATCTATCCGATGCGACTAATATGGTGAATCCCGTACTACTGAAGAATTTCACGAGCGGTACATTACACGTTTATTATGTAGACACGGATTCCGACCCTGATCCCCGGATAGGGATAAGGCTTGCCGGATATAATCCGATCACAAATCAGGCAGTAACCCTGTCCCCTGCGCCTGCATCCGTGATCGTGCTTACGAACTCCTCCCTGTCAGTAACTGCAGGATCGGGCATCCCGCTCAGTTTCCGGGCTTATGATGCTTTCAGCAATATCATAACGGCATCCGCAAGGGTAAAACTCCAGTCAACCAATCCCACGGGTAATTTCTATCCTAATATCACCTGCCAGGGCGGAACAGAGATAACCAATAAAGTCTTCACGAACAGCATCATGACCGTGTACTACAGGGACACGGAAGCTGATGACCCGGATCCGTTCATCTCAATTTTAGATGATGACGGTACTCCCATTGCGTCCGGCGTGACCAACTTCCCGGTAAATATAGATCCCGGCCCTGTTTCCAATATCATGTTTTCCGCAGTCGGGACAAATGTACCGGCCTCGACTAACTACAGGTTCCTTTCCGTGAATGTTACTGACCAATTCGGGAACGCTGTTACGGACGGAACAAAAATATACTGGTCATATGTCGATCAGAGCCCTGCCAACCAGGGCACGGCAGCAGCATTTTCAGGTGCATCAGATACTTCAAATTTTACATCCGGAGGCATTGTCACCAATACTTTCTATCTCTCTTTAAAAAGGGGGGACGATTATATAATAAAAGCCGGGAACCTGAAAGACCCGGCTGAGACGATCTCGGACACGGTCAGACTGACTGTAGTCCCGGGCCCGCCGGGGATCCTTGAAGTATCACCCTTATCAGGTACTACCCTGCCGAGGACCAATATTACCATAAATATCACACTGAAAGACTCCGTTTCAAATGTTATTTCCGGACAGGCGATCTCTTTCTCAAACAGTAATCCTTATGGAAGTTTTTCAGTCAGGACAAATTATACGGACGGGAACGGGAATACGTCTTCAGTACTGATAATAAGCAATTATGACAACCAGATACATAATGCAACAATAAGTGTTGCTCCGGCCGGACTTTCCATTGTATGCTCCTTTACAGCACGATCAGGCCCTGCTGCCCTCTTTGACCTGACCCCGAATTCAGCACTGGCTCCGACAG
>Ga0180007_10005168_pt1 | contig 13405 bp, 16 predicted proteins | sample MM_PC_MetaG_FD_121122 | JGI IMG/M metagenome (GOLD analysis project Ga0180007, IMG submission 121122) | Groundwater microbial communities from the Aspo Hard Rock Laboratory (HRL) deep subsurface site, Sweden - MM_PC_MetaG | ecosystem: Environmental > Aquatic > Deep subsurface > Groundwater... | reverse complement strand
CATTTATGGGCTTACAAATATCAGACATTATTTCAAAAAATGAAATAGAATTCAAAGAACTAAAAGGAAAAACTCTAGCAGTTGACGCATTTAACGCAATCTACCAATTCCTAACAACAATAAGACAACCCGACGGAACACCCCTAAAAGACTCACAAGGAAATATAACCTCTCACATATCAGGATTATTTTATAGAAACATGAGATTAATTCTAGAAGGAATAAAACTAATATATGTTTTTGACGGAGAACCTCCAGAGTTAAAACTAAAAACCCGAGAAATAAGAAGAGAGCAAAAAGACTTAGCAAAAGAAAAATATAATGAAGCACTAGATAAAGAAGATATTGAAGCAATGAATAAATACGCTAGAGCAGAAACAAGTCTAGACGAACAAAAAGTCAAAGAGTCAAAAGAACTATTGCAAGCAATGGGTATAGCAATAATTCAAGCTCCAGGAGAAGGTGAAGCTCAAGCATCTTATCTTGTAGAACAAGGAAAAGCTGATGCAGTAGCATCTCAAGACTATGACTGCCTAATGTTCAAAGCCCCTCTTCTAATCCAAAACTTAAGCCTATCAAAAACAAGGAAAACAATTTCAGGATTCAAAGAAGTCTTTCCTCAAACAATCAAACTACCAGAAGTACTAAAAGAATTAGAAATAAATCAAGAACAATTAATCTGTTTGGGAATAATTTGTGGAACAGATTATAATCCAGGCGGAATTAAAGGACTAGGACCTAAAAAATCACTAAAAATTGTTCAAGAATATAAAACCAAAGAAGAAATATTTAAAGCTCTCGAAACAGACGAAAAATTCGAAAAATACAAAGAGTTCCTCAACTTTGATTGGGAACCAATCTACGAAGAAATCAACAATCCTAATATAGATAAAAATCCCAAAATAGAATTTCCAAATATAAACCCAGATAAAATAAAGGAAGTCCTACTAAAATATGAATTCTCAGAAAAACGTATCGAAAGTCAATTAGATAGATTAGAAGATCTCAAAAAACAAGCTGCTCAACAAACTTTGTTTTAACTTTAATTCCCCGAAGTAAAAGTTTTAAAAAGATCTCCAAAAAAACCCTGGTCAGCACTAGTATCATTTGAACTATTACCCATTTCCTCCAATGCTTCTCCTGCAGTCTTCTCATAAGTTTCCGCCTTTTTCTTTGCCATCTTCTTATCCTCAGCTAAACTAACTTCCTTCATCTTCCCAAACATCATTTCATACATTTTTCCAACTAACAAAACTAAAATAACAGCAAAAATAAAAGCCATGATATTACTAAGAAGAGGATCTAAAATTTTAATAGCCCCAGTTATAGCTCCCGAACTACCAGTCAAAGAAGCTACAATAATCCCTCCAATTAATCCAAATAACTTATTCTTAAGAATATCCCTAAAAGGAACATATATAACAAAAACAAGAAAACTCCAAAGAAAAAAATGCATAAAAAAAGCAAATGACCATGAAAACTCTATTCCAAAACTATATTGCCACATCGGATTAAAATAAGAAAAAACTTTATGGGTGTAAAACATAGCCTTTCCAACAAATGGCTTATTAGACAATATCTTTGTCCACTCTTTCATTAAAAAACTTCTATTTTGCTCTCCACGATAAAACATATCTGCATTTTCCTTTAAATCTGAAAATTTTTTCGGTAAACCTGTATCCTCATCCATTGCTCCCAACCCAGAAACAACTCCAGCAGCATCAGCATTACTAGGAATATTCCCACTCTGTGCAATTAAATTAGAAATAAAAAACAAACTAACAACTAAACCAACTAATACAAAACACCAACTTTTTTTATTAATCATAAAATAATTAAGAATCAGGGGTTTTTAAGATTTGGGTTAATCCCCTTCACCTGCAGCTTCCTTTAAAACTGCTTCTGAAACATTCAAAGCAGCACCCATTTTCTTAGCGTTTGCTCTTCCCTTCTCCTTTAATTCAACAATTTTGCCCTTAAAGGCCCACATTCTTATATCCTCTAATCTCCAAAAGATAAATACCCCAATAAGAATTGCAATCCAATAAGGAGCCGTTGTCGTTGAAAAAAACAACTCACTCCAACTAACCCATTCTGAAGTAAACATCTTATATATCAAAATTGTAAAATAATAAATCAAAAAAACAAGCCAGATTGTTCTTGCAAGAACTGCACTTCGCGTTACAGAAGTTATAAAATAAAGTACAATTAAAAACGGGATAAAAGTTAAAATAGAAGCACCTGCAGCACTATAAGGAGCTGATATTGCAGTTGCAATATTTGCCGGTAAATACATAAAAGTTAAAATAGTAACAATTAACGCAGCGATACCACTCCAAATTGCAGCGCCTTTTGGAAATATCCCTGTTTGCTGAAGTGTTGTAAAAAGAACCATCCAAAGTAAAGCCCCTAATAACAACCGAGTAGTATTTTCAAGTGCCAACGGACTTCCAGACTCAAAAATCTTAGTTATTGTTTCTCCAAAACCTCCTACAAAATGCGACCCAACAGTTTCCGCCGCAACCAATGTAACCGACACTAAAAATACAGCTAAAATACTTATTAAAACAAACCACGTAAACACCTTTTTCATAAATTATCTAACAATCAACACTTTATAAACATTTCCAAAAAATAAACTCGAAAACATAAAAAAATCCCGCAAACTCCAATAAATAAATTATATACTCAAAAACCACAACATTTATAAACCCTTTTTGCCAGAATTAACTACTTTAAAATTACTACAAATATAAAATGGTATGGTCAGATAAATATGATACAATGAAAGAAGCTGTTCAAAGTGGAAACTTTTTCACAGATGTTATTGGGCACGGAGTAGTTAAAGCATCAAGTTCTACATATTCTATCGTAACAGGCGGAAGAGGTTTTGTAGGTGGATTTCTAGCACCATTTACAGCAGGTTTAGCTGCTGTAGCTGCATATGTTGCAGTATCAAACTACGAATCTGGTGAAGACACTTCAACACCAACATTCATCGCAGCACAAGATAAAATGGCAAATCAAGGTTACATCGGAATCGGAAACGAATTCTATCCTATAAACAAAAAAGAAAGAACAGCTATGAGTTTAACTTCACTTGAATCAGGAGTAACAGCAGGATTAGAAGCTGAAACAGCAAAAAGAAACAAAGTACACACAGAAGCAAGAGAAGCAAGAGATGCTCAAATAAATGAAGCTCACAAAGCTCTTACTGGAAAAGCAAGAGGAAAAGCAAGAAAAGAATGGGGATATGATGAACCAACACAAACTCCAGTTGCAGCAGTAGGAGAACCTGTAGTAAAAGAACCAGACTATGCTGCAAGAGTTAAAACGCATATTGACACTTATTCAGGAAACAGAGGAAAACAATAAAATGGATTACAAAAAAAATTTAATAAGAAATATTGCAATCGCAGGAACTACTTGTGCAGCAGGTTTATGGGCTACATCAGCATACTTGCCTAGCAATGAAAAAACTGAAGATCCTTCAAGAATTTTACTTTTAAGTGCAGAAGGCGAACGTTATAGAACAGGAGCTCCCGGAACAATTGTAGCAGATAATGAAGATTTAACAGTATTTAGAAGAAGTATTGACGGAGTAACTTACGAAAATGCTGAAAATCAAAGAGAAACTGCTTTAGCATATTCAGTTGAACTTGAAGCAAACGGTACAGAAAGTGTAGGTCACTGGAGAACTGCAAGAGCACAAGCACAAAAAAGAGACTTTAGCGGACTTAGAAAAAAACTCAAACAAAAAAGAGCAGAAGCACTAGAAGGCCTTTCCACTAAATAATTACTTCTTATCTAAATCACCAAATCTTTAAAAACCTCTTATTCTTTACTCTCACATGAAAAAAGAGAAGTTAATATTAATAACACTATTCACAATCCTACTTATATCTCCCTTAGCTCTAGCTCAAAACTATTTTATTGATAATTCAATAGAAGCAATCAAACAAAACGGAGCATCTATTTTTGGCCCAATATTTGGGCACGATTCAATGGATGAATTCCTATTTGCAAAGGTTCTTTTATTCTTTTTACTATTTTCAGTAATTTTCATGACCCTTAAAAAAATAAAAATATTCACTCACAATCAAGTAATAATTAGTGTTGTAGCAATTATAGTTTCAATTCTTGCTGTAAGATTCCTAAAAGAAAACGAACTCGTAAACGCAATACTCTTACCCTATGGTAGCCTCGGAGCCGCAATATCAATCTACCTTCCACTACTAATCTTCTTTTTCTTTGTTCACACTTCTGTTGAATCTGGATTTGGAAGAAAAGCAGGATGGTTCATCTACGGACTTGTCTTTCTTGTCTTCTGGATGTCAAGAGAATACAACGACATGGGTGTTGCAAACTGGCTATACGGACTTGGTTTTGGTTTTGCAGTAATAAGTCTATTTTTTGACTCCTCCATCCATAAATACTTTGAAATGGGAAAATTCAACGAAGCAAAAAGATTAGGAAAAAACGCTGCAATTGCAGACATTATCGGAAAAATAGATAAAGCTACAAAAGCAAGCATGCCTCAAGAATACATAGACGACCTTAACGAAAGATACAAAGAATTAGTAAGAAGACTTTGATTTAAACAAACCCTCTTAATTCCTAATCATCTTGAATGCCTTCTCTAATATCTAAAATAATTTAAGAATCACTAATAAATTAGAAAATTAGGTTAGTGAAACTCCTAATTTTCTTATGGGATAATTAATCTTCCATCCGATAACCAACAATCTTTTTACCCCTATAAATTGGAACTTCTTTTTCTATATGTTTTCCCTTAACTCCATGCCTACTCTTTCCAAAAATAGAAATCACCAAAACTCCTGCAATAACAAAACACAAACTACCAATTAATACAGACTCCTGATTAACTTTCTCCATAAATGGAAGAAACTTCTTTCCAAAAGGCGAACTCATCGCTAGCCCAATCAAACCAATACCTGCCATCAAATAACCAAAATAACTTTTCATTTTTCACCTTTTTATATTGAGAACTTTGAATCATTACGATTTCCGAAGGAAATTTATCAAAGTTCTGCTCAGAGAATTTTACAAATTTGTAAAATTCTCTGTTATTACTAAAAAACTTATATTTAAATATCTTTCTCACCTATGTTTTTTGTTACGAGGTGGAAAAAATAGCAGATTACGACATTTTAGGCAATATTGCAATAATAAAATCAGAGGGTAAAACAAAAAAACAAAAACTAGAACAAGCAAAACAGCTTCTAGAAAGACCCTCAATAAGAACAGTCATAGAAAAAGCAAGTAATGTAAAAGGAAGACTAAGAACAATAAAAACCAAACACATCGCAGGCAAAAAAAATCTAATTGCAGTATATAAAGAAAATGATTGCACGTTTAAATTAAACGCAGAAACATGCTACTTCTCACCCAGACTCTCTAACGACAGAAAACAAATAGCAAAAAAAATAAAAAAATCAGATAAAGTTTTAGTAATGTTCGCCGGAGTCGGACCCTACCCTCTTGTCTTCTACAAATTAAAAAAACCAAAACAAATAATTACAATAGAACTTAGCCGAGAATGCAATAAATATTTTAAAGAAAACTTAAAACTAAACAAAATACCTGAAGACAAAATAAAAATAATTCAAGGTGATGTAAAAAAACAAATAACCAAAAACCTAGGAAAATTTGACGTCATAATGATGGCACGCCCAAATCTAAAAGACACTTTTCTAACCTCTGCCCTTCTAGTTTCTAAAAAAGGAACAAAAATATTTTATCACGGATTTTGCCATAAAGACAATCTAACTCAACTAACAATGCAACTAGAAAAAGAAACAGAAAAACAAAAAAGAAAAATACAAATACAAAAAATAACAAAAGCCGGAGACATCGCCCCCTATAAGTTCAGATACACAATCGAAATAAAAGTTTTGAAATAAGAATAATGAAACCTAAATGCCCCTTTCATGAAATAGAAATTAAAGAAAATAGAAAAATAATCCATTGTGACAAATTAAAATTCCCATGGAAACAAGACCCAAAAGGATACTTCTTAGTAAAAATAAATAAAAAACTAATCCATTGTGGATTTGTAAACCCTAATCACAAATTAACCCTAGAATTCATAGGGAAAAACCCGGACAAAATAATAAAAGAAATAACAAAAAGAAATTTATGTAATAAAGAAAACTTAGCCTATATTGCCTCAGAACTAACAATTGCAAGTTATTGCAATAAGAATAATAAAAAATACATTCAAAGATAACAATCAAAAAATATTTAAACAACACAACCTAAACAGATAAAATGGGCGATAATGTTTTTTCAAGAAGTTGGAAAATTACTAAACTTACTTTCGGAGTGATAAAACAAGACAAAGAAATATTATTATTCCCGATTATATCATCTATACTCTCAATAATATTTATCCTGGCAATGATTCTTCCATTTATTTTAACATATCTAGCAGATTCTAACAATGAAAACGTAGCTATAGGAATCCTACAATACGTATTAATATTCATATTATACTTGGGACTTGCATTTATAGCTACTTTCTTCGCAGTTGCGGTTGTAAATACTGCAAAAAAAAGATTTGAAGGCGGTAATGCAACATTTTGGGAAAGCATAGGAAAAGCTTTTTCAAAAATACACTACATCTTTTTATGGAGTCTTCTTTCAGCAACAGTAGGATTAATACTAAAAATTATTGATAAAATGGCGGAAAAAGCAAAGGGTGCTGGAAAAATAATATTATATATCTTAAAGGGAATATTTGGATTAGCATGGAGTCTTGCAACAATATTTGTAATTCAAGGAATTGTCTATCATAATCTTGGCCCTTTTGCAGCGATAAAACAGTCAATATATGTATTAAAAAAGACCTGGGGAGAAAGCATTATAAAATACATTGGGCTTGGACTTATGCAAGGATTATTTACTGCACTAGGATTAATAATCGGAGTTCCTTTAATATTTTTATTTTCAAGTATAGGAAGCCCAATGGGGATTATGATAATCTTATTATTAACAATCATTTACATAACTCTAGTTACTCTAATATTTAATGTAGCAAACAGTGTCTTTAATACTGCACTTTATGTATATGCTACTCAAGGAAGAATACCCGAAGGATATGACATCGAAAGTATGGCTCATGCATTTAAAGCAAAAGAAAAAAAAGTGCCCTCAACGCATTCCTTTCAATAAATTTTTATTAAATTATTTTCAAACAATCCTAAAAAAATAATAACCCCCTCCAACCAACAATCCAATAATTATCAATAAAAATATAATTTTAAACAAAGTATGCATAACTTTAAAATATAACCAAATTAAACCCAAAACTCCTAAAATCAATACTGCAACAATAATCCACGACATTAGCTCCATTTTAATCATCTCCCTCAACAATCGCAATAGGAGCTTCTCCACCATGCCACGTCAATCTCGGACGCATTCTAATTGGATACAACCTCTCTGAATTATCATCTAAAATGATCCCACTACCCTTTAAATCCGGCAACTCTCTCATTGCCTTTTGAATTGTTTCTAACATATAGGTCTGCATAATCTCATTCAAGGCATCAATATCGTTTTTGTTTGTTAATCTATGTGCAAGAACAATATCTGACTGAGTCATAACATCTCTATGAATAACTCCTGGTTGCTGAGTTGCCAAAACCATTGAAATTCCCGGCTGCCTTCCCTCTCTTAACAACTGAATCAAAGAATTTGAAGCCGGAGTTTTTTCATCTTTCGGCAAAAACTCATGAGCCTCATCCAAAAACAACCAAACAATAGGCATTTCTTTCTTCTGCCCCTTCCTCCCAATACCATGCTGAATACTATCAATCTCTTCTTTTTTTCTAGCAAGCATTCTCTGATTAAATAATTTCTTTGAAATCAATCCAATTATCAACGCACGTACATTAAAACCAGCTGTCGAAGAATAAATCGAAAGATCCAAAACACTAGTTCTTCCAGGAACAATTAATTCCTCTATTTTTGTTTCATTTTCACCCTTCTTAGCAAAAACCCTCCAAGACTTAGCAGCTTCAAATAAAGCAACTGTTGCTTTCTTAACTTCATCTGTTGAACTATTATCTTTCTTAATCTCACTAATAACATCCTCTAAATCATAACTATCCCCTAGAGAACCTAAATTAGAAATAACCTTTTGAATCAAAACAGAAACAGAATCAATCATACTTAAATCAAAAATAGATAACCAATCTTCAATATCTAATTCATTAACAGCTAAAGCAAACTTTCCATCAACAGGAATTTTTCTCTTTGCATATTCATCATAGTACCCTGCAGGAGCCCAAACATTAACCGGAAGATTCTCTGCTTTTAATTCCCAGTCCTCTAAAGCAGCTGCATCCTTATCATTTCTATATTTCATTGTCCAAAAAATCCCCATAGTATCAAAAATTAACGGAGCAATATTTTCTCTAACTTCCTCAGGAAGTTTTGACAATTCCTCCGCCAAAACCCCAATAGTATAAGATTTACCCGAACCACGCTTTCCAGCAATTAAAATAACATGACTTCTAATAACATCCATCCACAATCTATTCGAAAGCGAAGTATAATTTCCCATTTTAACATATCCCTTTCCAATATAAATTAACCCTTTATCTCCAAACCTCTTCTTGTCTTCTTTATCTCGACCAACTGTTATATCATATGGCATTTTGTTTTGTTTCCCGTCATAAAAATGACATGCTCAAAAATTTTATTATTTTTGTTGTATGGCATTTTTTATTCTCCCTCGGAAAAATGACATGCTCAAAAATCAAAAAGATTTTTGTTGTATGGCATTGTAAACTCTCTCTTTTAATATACCTAGAAATCGTTGTTTATTAATATTTGTTTTTTAAAATTTTCAACAAAACTTATTAACAATAAAGTCTATTCAGAATTACAAGAACAAATCCCTTCTAAAACTTTCAAACGATCTGCAAAATTATGTAAATTATCATGATCTCCCATTGTAGAAACAAAATAAGAAAACATCTTTTTATCTTCTTTAGGTAATTTTCTAGTGACCTCAATCAAACCCCTAGCTGCACTTAGAAAATTATCAAAATCTCTTTCAGAACTAACAACAATTCTCCTTAACTTATCTACTCCCGCACTTTGAAGACCTGTTTTTTCAAATTCTGCAATTAATCCCTTTATTCGTTCAGTACTTGATAAAGAAGATTTTCTTTTTCTAGAATCTCTTTCTAAACCCCAGAAAACATTTTCATTTAAACCCTCATTAGAATAATCTACCCCATAAAGATCAGCTACAAATTCCCCAAATGGATGAGCTACTCCAATAATTCTATCAATAACATGCCTAAATTCATGATTTTCAACTTCCACACTCATTTCTTCTGCCAATCGAGTAGAACCTCTACCAAACATTGATCTCACAAGACGCTTTTCATCAGACTCTGCATCAAGTCTTTTTTTTGCTAATCTTTCAAAATAAGCCATATTCGGAAGTGAATAAGTTACATCACCACAGGCAGTAGTTTTACCATTATCCAATCTACTAATTGTCTCTTTTAATGGATGAATCAACAAATCATCCCAAGCAGTAGTAACTCCATTTGCAATACCAACATAATTTTGTCTACCCCACCTCCCCCGAATAAACCCAATAGCAATATTCCCTGAAACAGCACTAATATTTTTAGGAGAATTCTTTCTAGTTAAACATTCATAAACTCCATGAGGATCCTGAAAATAATTATCCTCATCTAATCCAAATCTATCTTCAAAATATTTAACAATTCCCCTAGCCCTAGAAGCTCTCAAAGCAATATTCCCAAATAAAATCTGTTGATTTGGAGTTAATTCATACTGATCTGTTAATCTAGAAACAAATTCTTCCGAAGAACAATTAGGATCATTTCTCAATCCTTCAAAAAAATCATAAAGAGCTCTAGCTCCATCTAAACTTTTCTCCATCAAATATTCTCGTCTATCCTTAGATCTTTCCATATAAAAAAATCTGTTTTAAGCCTTATAAATGTTTCTATTATTAACTACTATAAAGTGACTATAATAAACACATTATAAAAAAAATTTATTCATATAAACTCCCCTCAATAAATCAAACCACTACCAAAATGTTTATAAAGCTATTTTAATTAGAAAAAAAATGGAAGAGGAAAGTAATGAAAAAAAGAACGAAAATCACAGATTTTCTGAAGATGATGAAAATCATAGAAAACATCACAACACCGACCATAAAGAAAACCATACAGAACACAGTGATAATGACCATCACAAAGAACATCATGAAAAAAACGAAGTAAGAATTGATAACAGCCCAGATGACAAGATTAGAAAATTTAAAAATAACACAAAAAGCAACCCCTGGATTGCAACTACAGTAATCCTCGGAATAGTTTCTATTGTTCTATTAATAATGTTTCTAAATAATGGCGGAGCTTCAAAAACAATCTCTGGAAAAACAGCCGGAGAAAAATTAGTTGAATATCTAAACGCAAGAACCGGAGGCGGAGTTGAATATGTATCTCACGATGATCTAGGAAACCTTTTTGAAGTAGTTGTTTTATTCCAAGGACAAAATCTTCCAGTATATATAACTAAAGACGGAGAATACTTTATTCAAGGAGCTATTCCAATTGAAGCAACTCAAAATGTTCCAACTCAACAAAACCAACCTCCTCAAGATGTTGTAAAATCAGATAAACCTAAGGTTGAATTATTTATAATGACGCACTGCCCTTATGGAACTCAAGCTGAAAAAGGAATATTGCCAGTATACGAATTATTAGGAAACAAAATAGATTCAAATATTAAATTCATACACTATTTCATGCACGAACAACCAGGACAAGAGCCTGATGAAACACCAGTGCAAATATGTATAAGAGAAGAACAATCAGATAAATATATAGACTATTTAACATGTTTCCTAGAAGATGATGATTCAGATAGATGTTTAACAGAAGTTAAAATAGATAAAACCAAATTAAACACTTGTAAGGAAACAAAATATGATGATTATTATGCAGCTGATTCAGCATTAAGTCAAGGTTATGGGGTACAAGGAAGTCCAACACTAATAATAAATGGACAGCAAGTTAGTTCATCAAGAAGCCCTTCAGCATTCCTAGCAACAATCTGTTCAGCATTTAACACTCCCCCTGAGGAATGTGAAGAAGTATTATCTACAGCAAACCCTAGCGCAGGATTCGGTTACACAGCTCAAGCAGGAGGAACTACTAACTCACAGTGTTAAATAAAAATGAAAATATCAGAATTAACAAGCGGTCAAGGAAATGTTGAAGTTGAAGGAACTATAAAAGAAATAGGAGAAACAAGGACTTTTAATAAGTTCGGTAAAGAACTAAAAGTTGCAAATGCTATTCTAGAAGATGATTCAGGAAATATAAAATTAAGCCTATGGAACGAAGATGTTACTCGTTTTAATAACGGAGATAAACTTAAAGTAATAAACGGCTATGTTAGTGAATTTCAAGGAGAAAAACAACTGACATCAGGAAAATTTGGTAGTCTTGAAAAAGTTGATGGTAGTGAAGGCGGAGAATCAGAAAGTTCTTCAGCAGAAGAATCAACCCATGAACAATCGCCAATTGAATCCGAATCACCTTCAGAAGAACCAATGGAAGAACCAAAAGAAGAAATATTCTAAAAGCACCTTTCTACAATAATTATTCTTTTAAATAAATTCTAACAATAATATTCATGGACTCAATGGTTTATCCTACACTTGAAATTGTTGAAGGTAGAGGGATAATACCAAGAATCTGTCTTCCTCGAAATTACAAAACCCTAATACCTTTATTTTATGAAGAAGGAAGAAGAAAAACTGTAGAAACTTATGCAAAAGAATTAGAAGAATATATAGCAGGAGGCCGTCTTGAAACAAAAATAAGACTCCAATGGAATGAAGAAAAAGGACTAATAAATATCAGTGTAGGAACTGCAGGATTAGATCTCAATGAACGCGGATGGCCAAGTTTTCAAGAACATAATTTAGGTGGACATTTTTCATTCACAGCATCGGCAGTTGCAACAAAATACATTTCCGAACTCCTAAAATCCAGACCCTCCCCCAATTAAACAAATTAACTTTCACCACTGATTTCCGACGACATTTTATAGAGAAAGCTTATAAATACTTTTAACTAAGATTTAATATAAAATGAGTGATTTAGGACATTTGGCATTAGCGCAAACACACTATCTTCCAATAAAACATCAAGGAGATGTACATAATGGAAAAGTCAGATCTGTTTTTTGGCTGAAAAATAGAGATAATGTAAGACTTATTCAAGAGAGAAATTATCCAGTACATCCAAAAACTCAACTAGGAGTAATGATCACTAGCGATAGACTTTCTGCATTTGATGTTATATGGCACGCAACACAAGGGTTAAAGGGAGTTCCTCGTAAAGGGGCTTCATTAAATGCTGTTTCAAATTATTGGTTTCAAGAATTTGATAAAATAGGTCTAGCAGGAAACCATATTTTAGAAGTTCCTCATCCGCAAGTATGGATTGTACAAAAAGCAGATCAAGTAAGGGTTGAAGCAATTGCAAGACAATATATTACCGGAAGTATGTGGAGAGCTTATGATAAAGGGGAAAGAAAATTCTGTGGAGTAACATTGCCAGAAGGATTACAAAAAAATCAACGGCTTGACGAACTACTCCTTACCCCTACAACAAAAGGAACCTTAACCGGAATCCAAGGAGTTCCCGAACAAGATGATGTTAACATTACAAGAGAACAAATTGTAAATAATTGGCAAGCATTTGGATTTAAATCTCTAAATGATGTACCTCAATATGAGACTCTCTTAAAGGAAGGATGTGCACTAGCAGATAAAAAACTTAGAGCTGTTGGACAAACTTTTGTAGATACAAAATTTGAAGTAGGTTATGTAAGAACAGATGATGGATGGAAAATGGTTTACATAGATGAAGTATTAACTCCAGATTCATCAAGATTCTGGGATAGTGAAAGATTAACAAAAGGAGAAGTAATTGAAAATTCAAAAGAAGGTTACAGAGAATTTTTATTAGATAATTCAAGATCCGGACTTGAAACAGATGTATTATTAAATAAACAAAGATTTGCAAAAAGACAACAAATGGCAAAAGATTATGCAGTTCCTTCTGAAGAATTTATGAGAGTTTCAGAAACATACGTTGGAATGGCGGAAAAAATAACCGGACAAACTCTGCCTCCAAGTACAAATGCAAGAGAAGAAATGTTGGACGCATTGTCAGAGTATGGATTAGTCGCATAAAATGAACAAATTACTATTTCTCGGTTCAGGTTCAGAAAAAGATCCCGGCTTTGACGGAGTAGAAATTGAAGGACAACCTTTCAAAGACTACATGAAAGAAAGAGGAATTGGAGT
>Ga0180007_10005167_pt1 | contig 13407 bp, 11 predicted proteins | sample MM_PC_MetaG_FD_121122 | JGI IMG/M metagenome (GOLD analysis project Ga0180007, IMG submission 121122) | Groundwater microbial communities from the Aspo Hard Rock Laboratory (HRL) deep subsurface site, Sweden - MM_PC_MetaG | ecosystem: Environmental > Aquatic > Deep subsurface > Groundwater... | reverse complement strand
CTCTACCCTATCCTATCCGTCGCCCCATTAATCAGGATAATCACCATCTCGATGCACTTGCAAGTCATATCCGACATCCTCCTGATACTCCTGCTAGCCTCGAAAGAGATGGTATCCACCGACCCTAGGAAGACCCTCCAAGCCATCGATAAAGCCCTCACCACAGTCATACTACCCCTGCTAATCTCATTCACATTAAACATCTCAAAGATCCTGGGCGTCCTATAGTTTGATTAGTAGAGTTTGTGTTCTAGGCATCGGAGTTATTGGCCTCCCCACAGCATTGCATATTTCCAAGTTTTATGATGTAGTTGGTTACGATATTAATCCAAAAGCAGTAGAAAACGCGAAAGAGATGGGGTTGAATTCAACCTGTGATGAACTACCTTATGCCGATGTATATGTCATAGCGGTAACCACCAGCATAAATAAAGACGAAACTCCCGACATGTCAAACATATACGATGTATGTAACAAAATATCCCAAGTAAACCCCGAATCCCTAGTATGCATAGAATCAACAATATCCCTTGGAACATCTAGAAAAATATCGGAAAAATTATCTTTGAAAAACATTGTCCATTGCCCTCATAGATATTGGCCAGGCGATACTATCAACCATGGCATCGTCCAAACCAGGGCCTTCGGTGCCCTAAACGATGGAAGCTATAAACGGGGTAAAGCCTTCTATGAAAAGCAGAAGATCCCCCTAATCGAAGTATCCTCAATAGAGATCGCCGAGATGTGCAAGTTCACCGAGAACGCTTATAGATTTGTCCAGATCGCCTTCGCCGAAGAATTGAAGACAATCTGCGATGACATTGGGCTGCCTTTTGAAGAATTAAGGGAAGCCTGCAACACGAAATGGAATATCGAGATACTAGAGGCAAGAGACGGCATAGGAGGCCATTGCCTACCAAAAGACGTTAGATATCTATGGAACCTCCTAAAATCTCCTCTATTAAAAGGGGCGATTAAAGCAGATGAAACATATAAGAAATTAAAGAGAGAGAAGAAATAATCGTCGCATTAATTCCTGCTTATGGGGAGGAAGAGACAATAGCAGGTGTAATAAAAGAGACTTCAAAATATGTAGATAAAATCATAGTTGTAGACGATGGATCAGAAGATAGGACTGCAAAAATAGCTTATGATCTTGGAGCAATAGTGTTACAGCATAAGAAAAATATGGGGGTCGGTGCAGCCATGCGCACTGGTATCAATTATGCTAAAAAGATTAGACCCGATTTACTTGTTACCCTCGATGCAGATGGTCAACATGACCCAAAGGATATTCCAAGACTAATTAAACCAATTTTATCAGGTGAAGCCGATTTCGTCATTGGATCAAGAATGCTAGAAAATGATCATCATATGAAATCAATTAACTTATTTGGCAATAAAATATTGAATTTAATAGTCAGCTTATTTATAAGAAAAATGATAAAGGATTCACAAAGTGGCTTCCGAGCATTAAATCAAAACTCCATTATGGCTCTAAACCTAAGGGGAGATAAAACATATGTACAAGAAATGATTATAGAATTATGTCTTAAAGGTAAAAAAATTAAAGAGGTTTTCATAGAAACAAATCATAGAAATCATGGTAAATCAAAAGTAACATCAAACATTATTGATTATGCGATTAAAACTGTAATTATTATCTTCAAGACATATCTTCGTTCATGCAGAAATATCATATAAGGTATAATTTATGAAAATAGTTCAAATAGTTCACTCTTTTCCTCCACGTTACGAGGGTATAGGAAATTACTGTTATCAACTTTCTAAGCATTTAGCAGAAAGAGGGCACCAAGTCGATGTTTTTACATCTAGACTTCATAATAACCTTCCAGTTGAAGAATTTATAGATGGATTCACAATTCATAGATGTCCTTATTTCGGAAAAATTTCAACTAATCGAATAACCTTCATACTTAATAAACTCCTAAATATAAAAGCAGATATAATTCATGCTCATTCCTACATATTCTTAACAAGCAATCAGGCAGCATTAGCTAAAAAAATAAATCAACAGCCATTATTATTACACTTACATGGAGGAGTTAAAGTTATTCCAAATCAAGGAAGTTTATTAAATCGTCTACAATTTAATTCCATAAAAAATATTTATGATCAAACTATTGGGAAATGGACTATTCAAGCTGCAAATAAAATAGCTTCTGTTTCAAAGATAGATATAGAACTCGCTAGAGAATTATGGAATATAGATAGTAATAAGATCGATTGGCTTCCAAATGCTATTGATATTAACTCATTTGATGGCAATAATCATAACGACAATTTAAACGTAGTATTCATCGGACGATTAGAAACTTGGAAAGGCGTTCATACATTCATCGAAGTGGCTAGTAATATTTTAGAGGAAAGGGATGATGTTACATTCACAGTTGTTGGCGATGGAAGCCTCAGAAATCAGGTAGAGAATAACGGTTACACGAGCCGAATCAACGTTCTTGGATGTGTACCCCATAATCAAATACCAAAAATTCTATCCAATGCATCAATTCTAGCACTCCCCTCATACATGGAGGGACTGCCAACCGTATGCCTCGAAGCATTAGCATCAGAGATTCCTGTTGTAGCTTCAGATGTAGGGGGTACATCAGAAATAGTTATAGAAAAAGAAACAGGCTTTCTCGCTCCACCTGGAAACGCTAAAATTTTTGCTTACAGAATTATGACCCTTCTCGATGATGAAAAACTTAGAAAAAAAATGGGAAGAAACGGACGAAAGTTAATAGAAAAACATTATACTTGGGATAAAGTAGTAGAAAAAACTGAGAAACTATATAGAAAAACACTATCTTGAAAACGGTGAATTAATTATAAGCAAATATAAATTAAAAGTTCTAGCAATAGCTTGCTTAATTTCAATTTCATTTTCAATTTTTATTGCTTATAATAATCCTGCTAAAGGCTATGAACCTTCGATTTATCAATCGACACCTTCTCTTTTCTGGATATTTCTCTTCATTAGTATTTTCGGTGGAGTGACTTTAATTGTTCAACAAATTTACACGAAAGAATACAAGAGAAATAACTTTTGGCTATTTGGGTTTTTAATACTTATCTTTTGTTATGCAACCGTTTTATCTCTTCATATTATTAGAGGATATTATATGTGGTGTATGAGTGGTGATCCTGCTACACACTTGAAAACTATTCAACAAATAAATACTATTGGATATACCACTCAAGATAATATCTATCCATTAATGCATATATATGTAGCGGAACTATCACAGATTCTGGGGGTAAATCTTATTCAATTACATAAGTTAATTCCTCTTTATTTCGGATTATTATATGTGGTTTTTATGTATCTCTTAGCAAAGTCCATCCTACCCGATAAAGGTCAAGCAATATTAGCCTCTGTATCCAGTTGCACTTTAATACAAGGTTCTTGTTTGAATTTTTTACCAAATATTCTAGCCAATCTTCTTTTACCTATGGCATTATTTATTCTAGTTAAAGCTTTTACAACTCAAAAGATACAATGGAAAACACTCATTATTATTATATTATTGTTCTATCCACCATTTCACATAGTACCTTCTTTCGCTTTGGGCATCTTTTTTATATCGCTCTGGATACCAAAGAGAGTATTTACATTAATAAACAAAGATATACAGAAAGATGATAGCGGTATAGGGAATATTGATAAGTTCAATGTTAATTTATCTTTACTATTAGTGGTGTGGGGAATAACTTGGATCTCTTCTTTTTATAGGTGGAGATTAAATATACTAAATTTATTTAGTCTAATAGCGAAAGGTGGGTCTACACACCTTTCTATATTAGTTGAAAATATAATATTTGCTCGGAGTTATCAATTTAATGTATTTGAAAACGTCTTAAGAAAAACGGGAGGTATTTTACTATATCTTGTTCTATCACTCGTTAGTATTCCACTTCTTTGGAAAGAGATGCTTATTAATAAAGAAAATAATAAGCTCATTTCATTGTATGGCCCCTTATTAATTAATGGTCTATTAATTATTTTATTTTATTTTATAAACTTAGGATTTAGTCCACTAAGAATGATGTACTATATTGCTGTAATAAGTACGATTTTTACTGGTTTTCTTGGGTATAAAATCATAGAAAAAATCCGAGTTTTTAATGGAGTTCATCTCGACAAGTTCGCTCTTGGATTGATGGTTATTCTTTTGGTTGGTATATTTCTAATTGGAACTCTGAAAACGTATCCATCTCCGTATATTCGAAGTCAAAGTTTGCAAACAACGAAAACTGAAGTGGAGGGCGGTCGTTGGTTTTTTAATAACAGAGATATGCAGATAGAAATATCCGGTATAACTTTTACACCATATAGATTTGCGGATTTCTTGTTAGACCCAGAAGAGAGAAAAACCCAAGGAAGCCTACCTTGGTCTATATGGCAAAATCAAAGGGCACCCCCTCATTTTGGCTATAACAATCACTTCTCACTATCCGAATTATATTTGAAAGACACTTATTTGCTAATTACTGAAAAAGATAAATCAACATTTTCTGATGTTTACCCAGAAACAACTAAGGATTTTTGGTATCCTAGCGATTTTGAGAGATTAGAAAGCGACTATGGTCTAGAAAAATTATACATGAATGGTGAATTTGATATATGGTATATCAACGCTCATATTTCAGAAGCCCAATGATTAATGTAATAAAATCAAAATGAAGAACATTGACCTTAAACTTACCATTCTCATCACTTTACTATGCATACCTTTTGTTATAAATGAAATGTCAATGAGAATCATACTCGGTCTACCATTACTACTTTTTCTACCTGGATATTCATTGGTTACAACTTTATTCCCAAAAAGACATGATTTGGGTGTTATCGAGCGGGTTGCACTCAGCTTTGGATTAAGCATAGCTGTTGTTTCATTGCTCGGTTTAGCGTTAAATTATACTTCATTGGGAATCAAACTAATACCCATATTGATTGTTATTTCAACATTTACTACCTCCCTTTCAATTATTGCATGGATTAGACGATCAAAGTTACCAGTCGAAGAAAGATTCAAAGTTCCATTTGAGAAGCTATTAAAGATCAATCTAGGTCAAAGCACACTGGATAAAGGTCTCTCTATCATTCTAGTAATTTCCATAATAATTTCAGCTGTCACATTGACCTATGCTGTGATGACGCCCAAGATGGGTGAAAGATTCACAGAGTTCTATCTTCTTAACTCGAATGGTTTGGCATCCGATTATCCTACGGAACTGATAGTTGGAGATGAGGGAGAATTGATAATTGGCATCGTTAATCATGAATATGAAAACATTTTCTATCACTTAGAAGTTGAGTTCAATGGTTTCTTAATCCATGAGGAACATTTCATCTTGGTCGAGAACGAGATATGGGAGAGTCCCTTCACATTCCAAGTAACAGAGAAAGGAGAAAACCTGAAACTAGAGTTTCTACTATACAAAGATCAAGAAGTCTATAGAACACTTCATCTATGGGTCGGCGTTACATGATATGAGAGCTGTTAAATTTAAAGGATTTAATCTTAGTTTATCTCGATTCTTTTTTCTTATTCTATATTATGGCTTTGCCAGACATCTTCCTAGATCATATATGTATGGCGGTAGATTTTGGAAGAAAATGAGATATATTTGCTGTAAACATCTCTTTGATAAGTGCGGGATAGATGTAAATATAGAACATGGTGTATTTTTCGGTACGGGTCATGGAATAGAAATAGGTGATCACTCAGGATTAGGTATAAATTCTAGAATTGATTCTGTAAAAATTGGTAAAAACGTCATGATGGCTCAAGATGTTATGTTAATTTCTAGAAATCATAAACATTCTGATCTAATAATGCCAATGATGTATCAAGGATTTGACTCAGTAAAACCCATTATCATCGAGGATGATGTTTGGATAGGTTTACGTGCTATTATTTTACCAGGGAGACGAATAGGAAGAGGATCAATAGTTGGTGCTGGTTCGGTTATAACTAAAGATGTACCACCATATGCGATAGTAGGTGGGAATCCATCTAAGGTTTTAAAATATCGTGAATAAAAAATGTATATACCTTCAAAAACATCTATAGTTATACCTTCCTATTTTAGACAGATCGACTTATCTGAACTTTTTGATAGTATTTTAATGCAAACTATTACTCCTGTTGAAGTTATTGTTGTCGATGATACACCAAATGATTCTATTAAAATTGTTTGTGAAGGATATGAGTTAAAGTTTAAAAAGATAAATACTGATCTTAAATATATTAGAAATCCTAAGGAACGTGGAATTACTATTGCTAGGAATGTTGGTGTTGAAATTGCTCTTGGTGATATAATTATATTTTTAGATAGTGATACGATTTTTCATCAAAAATATATTGAAAAAATCTTAGAGGTGTTTAATGATAATTCAAATGCACTTGGTGTTCAAGGCTGGATAATCAACCATGCAGAATATAATAAAATCAATTATCTTATGAAGATATTCGCTAAAATATTTTATTTACATTACAATACAAAAAATAGTTGTAATTTTATGGAATATCCTATTATTCTTTCAAATATAATAAACTGTACATGGTTAAGTGGTTCTAATATGGCATATAAAAAAGATGTTTTTAATGAATTTAGATTTGATGAGAAACTTAAAGGGTATGCTACAGGAGAAGATAAGTTATTCTCTCATTCCATTTTCCAAAAACATCCGAATAGCTTATTCATAACACCACACGCTAAAATAATTCATAAAGTCAGCGAAGAAGGACGCTTGGAAAATAAGGAATTAATAAAACTTAGTAATAACTGTTTAAAATATGTTTTAAGGAAATTATTCGGGTTTAAAGGATTATTAAGATATCATAGACAAAGTATAGGTCGATCAATAATAAGAATAATTAATCGCTATTTATTTTAAAAAATATAAATAGCTTGTTTGATGAGTAGATTCTATGTGATATTTTGCATGCAATTAAGATATGATTAAATGAAACTAAGTAAAATATTCGATAAATATAAAGAACATCCTTTCAAATTTATTCGCCCTGGTGGTAATGCAGGAGATTACCTTATATATGCTGGTGCAGAAAAATTGGCTAATGAAACTAGAATTTCATACAAATCTATTTTACATCCATGGAAAAGAATAAGCTGCAAACTCCTTTGTCATCTAGTTCAAGCTCCTTCAGGGTATCATAGATTTCTTTTTAATTATTTAAATTTTAAATTAGATGATATTATATATATACATGGTGGTGGGGCATTTAATAGTATATTCAGTACCACTGCTTATTTATTAAGAATAATAGTTACAAAATATCCAGAAAACATTATAATTGTAGGTCCTTCAACAACAAGTTTAGAAATAGAATTTTTTAAAAAGTTATTGCCAAAAGATAATGGAAATATAATATTTTTCGCACGTGAACTTACTACATATAAATTTATAATGGATAATTTTTATTCAAATGTTTATCATGATGAAGATACAGCGTTTCATTTATTCAAAGAAAATAAATTTTTTCAAAAATTTATAGATGAAACACCTAGTGTAAATAAATATTCTCTCTTAGCAGTAAGGAAAGATGCTGAGAAATCACACCTTCCAGAAATAATCAAGAAAAATTTTAATAATTATGATATTATATGTGATCCAATTTTATGGAACCGTTCCATTTCTAAGTATCGACCTATTTCCTTTTTCTACCCTTTTTTAAAAATGTCATTACCACGGTGGGCGAGAATTCATTTGAAAGCCTCGAAAATAACTACTAATAGGTTACATTCTGCTATTCTAGGTACTATAATCGGAAAGGAAACTGAAATTTTTTCAGGTTCATATCATAAAAACAAAAGTGTGTGGGAATATAGCTTAAAGAAGAGAGGCGTTAAATGGATTGAATAATTTTTTATGAATGAATTGAATATTAAAAGTGTAGAAGCAACTGGAAATAATCTCAGGGTTCATTTTGAATGTAAGGGATTAGTTGGCAGATTTTTCAAGGATGATGTGTTTTTCGCAAAATATGATACGTCTATTGAAGGGGTTCCAGAATCTATCTTAGTTATCCCTTTTCTTGCGACTTGCCTTCAAATTGTATGGGCTAGTAAGGCTGATCTTTATGTTGATGCAATTGATGAAGAATTCTTGGATGGACTCAATGAAATAAAGAGTTCTTTCCAAAAGTTTTACCCACAGATTGGTTTTGGTGGGAATATTTATGCCGATAAAATAGTAAAATCCAGCGTTAATGGTTATACGAAAAGTATGATATTATTCAGTGGTGGTGTGGATTCTTTAGCTACATATATTAGGCATCGGTCTGAAAACCCAATTTTAGCATCTATTCATGGCTCGGATATTAAAGTTGATAATTATAAAGCATGGAATACAGTAATGAAAAGTTTTCAGAGTTTTTCTGAGAAAACTGAATCTAAGCATATGACTATTCAATCAAACTTTAACAAGATAAATAGTCACGTAATGCTTAATTCCTATTATGGAAGATATGTTACTGGTAGTTGGTGGGGAGGAGTCAAGCATGGCTTAGCATTGCTCGGTCTTTGTGCTCCAATTACATATACAGAGGAAATCAATAAACTTTACATTGCTTCATCATTTACTAAATTATTTTCTTATCCTTGGGGATCACACCCAGATATTGATAATAATGTTAAGTGGGCAGGAACAAAAGCCGAGCATGATGGATATGAGTTGAGTAGACAGGATAAAATAGAAGTTATCGCAGATTACATCAGAAAAGAATATCCAGATCTCTATATTCGTTCTTGTTGGGCGTCAGATAAGGGATTAAATTGTAGCAAGTGTGAAAAGTGCAGTCGTACTATTACTGGACTTGAATTGGCGGGAAGTGACCCCAACAATCATGGCTATATTGTTAATGCTGATACGTTTAAAGTAATAAAGAAGAAATTGTTAAGTGGCTGGCCCATTGGTGAAGATGAAGAATATATGTGGCAGGATCTACAAAGCCACTGTGATCTTGATAAAGATTTTCCACATCTAGAAGCTAAAAAACTAGCCACCTGGTTACTAGATATTAACATTGAGGAACTTAAACATAAATCAAGTAAAAAAACATCTCTTCACAAATTCGAGCAAATATGCATGTTTTATTTAAAATATTTCCCCGATCCGTTACCAAAAATTATAGAATATTTATATCTATCGCTACGCGTGCATTTCAGATGATTAAACGCTAACTCGTTGGATTGTTTGGTGGATGGATTCTTGGTGGCATTTCTTGTGGGGCTGTCTGGCGGCCTGGCTAATCTACTCGTTGACATACCTGCTCTCTGGAACATTGATTGGAGCCATGGGATCCCCAGCTACCGTGACCTTCTTTGGACTCCGCATAGGCATCTCCACACTCCGGTTTTCTGTCTCCTCGTTTCTAGCGTTGTTTGGATCATCCTTGCTACACTTGTACATGGACTCTAAGGAGCCCGATGAGCATCGGTAACCTTTTAATGGTTATAAACTCCTTTCTACGGTAGGTGTATGTGTTGAGGAGTCGTTCTCGTGCGGCTGTCATGGTCGCATTGGTATTGGCGTTTTCTGTGGCAGGCCTTTCTAGTCTAGTGGTTCATGGGCTGCCTCCGGATTATCCTGTAATCGTAACGGTGAATGGTGAAACTGTGTTTATCGCGGCCCACACCAGTAATCTGGCAAACGGTAACTGGATTGAGCTCGACGGTGGATCATCCGTTGCGCTACCCGATCTGACCCTAGCATATGATGGACCGGATAATGCAGTCTATACATCCCCTGCCGGTGTCACGGTATCTATAGCATCACTCTTCACAGATGGCAGTGCCACTTATCCTCTAAAAACTCATCAAGTCTACAGTACAAGTCAATCTATTACTGCAACGTTCTGGGGCGAAGCCGCCCTCAAAGGGACAGAGGTTGATTTCAAGCTCATCAGCGCATCCTCCCTCGCGGAGGCTAGACAGATCGCCGTAGATACCTATAATGGAGATCTATCTACTCTCCGTGGCAAACTGAGCGGAGCCACATGGAGTAAACAAGAAACTCTAGACGGAACCGGTGACGCAACGATAACCATACCAAAGAAACCCGCAGGTTCTTATCTTCTCACAGTGGTTAAGGAAGATGTTTCTAACATCTACGTATACTCTGCAACCATAGTCGAAGTAGTGGAGCAGACCCTGTATGTGAGCTGCCCTTCATCCGTGGAAAAGGGTGACAAATTAAACATAGACACAGGATTGAATGGCTTAAACATCCATGGAGCCGTCATGATCAAAGAATCGGCGTACACCGGTGAAGTCAAACTAGTAAGCGACAGCACGGTTCTGAGCACGGCAATCTATCTCAATGGCAAAGAGTTGGTTGACGGAGCCTTCGTCAGTGGCACTGAGGATTTGTCCATAGAAGACGTGATTTCTCTCTTGAATAAAATCAAGTCCATCTTTGGATCAAGTCAATTCGCTTACAGTTACAATATATTTTCGGGATCCCTGTCCATATCAACAGGTTCCCTTACTCCTGGAGACTATGTTCTCCTAGTCGGGGTGTATAACCCCATTGGTTCGAAACTAGTAGGCGTCTATCAGAAAACTGTAACCCTTAAAACGGCATACGCCCCCTCACCGGGTGTCTCGAATAAGCCTCCTGTGGCAGACGCCGGGCCAGACCAGAAGGCATGGGTAGACAAAACCGTATACTTCGACGGGTCGAATAGCAAAGACCCAGACGGATCGATACTCAGCTATAAATGGAACTTCGGAGACGGCGGATCAGCGTCAGGCGAGACCGTCTCACACACCTACTCTGAGCCTGGTGACTACACGGTAACATTGACCGTGAAGGACAACAGAGGCGCAGAGAGATCAGATACATGCACGGTAAAGATATCGGAGACACCGGCCCCCGTCACAGACGAGTTTACGGAACGGGTTCCAGGTGATGAGACGGGATACATAGTAAACGCAACCGATGAAACCAACACAACCGTGACCCTCAACACGACAGGCCCAGTCACCGTAACCATCATCAAATACGAGAGCAACCCTCACCCCGATGACCCCCTTCCAGCGAACGCCCTACCCTACTATGTAGATGTGGAGATCAGCGATCCCGAGACGGTTATTTGGCCTATCTACGTTGAGATTCATTACAGCGATGACGAACTAGGTGACATCGATGAATCCTCTCTCGGCATCTACTACTGGAAGGACGAAGCCTGGCACCGGTGCAGCCACACAGGCGTAGACACCGAGAACAACATAGTCTGGGCCTACATGACGGAGGAGGAAGCCTCAGGCAGCCCAATACTGATCGGCGGTATATCGACTATTATTCCCCCGTTACCGCCGATACTCTCCGACCTCACCATCACGCCACCGGAGATCGAGCCTGGGCAAGAAGTCACCATAAGCCTATCCATTGAAAACAGCGACGATCAAGCCCTCACCTATACAATCACTATGCAGATTGGAGAACACCGCCTGCTGATTGACGTCGAGCTCGAACCCTACGAGTCCAAGATAGTGACCCACACCCTAACAAGGAACACAGTCGGAGACTACGATGTCACGGTCGACGGGCTAACCGGCAGCTTCACGGTGAAATCCCCCCCATTCAAGCCTGCCGAGTTCACCGTATCCGATCTAACAGTATCACCCAGTGAAGTCGATGAAGGCGATCCAGTCACAGTCACCGTGAAAATCACAAACATCGGGGAACAGATGGGCAGCCACACCGTCACCCTAAAGCTAGACGGAGTAGAAACCCAGACGGCGGAAACCACTCTAATCGGCGAAGCATCAACGACAATCAACTTCACCCTCACAGAGGCAGCCGGAGAACACATCATAGAGATCAACGGCCTCACAGACAGCTTCACCGTCACAGCCCCCACCAAGGGCATCTCGCCCATGATAATCATCGGGATACTTGTACTCATCATCGCCCTAGGCATCTACATCTACATACGCTACATAACTCCCTACAAAACCAGTAACACCCCTGAACCATAGAACCTGGGAGACAGACTTTTTTCTATGGTGAATGGAACCACAGACTCTAATCTCTCATCTAGAGACTATTGGGGATGAACGCTTTTCCTTAAGCCGATCAGACATATACTTGAACCAGTTATCCGCATGAAACCTCTCACCCACGATGTCCACGATGTCCAGATCGTCTGGGAACAGAACCGCGTCCTTGGACGCCTTAATCTCTTTGGAACCCATTTCAGACAAACCATTAACCCATAAGGGAGTCTTAAGAACATCATGGATAGAGGATTCAGAGCCCAAGTCTATTTCAATATTATAAAGGGCGTAATTACGCCCCTTATTGGCGTTAACTGTACAGGTCTTTAAGGGCATCGGTTAACTGTACAGTTCTTTATTGGCGTTAACTGTACAGTTCTTTAATGGTCTTGTTACTGAACGGATACCACCATAAAAATATATGACACATATACCATTCACTGACACAGAATGGGGCTAAAAACCATAGTGGGGAGCACTCACACTTGCCCGGAACCGTGGCACGCACAACGCCCCCGAGAAACTCTCTCTTCGGGAATGCCTCGTGGGCCCTAATCGGGGTTCCCAAGGGAGTAGACGGGAAAGGCGTATGGCGAAAACGGGCAAACAATATCAGACAACAAAGGAGACGGACTAGTTGCAAGACCAGGAAACCCGGGAGTGCCTCATCTGCCTCAGGATTCCGCTTGAGAAGATAAAGGAAACCGTTGAAACCATCCTCCCCCCAGGACACGACCCCAAGATAGCTGGCAGGATAGCCGAACGAGCTGCGAAACTCCTATCCACAGCCTATGAGAAGGATAGGACAGCCCTCTGCGGTCATAGGCCCTCGGTCCTCATGGCCGCCACGATATACCTCGCCGTGTTGATGGAGAAAGGGGTAGACGTCACCCAGAGGGATATCGCCAAGGCGCTAGGTACATACGTGTTATCCTTCATGAAAAGAGTCGACCAAATAGAAGCCCTGCTAGGCCTAGAGATAAAGAGCCTGTATAATAAACGGTACGTATGCCCCAGATGCGGAGAAACCTTCCCCGGCCTAAACGACTTAAAGGCACACCTATACAGCAACAGGATCAGAGCCTCATCACTACTCAGGGTTAAAATGTTCAACGATGACGGAATCCTAGTCGACGATGAATTCCGTAAGAAAATGCTAAAATACTTCTAAAAATAAAAAGAAAAAAGGAAAGGGGGGCTAGTCGATTACCATTATAGTGCTGTATACGGCAGGTATATGTTTCTCGATTGCGAGCACCGCACCTGTGGATGGCCTGAGCTCTATCCTGAGTTCCTCGTAGGGATGCACGTAGATACCGTCAGGAGTTGCCGACTGATCTGGATCAACGCTGGCTG
>Ga0180007_10005166_pt1 | contig 13409 bp, 12 predicted proteins | sample MM_PC_MetaG_FD_121122 | JGI IMG/M metagenome (GOLD analysis project Ga0180007, IMG submission 121122) | Groundwater microbial communities from the Aspo Hard Rock Laboratory (HRL) deep subsurface site, Sweden - MM_PC_MetaG | ecosystem: Environmental > Aquatic > Deep subsurface > Groundwater... | reverse complement strand
ACTGAAACTTTCTTTAGCTATGAGGCGAAGGGAGTGGTTTATGGGGCTTTGGGGTTCAACTAAATTGATGTCTTGGCCTTTTGTCGTTGATTCTTAATTTTCTAATGACCGATTTGGGTTTAATAAAAACATTATTTGGAATTTGGTATGCAATTAATGTTGTTGGATTAAATGGATTGGGGTAATTTGGGGTTAATTCATATTTTAAGGGTAAATTATCAATAAAAACTTCAATAATATTTGAATATTCGAATACTCCATCCGTGTCTATTTGTTTTAATCGATATTTTAGTGTTCCAGAAATAAGTTCTGAATCAATAAAAGTATATTCATTTATTGAATTAGAATTCCCGTGGCCTTGAACAAATCCAATTACTTTCCAATTTTGAAACTGATTATTATTTGCAAAAGTTCGTTCTATTTCAAAGCCATAATTATTTATTTCTGTTGCAGTCTGCCAGTTGAGAATAACTTTATCCTTTTCTAATGCTCCGTAAAAGGATGACAACTCAACGGGCAAAACTTCGGTAGAATAAAAATGAACTCCCGTTGTCGATACTAAACCAGAAACAACAGTAGAATTTCCACTTCCATTTGTATTAACTTTTTTGATTGTGGAATTATAAGTAGCGTAATAAATTACACCATTGGTAATATCAAGTGAAATTGCATCAATATCAAAACCAAGACCTGTCAGGACATCAGTAACGTTTGTTCCATCAAGATTAGCTTTTTGAATTTTCCCACTTCCAAAATCAGAGAAGTATATTTTAGAATTAATAAAATCGACGTCTAATCCATAAGGTGAACTTAAACCAGAATTTATAATCGTCTCAATATTAGAACCATCCATATTTGCTCTGCAAATTTTTTGTCCACTTCTTTCAACCCAATATATTTTATTATTAATTAAATCAATACTACATCCTGCTGGATCTGAAAGGCCAGTAAGAACTTCTTCAATAGTTGTACCATTTAGATTTGCACGATAAATTTTATCACTTATGTTATCAGTCCAATATATTTTCCCGTTATCAATGTCAACTGCAATATCTGCTACATTTGATGCAGTAACAAATGAGATTAAATTAGAATTAGAAGAAGACCCATCTAAATATGACCATCCAATTTTAGCAGGGGAGATGCCTTTACCCCAATAAACTTTTCCATTAACATTATCAACAGCTACAGCATTTAAATCAGATAAACTAGTTACTAAATCCTCAATAGAGGTACCGTTTGTATTTGCTCTTTGTAGTTTTCCTGTACCGCTATCAACCCAATAAATTTTGGATTGTCCAAATGTTTGATTTAATAGTAAAAGCATTAAACATAGCATTAGTGAATATTTCATTTTTTTTCTCCTTATTTGTTGATTTTAATTTGAGTATTTAAATGTTCCAATCCTTTTAATAAAACCGGATCAACTTTATTTAAATAATCTTTCAATGTTGTCTTTACTTCAATATCAGGTTCAATACCAATTCCAATAAATTGTGAGCCGTCTGGATTAGTAAGTTGTAAGGTACAAACTCTAGCAGATCCACCAACGGGTAATTTGAATTTTAATGACTGCCCAGAACTACCAAATGTATTTTCTCCAATTGTAGTAATATGTTTTTGATTTTTCGCTGAAATCAAAAAATCTTCAGCGGCTGAGGCGGTTTCATTACCTATTAGAATTACAGTTGGAATTACTCTTCGGTCAGAATTTTCATCATTGATACTCGGTGAATATTCAAGATCAAAATAAAATCTATCTTGTGATGAAACAAAATAATCTCTTACTTCTTTTTTTTTTTCCCCTTTCAGTATTCCCAATTAGTGTATCCTTTGGTTGAAACAAAGTTCCCCATGCTTTGTAGGTTGGAATATGTTTTCTGGTTTTTGCTCTTGCTCCATAGATTAACGAATCTTTAGTCAGATATTTGAAAATATTTAATCCAACAAAAGAACTTCCGCCTTAGTTTGCGCGTAAATCAATTACTAAACCTCTTGTTTTTTTTTAATTCGGGAATTTTCTCCTTAAATAGGGTATCAATTTGAGGTTTGCTAAGTGAATTTAAGGCAACATAAGCAATTTGATTGTCGAACCACTTGAAATTAAAAAGTCCATTGCCCCATGTTGGATTTGTAACGGGTGAATGGATATTTTTTTCATTTGACTTAGAATGTACTAAAGATAAAGATTTTATTCTACCATCCGGCGTTCTAAACTTGATTTCATATTTATCCCCATCAATTCCGCGTAATAACCATTCCATTGATAGTTTTCTTAAAATATGAGGTGAAGATGTAGAAATAAATGGAGCAACATTTTGTCTAATATATTCTTCAGTGGATTTCCCATTTACTTCAATTATCTCGCTTCCAATTGTAATTTCATCTTTTTTGGATTCATTAACAGCCATAACTATAGGCCTATCTTCAACATTTAGTATATGTATTCTGTAATCACCAAAATTTTAATTACTTTCTTCGAAGGGCATAAATACATTCGTATGACCATCGTTTAGTAAAGCACAAACCTTTTGAAGTTCACGATAATATTCATAATCGTTTTTTGTGCCCAATACTTTTTGTATTTCTTCTTAATAAATACTATCCCACTTTTCTTTTCCAAATTTTTCCAAATACACAAAATTATAATTTACTTCCATCCAAAATTTTGATAACCCATAAATCTTATCAGAAGTTGAAAGTTTATTTGTTATTGCGCGTGATTTAATGTTAAAGATAATATTGATAAAAGTAATGTTAAATATTTCATAAATAGTCCTTTTACTTATTTTGAAATCTGTTATTCACTAAGAGTATTTTATATATTTATTTTATACTATTCAATTTTAGCTTTGCATTCTCATTTCCTGGATTTAACTCAAGAGATTTTTGATAATATTCAACTGCTTTATCTTTATCGCCTGTTATAAACCATGCCTCTGCCAGACTGTCGTATGCGTTTGCTGATTCAGGAAATAATTCTGTAATAAATTCAAAAACTTTTATCGCTTCAATTGGTCTGTTCCACCAATATAGAAAATGATATCCTAACCAATTTAGTTCGATTTCATCAGCAAATAGTTTCTCCTTAATTTCTTTGTCAATTTTATAAAATGAAGAGATTCCAGACTGAGTGCCTTCAACAATAATTTTATCAATAATCTGATTTTTAGTTATTGTAGAATTTCTGTTTTCAACCCTTTCAAATGATTCTTTATTTTCTTGAATGCCTAATTTGTCTGATAAATTTATTTTTGATTCTCTATCGTTTTTCAAATAAGCATTTAAAAAATCGAGAGAATATGCACAGACCTTTTCATATATAGGCTCAATGCCCAAATAATCATTTTCCCAGTATCCTGGAACTTGGTTATCAATCCCAAGCATCGCATACGAGGTAAAAGCTCCATGATTTGTTGTATTTAATAATAACAGATAATTATCTCCAACAACTTTTTGTTTCATTGTGTTTGATGGATGTGCTTTTTCAAATCCTCCGGGACAGAATCGAGATTGTGTAATATGTAACCATGGTACATTAAGATTTAATAAATTATAATTAGGATGATTAATGGGTAAACCCGAGTAGTGTGGATATAATATTCCCGCATCAAGGCTGATAAATGAATCAACATTAGGATTTCTCATTGCAAGAAGCATTCCTGCCATTCCTCCCAAATCATATCCGATTACTCCAATACTCTTTTTATCAGCAATTGGTAGTTTCAAAACTTCTGATAAAGAAAATTCCATGTCTCGTACTATTGTTTCCAGATCAACAACGTTTAGATTTACTAAACGATATTGTGTTCCTTTTAATGGACAGCTAACAACCACATATCCATGGCTGGCAAGAAACTCACAGAGAAGAAAATGCGTAAATGGAGATTCGTAATAGAGCCCTTGTCCAACAACAATTATAGGAAACTTATTATCTTGAAATTCGGAATTTCGAACTGCTAAAGTATTTTGTGTTTTTAGAGTATCAATATTTTCACTATTAAATCCTTTAATTAGTGGAACTGGTTCAAAACATTGAATTTCACTCTTTTTGTCATTACAAAAATCAGTTTTTGCCAATTCCAAATAGTCATTAATAACCATTTTTTGAGCATCATTATCCTTAGTTGGATACCACAAGTAAATTCTAATAGCTCTTGAAGTACATTTTGAACTATCATTTTCTGTGAATTCAATAATTGATCTGCTCATATCTGATATTTCAAGTAGTTGGAATCCAACTTCATAGAATCTTTTTTGAAACATCAGTCCGTTATATTGACCTTTTAAGTAATTATGGCAAATAATATTGAAAAAAAAAGATAAGGTTATTACAAAAATTATTTTTTGGTTGTTCATACTTATTTATTTTCCTATTAATTCAATTTTATCTATTATATTTATAGAAACCCAGTAAATATCAGCTTTCGACATATAAAAAAGATATTTTCCATCGGGTGAAAGGGAAGAGCAGATATCGTTCCATTTGGTATTTATTTTGTCGCCTAACCAGTATGCTTGGCTCCAGGATCCATCATGCTGTTTTAAGCAAACATATAAATCAGTATCCTCAGGATCATCTTTTCGTTTTGAGTCGAAAATGATGAAACTTTCATCTGGTGCGATGCACGGATGTGCACCCATTACAGGCGAATTAACACCGCCACCAAGAAATTCTTTTTTAGAGTATTTGCCATCGTTGTAATCATATCGGTAAATCCCGGGTTTTTCGCCAGTTATTATCGTTGTATATAAATTGCCATTCTTTGATGTAGAACTGAACATCCCCGTTACACAGAATTCGGGATCACCAAAATCCAATCCGTTTTTATTGATAACCCAGATATTTGACATGTTTTCCTGCTTTTGCTGATCCGTATATTTTTCAGGATTTTTTGCCATTTCAGGAGGTAATGCAAAACGGGTGTAAAAGAATTTTTTCCCATCAACAGAGATAAAAGGTTCGAAACCCGGATATATTTTAAAAACTTCTGATACTTTCGGATCTGTCCATTTACCATTTTCCCAAAGGGAACAAAGCATGAGACCGCCGGTCTGTGTTTGTCGAACAAAGTAAAACTCTTTTCCATCGGGCGACCATGTGCAACCTATTTCAAGGGTTTCGGGTGTGGAAACAATTCCGGGCGCAAAAATCTCAGGAATAATACCCGGTGGTTTCTGCCCAAGATAGGGATCACTTAATTTTAGGAAATCGCTTTGCTGTGCATTAGTTGATATTACCATTGCCAGCAGACAACTGATTAGAATTAGTTTTTTCATTTTTTATTCCAGTTAATTGATAATTATTTTATTCTTTGGTTTTAAATCTTCAATAATTTTTGAGGAAACCCACATCACACAATCGCGCCTCATATAAAAAAGGTACTTTCCATCTGGAGTAACCACAGGACATATTTCAATTCCTTTTGAATTTATTCTATCACCAAGATTAACAGCTTCAGTCCATGATCTATCTTCTTTTTGATAACTTATAAACAGATCCAGATTATTGCTATCAACTTTTCTGCTAAAAATTAGAAAGGATTCATCCGGAGCGATAAAGGGCGAGACCTGCCCATATACCACAGGATCTTCGATTAGGTTTATAGACCTGCTTAACTTTACAGGTTTTGAATATTCTCCGTTTTTATATTCTGCCTTGTATATGAACCATATATCATGCTCTTTGTCTTCGCTGCCTCCAAAAAACAGATTCCCACTGCTAGAAACAGAAAAAGCCCAATGGGTGTAGAAATTACTTGCCAATACAGGGGAAGACCATGCATCACCTTTTTTTTCAATATACCAGATAGCTTCATCTGACCTTAATTGATACCATTTTTGAGGTTTGGTTGAGATAAAAAATAGTTTGTTGCCATCAGGTGTAATAAATGGAGCATCCTGACGATAAAATGAAGTCGTGAATGTAACAGATTGAGGCTTTGTCCATATACCGTTTACTTCTTCCATAAATTGGAGAGGTTTATAATCCATATCTCTCCAATACACCTGCTTCCCATCAGGAGAGAAAACTGGTGAAGAGTGTATGTTCCTGAATAAATCAGGGAGGAATTTTTTAGGAGTATCAGATGGGGGTGCTTGTCCCATATATGGGCCACTTAATTTTGGAAAATCGCTCTGCTGTGCATTATTTGTTATTGCAATTGCCAGCAGATAAAATATTAGTATTAGTTTTTTCATTTTTTTGTTCCAGTGAATTGATAATTATTTTAATTCTGTAGATTTTAATTCTTCGATAAATGAGGAATCCCTCCAGGCAATCCCATCGCGCGTCATAAAGAATAAATACTTTCCATCAGGTGAAACTGAAGGAAACTGTGCCCAGCCCACATTAAGCTTAATGCGGTTCGACCATGATCCATCAGTTATTTTATAGATAATAATAAGTTCTGATGAAATATTTCCTTTAGCTTCCTGAATGATTATATAACTCTCATCAGGAGCTACAAAAACTCCGAACTCCTTCACATCATCAGAGTTAATGCTTTTACCGAGTTTTTCAGGGTCTGTATAATTGCCGTTTATTTTTCTGGAAACATAAACTTCATGCATTCTTCCTTCACTTGATGCATTTGCATTATATCTCGAAAAATAAATCGACCCATCTTTTGTAATACTGCGTAATGTTTCGGAACCCTCAGAATTTATTAGAGAAGAAACCTGAACAGGTTCTGTCCATCCATCGCTTTTTCGCTCCACAAACCAAATATCACCTCTTGAATCAAAAAAAAGTTTATTCCCATCAGAAGAGAAAACCGGGTTACCAAAATTGTATCCATTATGAGAAAAAGCAATTTTCGGCTCAGTCCACCTTCCATTTACCATCTTCATGAAATTTATTTCAAAGTAACGGGCACCCTGGGGTTTCCCTGACCAATAGACTTCATTCCCGTCAGGAGAAAATATTGCAGCGCTGTGCTCAAAATAGCCTTCTCGAGAAATAATTCCAGGTGCAAATAACTCAGGAATATTTCCCGGTGGTTTCTGCCCAAGATATGGGCCTTTCAAGACAGTGAAATTAGTTTGTTCGGTTTGGCAAAATACAAGTGTACTTTGTATGGATATTGCAACTATGATTGCTATTATTTTTTTCATTTTTTTAAGATTCTTGATTAATATTTATTTTAATTCTGTTGGTTTTAATTCTTCAATGATTTTATCATTTCTTTTGCATTTTCATTATCTGGATTTAGCTCCAATAATTTTTTATAATTGTCAATAGCTTCATCAGCCTGACCGTTTTTTAAATAAGCTTCTGCAAGACTATCATAACAATTCTCTGATTTTGGATGACATCTAATATTCTCTTTAAATATTATTATTGCAAAATCCAGTATGTTATCATTTAAATAAGAATAGCCCAAACTATTTAGATAGCTTTCGTGGTTATCAGCTCTTTTGTCTTTAAAAAAAATATCAGCAAGGGCTGTATTTAAAGCTTGCTGGCTTTCTGTTTTTTTGTTTGGCTCTATACCTCTGCCTTCCCAATTCGTTTTAGTCTGGGAATTAAGCACTTCTGTAACAGGCACTTTCACAATAAAATAATCAGTTAACACTTCAGGTCCCCGGGTAGAATGTGCTCCGCCACGAGTTGTCTCGCCAATTATAATTGCCCGGTTTCGTTTTTGCAGGACATCTGTAAAAGCTTCGGCAGCAGAATATGTATTCTTACTTGTCAGAATATATAATGGAGTCTCAATTATTCGTTTCCCAGGTAAATCGGGTAAGACACGATATTGTATAATTTCATTTTTATATGGCACATTTTTCTCAAATAAAAGGATATTATTCTTCTCGTCCTGAAAATCAACGAAATAGCTTAGAAGCAATTGCACCATGCTCCCCCAACCTCCATTGTTATTCCTTAGATCAATAATAATCGCATCCGTATTGGAGATGAATTCAATGGCAGCATGTGCTGTACTGCTCGCAAATTCGGCTCTTTCGAATTCATTAAATCTTAAATAGCCAATGTTTCCGGGTAGTATCCTGACCTCTTTATAGCCATAATTTCGTCTGCCAGAAACTTCTTTTTGTTGGTTAAAGAAATCCTCTCTTTCCTTTCCAGACAAGCCTTCGCCATTTTTGATTGCTCTTACATCTTCAGGGGCATACTGAATCAGAAGGTGATTGTCATTTGTTAATTCATACAGTTCTCTTGTCACAATCCTGGCAAACTCATTAAACTCTTTTATATTATCATATTTACCCTCATTCAAATTTCTTATCAACTTATTTGAAACTTTTCTTCCGACCTCCGGATAAACATAATCTTCCAGCATTTCCGAAAGTCTTATGATTGTTTCTGATCTTATCTGAGAATTTAATTCTAGTTTTGATTGAGAATACACATAAATATTTGATGTTAAACAAACAATACAAATTGTAATTACTTCTAAATGTTTCCAGCCTGTTTTCATGATATTTTATTCATTTAGTTTATCTAAATTTCTTGGTTTTAGTTCCTCAATAATTTTTGAGGAAACCCAATATATTTCACCATTTTTATTTACTCTGCGATGAAAGAACAAATACTTACCATCAGGTGATACAGTGGCTGCAAATTCAGTTTGTGTTGCATTGATTTCCGGTCCCATATTTTGTGGTTGCGACCACGAGCCATCCGGTTTACGGAAACACATGAAAAGCTCGGGTTTACCCATTCCTTTTAGTTGGGCATCGAATATTAAGTAGCTTTCATCGGGTGCAATAAAGGGATGAGCCGGTCGTATTGTATTGATCTCTTGAGGCAGATATTCTAAATTCTGATACCTGCCATCGCTATTTATCGACTTGAATCCGCCTCTTTTACCATCATAATTTCCAGAAAAATACAACGTGCCATCCTTTGTTGAGGTAACCATCATTGTATATTTTTTGTTAATAGAACTTTCGAAGAATTTTGCTTCACTCCATCCCTGATCTTCCCTTAAGCAATACCATAAGTTTCCATCTAATCCTTTTGTGTCCGGTCTTGGTTGTTCTGAATAAAAAAACAGTTTGTCCCCATTCGGAGTTATCACAGGCAGAAATTCAAAATTATCGGTTGCAAATGTTGCAAGTACAGGTTTTGTCCAACTGCCATTAACTATACGGGTATAGTAGATTCTGTTATCCGACCCATCATAATCCGACCTTCTGGTAAAGAAAAATTCAGTACCATCCGGAGAAAAAGTACCTCCAAATTCAAACTGTTCCGTAGATATTACACCCGGAGCAAATAGTTCGGGCTTTATTCCCGGAGGATTTTGTCCAAGATATGGTTCCTTTAATTCAGTGAAATTATTTTGTTCGGTTTGGCAAAATACGAGCATACTTTGAACTATGATTGCAAAAATGGTTATTAATATTTTTTTCATCTCATCTATCAAATATTATTTTTTATTTTTAGTTGCACCCAAAACTTCAAGTGCATAAACTATCTCAGCATCTGGGTCAAAGCCCAGTGATTCAAACTTTTTATAAGTAAGTGGATAGTCAGGCATTAAACATTTGCCTTTTACTGGATCGTCAGGAAAAGTTATGTTTTGCTTAAATGAGACATAGCCTTTCAGCCTTGAGTTTTCTAGTTCAAAAAATAGAATATCACCGTAATTATTCCCGGGTTGAGCGGAAGCGGTCCCTAAAATTTTTGCTCCTTTCGCATAAAGATCCGTAAGTAAATTAAATCCGGAACTCGTTGTTAACGGTGAGCAGAGGACAATAATATTTTTTAGAGTAATTGAAGGCAAATCATATTTCCCCGTCTCATAAACACTCCAAAACGAAGAGCATACCTTTAGCATATCTTCTATCCGACTAAAATCATAATTATTTTCCTCGAACCTTTTTTCCTGACTAAAATCATAATCATCTTTTGTTAGCACAATCGATCGGTGTTTATTTATAAGTGAAAGAGAATCGGCTGCATATTGCCGGAAATACAAATTAGAGTATTTTTTTATTTGATAACCCTGGTTTGTACTCATCAATCCATTTTTCCCGAAAAGAAAATAGATTAGAATTTCTTTCATCAAAGAATTCCCGCCAGTATTATCTCTTAAATCGACAATTAGGTTTTTAGTTTGATACTTCTTCATTTCATCGATCATTGAGATAAAAATTTCTGTTGCGGACGGTACACCTTCCAACAGAGATTCCCGATCAGAAGGTGGTTCTGTATTATTAAAATGTTTATACGCTATGGCTGTAAGTTCAGCAGCTTCCTGCATCCCATCAGAAAACCAAGCTTCGCACGCTTCGCGATATCGTTCCATATTTGAAATAATTAGAAGAGCATTTTGCTTATTGTCGTCTAAGAAACCATAAACTACGTCTGACTTTGCCGTTGAAGGTTTAACTAATTTTGAGGGAACAAAAAACTGAATTTCAGTTTTAGCCGGAACTGACTGTATATTTAACTCGGTTGTTTTTCCAGACGGCAACCTGAATTCAGTTTTCATGATATCCAGAACATCCCATTCCGGAATAAGTCTTTTAATACCGCTGGCCGTTTTCAGGCTGATCGAAAGGAATACTAACTCTCCGTATATGTTTTCAATTCCCCTTAATCTGGTCTGCCGTTTCCTTAATTCGTCAACACTTAATCCACAAACTGAAAGCAGACGACTTCCGAGGAGTTCCCTAAATTCATCGGATTTTACTCCCGTAACGACAAGATCCTGCCCCACAATTTTAAGTTGCAAAGGAAGGCCAGGTTCATTATGTTCAAGTTTAGCTACACTGATCAAACCTGTGTGCATATCACCTATTTTAGCAACAAAAGGTAAAATCATTCCATAGTATTCTTCGACAGGCATTCCATTTTCGGGGATTGAAAAAAGAATTTCCTGAAAGCTTCTATGGAATGCTATTTTACCTCCAAAATTTAGATATGGATCAGGATGGCTTTCTTCTAATATTTTTATTAACTCACGTGTGTCACTTACCAGATTTTCTTTAGATAAAATATTTGAATTCACTTGGGCAGTTGAACAGTCGTTTACAATAATTATTAGCAACATCAATAACATTAAAAATACTTTCATAATATTCTCCTAAACTTTTATTATAGAATTTTTATTCCTTCGGTATCAATTCTTCAATAAATCCTGCATCGGCCCAGAATACTTTAAAATACGAACCAATTCTTCTACTTACAAAAAACAGGTATTTCCCATTTGGCGAGATTCTGGGGCATAGGTCAAGCGAATTTTCGTCATTGATATCATAGCCCAGATTAACCGGCATTGACCAGGTATCTCCCTGTAACTTATAGCTGATATATAAATCAGATTTTTTTCGTGTTTCCTGACTAGTGATGCTGTAAATTAAGTAAGATTCATCCGGGTCAATAAACGGAGTACTACCTTTTAGAATAGAGTTATCTTCAAGCTTTAGAGGAGCAGGTTTCAGATGAGTTTTTCCGTCAAATATCGCTACCAGAATAGTCCCTTCGGAAGCGAAATAGAAATTTTCATTTTTTGCGAGCGAAAACTGCCAATGAGTCCGGTATGAATTTATTTCATCACTCATCGGTTTTGGCGTTGTCCAGCCGGATTTTGTTTTTTCGATAAAATAGAAATTTTCATCGTTGTTTTTCCAAACAAGAAAATATACTCTGTTCTCAGAATAGGAAATCTCCAAACCATTATAGTTATTCTCTTCAGGAATTATGAAATTCATCGGGTTTACGGAAGGCTCCAAACCACTGCTAGTTGATTTATAGAATTTTGCTCCATGCTCCATTGTGCCAATCAGCATCCATGATTCATCCTGCGAAATGATAGGTGAATCATGGCCTTCGGCGGTTAAAATTTTGGATGCAAAGAGTTCAGCTTTTTTGCCCGGTGGTTTCTGCCCAAAGTATAAACCATCCTTTTTTAATAAAGGGCTTTGCTGAGCAGTAGTAGTCATTGCCACTGCCAGTATGCAACTGATTAGGATTCGTTTTTTCATAATTTATTCCTTTCAACTAATATTTATTTCAGTTCTTTTGGTTTTAGTTCTTCGATAATTTTTGCTGAAACCCAGTAAATATCATTGTATCCCTTGCCCATCTTAAGAAAGAAGATGTATTTACCATCTGGCGAGACATACGGACAAATGGCCTTTTCGAAATTTGCACCCAAACTTTTTGATTTAGTCCAGTATTTGTCCTTTTGTTTATAGATAATATGTAATCCACCTCGGCTGAAGATGAGATAACTTCCATCCGGTGCAATATAAGGAGTACTTTCATGAGCTTCTGAATTTATTTCTGTACCGAGGCTATATGCCTTCGAATATTTCCCATTTATAAATTCAGAAATAAATACATCATCTTTTCCATTGGTTCCATCCCTTTCTGAGCCAAAATATAAATTTGCTTTACTGTCAACAGAAACCTGCCAATGCAAATGTTCATTATTTAGTTCCGCACTTAAACAATGGGGTTCCCCCCAGCCTTTAGAATTTCTTTCAACGCACCAGATTCTCTCCCTGCGTTTTCCTCCTTGAGATATTGTCCGGTTAGAGTTAAAGTACATTTTTCCACCATCAGGTGAAAGAACAGGACAATCTCCATCCTCTAATCGTGTAAAAGAAATAATTTCAGGTTGTATCCATACACCATTGATTATTTTTGAATAGTAAATCTGTCTGGCAGCATCCAAAGGCGACATAGCCCAGTATATCTCTGCACCATCCGGAGAGATGCTAACTGAGCAATGATTGTACATCTCCGTAGAAACTATGCCCGGAGCAAATATTTCTGGTGTTGTTCCGGGTGGTTTCTGACCAAGGTATGAACCGGTTAGTATAGGGAATTCAATTTGCTGTGCATTTATTGTCATTGTCATTATCAGCATACAACTGATTCGAATTAGTATTTTCATTTTTTTTTCTCTTAAATTGATAATTATTTTAATTCTTTTGGTTTTAATTTTTCGATAATTTTGGCAGAAACCCAATAAATACCTTCCCTGGTCATAAAAAACAGATATTTACCATCGGGAGAAACTGTAGGGAAACGACCCCATTTTATTGGTAGTTTTTGGCATTCTGACCATTTTCCATTCTTCATTCTATGGCTAACGAAGAGTTCACAAGTAGCTGCATCCTTTGAGGCTTCCAGAATCAAATAGCTTTCATCGGGTGCAACATACACCGACATTTTTCTATAATTATCAAAATTAATTGACCTATCAAGTTTAATCGGTTCCAGATAGTTATCATTTACTTTTTTTGAAACATATACCTCAAATTCGGGATATCTGGTAAAATATATTGAGCCATCATTTGTTATAGAGCACATTCTTTCTGATGCAGAAGTATTAATAATGGATGGCAATTTTATTGCAGAACTCCATTCTTTCCCTTTTCCTTCTACAAACCAAATATCCCCATCTTTATTAAAAAAGAGTTTATTT
>Ga0180007_10005165_pt1 | contig 13411 bp, 32 predicted proteins | sample MM_PC_MetaG_FD_121122 | JGI IMG/M metagenome (GOLD analysis project Ga0180007, IMG submission 121122) | Groundwater microbial communities from the Aspo Hard Rock Laboratory (HRL) deep subsurface site, Sweden - MM_PC_MetaG | ecosystem: Environmental > Aquatic > Deep subsurface > Groundwater... | reverse complement strand
GCTCGGCGCAGGGTTTGCCGCACCGATTCAGCTTAGAAGGGCGGTAGGTCGTCAAAAACACCTCCCGCCAGGTGAGATTCTGGCAACGTACCATGGCGGGGGGTATCCTGTCAACTAGAAAAAGGCCGGCTCGGCGGGGTTGGTCTCTCACCTGGCTCACGTCGCCCCCCGCCGGCCGGTCGCTCGTTACGGCTCTTCCGCCTCAACGTATTTCCCCGTCTGCCACAGTTGTCGGCAGACCTCAAAGTGCTGATTGAATGCCGGGCCACCAGCAACCTGGACGACTATCGGCCCTCGTCTGTCTGTTTCCCACTCAACCAGCCACACGAGCGTCTCCATGTACCTCGGCACTGGCGGCTGCGTCGCCGCCGACGAATCTCGCTCATTCGTCGAAACGAAAAAACACTGGCCGGTTGCGTGATGCCACACGTAGCTTTTCAGTTGCTGTATCTCTACAGCCATCGGTCTCAGAAATCCTCGGCGTTTCATTATGTTTCCTTTCTCACCTTGTCGAAGTCATCCGGCAATATACGGCTTCAGGTGGGCAACGAGATTTATCTTGTCCACTTGTACCAGCCGAGCGCAGCACGCCAGCGGTTGATTGCCGGCCAGCCGGGGAGCGTCCTCTCTTCGGCCATCCCGGTTGCTTGCTGTAAGGCGATCGTCAGAAGCTCGCACTTGTCCTCAAGGTCTTGGATCTCCTTCGCCATACAAGCAGTGCAGCAGTAATCCATCGTCTCGCCGCCGCACTTCTTACAGGTTCCCATTATTGACATTTCGTCCTCCTTTGCTTCCAACGCCACGATCCTTTCGTTAGTCATCGTTCCCTCCATCTTCCTGGCTGCGATCAAACCCGCTCAGCATCCGACCACTTCTCGGCCCGAGGTTCTCTTCCCAGTTGTCGTCGTCATCATCGTTCCCTCCCGCCGCCTTGGCGGCTTTGTCTAACCATGGAAACTGCTCGCGCAACCAGACCGCACGAGGATGGTAGGGTTCGTAGGAAGCATAATCAGTTTGGACGTAGGCCCTCAGTTGCGTGACCTCGGCCACTTTTCCGCGCCATTTGGCAAAAATCACGACGATCCTATCTACGGAGTGGCCATTCCTTGTGCAGCCGTCGGGGTGGATTGCGAGGTAGAGCTCGTCTAATTCGCGGGTGACAATCGCAAGCCATTCTTCTTTGCGAGTCAGCCGGTCGACCTCGGCTTCTAGGTCTGCAATATACTCACGCGCGACATGGCCCAGACTAGCCAAATACCTGTCAGTCGGTCGGTTCATCATTCCCTCCTACCGCCTCGGCTCCGACCAAATAGCCGACGGCAAACGCGCGACGCACCGCCCGTTCGACACTTTCTCGCTCGCCCGCAGCCGCTCGTTTGACGCTCGCTATACCACACGGGGTGCATAGCCAGCAGAGCGCCGCTGTGTCCGCCGGATCGTCGTCGTAATAGATGAGTTCGTCAGTCATCGTTTCCTCCCGCCGCGTCAGCGGCTAAACAACACCATATCGATCGGCACCACACGAGCCTCGCTACGGTAGCTCGTCAATCGCGCCTTCGCGGCGCGGGCGTCCTTTCGACTACGAAACGTAGGAATGGCCGGTGCGTCACTCATCGCGTTGAGCAAGCAATACCCCGGCCAGCACCACCGCCCCAACAGCCTCCAAGTGCCATCGACGTCGGCGGCAATCGCCCAACGCTTTGTGCGGTACAATGGAGCACCGAACACCATTACTTTCCTCCCGCCGCTTCAGCGGCTTCAGGGGTTGTCGCGTCCGGCCACTGGACACCTGTGCGTCTCTTTCCGCATCCGACACACCGCACGATCCCAGACCGCGTATATTTTAGTTCGTCCGTCGATAGATCTCCGATCCCATCTGACGATGGATATTCCGTCGCCCACCCGCTCACTCGCACGTTGCGAAAAATTTGTGTCGATCCACACTTGGAACAGGGTTTTGTTTCAGTCATCACTTTCCTCCCGCCGCTTCAGCGGCTTGCATCGCTGAGACGATAGCTCGCGTGATTGCCAAAGCTAGGGCTCCACCTACGTTGTTCTTAATTTCGGTATATCTAACTCTGCCAACACCACACACATTTCCACATCGCACGAGGCAGGTAATGCCAACAGGTTTTCGCTCAGCCAATCCATAAATAGTCTGAAGTGACCAGTTCTCCGCCTCCAACATCGCCTCGATGGCGCGAGCGGAGTTCGTGGAAGGGGACCACTGCGACCAGTGGCACGTTTCTGGCCTGACCACTTCGCACTGCCCTCGCCGTATACGAGTCTCCCACCCCATCCGCTTCTCAGCGACCATGGCGTCTGCCTCTGGCGAGGCTTGGAGCGTTGCCGGGTCGATGTCTTGTAGGTTCATTTGTTTCCTCCCGCCGCCTCGGCGGCTTTCTTCATGCTTTCGACTTCCACTTCCTCCCAGCACTTGGGGCACAACACGCACCCTTCGTCCTCGCCTACGACCTCGAAGAAATCGAGCGCTTCTTCCCACGTTTCCGGCAGATCGGTTGCGACCGTCGGCCCGCCGTCGTTTACTTCGTCGGACGGGCTGTAGCCGCAGTAGGGGCAGGTGGGCATGTTCTCGGGAGCAATCATCTCAGTCCTCTATGACTGCGATCTGCACATCCATCGCACCAGTTCCACGCACCAGCGGCCCTCGCACCATTCGCTCATCGTCGATCTGCCCGTCGTCTTTCCACGCGCCGCAAGCCGTCAGGGCATCCTCCAACGCCTTCCAGCGGTTTGACAGGTCCGCTACCCCGTTGCGCGCCATGTAGCAGACCACTAGTAGGCGAACCCGCCCGGTGATCGGCTCGGGTGGCCAACCGGCAAAGTGCAGCAACCAAAAACGCCCGACGGCCTCCACATACGCCCGACCCTCCGCGCTGGTAATCAGCCGAGCACGGCCCTTGGGCGGCTGGAAGATCGCTCGGTACTGGTTTACGGTCGGAGCCAAGGGCAGCCGCAACGACACCGCCACCTGGTCGTGGCGCTCAAAGAGTGACCGCTGGTGGGTTCGTTCTTCGTGTATCGTGTGGGACGGCGGCGGAGTAGCCATGAAGTGCTTCAGGTAGTCGGCTTTGGTCTTGCGTGTTTTCTTCGCCTTGCCTGCCATCCGGCGGTACTCTTCGGTCGTGATCGTCTGTTGGCTCATTCGGTTTCGTCCTTCCGCAACACGATTGGCTCGCGCGGCCGGTCGCTCTCTTCGTAGCCGACACCCCAAGTCCCCGTCGGCGTCCGAATACTCACCGGGATAAAGTACCGCGGCGGGCCTTCGTGGAAGCGGTCTGGTTTGGGGAGTTGGCTCATTCGTTGCTCGCCTCCAATACGTTTTCAGGTACGGTCAAATCCGCACCGTCTCGAAACCGAACCGTGTAGACGTAACATCCCCTCCACGAAGCCCATTCGTGCATCAACACCCAGCCCGTGCGCCCGGTGAGTACAAGTTGCACCTTGTCGTTGACGTCGAACATGGGGTCTGGTGGTGCGGTGGTCATGGCGTCACGTCTCCCTTCGTGTTCCGCCAGTCTCGACCGGCGGCGTTGTAGGCCGCCTCTAGTCTGTCCCACACAACATCGGGCACCGGCGACAACCGGCCGCTCCCGTCTTTGTTCACTGCGCACCAGCCCGACGCCTCGGTCCACTCAAAACGGAAGGTTTGTCCGTTGTGCCGAAAAGCGATTGGGTCGTTGCCAAAACACAAGATGCCGCGATGGCGGCCTTTGCCGATTCGGATACATGGCATTAGTTTGGCTCCTTCGTAGTGATTCCTAATCGCTCGGCCCATCGGCGAGCCGCCAGCGTTGCCGAGCGCTCCGTCGCGTACCGCCATCGCGACTCCACCGTCGCATCCACAGCAAACCCGCTGCGCCCCTTTCTCGATTCAAGATAAATAGTCCACGTCCAACCGCTAGGGTATGACTCGTAGTTTGGATGCACTCTAATTCGTCCCTGCCAATTCATGTATCACCCCGCTCCTTTGGCTCCCTGCACTTCGTGTTCGGCCGTTCGATCGCCAGTTCCTTCGGCGCCGTGATGCCCAGCCGCACCTTGTCACCGCGGATCGCAACGACCATGACCGTGATCTCCGGTCCAATCGTGATTCGCTCGCTTACATGTCTACTGAGCACCAGTATCGTGCGTCCTTTCGTTCTCTCTTAGACACGCTTTCCACCGTGTCGGTATCCGCGCTTACGGTTTGTATCCAGCTTCGCACGGACCACGGAATCAAAATCGTCCGTTAGACCGCCGACACAATCCAAAACGCGAATCACGACGTCGGCCATTTCTTCGAGAAACTGTGCTCTAGCGATTGATGTCCGGTCGTTGAGGCGGAATGCCTCCAATGCCTCAGACACCTCCGAATGCACAAGGGCCAGGATTGCGGGAACCTTGTATTCATCCGACCATTCTTCAGCACGAAAAACATTCCACCCGTTGGCCCTGTTGATTGTGCGGATCTCGTCCGCAAGTTCGTCCAGTGTCATCGTGTGCCCTTTCGTTTGAGGTTATCGCTCCGGGCCTTTCGTGCGGTGCGTGGGCCAGTCGAACTTGAGCACCATCGCCCCATCGGCCAGCCGGTCAACAATCTGCGGGCTCAATCGTTCGTCGGCTTCCTTCCGGTCTCGGACGTTCAACGAAACCCACGTCGGCCGGCACGCCCGGTAGCGGTCGTCAACAATTCGCAGCAGTAGGGATGCTTGGAAGTCAGTCAGCGGCCCGCGCGGTGGAACTGGGTCGGACAGTATCAGGATTCGCGGCGATCGTAGCTGCTCCACCAGGCCGCTCTCCGGCCTGTCGGCACCGATCCTGTCGCGCATGGTGCCGAACAATGACAAGCCGCTCTCCCATGCGACCGGAAAGCCATAATCACGGATAGCTATGCGAGCCAGCGCTACGAGCACGTGATCCTTGCCGGTCCCCGCGGGGCCGAAGAGCATCACGCCGTTGCCGGCCTTGATCTCGGCAGCCATCGCCGCGCCATATCGCCGCGATTGGCTTATCGCGTCCATCTGTGCTTTGCAGGACACCGTAAAATTTTCCAGCCCACATCCCTGATACCGTCGCCCGATCCGTGCGGCAAACTCGGCCCAGAGACCGGCGCGTTTCTTGCGATCTTCTTCCTTTGGGTCCGGCCCGGGGTGGTCCGGACGCGATAGAATCCGTTCGGTCAGCCGCTGCAACTCGCCGGTCAATGGCGTCGCCTCAGAAGTCGGCGTCGGCGTCGTCGGGGTGGCGCTGGCCGGGCCCGGGGACACACGACCGCGCAGGAGCGTCTTTTCGGGTCCACGACTTTGGGTCGTCATCGTATCGTCCTTTGTTGATCCAAGGCGCCGGGCCGTTGGCGTAAGGCGTCTGGCCCTCTGGGCTGGCGTAGTAGGCTGCACCACGATCGAGCAAGAAGGCGTGCGGGTCGGCCACGTCCGGCCGAGCCTTCAGCTTTCGGACAGCCTCGACGTACCGCTTGGCGGCCTCGCCCTTGGACTTGGCCTTATGGGGGGCCGTGGCCAGTACCATCTTCCAGAAAAGCTCGAACTGGTCGGTCGACGCCGAACGTGCCGAAGGCACATGTTCTTGAGGGTTAGGGCCAGGGTCAGGTAAAAGGGTAAGGGAAGAAGGTTCACGTTTCTTCCACGTTTGTTCCACGTTTCTTCCACGTTTGTTCCACGTTTGTTTCTCCGTATCGGTGAAAGAACCATCCTCTGTTTCCGCGTTTCTTTCACCGTTTTGGTGAAACACTTTGTCGGCATCACAGTCGCAGGCACCGTCGGGAACCCCTGCAAACTGGGGGGGCACGAGAGTCCAATACTTAGAAACGCTCCTCGTGGCCTTCCGTTCGTAGTGCAACCAGCCGGCAGCCACGGCCTTTTTTCTGGCTCTGTCGAGTTGGCCCCACGACATCCCGAGCACGTCCTGAAGTTGATGGTTCCAAAACGTGACGGGGGCCGTGTACCGTTTTGAGTCCTCTGTGTGGACGATCACAGCGACAAGCAAAGCTGCCCCTGGCCCGATCTCCTGGGCGGCACACGTCCGAATCATCAGACGGACCAGCTTGTGGGCGAAGTGGCTCTCGCGCTTCGGGTAGTCACTGGCCATCAGGTGGTTTCCGTGTCTTCGTGTTTCACTCGGCTGCTATCGAGATACCGGCGCACATCTGCCTTGAACTCGTCGTGGTCGTCCACGATGTAGCCGAGATAATCCAGCGGCACGGCAGAAACCGGCTGCCCCTCATATTTGCCCCACGGCATCGCGCGGGATTCAAAGTGTTTGGCTTCCGTCGGCCCCATAGGGCGGGGCTGTGATCGTGATGGCTTGGAAATCTGGTTATCGAGCCCGGCCGCCCGAATGGCTCGCAAGACACGGGACGCGACGATCTGGCGGCCGACGGAATCCTGGATGCCGCCCAGTTCCTCTGTAACGAGAACCGCCAATTCATCGCCTTGGCTGCCGTAGTTTATCTTGGCCATTCGAGCTATCCTCCAAACTTCCACCCGACTGGAGTCTCGGTCCACACCGCTTTCATTTCCGTCGTCCAATGAAAATCCGTCACCATCGGTACAGGGACCCCGGCTTGCCGAATGGCCGCCAAGATGCACGCCGGGCAGTTGTCCGTTGCCTCTCGGAGTGCTTCGAGCGCCTTGTTTGCAGCGACCGTCAGTTCTCCGTCGAAGACCTTGTTGTCAGACTCGTCGATTTTTACGTATTCGGCCGGATTCGGCAGCATCGCTATCAATGGCGCGAGTGCGCGTTGAGGAACCTCAAGAAGACGGCAGACTCCACACGTCCGGTTTGGGTTCAGTGTGCATCCTCTTTCGTGCCGTTTCATGTGTCCGGCAGCGCCGCCTGCTTTCTGGCAAAAGTCGCAATAATAGCGATTGACTCGTTTTGTCCGCATTATTCAGCCCTCCCACCTTCCGCCCGCCGCAGGGCCGCGTACAGCATCTCCACTTCCCGCGTAGCGTTATACGCCCGCTGAAGCGTTGCGAGGTGCTTAACCTTCACCCGTGATGGAAAGCACTCCAGCCAGCCCCAGCCATCGGGAATGAAGCTCCATTCGAGCAGCCCTGGTGGAGTGAAGTAGTATCGGTAACGACCGACGCCCAACGCGGGAACACGCCGAAACTCTTTCTGTCGGTCAGCGCCAAAGTCCGTCAAGGTCGTCTTGGCCTCAATTACGATCGAATACTTTCCTCCCCCAAACCAGCCGATCGCGTCGGGAATCTCGGCGGCGAAAGAGTGATGTTCGGCAAATGCAATTTTGCACCGGGCTTTCTGGCGACGATGGCGGGGATTCATGTACGGGATTTGGGAGCACACAACCGCAGAGTTTTTGAGCCAACGGACGGCGCGTTCAACCAGGTCAGCGTGGGTCATTGTTCCATCTCCAAACTTGCGCCCGCCGCCCCGCCGGGGTGCGAGCCGTGACGCCCGTAGGAGCCACCAGGCCGAGCCTACGGCACGCAAGCAGCGCGTGGCCAACCGTAGAGGCCGGGTGCCGTCCGGCCAGCAGGAGCCGCAGGGAAGGACCGGTGAAGCCACCGAGCCGGCACCGGGCGACGGTCTGCAAGATTCCCAGCACGGCTCTTGCCGCCGGGGAGCGGTCGAGTAGCGCGGCGCGGTCAGACTGCAACGTCCGTGTCGTCACTCGTCCTCCTTCAAACCAGAAGCGCGGCGGCCAGCTCGCGTTCGAGCGATATGACTTGGTCGCGAGCTTCTTTGAGTTCGGCGGTGAGATTTTCAACAGTCTGCTCCGCCTTGTCGAATGTCTCCGTGCAGACGTCGCACACATCCAGCTCGATGCACAAATCCAGCGTGGCATCAAGGTACAAGCTGTTTACGCTTATCGAGTTTCCACACGCGCCACACTGCACGTCAAACACTACAGCCATTGGTTTCTCCTTTTTCACCAAAACCACCGCCAGAACCGCCGGACGAGGCCGACGGGTCGTTCTGCCCGTTCCTCCCATGGTGCTGCCGTGTCCGCCTCGGACACCGCAGGCGACGGACCAGCGGCTTTGATCGCATCCTCGACGGTGCCATGCCGCGCACCACCTTCGAGGCGGACGGCGCGATCCACGTAGAACTTCAAGCCGCCCTTGGCAAACGGCCACACGTTGACGCGGTGCAAGCCGCCGATTATCTGCCAGTGGTTTTCCTGGCACTTGCGCGGCGTCAGTCCGGCCTGATCGACCAGATCCACAAACTTCAGCCAGGCTATTTTGTCGCTGTGACGGTTCATGCCTAATCTGCTCCTACAGCACGATCCCATCGAACTTGTCCCACGACAACCGTTCTGGGAACTCGTCCAGGATGTACCACATGCGGTCCTTGTAGAGAACCTTCTTCTTGCCCGACAGTTTCAGCAATCGCATGGCCTCCGTTCTCGCGCTGGCCTCGGCATTCTTCGCGACCACTACGGCGGCCGTGGCACTTTTGATGCTCTCCTCTGCATTGATAAATGCCTGCAAGGCGTTGCGGAGCTTTTCTTCAGCGTTCATCGCGTCGTTCTCCTTTCAGAATCGCCGCTTCTTCCTAGCTACCTGGCGATGCGCCTCCCTCTGCCCGCGCAACGTAACTGGTTGATACACCGCCCACTTGCGTCTGTCTTCTGGAGGCGTCAGAGGCGGGGGTGGGTCATCCTCCGTAGGGTCTCGGTCCGATGTCTCGCTCCGGTATGGCTCGTCGTAGCGCCGGCAGAGGCAGACGCATCTATCACTATTGCTAGCGGTGGCGCCACAGATCACCATGCCTCCACACGATGGGCAGGCGTGTACGTTCTTGTAGTGTATCCCGGCAATCATTTGAACCTCCGCGCTACTCACGCCAACGCTCTCGCCGCAGCCACCGCGTCTTCGACCGGCGCGGTCAGACTGCAACGTCCGTGTCGTCACGTCGGTTTCCTTGTACTTCAATTCACCCGGTAGCCACAATCAAAGCACTCGATTCCGTTGAAAGCGTAGTACCCGCACGCCGGACAGCGATACAAGCCGCGCGCCAAACGTATTATCAACCGAACCATGATCGCTCCTCCTGTTCTTCATAGACTTGCCGCAGTTCATCGGACATCATTTCTCGCAGTTCGGATTGCGAAAACTCCTCATCGGGGGCCACAATCCCCATTCGGTCGAGTTTTCTGTCCAAACGGCTCATCGCTTCGTTCCGAAGTTCACCTTCGCTCATGTTGGGTTTCTCCTTTCACTTCACCTATGGCAGACCGTAGCCGTTGTGAGTTGGCCGCCAGTAGTCGCACCGTGCCGCTAGACCTGGGAAATACTGCCAGCGGCACAATGCCCTTGCTTGTAATTTCGAGGCCTTCGTGCTCGTTTGGAGACACCAACGAAAGCTCCAACACTCCGAAGTCCCCACTGATTCGCAGGGAGCTTGTCCCCTGGGGCAAGGCAATAGGGTTTAGGGCCAATTGGCCCTTTGACCCCCGCAGTACAGCACTGACGTTCATCATCACTCCTCCATCCCCGGCAGCTTCCCGCCGGCGGGTCAAAACGGAATATCGTCCTCGGGTTTGCTATCCATCGCTGCGGCTTCTTCCATGATGGTTGGCTCTGTCTTCGCCTCTGGTGGTTTCTCCACTGGATTCTCCGCCGCCTTTACCGCTGCGCTGGATTGTTTCAGCGCCCGGCCGAACATCGCGTCGAGTTTTTTGACGTCCTTCGCGGTCAGCGGTTCGACCTTCGGTCCCGTGGAATCGCGGGCGATGCTCCACCGCTCGCGGACGTCCTTCGTGTTGACCCACTTACCGGTCTCGTCCTGAGCCTGCCGAAACTCGTGAGTGCAGGTAAACGCCAACTCGGTCCCGCGCAGGTCGCAGCAATCAGAATTGTTTTCATCAAGTGCCGCGAAACTCTCGCCAGTGAAGCCGAGCACTTCCAAATCTTGTAACAGATACTCCGTCGTCTTTTCCGTAATGACACGGTAGACGCTCCGCTCGTACTGTTGCGGCACGGCCAGCAAGTCACCCTCGGGGTCTGCTGGGTTGACCTTTCCGACAATCAGAAACGACAGCACGAATTGCGGGTTGCCGTTGCTTGTCTGACCCAACTGTTGCCGGGTGATGCGGCCCCAATACCGGCCAGGCTCGTAAGTAGGCGCATTAGCCATTGGATTGACCATCCTTTCCGCCTTGTCTGGCGGCTTTGAGTGCCTCAGTAAAATTGTGCCATGCCTCGGCACCACTGTTGCCCATGTCGATTTCGTCCGGTAGGTTGTGCCGGTTCTTCGCGTCGGCAAAGGGCGACCATTCGGTATAGAGCGTGCGAGGCAGAGCACCACTGGCTTTGCCTTTCGGCTGTCCCCGTTCCTTTTGCACGACCGGTTCACGGTTGGCGAACAGAACGATGTCAGCCCAGCCGTAAGTCAATTGCCAGGCATCCTTATACATATCAGGAGCATAGCGGTTGTAATCCGGGCCGGTCGGGTTCTGAAAAGATCCGGTGCCCGTGTGTGCCAACAAGATGATTCCCATGAGCTTTGCGGCGCGTAGCTTGTCCAGGGCTGCCAGGAAGCTGCGCCACGGTCCCGACGCCGCAACCTTGAAGCCTCGGTGAAACCCCATGAAACCTTTTTCGCTCCAGTCACCGCCAAAGCTGCTTTGGCAGACGTGCTCATTGGCCAGCTTTTCCAAGCCATCAATCACGTCGATTACGAGCGTTTTATACGGATGCTCTTGTGTTGTAAGCTCCTCGATAAGCGCCAAGCTGCCGTCCCAATCGGCGATTTCCAAGTTTGGGACCTCGGGTGCCAGGCCCGCATCCATCAAAGTGTGGAGGCCCGTTTCCCCAGGGGAAAGCAGAAAGTACGGACTTGGGGCATGGAGTGCAAAGCATGTTTTTCCAATACCTCCCTGCCCGTGCAACACAAGCCGCGACGGCAATTTCCTACTGCCCTTGATTGTGTCGGCCAGCGATGGCCTCGCTCCGATTGGTACTGTTGCCGCGTTCGCTACGCGGCGACCTTGACCCGTCGCCATGTTACGTCTCCTTTGGTAGATAGGTTTCCCACCATGCAGCCAAAGCCAAATGCCACAGGTGTCCAAAATACAACACTTCTTTCTCTTCCTCGTCCACCCGTTCGATGCCCAAACCATATTGGAAGTATTCTTTCCGCCGGCACGTCTGGAAGCACCGAATGCGACTGTTGGTAATCACATCGCGCCCGTCGCCATCAAGCCCCGGCAACTCGACGTGGACCTGTTGCTTCCGAACCCATTTGTCCGAATCGGGTGTATCATACCCGGAGCAGATTCCGAGAAACTTGCAGGGCGAACCGTACAACATGCAAGCGCCCGAATTGCGTGCGTGCCTGTTCGTGTTGCGAGCGTGCAACAACTCTTGGCTGTGCTCCCAGAGTTCCCCTGCGTATTCCAAGAGTTCGGAATCCAGCCGTGGAACCGGCCGACGCTGGAAGTAATGGTCCGGTCGTTCCTTGGTGCAATCCCAAGCCAATCGGCTTTCGTACATTTTGTACGTTTCTCTTCCGTCCCATCTCTCGGGGTTCTGAATCGTTACGGGCTGGTCGAAGTATTTCCTAAGCGACACAACCGAACGCATTTCGGCCTTCGTGAGTTTCTTCGGTGCAATACTCGGCTTGCGCATCACATCCCAAACCGCTCCGTCGCACTTGAGGCCGTTGTGCCAGAGAATCAGCATGTAGTGAGAAACTTGTCCTTCAATAGCAAGTTGTCTCCAGAAGGACCCGTCAGGATCAGCAATGTTGTCCGATGTGCTCTTGTGGTCGAACAGCACCCGTTTTCCTTGCCGTTCTGCTAACACGTCCAGCTTCATCGCCGTAGTGAAACTACGGCTCGGCCGATTGGTTTCTGGATTCACCAGACCTGCCGTGTAGAGCTTTTCCACTGCTACAGGCTGATAGCCGATATTGTGGTAGCGTGCGTCGTATCCGCGCATAAGAGCCCGACACTTGGCCATCACCACGTCGCCGCTACTATGGTCGGTGTTTACGGCGTCAAGTGCTATCAGGGCGCTTTCAAGAGCTTTCGTCGTCTCACTCCTCATCGGTCACCGCCTCCGCCGCCGCAGGCCCAGGCTCCGGCAGCTTGTCGACGTACCGACGGATGAGCGTTTGGAGATACGGGCGAACCGCCGCCGCGTCCTCATCGTCCATGTGCTTGGCAAGGTCGGTACAAACATCATGCGATGTCTTGAGCGACGTTTCGTCCGATTTTAGTAGCCGCGGTATCGCCCTGCCTTTTCGGATTCGGATGTCCATCACGTTTCCTCCTTTGTGAGTTTTGCGGTAGTTCCCTCAGCCCTTGGTACACCCATCCTCTATCACGACTGCGCACTCGTCGCCGGTTCCAACCCGTTCGAGCCACACTTGCGCGTTCGCCTCGGAAGCCATGTCCGCCAGCATGTGCAGGTTTTCATCGTCCAGGAGTGACCCGTCTCGAATCAACAACACACGCAAAGTCGGATTGAGACCCAGCCCAATACCGATAGCCACGCGCAACTGCTCCGCGCTACTTGCCTGCTCGAACGGCAGCCCCTTGAAGGTGATCCCTTCCTCGCCGAAACCGAGTCCTTCAATGGGCCAGTCGACGGCCGCAAGTTGCTTCTGCTTATCGGCGTCGATCTCCTCAAGTTGTGCGGCGAGGTCCTTTGCCTTGGCGAGCAAAGCGGCATATTCCTTCGCCGCTTCGGCCCGCGCACGATTCGCCCGCACTTGGGTATTCACGGTTTCGGAGTCGCCAATCTGCCGTTCGACCTCCTCCGTGTCGGCATCTTGCACTAACTCCACGGCAGCAGCGGCCGTCTTGAGGGCTTCGGTAGCGCCATGCTCGTGGGCTTGTAGTTCAATGAGCTTCTTACGAGCATTGACAAGGTTCTCCTCAAGAACTTTGATTGTCTCTTCCTGGTCGTGAGTCATTTGCCGCGCCGCATCCAACTTGTCTCCGCAAGCTGCCCGATCTTCCCGTAGTTTATGATTCTCTGCATTCACGTTTCGCCGCCGCGCTAGTTCGGCCATAAGCGCCATAACCGACACTTCTTCGTCTGGCGCGTCCGGGTACTCTCGCGCGGCATCAACCACAGCCGCTTTTGCCTTCGCTTCCCGATTCACATCGGTTCTCTGGTCAAATAGTTGCTTCCTCCGAAGGTCGAGGCCCGACACATCAAGCCCCGTCAGTTGGCGCAACATGGACGCTTGCTCGCGCGGCGATAACCGAGTGAAGGACAGGGGGTCGAAAGCAACACGCGAACACAGTTTGTCGAGCAAGGATTGCGGGCTCGCCGGCTTCATGCCGTCCTTTGTCGTAACCCGTAGCGATGTTGTCCCCGTCTCGCGGAACGTCCGGGTCACAATGAGCGGGGGAATGTTCTTCGCGTCATCACCATCAAGCTCTACTGTGACGTGTCCTTTGTCTTGT
>Ga0180007_10005164_pt1 | contig 13412 bp, 11 predicted proteins | sample MM_PC_MetaG_FD_121122 | JGI IMG/M metagenome (GOLD analysis project Ga0180007, IMG submission 121122) | Groundwater microbial communities from the Aspo Hard Rock Laboratory (HRL) deep subsurface site, Sweden - MM_PC_MetaG | ecosystem: Environmental > Aquatic > Deep subsurface > Groundwater... | reverse complement strand
CGCCAGATGGTAGGTATGTATGTCCAACTCCACGAACTCTGTCACAAGCATATTCAGGTTGCCGTAGTTGCTAGCCAGCCACAGACTGTCAAAGCGGTTATAAAACTCGATTTCCGGTGGGTATCCCCACCGAAATCCTGCATCCGACGTCACGGTGAAGTAAAGTAGCAAGCGTTCCTGTATGACCTCGGGATTACAAATGGAAATGTAGTGCGTTGACCACTCGTAATAACTTGGTTCTCCGCACAGGCCACCACTCATGCTGTCGATCACTACGACCGGTTGCGCAAGGCACACCGACGAACAAAGAAGCAACGCCACACAGACAGCAAAACTCGATCGCATAGGTCCCTCCCACGATTAGACCTGAGTCGGCCAGACATGTAACTACTGATGAGTATACCTATCACAGACTCTTATGTCAACAATGAAAGGATGGACGGACCTCAAGCTGAGGCTGACCGATGTGTGAGGACTACACCAAAAACGTCACAATCACCGCAATCCAGATAAGAGCGGTAGCGATTATCCCGCTGGGTCGACCGTTCCCCACCAGCAGCGCAAATGCGGAATAGATCAGCGCAATCCCTAGCCGGGCAGTGACTTTCTGCAGCGGACTAAAACCGAGTGCGTGGGCCAGCAATAGCAAGCCCGCCAGCACGGCTGATATGTACACCAGCCACAGTTGATCGGCCTTTGTGCCCGAGCCAGTTTTGACCGTGTTAGTTGCCATCAGCGTAATCCTCCAGAAACTGCTCGATACCATCGGCAATGCCACGCGCAATCCGCTTTCGAAAACAATCCGTCTTCAGAAGTGCTTCCTGCTCCGGGATCATCATGAAGGCACACTCTACCAGAATCGCGGGGTACTGAGTCGGACGATTCACCGCCAGGTTGCCGTGGAACAAGCCGTGATCCGGCAGTCGCGTGGCTTTGACCAGATGCGGTTGCACCGACCGGGCCAGCTCTATAGAGTGCGGATGATAGTAATACGATGATGTCCCGTTGTTTGTAAACGGATTGACACCGTCGGGCAGTGCGTTGTTGTGGACCGACACAAACAGATCAGCGCTTTCCGCCACCGCGATTACCGGCCGATCCGCCAGGGGAACGTGACTGGCATCATCGCGGGTCATGACAACGTTGGCGCCGCGACGAAGCAGTTCATCGCGCAGCACAAGTGCTATCCCCAGGTTGGCTTCTGCCTCGGTGTACCCGGTGGCACCGATTGCTCCGGGATCCGATGAATGCCCAGGATCCACCACGATTGTTTTTCCCCAGATCGTATGAACCCGTTGCGGAGCTTTGTTGAGGACGAAGTTCAAGGTATTGCCGGCATAAAACACATCGTAACCCCACAGATCTCGGGTCAGTCTGAGGCGCAGTTCCCATAGCTCCGGTTCGGGCTGAGACCAGGTGGCAATGTCTATCAGGCTGTCTGAAAAGTCATACCGAATCCAATCCGTGTCACTGGTAACACCGAACAGTTGCAGCCGAATGGTACGAGTATCATCTTCGATTACCCGGTAGGCATGCTTGCCGGAGAGCGGAAGCTCTATCCGAACATTTCTGTCACCGCCATACGTTCTCAGTGATTTCACATACGATTTCGGCGGCAGGATTCCGCGAGCTACCCGCTCGGCTAAGGCAGTGTCAATCCAGGCGTACTGCGACGGCGCAAGCTGGGCAATGTACCAGCCGCCTTCCTGCGCCACTACCAGAGCCTCAACCCCCTCCGGCTGCAGAATGGAAAAATAGCCTTTGCGGGGGCCATGACGGACGGTCTGTACGGAGTCGGTGAGCCGCACCGTGAAGGGGAATTCGGGCGAGTTCAGGGTCACCCGGTAGGAGCTTCGACCGGACAGCGAATCCGGCATGGTCAGAAATCGCAGCAGCCGATTGTTAACCCACCCGAACGGCGTGGATGCGGCCCGTGCCTTGACGGCCTGGGATACCGGCGATACAATATGATAGATGATCGCAGTTGTATCGACCGAGACTGAGGCAGGCACACGATAGTATCCCGAGTAAATGCCCCGCACCAGCAGTGAGTCCGGCACCGCCCCGGCCCCAAAGACGGATTCGCCCCAGTAGGACTGCTGTCGCGGCGGCGCCTCAACCATGGGCACCGAGTCCACCGCTCCGGGAATCTCAAACCACGCCTCGCAACGAGGCGTTCCCCAGAACGAAACCGCCACCAGGTCGCCGGCGCGGCAGGCTATATCGCCCGACGGCGGGTCGTAATCACGCACTATGCACAGGGTGTCCTCGGGGAGTGAACGAACCGGTTGGGGTATGTTCACGACCACACTGGTTTCCACTACAATGTTCTTGCGTCCCAGCAGCAGTTCGTGGTGTTTTGGTCTGGCGTCACCAACCACCTGCACAAGGAACGTAAACGACCCGGGATCGACCGGCAGGAAGGCCAGGAAGCCGCCGTCGCGATGCACCGGGACGATCACATCATTGATCTCCACCCGCATGTGTTCGTGGTCATAGGCTCCGGAAACGTAGCCAAAGATAAACGTCGAATCGATGGAATGCACAGTCTGACCGTTGTGGGGGTACACAATCGTCACCCCGGTTGGCCGACTGTCGGCATATGCCGCGCCGCACAGCAGGGCCAGCACCGCCAGACACATCGCCAGGTACTTAGTCCTGTATGTAATTCTGGACCACATCGCGTTTGAGGGCGGGCCCTCCGATTATCTCTCTGTCAACGTGAATGGTTTCCCGATCGTAGTTGATCCCCATGCCGATATCACTCTCGAGCAACAGGGGGCCGTCGAGATCGTGATAGTCGGCCAGTGAAGACATGTACACGGATTGGGCTATGCCGACGGATGATTCGACCATGCAGCCGAGCATCACTTTTTTCTCGGACCGCCGGGCAGCTTTGGCTATTCGCACGGCCTCGATAATGCCGCCGCTTTTTTCCATCTTGATATTGACGCCGTCACAGTAGTCATGAACCCGAGCGAAGTCTTTGACAGTCTCCAGTCCCTCATCAACAATCAATTCGACTTCGTCGTTTTTGCCTTTGAGATACGGCCAGTCGGCGATATGTTCCAGGTCGGTCGGCTGTTCAATGACCCGCACGCCCAGTTTGCTCAGGCGGTAGATCATCTCCTCGGCCGTTTCACAGTCCCAGCCGCCGTTGGCATCAACTCGCAATTCCTTATCGCCGATATCTTCGAGAAGGTCAAGCAGTTCTCTATCCGAGTTCGCACCCATCTTGATTTTGATAATGGGATACGAGCTTTCCCGAATCGCCGCCGCCATCTCCGCGGGTTCATCGATACTCACCGTCATGGAACTGCGAATGCCCACCGGCGCGCCCAGTTTCAAGACTTCCCACGGGTACAGGTTGCGTTTCCCCGACAGATAGTTAAGAATCATGGCCATGAGAGCCGAGCGGGCAATAGGACTTATGGTCAGTTTATCGATGGCGTGCAGCGTGCGAATCGAGAAGTTCTTCTGCTGCTGCAGCATCTCCACGCCGGAAAGGATATCGGCCTCCAGTTCCTCAACATTGGGACCGTAAAAAACGGAGGACGCCGCCTCGCCGCTGTATCGATTGTCAAGGATAGTCAGCAGGTTCGTTTTGCGCTCGGTCTCCCCTTTTGACACAACGAATTTGTGTTTGAGAGGCAGTGACACTCGTATGGTTTGTACCCGACTCACAAAATCCTCCTGGCTTCGGCAAAGGCGTGATCAAGATCCGCCCGATAGTCTGCACCGTCGGCAGACAACGAGTTCTCCCGCACTCCCCCCCCGCCGACCGAGGAGTGAATGATGCGATGAGATCCCAGGGCTATGCCGACATGTCTCTTGAAAAACAACAAATCACCGGCCCGGGTTTCCTCTCTCGCAATTGGACGGCCGCATGCTATCTGGTCTTTGGTGTCTCGTGGCAAGGCGATTCCCAGAACCCCAAACACGGTCTGGACCAACCCGGAGCAATCGCAACCGGGCGATGACACCCCGCCCCAGAGATACGGTGTTCCCAGCAATCTCCGAGCCTCGGCTATCACTCGACGGCCCGACACATCGGACTTTTGCTTTATACTGTGAATCGACTTAACCGTCGAGGACTTAAGGCCGATCAGCGAACCATCGGGCAGTTCCGCCCGCACCAATGTGCCTCTTCTTGACTTGATGTGTACGGGCGTACCGTAGTACACGAGGTGCGGCGCGATGCAGGTATTCCCCCGCGGATCCGAAAGCCGTGCGGAGGATTTGGTTATCACGGACGTACATCCACGTTGATACGCCAACGCGGCTGTTTTTGTGATCGGACACAGAAACCGCTCATCGGCCCACCCCCCGTAGTCATCGCGCAAGGATACCACGCGACAATACCCCTTACGTCTGCCCCCGACCTGCACCGGCTGTCCAAAAAACAACTGGTTCAGGCGCTCGGAGTTGAACCGGGGCTCAGCCCATAGGTCAAGCAGGTTGGTTGTTACAAAGGCGTACTTCACGCTGTGACAGTAGCCCGCCCCGCCACCTCAATCAACAAAAAAGCCGGGCGTCGCAGCCCGGCTTTCATGCGTTCATCGGCTTGGCGCTACCGTTCGGCAAGTACCTTACCAATCCTCCGCAGCGCTTCCTCGATATTTTCGACCGAGTTGGCATACGAAAAACGTACGTAGCCCTCACCGTATTCTCCAAAGGCGGTACCGGAAAGACAGGCGACCCCGGCCCTGTCGAGCATGATATCCGCAAACTCCTGAGAGCTGATACCCGTGCCGGTGATGTTCGGAAACACGTAAAAGGCACCCTCCGGCTTCAGACAGGTAACGCCCGGCAGTTTGTTGAGGCCGGCAACGATGACGTCGCGACGGCGCCGGAACTCTTTCACCATCCGGTCGATATCGTCCTGGGGACCGGTCAGGGCCTCGACCAGCGCGTCCTGGGCAAACGTACAGGTCGACGAGAAATTGTTGATGGCCATGGTGAACATGTAGTCGCACAGCTTTTTGGGCATGGATGCAAACCCCACCCGCCAGCCGGTCATGGCATACGTCTTGGAGAGACCGTCAATGGCAATCGTGCGTTCTTTGGCCCCCGGTATTTTCGATACCGACTTGAATTCGGTATCATACACAATGCGCGAGTAGATTTCATCGGCCAGAATCCAGAGGTCGTGCTTTTCGGCGAACCTGTAGATGGCTTCCAGATCATCCCAGGTCAACTGACCGCCGGTGGGATTCTCCGGGGAGTTAATGATGAGCATTCTGGTTTTGGGCGTGACCAGCGTCTCCAGATCCTCAACATTGAAGCGGAAGTCACTTTCCTCGCGCAGTTTCACCGGCACCGGTTTGGCGCCCAGGAAACGGGTGACCGAGCGGTACGTGGGGTATCCGGGATTGGGGACAATGACTTCATCCCCTTCGTTAATGAGCGCCACCATCGCACTGTAAATCAGCGGCTTGCAGCCCGGCATGATGATCGTCTCCTCGGGCGTATACGTTACACCCCGGGTCCTGGTCATGTATTCGGCTGCGGCCGCGCGGGCCGCCGCGGTCCCGCCCGACGGCGCGTAGTGCGTGTGAGCATCGCGAATACCCTGAATAGCGGCATCGCAGATGTTTTTCGGGGTATCAAAATCCGGTTCTCCAATCTGGAGATGGATGATGTTTTTGCCCTCGGCCTCCAGTTTTTTGGCCTTGGCCAGCACTACAAAGGCGCCCTCCGATTCCAACCGGCTTACTCGCTCCGTATACTGCATGGTTCTGTTCCCTATCTATGTCCCAAGTACGTATTTTGCTTTCTGCGCAATGTGTTCCGCGGCCAGTCCGAACTTGCGGATCAATTGCCAGGGTCTGCCGGACTCACCAAAGCGGTCCTCGACCCCAATCATAGCGAACGGCAGCGGTTTTTCAACCAACGATTTTTCGCGAAGTATCAGACCCGCAACCAGATTACCCAGGCCACCCACCTGATGTTCCTCGGCGGTAATCATGGCGCCGGTTTCCCGAGCCGCCCGGATAACCGCTTCGCGGTCCATCGGTTTCACCGTATGCATGTTGATTACGCGGGTCTCGATATCGAAATCAGTTTTCAGAATATACGCGGCACGCAGCGTCTCGGCCAACTCCGGGCCGCAGGAAATGATGGACAACGCCTCCGATTCGTCGGCATAGTCCCGCGCCAGACACACATCAAAAGCATCCACAAAATGGTCGGCTTCACGACGATACCGATACACATTGGCGACACCAAACTCAAAAGGCGTGCTGTCAGTCGTCACCACGGGCGTAGCTTCCCGAGCGAACCTAAGATATTTGGGCCCCTCTATATCAAAAAGCAGCGTCCGGGTCATTTTCTCTGTCTCGAGCGAGTCACAGGGTACACCAACGTGCATGTTGGGCAGCCCGGTCATCTGGAAGAGTGACTCCAACTCCTGATGCGTGGCGCCGTCGGGCCCCACCGACACTCCGCCGTGTGCTCCGACTATCAGCACATTGGTCTTCGCGTAGCACACCGACACCCGCAGTTGATCGAGATTCCGGGCCGAGGAAAAGACTCCATAGGTGCCAAACACGGGAATCTTGCCCTCCCGGGCAAGGCCGGCCGCCATCGTAGTGGCATGCTGTTCGGCTATGCCTGCGGAGATGAATCGGTTTTTTCGTTCGGGATGTTTTTTGTAGAACTGAGATATGGTGATGGAATCCGAGATATCGGCCCCGATGCACACAATCCGTTCGTCGCTACCGTGTTTTTCCAGCGCCCGACCAAATCCCAGCCGCGTGGGGTCCATGGTGACCTTCATGACGTTGCCCCGGTTCCACCAGAAGTCGCGCGAAAAGGCGGGCATATCGGCCTGAAGTTGCGCCTCGACACCGGCGTTGAACGCGCTGCCGGTGGCCAGGAGAGAGTCGACATCAAAGGTGCTGCCGAGAGAAAGTTCGTCCAGAACCCGTTGCAAGTCATCCCAGTTGGGTGCTTTGCCGTGCCACTCAACGGCATTCTCCATGAAGGACACGCCCCGCCCCTTATTGGTGCGGGCAATCAGGACTATCGGTTTGCCGGATGTATTCGCGTTGCGCGCCTGATCCAAACGGGCCACCAACTCCACCATGCTGTGACCGTCTACCTCCCACACTTCCCAGCCAAATGCCCGGTACTTGGCGGCCAGGGGTTCGATATTCATGACGTCCTTGGTGGGGCCGTCGATTTGCAGGCGGTTGCAGTCTATGATAGCGATTAGATTGTCCAGTTGGTGATGGGCCGCCGTCATGGCAGCCTCCCACATGGAACCTTCCTGCTGCTCGCCGTCGGAACAGATCGCAAACACGCGGAAATCGCGGCGATTGAGTTTTGCTGCCACGGCCATCCCCACGGCCACCGAAAACCCCTGTCCCAGCGATCCGGCGGATATTTCAACGCCCGGCAGATCGCGCCAATGCGGATGTCCCTGGAGCGGCGATCCGAGCATTCGCAGGGTCATCAATTCTTTTTCCGGGAAGTATCCCGAAACAGCCAGGGTGGTGTAGAGCGCGGGCGCCTTATGACCGGCCGACCAGACAATCCGATCACGGTCTTCCCACGACGGGTTGTTGGGATCATGACGGGCAGCTTTGAGATAGAGGGCGGCACAAATATCCATCACACCGAGGGTTCCTCCGGAATGGCCGGACCCGGCCGAACACAGCGCGATTTCGTTCAAACCCCGCATGTAATTGGCCCGCTCTTCCAACTCGGAAATTGTGAAGTCTCGAATTACGGCGTCGCTTCGCGAATCGATAAGTGGCACGCTGCTATCCCCTGTCTCATAGACCGGCTGCTCGTTCTCAATCCCGCAGCAATAAGGGCAAAAAAGGCGGCAATGTCAATTGATGGCAGGTATTATCCGCGCCAGGAGTTTGCGGAGGCGACGTTCCAGATCGGCCGGGTCCCGATGGTTCATGAGCACATGATCGGCCCGTTTCTGAAACTCTTTGAAGGGTAGTTGAGCCCGCTGGCGGGACCGGGCATCCCGGGGGCTTATCCCGCGCCCGGTAAGGCGTTCCAGTCGTCGCTTTTCGCCGGCATGGACGACCAGAACATAGTCAACTTCTTCATCCATCTCCCAAAACAGCAGAAGTGCGGCATCAATGACTACCAGCGCGTGGTCCTTCTCGGCGGCGCGCCGCTGGGCTCTGAGTTCGCGAAGCAGGTAAGGATGGACGAGATCGTTCAGCTTTCGTTTCCCGGCCTCGCTGGCAAAGGCCAGGGCTGCCAGCCTACGACGATCAAGTTTTCCGGATGAATCGAGAATCTCGGGACCGAAAGCCCGGGTGAGTTTTTTCAGGAGGGCGGCGGAGTTGTCGACCACCTGCCGACCGATGAGGTCGGCATCAATAATCCGGGCTCCAAGCTTCCTGAGAATGTTGGCGACGGTCGTTTTTCCCGCGCCTATTTGTCCGGTTAATCCAATGACCATAGCAATGTCAATTAAACACATAACAACACGGCTGACAACAGGTGATCAGCCGTGCGAGTTTAGCGATGAATCCGGAAAGGTGTCAGTTCGGCCCGGATGCCAGCGGAATCGACCAGGTCAGACCGACCGACAAGAAGGTCGGATTGTGTTCAAAGTCGAATTTCTGGCCCAGGAAGTATTCATCCGTCCCAAAGTACACGTCACTGCCGGAGATGCTCGTAAAAAAGTAATGCGACAGATCCACAAACACTGAGACCGGTCCGGTCAATTTCAGCTTGCTGCCGACAGACACGCCGAGCGAATATACGGTCGACGACGGGCCGTACGTGGATTGCAGGCGCGCAACCGGAGCCTGCTGCATGCCGATGGGAGGCGAGCTGTACCGGTCGGCCGTTCCGGCCGTGAACGTCCCCAGGAGCGCCAGGTAAGGCCGAAGGCGTTCGCCCACCCCCACCTCACCATACGGAGCCAGTGACAGCCAGAGGCCATGGTCGGCCCCGCTGTAGTCCAGATCCGACGGATAGTACCGGCTGCGAGAGTAGCCAATAGTTGTGCGCAGGCCTATGCCCTGTTGTGTCAGCAGATCGGCGGTAATAGAGCCGCCCATCGCCCGCCCGGAATGCCCCTCGGCCATATTCACCAGCGCCGCCGCCGACACATCAATCCGGTCGATTCCGGTCGCATAGCTGGTCCCGGCGAACACCAGAACCGATAGTATCACAAACACATACCGCACACTCACACTCCTGTCATCGAAGCTCACATCTTACTGCGTAAACATAATACGGCGTTTCGAAGTTGATTGTTGCCCCTGGGCCCTACAGAGCCAGTCGGTAACGGAAATAGAACTGGGCCGGATTGAAAAGATCGTCAACGTCGGGGCCGCCAAAGCCACGCCAGTAGTCCGGGAAATCATCATCGGGTAACGGTGGTCCGGTAATCACATAATCATTCATGCCGAATCGATTCAGCACCTGGTGGATACCCACATCGAAGCGATTGCGCTTGTCGGCCCGGATGGACAGGCCTACTCCTACTCCCAGCCCAAAGGCGGCCGATCTGACTTCGTAGCCGTTGCTTTCGCCCCTGATCCACTGGATGGAAACATCGGTTTCCGCAAACGGGGTGAAAAGTCTTGGTTCCGCCTGGAGTCGCAGTCCCGTACCGACCAGGTAACTGGTCGCCTGGGCATTCCGGCCAAAACTGATGCGATTGTTAAAATGCCCTTCCGCCTTCACCGCAAGATCTTTGTGGACAAAGCGAATCAACTGCACGGTGAGGTCGGCCTGAGGTGATAACTGCTGCCGGCTGTCAAGTCTCATTCCCAGGCCAACAGCTATCTGGGTACGGGGTTCTGGATGACTGGGGGGATCAAAGGCGAAATAGTCCCGGGCCTGCGCCCCACCGCCGACAATTGCTATCAGCAGCACACTCAGCAAAGACGTCACGCATTTTCCGAACATAGTCCCGCTCCTTTTTCGGTCGGGGCACCTATCTGCAGGAGGCTACTTGGCCTCCAGCCAGTTATCGCCGACCCCTACATCGGCTACCAGCGGCACGTTCAACACGGCCGCTTTTTCCATGCCCCGGACTACCAACTCACGGACTTCATCGAGTTCATCCTTATGGACGTCAAACACGAGTTCATCGTGCACCTGCAACACCATCCGGGATCGCATGCCCTTCATGCGATCATGGATTTTCAGCATCGCCCGTTTGATGATGTCAGCCGCCGTCCCCTGGATGGGCGTGTTGATAGCAGTCCGTTCTGCAAACTGACGGACATTGCGATTCTTCTCATTGATTTCGGGCAGGTAGCGCCGACGGTTGAAAAGCGTGGTGACATAACCGTTCTGCCGGGCGAACTCTATGGTGTCATCCATATACTTCCTTATACCCGGATAGCGCTCGAAGTATGTATCAATAAACGTTTTTGACTCTTCCAGATTCAGCTCTGTCTGCTGCGCCAGCCCGAAGGCCGTGACACCGTAAATGACGGCAAAGTTAGCCGTTTTGGCGGCTCGCCGCATCTCCGAGGTCACCCCGTCCAATTCAACTCCATATACTTCGGCAGCGGTACGCCGGTGGATGTCCTCACCGTTTTTGAAGGCTTTGATCAACCCCTTATCTTTGGAGTAATGGGCCAACACCCGCAATTCAACCTGGGAATAATCGGCCGCCAGCAGCACATGGTTGTGGTCGCGAGGCACAAACGCCTTGCGTATCTCACGCCCCTCGGGAGTACGCACCGGAATGTTTTGAAGGTTGGGATCGGTGGAGGACAACCGCCCGGTTGCGGCCACAAACTGGTTGAACGACGTATGCACGCGCCCGGTCTCGGGACTGATCAACCGGGGAATGGCGTCAACATAGGTACTCTTGAGCTTGGTCAACTGGCGAAAATCAAGGATCTGCTGCGGGAACGGATGCATGTCGGCAAGTTCTTCAAGCACGCGCACATCGGTGGAGTAACCCGTCTTTTTGGCCGTCTTGCCTTTTGTCGGCAGACCCAGTTTGTCAAACAGGATGTGTGAGAGCTGCTGCGTGGAGTTGATATTGAAGTGCGTGCCCGCGATCTCGTAGATCTTCTTCTGGATGCCGTCGAGTGACTTCTCAAGCCTGGCCGACAGCTTCGCCAGGTACTTGTCATCTACGCGAATACCGGCTTCTTCCATCGCCGCCAGCACGTAGATGAGCGGTATCTCAATGTTGTACAGAAGATTCTCGAGTTCCCGCTCATGAACCATGGGAGCCAGCACACCACGCAGGCGGTATGTATAATCGGCATCCTCGGCCGCGTAAAAAGTCGCTTTGCTCACCGGTACAATATCAAAGGTCTTCTGCCCTTTGCCGCTGCCGATGAGATCGCTGATGGGCTGCATCTGATAGTTGAAGTGCTTGAGCGCCAGCATGTCCAGTGAATGGCGACGTTCCGACGGGTTCAGGACATACGAGGCCAGCATGGTATCAAACGATACAGGCACAATATCAATATCGTATCGGTGAAACACCTCCAGATCGTACTTGATGTTCTGGCCGATCTTCTGAACCTTTTTGTTCTCGAGCAGCCGCTTCAGCTCCTTGAGGGCCGGCTCCACAGGCAGGTTGACCTCCCCCTCACCACTGTGGGCCAGGGGAATATAGTAGGCCGTCCCCGCCCGATCAGCCAGCGAGACACCCACCAGGTTAGCCTCAAGAGCATTGATCGAGGTTGTCTCCGTATCAACCGCCACTTCCTTGACCTTCACAAAAGCATCGATGAGTTTCTTCAGTTCTGCGATGGTGGTGACAGTATGGTAAAACGATTTGGTTTGCGCACCGGCATCGCCGGTCACACCGTCCGCGACCTCCCCGCCCTCGGGACTGACCAGCTTCAGGAGATTGGTAAACTCCATCTCGAGAAACAGCTCGCGCAGGCGTTCGTTGTCCGGTTCGCGACGTTTCAACTCCTCGATGTCGATATCTATAGGCACGTCAACATCGATAGTAACCAGTTCGCGGGACAGGCGGGCCATCTCGATATTTTCGGACACTTTGGTCCTGACTCCCTTTGCTTTGATATCTCCCCAGTTTTCCAGAACACCGTCGAGAGTGCCGAACTGCTCCAGCAGCTTGTCGGCCGTTTTGGCGCCGATACCCGGGATCCCCGGAACGTTGTCCGAACTGTCTCCCATGAGTGCGAGTTTATCAATCACCAATTCGGGATACACGCCGAACTTGTCTTTGACCCCTTCTCTGCCCAGCTTGTCCGGCTGCTCGGACGCCTTCCTGGGCGTATACACTTTGACATGATCCGTCACCAGCTGGAAGTAATCTTTGTCGCCGGTCACACACCAGACATCAATCCCCCGTCTCTCGGCCCGTCGGGCGATGGTGCCAACAATATCGTCAGCCTCGTAGCCCTCAAGTTCAAACGACGGCACCGCCATAGCATCCACCGCCTGGCGAATTCGCGGAAGCTGATCAACCAGATCCTCCGGCATTTTGGCCCGCGTGGATTTATATTCCGGGTACCGCTTGTGCCGAAAGGTGGGATGCTTGGTATCAAAAACGACTGCAAAATAATCCGGCTCTTCGTCGCGCAGTATTTTCAACAGCGAGTTCACGAAACCAAACGTGGCCGATGTATTTTCGCCTTTGGAATTGATCAGCGGATTGCGGATGAAGGCAAAATAGGCCCGGTAAAACACTGCCGAGCCGTCAACCAGAAACATTCTCTTGGGGGCCTCGGTCATTGATAGCATCCCTTCTCGAGGAAGTAGTCCACCACCGCACGGGGGGTTAACTCTGCAAGGTCTTCCGCGGACCCGCCCGCCTCAATCAAATTACGTACCTGGGTGGAGGAGACGTCAATCATTTCCGTGCTGATGATGTCAAAACGCGACGGTGGCAGGAAGCCGAAGTCCTCGGGCTTTATGCCGGGCCGCATGCCGGCCAGCAGCCTGACTTCCTCGAGGAGTTCCTGCCAGCGATACCAGCTATCGAACCCGGCCAGATTATCGGCACCGACAATAAACCGAAAATCCGTCCGCGGATACTCCTGCTTGAGCCGTCGCACCACATTCAACGTGTACCCGGGTACGGTGAGGCGACGTTCGATATCGCTGATGATGAACTCCGGGCGGCCCTCAAGGGCCAGCCGTAACATCGCCAAACGATCAGGGAACGATGCCCGGGCCGTTTGCCGTCGATGAGGTGGATTGAACGATGGAACAAAAACGATACCGTCGAGTCCGGCGCGAGTCAGAGCGTAGTCAGCCAGTTTCAGATGTCCCCGGTGCACGGGGTCGAACACGCCCCCCAGTATGCCCCAGGATCGCCCCGGTTCAGGAACCGGCTTCATCGCTTCCGGTTTCCGCAACATGCTCGTCTCCGAGCTGATCCAGATACTTCCGGACTTCGTCCTGTTTGTCGTCCGCAGAAGTACACGTCGTAAGGTAACGCTCAAACCGGGTGCGAGCAAGCGTACTGTCAGCCTCGT
>Ga0180007_10005163_pt1 | contig 13413 bp, 26 predicted proteins | sample MM_PC_MetaG_FD_121122 | JGI IMG/M metagenome (GOLD analysis project Ga0180007, IMG submission 121122) | Groundwater microbial communities from the Aspo Hard Rock Laboratory (HRL) deep subsurface site, Sweden - MM_PC_MetaG | ecosystem: Environmental > Aquatic > Deep subsurface > Groundwater... | reverse complement strand
CTATCCGCCGTAGTATCTCAGCCCTATCCATCCACTTCCTCCTCTTTCTCGACGTCGAGACCGCCCCTCTCCAGAATCTCTCTGAGCCACTTGGCGCCGAGACCGAAGGCATTTCCCTCACCCTGCTTGTATCCCTGCCAGCGTTCTGAGTTTGGCCAATCCATCTCCTTTGTGCTCTCATCAGCACATTCCTTGAGATTCCGGCACAGCACCACCAACGATCTCTCCATTTCAGTCATATCGCCTCCTCCATCTTCCTGAGTACCAAGACGACGGCCAGCGCTATCAGTACGTCGTCAGTCTCTTCTTCCTTTTCTGCAAAGCCCCGATGCGGCCACATGCTCTGCAATGTCGCCTGTTACTATTTAGATTGAAGTAGGTATTCAAAAGGTCGTAAGGATGACCCTGCGGGCAATGGGTGGCTCGTGCGTTCTGTGCAGCGATACCTTCCCCTCGAACCGTCTTAGGAGTTCCATATCGCACAGGTCTAGTTCCTTCCGGGTGTTCTGGAGTGCGCCAAGCCAGTCGATTCGGGCGTCTATGAGTTCTTGGTCAGTCAACTCACCGTATGTCATATCGCCTCCTTCGTTTTACGGATGGTAAGGTCAACTAACCCCACTGGAGGCTGTTCGCTTTGATTGGAGTACCACCATCCCATCACTGCCTCGCACGCCGCCAATAGGTCGGGCGCAACGGCTAGCAGAAGGGCGTTGGCCTTACGTTCCCTTACTGAACCGCCTATCAATTCTGCGATTATTTTGACACGGCCACGAGGCTTCGTTGGGTTACACCGAATCTGTGGCGATCCATAACGGCCTGAGTAGACATACCATTCCCCCGGCGTATGGTTCATATCCCCTCCTCCATTACTCGAAGTACCAAGTACACCGCAAGCGCTATCAACACGTCGTCGGCAAAGTCGTAGGTTCCGACCATCTGGCAAGCCTTGATGCAGTCGAGGGCCTGCTTGCGTGAGAGTTTCATTTCGCTCCCTTGCTTATCCTTTTGTAGATGCACTCGCTGACTTCTTCCTGCCGGGCCGCAGGATGACCGCAGGAGGCCCAGGGATGGAAGCTATTGCCCCGTTTGTAGACCAGTCCGCAGTCGCGGCAGCGGTAGTAGTGGCCGAGTACGAGTGTCATTTCCAGTTCTCGATACACCGGTACAGATACGTCCGGAAGTCCTGCGCTAGACGCCTGATCTGGTTCGGCTCCAAAAGGTCGCGTGCGAACGAATAGCTCAGAAGCCATTGAGCGAACTTGCCCTCATCTAGCGCCTCGTCAACAACCGCTTTGGCCTCGACCCGCAATGTCCGCCGTCGGAATGGTAGGAGCCACTTCGGTATCTTCATGGTTCCTCCTCCGGCAGCGATTCATATGGCAGCAGACCTTGGGGAGCGTTATATCGAGTCTCTAACTCTTCCCATACTTCTGGCCATGATTCTTTGAGCATCTGCAGGTTAGGTGTATCTGCCTGTCGCATGGCAGCTTGTATGAGAGCATAGAAGGGATATCTCTCTAGCTCGATCCTCTGGCCCATTCTATAGTCGTAGTAACTCATTTTGCCTCCTGTGCCACTTCTTGTCCTGCCTCGGTAAGTTCCCATCTGGTGATGTACCAAGGTTGCCATTCAACCGGCTTCTTGGGTCTTATCAATGGAGGCTTAGTTTGGCATAGTTTGTAGATGGGTATGTTACCGTGCATAGGTTCTCCAATCTTCCCTTCCCACCGCCAACCCCCGCGTGCACGATTATGACTTTCCAGTTGGAATCCAGTTGCCATAAGAGATAGGATATTCCTGAGCCCCTTTGAGAGTTTCATTTCGCCTCCTGTGCCAACTGTATCGGGCACTCAGCCTCATGGCCGCACCGAGTCTGACAGAAGATGCAAAGCGGCCCCGCTGCGCTCCGAGGGAACTTCTCCCATACTGAACGACTGTCCAGTAACGCTCGGATGACTTTCTCAAGTTCCTCTATTCGGCGTTGTGGCCAAAGGAACTCGTCTGCAATCTGCTGCGGGAATGCACTTATTGTCACTTGTCTAACTCCAGTTCCCAATCGTCGGTAATCTCGTCGAGCCAGGCAGCCGTACCCTCCGAAACACTCTTGGCCCGTTCGTGCAACTCCTGGATCGCTGCTCGTAGCTGCTGGTCCGCCGCCTTACGGGCGATAGCATCCTCTGGCCAGTTCGAATTCCCGATGGCTTGGCAATCAGCGTCGCTCATCCTGACGGTCATTCTTCCCATTCCTCGAAACTGAGCTTGAACCACCTAGCTGTCCCACGGTAACGCTCCCGGGAAGCCTCCTCTAGCGCCTCCTTCACATCGGCCTCCAAGAAGTACAGGGCCTGCTCCTCTAGCGTCTGGGGGCCATAGCGAGTTCGCTGAAAGCGCGGACCCCCCATGTAGTCCTGGGCCTCGATAAGGTTCTCTTTCCAGTCCTCCCCAGAGACGGTTACCAGAATACGGGCCATCTTCTCTATGTCTGGCTTTTTATCCGTCATCGCTCTCCTTTCTTCCACTCTTTGTGCTCCCATTTGAGTACGTCTTCCAGCGTCATCCCGCAAAACTTGACCATGTTCTTCCGACCAAGCTCCCGTTCGTGCCGTGCACACACAAGCCCGAAGACAACTTCCCCATCTTGGTCCCATCCCATCCGGGACGGGCGTTCTGTTTCCGTTGTGCAGTCTGGGTATTGACATGGTGTTCGTTTACTCATAACAAGGGGAGTTTAGTGGCCTGGTTTGCGTTGTGTCAAGCCGGCTTCGTAGCTGACGAAAAACTCATACCTGCCAGTTATTGCAGGTGTGGGCACGCATGAAATGGCTTGGGACCCTGTTTGAAGCTATACCAAAGCTACGGCGGAACCCAGCTAGTGACAATTAGATACGGAATAGCACGGGACCCTGTTTTGCAGGCGTCGCTTCTTCTTGACAGGTGGCAATAGGAAGAGTAAAATAACTGTAGAAGACCGTCCGCTCCCGGTCTGGCACGTCGGAGCGGGCGTGTCAGGCTAGGAAAGGACGGTTTCGTATGTCTAGGTCTAAGGGGAAAGTGGCACGACGAACTAGGAAGTTGGCCTCAATAGGTTTGGGGAGGACAACGCTACCGGTTCGTGATGCAGTGCGCTATGCCCCTCCTGAAATGCGGCTCTTCGTCTTAGGGCGAGATCATTACCAATGTCGCTATTGTCGCAAGCCCGTTACTTCCTCTACGGCGAACATTGACCATGTAGTGCCCTGGAAATTGGGGGGAGCCACTCAGCCAAGCAATTTAGTCACGGCTTGCGGGACGTGCAACAAAGAGAAAGGCAACCGCCCTGGTATAAGTCCCCAGTTTCGCCCAGGACACGCCTTGAATGACCAGAATCAGGCGGCACGGGAACGCCGCTTACATTGGTGGAACTCGCTTACCGCAGAGGAACAAGAGGAATACCGAAATCAGAAAGTAATAGAACGAGAGATGGCTGCCTTAGACGAGGAGTTTAAGGCCATCGTTTCGGCGTGAGACAGGAAGGGTCAGAAGAAGCGGGGAAGCCCTAGCGGCCAGGGGGCCACAGCCCCCTATGGAGCGTAGAAAAGAGAATTAGTATCCTTCCCCGTCGCCACCGCCATGTCAAGTCTGCCGACAATTAGATAGGGGTAGAGTAGCTGGCAGGCTTTGAACTCTACCCCCTAGCCTGTGGGTACAGGACATTCTTTATATTACTCCCGTCGCCACCGTTTGTCAAGCCCCGTTGTTGGCCTCTATTTGCCACGGAGAGGTGCCTACGCCTTGGTTTGGGTATCCCTACTACCTGACAAGGCCTTGGATAAGCGCCCAGATGCCAGTGCCCCCACTCCCTAGCAAGATGATTGCTAGGACAACCTTTTCAAGGCGGCCAATTCTCTTCCGGTGCTCCTTGATATTGTTCCGGATGGCGGGAATGTCGCCTATATCGTGCGCCTCCCCATACAGACGCTGATGTAAGTCCGTCGTCTTCTGGTCAAGACCGATCAGGATGTCTCGGTCGCTCCGATTATCTTTGTCCACTACGTTACTCCTACCAAAATACATGACCGCCTATGAATCCCAGGAAGGCGGCAACTCCTACCGCAAGGCCGATAACCCAACCTTTGTACTTCCTCCTGGCCCAGGCCATCGTTACCATCATCCCAATAGCGGGAAGGATGTAGAGCCAAGGGCGGCTTCGCATGATGTAGGTCCAGGGGCGACCGCCGATTCTCTGCCATAGCGCCCTGTAAAACTGGCTCACCAGCCGGGTTGCATCCACCCTCCAGGGTGGATGAGGATTGAAACGTCCTATCCTCATGGCATTCTGCGCTCCAGTCTCAGCATTTCGACTAGCTCCTGATATATGATTATTTTCTGTTCTAGCTTTCCGCGAAGCCCGATAAGCCGCAATTCGTCAGCACTAGGTACTATCTCTGGCAATGTGTCGAACATCAATCGCTTCGTGCCGTCCTCTAGGAAGTCGTCGTGAAGCATCGTCATGCCTTCGGCTTCGGTTTGCTCAATAACCCTCCGCCGCTCCTTATCAGTCTGGTATTCAACTACTCTCGGCATTACATCAACCTCCAAGCTATTAGCCAACTCCCCTTCTCACATTTCGTGTCTGAAACATCGGCTTGATTCTGTGCCCACTGAAGCTGTACGTTCCCAGCAGTTGTACTTACTACGACGCAACCCACCGTCGTGATTGGCTTGCCGCCATATGATGCTGACGGCGTGGTAGCATCATCATGGGCCAGCCACTGAGCCGCCAAATCCGTATATTGATGCCCTATCCCACGTGACATCACTGCGTCAGTAGGCACCGTCCACGCATGTTTGAAGTCGGGTAATGTGCCTGAATCCTGTCGGATAAAACAGATGAAGGCCCATACCTCGTTGGCCCCCACTGCGAAAAGCAGGTCGTCGTCATTCTGGAGTGTGCTGGAATTGTTGACGGTTTCATCCGCAGACTTATAGATGACAGTTCGGGGTGTATTCGGGTACAGGAAATTGAAATTGTCCCTCACATGGGCATCCATTATAGCTTTCGTTACGAGTTCACCAGTCGTCCATGTGCGAGGATCTGTCCAACTCATATCCGATTCTCCTTAGTATCCAAGTGCTGTGCTCTGACCCAGTAGAGATGTACCTATTATCCAGAATTTGCTATATCCCGTGACTGGCGAACATTCATATACCACTCGATGCAGCATCCCGCCCTCCGTGATCATGTGACGTTCCGCCTCGATAAAGAAGTCTTCATTGATGCCAAGCTTCGTCTTGTTATCGGCTACGATCGTTATCCTATCCGAGATGTCTCTGCTAATGACTTCAGTGAAATGAATCGCATCCCGGTTTCCGCTGACAGTAATCGCTAGCACCGGGATGGGCTCTTTGTATATGCCCAGGTTGAAGTTACACCAGTCTAAAGCTTCCACAGTATCGGGTATGAATTCCGCCAAGGACGGGCAGCTCCGCTCGCCATAGCTAGTCTGACTTGTCGTGTCCTCTTCTCTTATCGTGACGGGATCATCTGCGGTGACAGGCGTACCACGTGCCTGTAGCAGCGTGATGTAGGCCGTAAGCATGGCATGATTGTTCGTGAGCGTGATCTTCATAGTCTGCCCGAACTTGGTCACTGCAACCCCAATATCTGAGGTCATGTCGGTGCCAGCACCATTCGCCTGAGAGTTGGCCGTGTAGTCGATCGTAGCCACGGGCGTCGTCCAGGCGTCTACGCCAAAAACATCATTGGCCGAGGCGGGGTTCGGATATTGCGCCCAGAAAGACTTGCTCTCTCCCGCCTCAATTGATGGAGAGTTCGCCCCGGATTCCGAGAGCGTCCAGAGAATCGCAAGGGAGCCCGTTGTGTACCGCTGGACCGAGGCGCTGAAGATATTGAATATGCCCGGCAACGGGTCTTCCTGTTCAATGAAATCGTATACTCTGGCCCCCGCCGGAGCGTCGGTAAACGTGGCCTGAGACGTGATATGCGGTGTCTTGAACCTATGGTGCCTATCCTCGAACACTACCTTGCCATCCCTGGATTCCAATATGAAGCCGTTCTCGGTTTCCTCTACCTTTCGAAGGGCCGTCAAACAGGCTATCCGATTAGTCCAGAACCGGGCCATCGTTGTCTGGCCCGTATCAATGGTGCGATCCCCAGCGGGCCATGCGGCCTCGTCGAGTACGTCTCCGATGGCTGCGCCCGTCGCACGGTTGGTCTGCATCGCCAGGCTGACTTCCCGTTCATTGAGATAACCCAGCGGCCCGATGGCCTCCAGTTGGGCTAGGTTAGCTTGATGGGCCGACGGGATAGGCGTAAGGCGTTGCAGGAAGCCCGTCCATAGAGTCAGGGCATTATGGCTTATGGAAGCATGAGCCGTGCCTTCCCATTCGCAGTAGGATTGGGCGCCATCGATGTAGTCAGAGCAGGTGGCGGATTCCTCAACCTGAAAGGCATCGAAGTACGCTGTCCCTGTGGCACTCGCTGCCGTTGACCAGAGGTATACGTTGCACGTGACGTAGGCGGTTCCAGCGGGTGCCGTCGTACCCTCTATTTTCAATTGGACGAAGTCCGCCGTTACAGAAGTCTGGTCGGCATAATAAGTACCCAGATAGCCGCCCGCTTCACTGCGGAAGTCGAGGTATAACCGGCCCTTACAGCTTAACAGAGCGGTCACCTTAACCCACACCTGGAAGCTGTATGTCTTCCCCTCCTCGACGGGTATGTTCAACTCCGTGCCCCGTCCGACAACTTGGTCCGCCGCTCCCGAATTAGTCATCACGAGCTTGATGCTGTACAAACCCTTATACGCCTGCTCATTGCTACGCTCGGTTGTACCCGTGGCTGACTTGTATTCTGCCCATCCCGTCAGATTCGTCTCGACGCTAGGGTTCGGGCAGAGGTTTCGGTATATCGTTCCCAGACTACCTCCCAGAAAGTGTACCTTCCGGCCCGGCAAGATGTTCCCGTATATGGGACTGCTGCTGTTGAAGGAGTTGTAGTCGCCGCTCTCATTATTCAGAACGGCTGTCAAGCGGCCCCCGACGCTTCTACCAGTCAGTTGTGAGGCATAGTCCCTGCCGCGGCTGAATTCTACCCGGAGAGTGCGGCTGGTCACGTCTTCGCCTGTGTCCAGATAGTCATCGTCATTGTTCCAGTCGATGGCCAGTTCATATACTCCCTTGACTGACATTATCTCGCAAACCCCGGGACGGCATGGAATCCGCCTGCAAGGGCGTGGTCACGCACGGCCTGGACAATTACCCGCCGCATGTCCATTTCCCCGTATATGACGGGATTGTTGATGGTCACGTTGATGCCCCCCCCTGGCGGACTAACTTGTTCGCCGCCATGGACGATAGCCAAGCGGGGCTGTCCTATCGGCCCTGGAACGATTCCCCCAGTCTGCATCTCTGGCAAACCGAGCCGAGCACGCGCAATCACCCGCGCATGTTCGAGGCTCCAGCCTACTGCCAAAAGTTCCTTAATCATGGCAGTGAGTTGATCGCCCACATCAGAGGGGAGTACCTGACCGCCGAACGGCGGGTACTTTAGGGCCTGTGCCGCCTGGATATTAAAGAGGTCCGCCATTGCATCGGAAGCTTTGGTAACTTCCTCGGTGGTTTTGACAATTTCTTCGGCGGTCTCTTGAGCGGTTTCTTTCACATCATTAAGCGAATCCTTCACGTTATCCAGAGAACCAGCCAAGCCCTTATTGGCGTCCTCCCATTCTCTGGTGGTTAGTGCCAACTTCTCCCAATAGGACATGGTTTCCCATGTGGTTGTATTGAGTTCTTGAATAGGGGCAGTAACCTTCGGAATCATTGACGCGAGTCTATCCAGCATCTCGACGACGCTGTAACCCTGTTTCGCCATGATTGCCAGCACTTCATTGCCGCCGACTATCTGGCTCGCCAGGTCTCTCAGCTCCTTCCGCATCTGTGCGGCTGCCAGGGCTCGGTCAATTTCAGAATCGGCAAGGTCTGTCCAGGCATTAACCTGGTGGTAAATCGCTGTCTCAAGGGCGTCCATAGCTGGAATAGTCGCCGTCTTTATTGTCCTCTCAAAATCCGCCGTTGCATCCGTGGCCTCTCTTATCATTGACCGGAGTGTGGTCAGCATTTTCTCAACGCTGTAACCCTGTTCGGCCATCCAATCTAGGGCTTCACTACCCCCGATAATTTGACTGGCGAGCTTCTGCAATTCGTCTCTGACCTGTGCGGTGGCCAGAATTGTATCCAAGCCCCAGCCGAGAATATCCATCCGGGTTGCCACGAAGCGTCCAATGGCTAATTCAAGCCTATCTATCGAGACCTTAACAACGGTTTCAACTTTATCAAGGGCATCCTCTACATAGGAGATACCATTCTCAATGCCTTCACCTATACCCTCCGTAAGCCCTTCTCCGATTTCTATGCCCATCTCAGAAGGACTACCGGGCCACAGCTTGCCCAATCCTTCTTTGATGGAATCGAAGATGCCAGCGGCGAAGCCCTTAATCTTATCCCATATCCAAGAGGTCATTGAGCTGATACCTTCCCAGAGACCGCGAACCATCTTCCCGCCAATATCTCGCACCACTTCCGTTATCTCGCCCCAATTACGAGCTATCAGGAGGGGGATGCCCACGGTTGGGAAGAGGATCAAAAGTATCTTGTCCCAGTGCTCACGGAAGATGCCCGTGATTTTGTCCAAAACGCCCACGAAGAAGTCCTTGACGCTGGTGAATATGTCGATGGCCTTAGCTTTCACCGTGTCCCAGTTCTTCCAGAGCAAGATACCTACCGCTATCAGTCCGGCAATACCCAAAGCTATCAGCCCGATGGGCCCCAAAGCCACCGTCATCACCGCGCCTAAAGCACCGACACCATTAATGATCATTGGTAGGACAAGAAGCAGGGCACCTAACCCCCCGACTACACCTAGGATAGCTACCGTGAGAATCGGGTTCTTGCCGATCCAGTCAGCCATGACGGTCAACACCGGAGTGACTTTATCCACTAGCTTCATCAGGCCCGGTATCAGGGCTGCGCCTATACCCAACGCCATGTCCTTGATCTGTGCCGTCGCCATCGCTATCTGCTGCGCCGACGACTTCTGCATCTCATTGAAGGCTCCAGTAGCAGCGCCAGCACCATCGGATGCGTGAGCCATAGTCTCTAGGTCTGCCTCGAAGGTCTCCAGGTTCTCTCCCGTGAGTGCCAGCACTGCCTGAGCGCCCTGTATTCGTCCGAACATCGTGACCAATCCCTCAGTGCTTCCGCCTACAGTACCGCGCAATTTGTCAAGGACAACATCCAAACGATCCTCTTTCAGCGCCATTTCTCCCGATGCATAGCCAGCTTTAGCTAATGCGGTTTCCATTTCTGCCGTAGGTTTGAGGATAGCCGTTATCGCGCCTCTCAAGTAGGTAGTCGCTTCAGTCGTCGGTGTACCCTGTTTCGTAATGGTGGCCAAGGCTGCAGCGACTACATCGAAGTTAACACCAGCGGCAGCGGCAAGAGGAGCCACATTGTACAAAGCTGCGGAGAGTTGGGCAAAGTTCGTCTTGCCGCCCTTGACCGTGGTGAACATAATGTCGGCCACTTCTTGTGTTTTGTCAGCACTCAGACCGAAGGCATTGAGCACAGTCGTAATGCCGTCAACAGCCGTGGCTGCGTCGGTCACTCCCCCCACAGCAGCCTGTGCAGAGATGCGAAGGGTATCAATGGCATGTTCCGCCGGCACACCAGCGGACACAATCTGATATAGCGCCTTGGCCATCTCAGTCGCCCCGATGCCCGTCTCCTTGGAGACTCCCCGCACCTCTTTGCCCAAAGCAGTAAACTGATCTTCAGAAAGGCCGAGCATCGTGTTGACTTCCCGCATCGCCTTGTCGAAGTCAATAGCGGTTTTGAGGGAGAACCCAGCTATAGCAGTGCTGAGTCCGACTATAGCAAGGGCAGCAGGCCGCGCCGCCTTAGCGAAGTTGCCCAGCTTATTTTTGAACCCAGAAAGGGCCTTCTCCGCCTTGGCGGTATCGGCCTTGACGTTGATTATTACGTCGTTAGCCACTCAACGGCCTCGATAGATTGCCAAGATTTGTCTCCATGTCAGGCGCTTCCTCTTTCGGTTTCGCCAGCGCCAAGATGCTCACCATCTGGAATACCAGATCAGTAGGTTCCCGCAAGATTTGGGACGGCGGGCAACTCCACCTCTGGCATAAGCCGTCTATCAGCTCAACCTTTACCAAAGGCCAGGGCTTTCCCACAACTTTCCCTTCGGCGTCTATGGCCCCGCCGACGTGCTGCCATCGCCGGATGTCCCGGCTAAAGGGGCCGGGAGGCTCTGGACTGCCTGCATCCATTCCTGAATGATCAGGTTGGCAAACCCCGGCGGTAACATCGTCATCCCTTTACTGTCGGATGGTATCGGTTCGCCGTCATCGCCTTCGAGATTCCATTCCAGGAGGACAGTGTTCCCGAACAAGCCGAATACCTCTAATGGCTTGTCCATGTCCACCAGGTCCTGAATCTCGATGTAAAGGGATATGGGCACGTCGAGCTTTACTCGAACTTCTGCCCCTTCGTAGTCGCCCTCAAAGACCAGCTTCGCCGTCCTCTTGGGCACACGGAATCTCTTGACCGTCGCTGCTTTCTGCGGGGTCATCAGGCTCCTTTCTCTATTATCATGCCCACGAGGGCGCAGTTCCCGACTGCAACACCGCTGGTACACTCCAGGTAAGTTCGCCCGTGGCGGCCCTGGTCAGCGCATAGTCGGTCAGCAGCGCCTCGACCGCGAGCGTCTGGCCGCTGGCCGCTATGCTCACCGTCCGCGTAACCGACGCGCTGGGTATGGTCTTGAACACGTCGTGGCTCATGTTGCTAGCATCGTTGAACACGCCGTTGAGCGTGGCGCTGAAGTCCGCCAGCAGTAAGAGCCGCTCGATCGCAGCCTTGTCCAGGCCCGTTACGTCCTGGACGTTCCGGGGCGTGGCGAAGTCCAGGTTGGTGCAGTCGTTGGATATCGTCCGTGCTACAGCTCCACTGTCATCCACAATTAGTATGATCGTTGGGGCTTCCTTGGCCATGTTACTCCTTTCTCCGCCTATTCAAGCGGTAGCTATGCTCGTTGAACTCATCGAACCACCGGTCGGATTCCTGTACCTTCCTTTCGCCATTCTGTTCCTGAGAAAAGATGGGCACCCTATCGGTCGGGAGCTGGTGTGTCCTGAAACAACTCTGACCGGGATAGAAGACGAACCGCACCAGGCCATCACCGCTCTTCTCTTCTTTGAAGCGCCGCCCGCTTTGGTGCCGGATGTATCCCGCCTGGGGACTGCCTTCGGGCACCACCGTCTGCCAACCCTGGAGATGATGCAGGCAATCCACCTCCTCGCACGTGGCCTTGCGGAAGTGCGTCGCCAGAGGCCGGGAGATTCGGAAGTGCCTAGCTGAGGTCAACATCGTCCGTGCTCTCTCCCCTCCGATAGGCTAAGGCCAAATCCAGGTCAGTGAATGTCCCTGTGGTGGCAATCCATAAGTACCGGTCAATTACTCCCGTGGCTGTCTTCCGTTCGGCAGTAGGTTCGCTACCGTCAGCCACCGCTGTGAACGAGAGTAGCGTCGTCCAGGTGGAATCATTGGGACTATCTTCTATCGTTACTGTTGGCGTCCCGCTCGCAATATCAACCACCTGTAGATAGGCGATGACCCCATTCCGTGTGCTGATAAGCGTCATCGTGCCGCCACTCCCGCCTACCGTGACGTTGACGGGAATCGTGAAAGTAGTGGTGGTAAGAACTGTCACGGTGTGGGTGCCGTCAAGAGCGGGCGTGCTTCCAGTATGGCCCGCGATTAGAATGCTATCCCCGGTCGTGAGGCCATGGACCGCTGCCGCCGTGATTAGCGTCGGGTTTGCCACACTGGAGCTGGTGATGGTGACAGCGTCGGCCTGTGTCCCATCATCCTTGCTGCTGCCACTCCCTGCACTGGCGAAGGTGTCCTGACCCGACGTGAGCATCACGCACCAGGTCAATTCAGAACCTTGGCCTAGACATGCCACCACTCCAGCTAGGCTTTTGTCTGCTCCTCTTGTCCAGTCATAATTGATCTGCTTCGCTTCCAGGCATCCGGCTACATCTCCCACAGAACCACCGAAGGCCCACATCACACCTCTATCTGTCGTTAGTAAACCACTCAGGGCGGCGTGGGCGGCCAGGGCTGCGTTATCGAACCACGTGGCGAACTCCAGTTGCCCGTCGGATAATAGCAGCACCCTCTCAATAGCCGACTTGTTGAGTGCCGTCACCTCAGCGACGCCTCTAGGGGACGAGGCGTTGTTGATAGCACTTACGTCGCCGGATAGATCGTACCCGCCGATATAAAACTGTTGGGCTAATCCACTACGCTTCGCCACGTTTCACCTCCTCCAGGAATCCTCGTTCCAGAAGCTGCTCTATCTTCGCCCCCATAGGCGGAATGAACTTGTCCCCCTCGTACCACACGGCGTCCCCTATCCGCAGAATATGAACGTCTTTGGGGATACCTCGTGGGTTCCTAACTATGTACGTTTTCTTTGGCATGTCTGTCTCCTATGCGCTCAAGGTTGCCGAATCGTCTACCGTCAGAGGAACCGTAATGTCAGCTACCCGGAACATCACACCCCCCAAGTCCACGTATCCCCATTCTGCACCGAAGGCCGTCCCGTATTGGCCCGCTGCGTCCACAGTACGTACCGTACCTCCCAGGTCGTAATCCCCCAGTAGATCGCTGCCCACCTTCTGGACAACTTCGGCCATCTGGAATTCGATGTCTTCGCCCTTCTCGGCCAGCATGTTTTTGTAGAGTCGTATCATCACCACATGGCTCTCGATCGTCGTGCCCAACGTCAGTTCGGCCACCCCGACACGACTCATGTAGACCGCCGCTGAGAGCTTGCCGTCTGGTGGTGATTTGGGCTCTCCCACCATCGTCTTCTGGAAGTAGCCGCTAGCCTTCAGGTAGCTTTCGATGGTCTGGAGTGTGCTTTTAATCGCAAAGGCCATCAGCGGTTATACTCCTCTATTGCCTTGCGGATATGAGCCGAGACGACTTTCTTCTTCTGCTCTCTATCAAGCCATTGTGCCGTCCGCCGGAAGCTCGAATAGCCCTTGAACCGTGTCTTGGTGTTCCGGCTACCAACGCCCTCCAACCAAGAGCCGTAGATGACATTCCCGTCGTCTATCCGGCCCTCCAACGCCCTGACCGTGCCCTTGATGTTCCTCCGGTAATGGCCCGTACTGGCCTTCCCCTTCTGTGCCTCCTGAACGGACAAATAGACGCCAGCGGGCCGCGGCTTGAGTATTTCATCAAACCGCTGCTCGCCCAGCTCTACAAGCTCCGTCACAGCCCCCAAAATGGCCCGGAGAAGAGGCTTCGAGCCGTATCGGTATAGTG
>Ga0180007_10005162_pt1 | contig 13417 bp, 8 predicted proteins | sample MM_PC_MetaG_FD_121122 | JGI IMG/M metagenome (GOLD analysis project Ga0180007, IMG submission 121122) | Groundwater microbial communities from the Aspo Hard Rock Laboratory (HRL) deep subsurface site, Sweden - MM_PC_MetaG | ecosystem: Environmental > Aquatic > Deep subsurface > Groundwater... | reverse complement strand
AGAGAGTAAATATAGGTTGGAAATTCAGTAGACCCGGAACCAAATACCTGATTATCTGAACTGACAATATCCTGTCCCGTATGGATATATTGAGCATTTGCCCCGATTAGTGGAAGTAATTTGGAAACTGCCTGGGATTTTAACTCCTTTGCAGCACTATATTCTGAAAAGGCTTTTTGTAGATTTGGATCATTTTTTAACGCAAGTTCGTATGCAGATTGAAGATCCAATGCACTTACACTGGTCACTAAAGCAAAAAATGCCATAGATATAAAACTTATTATCACCCCAAAATAATTTTTCATATCCCCACCGCTTGTTCATGTTTGCCTGCTGTTTAATTAAAAATTTCATACGACAATGCTCAAGAATCAATTAAAAGTACCTATCAATTGAGACTTTAAATAGCAATAGACAATATTGTTTTTTTTTAGAAGTGAACCTTGCATTTAAGCCCTGCCGGAAGTTCTCCTTTTGGATTGGCAAGTTCCAGCCTGATGTTGAAGGTGCCGCTTGCAGCATCAATTACCCTGTCTATTACGATCACACGGCATTGCAGGTTTTTTTTGATGGGGTCTTGAATCAAGGCATATCCGATATCATTGATCTGTATTTTTCCATAACATTCCACGGGGACAACGATTTCCACATAAAGCGGATTGATTTTGGCAATCACCAGAACGGCCCCTTCTCCAATAAATTCGCCGGCTGAAAGTCTTTTTTCAACGACAACACCGCTGATCGGACTTATTAATGTTCGCAGTTTCAGGTGTTCCCGGGCTTCATTCAATTGAAGTTGTGCCAGCAGAATATCTGTTTCCAGCTGATCTTTTTCATGGGTTGAGATCAACTTTTTTTTGAAAAGTTCATGACTCCGGGAATCTTTTCTTTTCTCAAATTCAACCCGGGTTTCGGCGATTTCAACAGCGGCTTTTTCAATGCCTGACTGAAGTCTTGCAATCACGGCACCTTTTTTGACCATATCCCCGCGATCGAAAAAAACATGACTGATCACCCCCTGGACATGGCTGCTGATTTCCACCGTGTCACTGGGCTCGATGATTCCTTCGAAATCATTACAGGGAACCTGCTGGGCATAAAGACTGCAGCTGACCATCAACCACAGCAAACCGTATACGGTGATTTTTATTTTCATATTCATTCCTTGTTTAATATTCAAACTGAGTTTATTATTCAAACTGGCCGGAAAAGGAAAGCAGTTTATTTCTTTTATTATCCTGTTTAAACACATCTTTTCTAATTCGGGCATGTTTTCTTTCAACGGATTTCTGTATTCTTAACAGATGCAGCTTACCCATAAAGGCAAATAACCTGGGACTGATATGGTTGAACTTTCCAATAATGTTACTGATCATTCGATCCATTTTCGATGCCACCAGATCATCCTCAAGGCAGACGATGGCCTCAAAACTGCCGGGTTCGCCCTGTCTGCCGCACCTTCCTTCAAGCTGTTTGTCTATCCTGGCGGCATCATGCCGCTGGGTTAAAATAACGTGCAACCCGTTTAACTGTATCACATCATCCGTGAGTTTGATATCCGTGCCTCTGCCTGCCATATTTGTTGCAACCATTATCTTTCGTGCCTCGCCGGCCTGGGCAATAATCTGGGCCTCTTCCTGATCCTGTCTGGCATTCAGAATTCTTATGTGTAACCCCTGGCTTTGTAACAATGCTCCCAGGTATTCTGAAGCGGCAACAGATTTCGTGCCGATTAAAACCGGTCTTTTCTGGTCATGAAAAAACCTTACCCGATCGACCACGTCTGCCCATTTATCCTCTGTGTTCCGGTGAATTCTATCGGGTAGTCGTTTTCTGATTTTTTTTTTATGGGGGGGGATTTTGACGATTGGAAGTCCATAAACGCTCCACAGCTCGTTTTTGACTTCTCTGGCAGTACCGGTCATTCCCGAGAGCATCAGGTATCGTCTGAAAAATTTTTGATAGCTCATTCTGGCAAGGGTCTCTTTCCGGCCTGACAATGCGCATTTTTCTTTTGTTTCAATGAGTTGATGCAAGCCCTTTTCCCATGACCGATCTGCCATGACCCGTCCGGTAAATTCATCAATGATCAATACTTTCCCATCTGTTACCAGATAGTGTTCGTTTTTTTTAAAAAAAAGTGTTGCATTCAACCCCAGTGTGATGAATTCTTCTCTCCTCACGGAACTCTCCCATAAAGGATTCATCGTCGTTGTTATTTTTTTTGCCTTGATTCTGCCCAGATCGGTTAATTGCGTTTTCCGATCTTTGCAAAGCACCGTATAGTCCCGGTTTTGTTCAAGTTTTGCTGCAACATCCAGCGCTTCCTGATAAAATTGCGTCTCTTCCTTATTGTCAATTGCCTGGGAAATAACCAGAGGGGTTCTTGCCTCGTCAATTAAAACGCTGTCAGCTTCATCCACTATTGCAAAGCTAAGTCCCCGCATCATTAATCTGTCAATGTCGGAACCGCCGTCTTTTAAATACCCCGTGCAGATATCCAAAGGGCCGGATCTGTGGTTTAATACAAGCTTATCCTTAAGATAATCAAATGTAATCTCCTTGTTTGTGCAATAGGTAATGTCACATGCATAGGCGCTCCGTCTCTGGAATTGATCCATTCCATGGATAACATATCCCACTGAAAGGCCCAGGAACTCATATACGGGCGACATTTGCCCGGCATCCCGCTGGGTCAGATAATCGTTTACACTGATGACATGGACGGGGATGCCTGCCAGGGCAGCAGTGCCGGCGGCAAGTGTCGCCGTAAGCGTTTTTCCTTCACCCGTATCCATTTCAGCGACAATTCCATTCAACAATGCATATCCCCCGGCAATCTGAGGCTCAAAATGTCTCATATGGATCGTGCGATTCGCCGCCTCCCGGATACAGGCAAAGGTCTTGATAATGAGTTGCCGGGTAAATCCTTTTTTTTTCAATTGTAAGGATAATGCTTTGATTTTTTCTTTTAATTTCCCATTGTCAATTTTTTTAATCCGATCCCCTTCCCGCATGACGGGGTTGATGATTTTTTTCATGTGGGACGGCCTTACGATAAACGGTATGATCAGTTTTCCCTTTAAGGTGTGAAAAATCCTGTCCGTAAGCGTTTCCTCAAGGGATTCTTTTTCCGGTCTTTGTTCATGGGTTGCCGGTGGTATTTTATCAAATTCAATATTCACCAATCAGGCCTTTTTTAAATCTCAAATCGCGTCATGAAAAGTCTTTGTAAGAACCTTTTCAGCCTGTAAAAAACAGGTTCCGGCTCATAGATAAACTTGACAAAAACCCTTTCGCCGATTCTCTGGATATGTTTTTTATCAATTTCTATTTCAAATTGAAAATACTTTTCAAATGTTTTCGGACTGTTCCTTTCACTTGGATCAAGCGCAATATCTCCACCGCCCTCAAGACTTAATGCCAGATTCGGAAGCGTATTGGAGGCTGCCGGGATCTCCCTTTTTATTTTTCCTTTTGCATTGATATGGATATCACTTGAAAATCTGACACAAATATCTTTTGTCCGCTGTCTGACCATATCTGCATATGCCTGGTGTATCACCACCTGAATCGTCGTTTTTTCAAAATTGACAATATAACCGACAGCCTGTCCCTGATGATAATACCTGCCCATAAAATGATCCGTATCAGGCATATAAAAAATTCCGGTTGAAGGACTTTTCCCAATCAGCCCGCTCTGCTTTTCCCGGATCCTTTTTAATTCACCCGTGATCATGGCAAATTCTTCTTTAACAATTTCATACTCTATTTTTTTTTCCATGCCGAGCTGCTCAAGCTTTGCAGCATACTCTGCCAGCTGGGCCTTTTTAACCTCCACGGCCGTACCATAATCAGGGTTTTCCAGTTGAAACAGGTCCATTCCCGTTGTCACCCGGGTGCCGGGCTCAACCAGCAATGCGTTCATAACGCCATCAGCACCGGCATATACAATTCCCTCCTCCTGGTTCTGAATCACCCCTTCACAGATTGTTGAATATGGGAAAGGAAACAGTAAAACAGAAAAAAACAGAAAAATAACAAGGCCTGTCGCCAGTAAAAAGGCCATTGCTCTTTTATCTTTTAAATCCGTATCATTCATCATTTTTTTAATTATCCTGATAATTGGCATAATCATCATATTAACGCCTGCCCATAGGGCAAGCAGTACACCAATAATAAAAAATTTACCAGCTACAAAAAATGAAATCCGTATAGAGATAAATATTCGATATGCAAATGCCAAAACAGAATATAGACCAAGCCACAGCGCCTCTTTTACAGAGTCTGCCGGAGATCTCATGTCTTTCACCCGTAACAGATGCTTTTTAAATAAATATCCCAGGAACTGGTTGCTTTTGCTTGCCAGGTTTGGAATTTCAATGGCATCACAGAGAATGTAATAGGCATCAAATTTCAACAATGGATTACCATTAAATAACAATGTCGAAATACCTGCAATAATCATGATATTAAAACAAATTGCGCTGACAGGGCCGGGTTCAATATTCAGCCATAAAAACAGTGCACAGGCAGCTAAAAAAAGCTCTATGATAATCCCGGCCGCATCCACAATAATTCGTCTTTTTTTCTGGCTGAAACAAATGGAAGCAGATGCATCAACATAGGGAATCGGCATGAAAACAAGAAACATGATGCCGACATCATGAATTTCCCCATCCCATTTTTTTACACAGCAGGCATGACCCAGTTCATGTAGTAATTTAACAAACGGATATACAAACCACAGCAGAATGATATTTTCCAACCCAAGAATTCTATCCGTGACGTTTTCAGTGAGTTCGCTGGAATGAACAATGGCCATAGCGACAGCCGTCATAACCACCAGCAGCCAGATGATAAAAGAACGGCCATTGATGAACAGATCTGTCACGGGTTTAAAAAAGGTCAGATATTTATCAGGGTCCAGAAGGGGAATTTTTATGGACATCGGAGACCGGATCATATTTATCCGGTTGGCTTTTTTCTCTTTTACCATGCGTTCATGGAGATCTGCCGTATCTGGTTGGGCATCTGCCATCAGGATATCTGAATTGTGAAGATTGGATAAAAGGTGAATGACTTCATCCTGGGTAGGCATGTTCTCCTTGAGATGGCTGCATGCGGCATCCCATATTTCTTTCAGGGATCGTCTGCCATCCATCAATCCGACAATATGATATGCCTGTCTGGAGATTCTGTGATACTTGCCCGTAACCCTGTCAGACAGGACATACCAGTCATTACCACGATACACATGCCGGTTGATATGCACATGATTTCGTATTCTGGGTTTTAATGAAGCAACTCTATACCATATGGAACTGAAAAGCGTTTGATTCACATCTGATTTCCTGAATCAAAAAACGGATTAAAGAATCGTACTCCTGCCTGGTTTTTTATCATCCGGACAACCATTTCCAAATAAACATTCTGGTCCACTCCATAAGGCTTCGCGTCCAGATCCGGTAATATTTTTCTGTTCTGATCTCAATCTTGCCAATGCCTTCCATCCCCGGGCGCATTTTTTCCGATAACCTTGTAAGGGATGCTTCCACACGAAAATAGTTCACCCCCTCTTCTGCCAGAGAAAGGGGCGTAATTTTGCTCACCATCAATTCAAATTTTTCCTTGGGCATGGAAAAAAAGACAATCGAACCTATGAGCCCTTTCTTCACATCGTTAATCCTTTTTTCGTCCACCTTTAAGATGACCCTGTATTGGTCAAGCGGGGCAATTTCAAAAATAGATTCGCCCAATTCAACAAAACCACCCAGCCGCCGTGTTAAATCGCCACTGACAATAATCCCTTTAAACGGGGATACTATTTTTGCTCGTTTAATCCGGTTTGACACCTGTTCTATCTGTGCATCGATCTGGTCTATCCTGGATTTGATAATCTTTGCTTCAGCCTGGTTATGTTGAGCCTTTTCGTATTGATATTGTTTTTCCAGCTGATCTTTCTGGCTGATATAACCCATTAGCTCAAGTTTTAAATCTTTGTCATCAAGTTTGCATATCAGATCTCCCTTGTCTACCGTATCTCCGGGTCTTACATCAGATGTTTGAATATAGGCATTAAATGGGGCGGCAACGATCTGTTTGGTTTCACACTCAAGAACCGAGTTTGCAGACAGCCTGTATGGACCCTCCATTGTTGAAAAAAAATAGCCGGACAGAATTAAGAGGATAACAAAGAGTTTTCTGCCCGTATATTTAGTCCCTAAGACCATCCCGGCCATATTGAAAAAAGAGTGTACTATTTTTATGGCAATATTCCGGTCATTTGCTTTTTTTTCCATCAATGCCGGAAATACAAGGGCCTCAACTCCTTTGCAATATTTTAGGGTTTCACGGCTGAAGGGGTCATTTTTTGAGCGCTCAAGCGTGAGCACGCCTGCATACCCTCCCTGATGGTAAAAGGGGAGCGTTAAAATTGAGCTGTTTTCACATTGCTCGGATAATATTTCATGCATCCGGGTAATATATGATTTTTTTTCATCTTCCGGAACGGGGAAGATGATTTCCTGTTTCATCAAAATGGCCTCGTGCATGGCCTCTTCTATGGCAATAACAAGATTCATTTTTTTACTGATGCTGGCACTGTTGGAAATCGCTTTGATCTTCACCCTGTGCCCATGAACAAACCCGATACTGACCCTGTCACAATTTAACACAACAGACAATGCCGTGACAAAATCAATCGCAGCTTCCTCCCACTTTTTTTTTGATTGTAAGCCGGCCATCATATCCAGTGCAGATTCCATTCTTGAAATTTTTTGTCGTTCAGATTTCATGATATTTCTTCTGAAAAACGCTTCAAGACAAAATACCCCCCACTGTAACTGTTCCATGATGCTTTTGAGCTCATCTTTGAGTGTGACGGCCACTTCCAGAGAGATGGTGCATACGTTTTTATCATCAATCATCAGCGGCAGGCATATGGCGAAATACTGATGCCCGTTTGTTTCTCTGTCATCGAGTTTTACAACAAGGCCGCACCCATCACGTAATGATTTTTCAGTCACCTCCACAATTCGTTCCGGTTCATTCCCCTCTTTCGGCCACATGGAAACGGGCACAACGGAATTTTCACCTTTTTCAGAGGATATAAAAATCAACCCCTGTATAAAGGATGGAATGGAAATCGAAATAATTTCCAGCCATGAAGAAAAATATTCCTCCATATTATCAGAATCTGCAAGACAGGATAACAACGCAGGCATTTTCTGATTCAGGTCTTGGGAATCAGTCGTATCATCCGTTTCACTGGAATCGTTCATAACCCAATTCTACCAATACCGCATGGCATCTTTGAAAATGCCTGCCAGCTCATCTGCGCCTGCCGGTCGGGGAGACAATTTGGTCACCCGGTGCTGGGGCAGGGTGCCTTCCACGAGTCTGGGGATATCGGATTCGCTGAATCCCACCCCTTTTAACCCATTGGGCAGATCAAACCGCCGGAAATATCCGATCACCGTCTGTGCGATAATTTCCCCGGCATCTTCGGGTTTTGCGCCCGTGATATCCGCACCCAGGGCCTTTGCCGCTTCCAGGTGACGCTGGGGGTTTGAGCAGGCCGTGAATCGAAACACGGCAGGGGCATTCAAGGCAACGGAAATACCATGGGGGATAATGGGGTGATCCTTTGGATAGTCCGGTGCAATATAGTCCCGGACCAGACCTGACACAGGATAGGACATCCCATGGGGCAGGGTTACCCCGGCATTGCCAAAACCCACGCCGGCAAAGGCTGCCGCCAGCATCATCCATCCCCTGGCCTCTTTATCCTCAGGGTTTTCAACGGATTTTATAAAATATCTGGACATGATATCCAATGCTTTTAAAGCCCAGATATCGCTGATGGGATTGGACCCCTGGTAAGCCGGGCGATAAATGGGTCGTTCCGGTCTTTCCCTGTCCGTGTAAGGGATGGCCGTGTAAGATTCGATGGCATGGGTAAACACATCAAGCCCTGTTGACGCTGCCACCATCCTGGGCATGGTCAGGGTGTTGTCAGGATCCACAAGGCCCAGGAAGGGTTTTAGATGACGATTGGCAATCCCTGTTTTGGCGTGCATTTCCACCAGGTCGAAAATCGCCACCCCCGTGGTTTCGCTGCCCGTTCCAGCCGTTGTGGGGATGGCAAACAAGGGTTTGAGGGGTCCTGGAACAGGCTTGCCCCTGCCAATGGGCGCATTCACATAGGTTAAAAAATCATCCGTGGGATAGGTGGTGTACAGATTGGCCGCCTTGGCCGTATCAATGACAGACCCGCCTCCGATGGCGACAAATGCGTCATAGGAATTCTTTTTGGCAAAATTGATGGCCTCTTTGAACGACTGGTCCGTGGGCTCTACGCGGACTTTGTCGTACAGGGTATAATCAACCCCCTGGCTTTCCAGGGAGCTTACTGCCACGGCAACGGCAGGCAGTTTACTGATGAGCGGATCCGTCATTACCAATACCTTGTTGACACCCAGATCCTTTAAGTCCATTCCGATTTCTGCCGTCACCCCTGGTCCGAAACGCAGATTCGATGCTGCCATTTCAAACCCGATTTCCTTTGTCATATTTCGATTCCTCCTTTTGTTCAGGTTTCTGGAAATAAATATATCACCCGTTTCGGAAGGCCTTAGCATTCGCTACTGGTTTATGGACGCAGATTGGCGCAGATAGTTGCAGATTGGTAAAACTGAAAATCTGCGTTAACCTGCGTCCTGTTTTAGAGATTTATATTTTTCCCAGTCCCTTGTGTTTGTTTGTCCCTTAATTTTTGGTTAACCTTGAATAGACAAATAAATTAAACCTGAGTCAAAGTCAATTCCAAAGCAGATGATCTTTATGCCATTGTTTTTTCCAGAGCAATGATAGCCGCCCCCAGAGCACCCACACAATCGATTTCAAGGTTTAGAACGGGTACATTAATGTCTCTCATCCCTTTTGAAATCAGGCCCCTTTGCTGATCCTTATGAATACAGGGTGTACAGGCTTGCCAACAAGATAGAAGCAGGGGCTGATTTTATCCAGACCCAGTGTATCTTCAACATGGACAAGATGAGAGACTTTATGAAAAAAGTCGTGGACATGGGCCTTCATGAACGCTGCTATATCCTGGCCGGAGTGACACCCATGAAAAATGCGGGCATGGCAAATTTCATGTCAAAATTTGTACCCGGTATGGATATCCCCGATTCTTTGATCAAGCGCCTCAAAGGTATGGATTGAGTCAACCCAGGCAATCTTTATATAGAAGATAAGATATGACATTTTGATATTGACGAGTGACACAAAAGCGTGACATATTAGTGTCGTTCTTTATGGTCGTGTGTCACTATTAAGTTGTGTATAAATTTATTAAAGGGAAGTACTTATGTCGCGTATTGTGCCTGCCGAAGATCTGGATCTGATCGAACGGATGATCTCAGAACATCCGGAAGGGATTGGGATTACAGAGCTTGAGAGAGTGCTATCACATCATTTGTCCAAAGCCTTTAATCGTCGTACCTTGCAACGCCGACTTGGACAGCTCATGGCTGACAAGCGTATTACGACCAAAGGCGAAAGCATTGCATTGGTTTACAAGGCCAGCCTCAGCGAGAACACCAATGGTGAGTCTTTCCCCCGTATTGTTGCAAGGAAAGGTGAAATTGAAAATTACATCCCGGTTTCACCGGAGGGCAGGATCATTCGTGACCTTGTGCAACAACCGCTGATGAGGCGCAAACCCGTCGGTTATCAACTGTCATTTTTGGAGGACTACGAGCCGGGCGTATCTTTCTATCTTTCCGAGTCTCTGCGTGCTCAGTTTCATGAGATGGGTCGAACACCTTTGGGGGAACAGCCTGCAGGCACCTATGCCCGGGAAATCCTGAACCGGTTGTTGATTGACCTGTCATGGGCATCATCCCGTCTGGAGGGGAATACTTACAGTCGCCTCGATACTCAACATTTAATCGAATTCGGACAGGCGGCAGAAGGTAAAGACATACAGGAAACCCAGATGATCCTGAATCACAAGGCCGCAATTGAAATGCTCGTCGAAGCAGCAGATCAGATAGGGTTCAATCCTTTTACCGTTCTCAACCTGCACGCCATCCTGTCGGAAAATCTACTCCTTGATGAAGACACAAGCGGACGATTACGGCGCAGACCAGTAGATATTTCCGGGTCGGTCTTTCACCCCGTGGCCATGCCCCAGGTTTTGGAAGACTGTTTCCATCTGTTGCTGCAGAAAGCTGCAGCCATTCCCGACCCATTTGAACAAGCTTTTTTTGTAATGGTGCAGTTGCCATATCTACAGCCCTTCGAGGATGTTAACAAGCATGTCTCTCGGCTGGGAGCGAACATTCCACTTGTTCGATATAATCTGTGCCCTCTTTCTTTCATAGATGTGCCAGAGCAGGCCTACGTGGATGGCATGCTGGGTGTGTATGAATTCAATCAGGTCGATTTGCTTAGAGACGTCTTTATCTGGGCCTATGAGCGGTCATGCCAGAGATATCTTGCAATCACTCAAACCATGGCAGAACCTGATCCTCTTCGAATCCGATATCGGGAGGCATTGATCCTGACTGTGCAGGTAATTGTCCGGAGAAGCCTATCCCCATCCGTGAAGAATATTGAAAAATTGATATCTGACCGGGTATCTGAAAATGACAAAACAGCGGTTATTAAAATTGTGCTGGATGCCTTGCAAAACCTGCATGAAGGAAGCGTGGCCAGGTATCGCCTGAAATTGTCTGAATTTCAATCGTGGGAGCCGATTCGTGAGCAGTGCGCTAAAAAAAATAGAGGATAATGACAGGCGCCTGGTTTTCTCTTGTTATTTTACATGAAAAAGATCTGAAAAGCCTATTTTGGCATTTAAACACCAATGCAAACTATTTTTATTAGTAATGCAATACCAATAAAAAGGCTCATATTCCGGGTTGCAATAGGACACAACCTTTCCCGATTCATTCGAACGGGCTTTTTTTATAGTAGTTCAATTGCCATAATTTGAATTATGGAAGCGGATGAGGGATAGGCGCTTTCAAAACTATAGTAATCTCATGAGACAAAAGGAATTTCCTTACACGTATATTCAAAAAGAATTGGCAATCAAAGGCACTTCACTCCCCGCATTTGATTCGACTTGGGTGAAAAAATACCAAAAATATTGTTCCCAGCCTGGTATCTTGTGAACGTTTGAATGGGGCATTGCTTATGGAGGTGATAAAAACGACCATCCTTTTTTTGGCTTGACAAAAGCATGGATGTTGACGGATCGTATCCGGTTGATGAAAATACTATTCAGTTATAATACAGAATGGAAATATTCTTATGATTCTGAATAAGAAGTTAAAACGGATTTTGTACGATTGTGTATTTTGGAGATTATTCCGGCCCTTATGGAATTATTAAACAGTGAACATTCGTCAGGGACAGCGGAACGTTCAGCCGGCAATTGGTAAAACCATCCATCCTGATGGTGGAATAAAAAGGGCAAGTGTTTTGAAAGACCCTATTCAATCACCCTAAGCACTTTTTTCCAAAGCAATCAAAGCCGCCCCCAGGGCACCCACAATATCCGGGTTTTCCGGGGTGTTTACCCGTTCAAGGCCCATGCTTTCGGCCAGGGCTTTTACCACGCCTTTGTTCCTTGCCACACCGCCGGACATGGAGACCATAAGGCCGTCCGTGTTTTTGGCCACCCGCTTGACAAGGGAATTGGTCCTTGCTGCAATGGCCCGGTTAAGCCCCTTTGCAATTTCTTTTTGCTCCGTGCCGCTGGCAATCAAGGACACCACTTCGCTTTCAGCAAATACCGTGCACATGGAGCTTAAAACAAGGTCACTGGTTGCGCCTCTGTCCAGATCTCCCAACAGGTTGATATCCACCTCCAGGGCCCTTGCCATGGCTTCTAAAAATCTGCCCGTTCCGGCAGCGCACTTGTCATTCATGGCAAAATCAACCACATTTCCATCCCTGTCAAGGCACATGGCTTTGCTGTCCTGGCCCCCGATATCAATGAGAATCCGTGTTCCCGGGATCAACTGCTGTATCCCTTTTGCATGACAGGTGATCTCCGTGACGGAACGGTCTCTTTCCATGACACGGTTTCTGCCATAGCCCGTGGAAACAATGGATTGGATATCCTTTTCTGCTATTCCTGCAGCATCAAGGACATTCGTTTTCACCTGGATAATGGATTCAATATTTCTGACTCCCGTGGGAATGACAGAATAGGACAAAATATTTTTGTTTTCATCAATCAGCACGGCATCACAGGAAAGAGAGCCGATATCAATTCCAAGAAAAACCATTGGATTTTCTCCTTCATCAAAGTTTAAAACAGTTTTTTTACGACAGCATTTCCATAAACGCTTCCACACGGGTTTCGATCTGGCCTTTGGCAAGGTTGCGCGAATCCACACAATCGATTTCAAGGTTTAGAACGGGGACATTAATGTCTCTCATCCCTTTTGAAATCAGGCCCCTTGCCCCCGTGCCCTGGCGGCATCCCCAGTGGCAGGGGTTGATGGCCCCGTCAATCTGGTAGGCCGTGGCAAGGGTCTGCATGTTTTTTATCCGTTCAGATGTATTCATGCTAAAGGGAATGCCAATCATTCTTTTTGCAATGCTTTCAAAGGGGTTGTCCGGGTCCATGGGCTCCCAGGTGACAGTGTTGAGTTCGTCAATAACGATCCTGGCCCCCAGGTCGTCGAGCATGCTGTTGATGGGAAAGGGGTATTGAATTCGATTCTGTATCCACATCAGCCGGATTTTTTCTGTTGAAGCCAAGTGCTGACCTGTTTTTATCCGAAAAGTTAATTCATCCTTAAATGTCTGGCACAGATCAACCCCTGTCTGTGTTCCCATGAGAAGGGCCATCACCGTGCCAAAATCCTTTAACAGATTGTTGTCAACGGGGGATGGCTTTGTTTTGGCAAGGTCATAGATATCCTTCATCAGTTGGGTTGACTGGTTAAAATGTTCCAGGGCCGTGCCAAGCTTTTCCATTGATAAGGGCCTTTTGGTGTGGTCAGACACAAAAAGGGCCATCTGTTCAACCTGGGCGGCAAGGAACTTTACCGCCTCTCTGGAATCGTTCTGGGGCACATTTAAAACGTAAAAATCTTTTTTATACTGGTGTGCGAAATTTTCCATAACAGCAAGACCGGCCGTGCAGGGACTGCTGGTTCCGATAATAAAATCCGGTTTCGGCATGGCATTTTTTAACACCGCTCCCATGACGGCCCGGTGATAGGCGCATGAATCCGTTGCAAAGCCTGCGTCTTCAGCCGTTTCAAAGAAAAATCCCGCCGTCTGGGTAGATGCGAGCATGGCCCCGACAAACTCGACAAAACAGGAGGTGACACCCATGACACCAAGAAGGTCAAACGGCGCCGTTACGCCGCACCAGGCAATGGTT
>Ga0180007_10005161_pt1 | contig 13417 bp, 13 predicted proteins | sample MM_PC_MetaG_FD_121122 | JGI IMG/M metagenome (GOLD analysis project Ga0180007, IMG submission 121122) | Groundwater microbial communities from the Aspo Hard Rock Laboratory (HRL) deep subsurface site, Sweden - MM_PC_MetaG | ecosystem: Environmental > Aquatic > Deep subsurface > Groundwater... | reverse complement strand
TGGCCTGGAGATTCTCCTCAGTTATGTCAGGCTGCATTCCCGTAAAGTGAGGCTTTAGTGTTTCGCTATACGCGCTTAAAATACTATCTATGGGCGCTTTCGCGAATCTTATGCCAAGGTTTCCGGCTATTTTTTCAGCGTCAGCCTGGGTTTCTTCGGAAGAATATTGCGAAGGCATGGATATCGCCAGGACGTTTGCCCTCCCAAGGGCATCAACAGCTATGCAAGCGACCAGCGCTGAATCTATCCCCCCTGAAAGCCCAAGCGCGACTTTTTTAAAATTATTCTTCTTTACATAATCGCGAACGCCCAAAACAAGCGCTGAATAGACCTCCTTAAGAATATCCATATCCCCGACCACGCAGGCCGGCAAACTTATTTTTTTATCAACGAGAGTGTATTCTAATTTTATGGTCATGATCGTTGAAGCCTGTTCGTTCTTGTTTTTTTCCGCAATGGGGACATCGACTATTAAGAGGTCTTCTTCAAACGCTTTTGCCTGGGCAATAATTTTTCCGCTCCCGTCAAACACAAAACTCCTCCCGTCAAACACCAATTCATCCTGGCCGCCTATAAGATTACAATAGACAATAGGCACTTGAAATTTTTTAGACTTACGCGCTGATATATCCTGCCTCTCTTTTATCTTATTCACATGATAAGGAGACGCTGATATATTGACCAGTATCTGGGCCTGCGGTAATATCCTCTGCGTCTCAGCGTCATCCGGCACCCACATGTCCTCGCATATATTCACGCAAAAAGAAAAATCCTTAGTCTTTAATAAAACATTGCCCTCTCCCGCCTTAAAATATCTTTTTTCGTCGAACACGCCATAGTTAGGCAGGTTGATCTTGTGATACGCCCAGGCGATCTTCCTGTCGCATAACACAGCGGCGCTGTTATAGATAGCTCCATGATGCGAATCCGCGAAACCGACTATCGCTATTATGCCCTTCGTTGCCGCCTTGATGATATCCAGGTATTTAAGATTTTCTTCTATAAAATGAGGCTTTAAAAGCAAGTCTTCAGGCGGATAACCTGTTATAGAAAGCTCAGGGAACACCACCAGATCAGCCTGCTTCTCTATAGCCTGCTTTATACGAGAGACTATTTTCTCCGTATTGCCGGATAAATCCCCGACTATTGTATTTATTTGCGCGATCGCAACTCTTATATTTTTCATATTAACCACGGCTTTTGCCTACCTCAATAGATATAAACCGACCAGTATAAGGGTTACCCCTGCCATTTTTACCAAAGTAACGCTTTCCCCCAAAAAAAGGATTCCTATTAAAAAAGTCACCAGCGGATAAATTCCGGCGATAGGGACTACTTTTGACGCCTCGCCTGTCTTAAGCGCGTTGTAGAACAACAATTGGCCCACTATGCTCGCCATAAGCCCGCCGACTACCAGCAATAATATAGTGCGTATGTCGGCTTTAAAAGCGGTTTTTATGACCTGAGGGTTAAGTGCTGCCAAGATAAATGCGCCTATTATTACTCCGAAGGAACGTATAAAAACCCCGGTAAAAGGCGCGACTCTCGCCACGCCCATTTTTTCCAAAACAGGCACAAGCCCCCAGACAACAGCCGTCATTAACGCGAAATAAAACGCCTTCATGTTTCTCCTTCTATTACAGTATAAGATACCATAATATTATTATAAATGGAATAAAAATAGCGAGTAACCGTAACCGGTGAGTCAATGGGGGTGGCGTATCAATATTGTTCGAGCGAAGTCCGCCAAACGCGGACGTAGTCGAGAACTAAATCAACTTCTCGACTTTTGTCATTCCCGCGCAAGCGGGAATCTATATAGAGCGTTATAAGGGGAATAGGGGTACTAACCAGTTTTTATCCTAAAGGAAATAGGGCTCCGTCCCCTATTACCACACTTATCTCTTTTTTTATACCATGATCCAGTATATAATACACCTATGTTCAAATCAGGTAAAGTCACTATAATCGGAAGGCCTAATGTCGGCAAGTCTACTCTCCTCAATGCCCTGGTGAAAGAAAAGGTCTGCATTGTATCACAAAAACCCGAGACCACGCGGGACAATATACAAGGCATAATATCCGGGGAGGGTTTTCAGGTAGTCTTTATAGACACGCCCGGCATGCACAGGCCCAAGACCCTGTTAGGCAAGTCAATGGTACGCAAAGCCTCTTCTACTTTTATGGACGCTGACCTCATACTTATGCTCATCGACGCGTATAGCGGGATCACGCAGGAAGATATAAGGATATTAGAGCAGCTGCCTCCCAATAAAACCAGTTTCCTGATAATAAATAAAGTAGATAAAATAGAAAGGCGCCGGGTCCTTCCTGTTATCGACCGCGCGCAAAAATACGCATTCAAAGAAATCATACCCATATCAGCTTCCAAAGAAGACGGGACTGATATAGTATTTAAAAACATCCTGGAATACCTGCCGGAAGGCTACCCTATATTCCCCGATGACCAGCTGAGCGACAAAAGTGAGAAGTTCTTTGTACAAGAGATAATGAGAGAAAAGGTCCTCGGCCTGGCATACCAGGAAGTGCCTCACTCCATAGCCGTCAGTGTCGAGGAAATGAAAGAAGATAAAGACCAAAAAAACAACGACACATATTATATACGCGCGATCATATACGTGGAAAGGGAAAGCCAGAAAGGCATTATCATAGGTAAGAACGCGCGGATGTTGAAAAAAATAAGCAAAGAATCAAAAAAAGAAATAGAAAATTTCCTGCGGAAAAAAATCTCTTTGGACCTATGGGTCAAAGTCTATGAAAACTGGCGCAAAGACCCTTTCGCGCTGAAAAATCTCGGTTATTAGTAACCGGTGAGTTATCAGGGGAAACACAAGATTTCTCCTTACGGTTCTCGACTCCCCGACAAATATCCTTCGAGCGTAGTCGAGAAGAATATTTGTCGGCTCGCTCGAACAATATTGATATACCTTCCCCTGATAACTCACTGATTACGATTATTAATCCAGTCCGTAATTTTTCAATAATTCCTTATCACCGAATATCTTATCCATGGTATCAAACGCTACTATCCTGCCCTTATCGAATACTGCCGCCTTATTACATATCGACAAGACCATGTCTATATCGTGGCTTGCTATGACTTTGGTAATATCAGTATCTTTTAAGAAACATATAAACTCTTTCCTGTGCCTTGGGTCAAGATTGCCTGTAGGCTCATCCATGACCAGTATTTCAGGATCCATGCACAGTACAGTCGCCAGGGATATCCTTTTTTTCTCTCCATAACTCAGGTGATGGGAAGTTCTTTCAGGATAATCCGCCATATCCACTAATTTTAGGGCATCGCTTACACGCCGCCTGATCTCATCAGGCTCCAGCCCCATATTGATAAGCCCAAAAGCCACATCATCAAATACCGTAGGCATAAAAAGCTGGTCGTCGGGATCCTGGAACACGAGCCCCACCTTTTCCCGGACCTTAGGCAGGTTCTCCTTATTAACAGCCAGCCCGCATATATTTACCAAACCACTGCGGCCGCTCAATATCCCGTTCATATGCAAAAGTAAAGTTGTCTTCCCTGCGCCATTCGGCCCGAGTATAGCGACAGAATCGCCCTTGCACACATCAAGATTTACATCTTCCAGCGCATTCGTGCCGTCAGGATATTTATAAAACAGGTCTTTTATTTCTATCATCTTTTCATCCCTATTCATCCAGCGTCCTTATCTCCCCGTCAAATCCCCTTGAACACATAGCGAGGTATACTCTTTCAGCCCGTTCATACGAACGGACAAAAAGCACGCCTATGATATTCGACAGGGTTTTTATCACATTTAGATTATTTGTTTTCAATAAAGTCCTACTTTCTTTCGCTCTTTGCATCCTCTGTAATTCGCCTATAAGCAAAAATAAATACCTATACATAAAAGACATTATCATGATGAATATTTTAGGCACCTTTAAACCCTCAATGCCTTTCAAAAGGCTGGTAAACTTCGTAACGGAAGTAAGTAGCGTCATGGAAAATATTGATAAACAGGCTTTTATTACTATGCTCGAAAACACTATCCAGCCGTTCTCTTTATTGAAAAAAGGGATGAATACCGCGATTAAAACAACAAAAGGGATCACGGCCAGTATCTTTTTAAATATAGCCAAGAGAGGTATCTTTGAAAAAACCGCTATAATGAATAAAACCGTCCCATATATAACAAAAGACAAATACGCTGTCCGGCCTGTAAGCGTTACACACAACACGAGCCCGAAAAACAATATTATTTTTATTCTTGGGTGTATCCTATGTATAGGGCTGTCCAGATCAGCGTATTTGTCTATATAAGAATGATTCATTTTATTTTTTCAGCGCCGATCCTATGCCATAGGCAAGGCCGAATACAATCAGCGTGCCGAATATACCTGCCATGCCTGTTGCCGCTCCTTCATTAGCTACGCCCGGCCATGTATAGTCGGGAATAGGCGACGTAAAAACAGGGACTATCTCCCCTTTTTCCAAAAATCCCTTGTCCTCAGCGACTTTTTCCAGGCCGTCAGGGGAAGAAGACGCGAAAGGAGATATAAAAAACGCCAGTATCAAAGCCGCTGATAACCATATGATAATATATCCCTTATTCATACGCCGCCTCCTCTCCGTTATTATATATCAGGTCAGGCCTTGTTTTCAAAACAAAACTTACCACCACGACTGAAATAAAGGCTTCTCCTATGCCTATCAACATATGTACCAATGCCATTGCCGGAAGCGCGATCCTCAGCGGAGATGTGCCTGAAACAGCTAATTCCACGGCGCAAGCGCTGGAAGCCAAAACCACGGAGGCCCATGCCGCTGCTGCCGTGCCTATAATTATCCCTTTATTGCCTCCTATCAGATTTTTTATAACATTATAAATTATGTAACCGCCCATCGCTCCGATAAAAGACATATTGAAAATATTGGCTCCGAGAGCGGTAAGCCCCCCATCCTGAAACACAAGGCATTGTACCGCCAGGACAACAGCGATAACTATGGCTCCGGCATAAGGGCCTAACAATACCACAGCCAAAACACCTCCTAAGAGATGTCCGGATGTTCCTGCCGCTACCGGAAAATTAAGCATCTGGGCGGCAAATATAAAAGCAGCCATCACTCCCATTAAAGGAACCGTCTTATCTTTTAAAAAGACAGATACGCGCTTAATGCAATATCCGAGCCCTCCCATTGAAACGATCCATGCAGGAACCCATGTATTAGCGGCTAAAAACCCATCAGGTATATGCATACTTCCCTCCTACTTTCTGTCATTCCCGCGAAAGCGGGAATGACAACTTTTGTTAAAAATCCAACTGCCCGCGCAAACCCATGACCGTAATAGTATTATTCCCGTTGGACGCGTCGTCGCCGTAGGGATTCCAGATCACCTGAAGATCCGGGGCAAGCACAAGGTGGTCGTTTACTTTATAATTATAATACGCCTCAAAATGCCCTTCGTCTTTTGCGCTCCTGGATGAATCAGATTTTTTATATTCACCGGATGGCATTATCTGGCCCACCGCTATACCCACAATATCATCTTCCCTGCCCCATGCGCTTCCCGCGATCCGCAGTCCCGTGCTCCACGCCTGTTCCAGGGAAAATTCTTCACCGTTGAGATACACATCAGGATCCTGCCAGCCATACCTGGCGAACATTCCTAAATTATCCGTCAATTCCTGGTCAAGGCTGATGCCTATGCCATAAGCCTTTTCCTGATTCTTTGACGAGTCATTCCACTTAGTATGATCCCTGTCATTCAACCAGCCAATCAACCTGTAATTACCATTCCTGTCAAATAGGCCAGGTTTAAAATTCAGCTGGCCGGCAAAAAATATCTCATCAGCTACGTCTTCCCAATCACCATCTCCGTCCATAACAAGCAAGCTCACGCCCATAATATCAACGGGCTCTATATTTAAACGCAAACCCGCTGAATTATCGGGAAACTCTATTACAGGAGAATTCCTGAACATTCTTCCCAGGAATTGAGAGCATTCGTCATTGGCATAATCATTATTGTCTATCAGAGCAGTTGGATCGATCTTGCCGGCCCTGAGCGCTGCCGGAACCGCGGAAAAATAATGTTCATGCCATGCTTCCGCGACACATAATGAATTATCCGAATCATCGGCATCCCTGTTTACGTTCGAAAATAACTGGAGTTCATCCTCCACGCCAGCGCCGTCACCGGTCTCCATTCCCATGAACACCTTGCCATAATCCTCAAACTCTTTTTCAAAAGTCAGGTACATGGAATACGAAGCATCAGTAACATCCTCTCCTTTATCAGAAAGGCTGCTGCCGTTGGCATTATCAGTCCCTTGTATAATAAAGGTACTTCCTGCGCCCATTTTTAGGCCGCCGAGCAGCTGGTAATCCCCTATCCTGTGCAATAAATGCGTATCAAGGTGCTTGTCAAAATCCTCTATGGTCATATCTGACAATTCCACTGTTTTAGGCATTCCGGCCAATTGTTCTTCCAATTCGCTGATCCTTTGTTCCTGCTTTTTCATTTCCTGCCTAAGGTTTCGGATCTCATTAAGCAGGTCATCGTTCGAGATCTCGGCAAAAGCCGTCTGGCCAAGTACAAATACTCCGGCCGCTATCAAAACTAAAACCTTTTTCACAACACCCCTCCTTCCCTTTTCTTTTGCTACTTTTTTTATTTTCGTGTTACTGGACGATAAAAAAATATATCAAAACTCTTTTCCAAGAGTCGTAAAAGCAACTGAAACATGCTTCACACCTTTAACCGCGCGCAGTTTATCCGAAAGCATTTTAAGTCCGGCTGGCTTTCCTTTTACTATTATCACTTCAAGGCAATTATTATGGTCCATATGCACGTGTTGACTGGCGACTATCATGTCCTGATAATTATGTTGTATATCCACTATCATATCCAGAAGTTCCCTTTTATGATGGTCATATACCAGGGATATGGCTCCGGCAACATCCACGCCTTTCTTCCACTCCTCTTTGACCATGCTATCGCGTATGAGATCCCTTATGGCCTCAGAACGGTTAGAATATTGCTTACTCTTGATGAGCTTATCGAAATCCTCCAGTAGTTTTTTCTCAAGCGATATACCAAAACGTATCAATTCTGACATAAAATGCCTCTGTGTTACTTTTTTAAAAATTGTAGCACATATTATTGGCTTGTCAAGCAAAATGCAAGACTAAGCATAACCGGTGAATAAACAGGGAAGTATATATCAATATTGTTCGAGCGAGTGAAACGAGTCGAGAACTCTCTGAGCGCACTTCTCGACTACGCTTCGCTCCGCTCGAAGAATATTTGCGCCTAGCAAAAGATTTACAGTACCCCTGATAACTCACCGGTTACGGCTAAGCATAAGTCAATGAGTTAAGCAGGGGGTATAATATAAAAGGAATTCTTAATAGTTCTCGACTCGCCGGCAAATATTCTTCGAGCTTGCCCCGTTCCAAATTTTAGATTTGGAACGGGGCATATTCGAGAAGGATATTTGCCGGCTCGCTCGAACAATATTGATATCTCCGGTTAAACCTTGCAGTTTAACCTTATCAGACCAATGCTTACCCCAGATATATATCTATTCTTTCGACTTTTCTGTCTCTTATGTCTTTCGCGCAGGGGCTGTTTATTATGTCCTTCTTTATCTCTACTTTTTTCCCGTCGTCATATCTCAATACCATAAAACGCGGCTTTACCGAATTAGGCCCTGTTGTATCCTTCATCCTCGGATTATGATACACGACTTGTGTTTTCCTTAAAAAAGTGAAGGCAAAGCTATTTTTCGGGAAACCGTTCCTCTCCTTTTTCATAAAAAGCCACGAGGGTAGAGACGGCCTGAACCTAAGGTTTAGCTTACCTTCCTCATTGAGGAAAAACGGTTTTTCGCCCACATTCATCAAAAGCCATATACTAAGCATTTCCGCTGTAGAACCGCTTAACCTTGCGACAAACCCCCGCCCATGAAGTTTCTTATCAGGGAACGCGCTCGAGACTATAAAAGATGAGTTTTCAAAAATACTCCTGCCGTATACTTCGGGTTTCTGGAACGGTATCAAAAGATTCCTGAATTCCTCAAAGAATTGCCGGTGAAGCCCTGCCCTTAACAGCTCCAGCAGGTATTTGTATTCCATATGTAACCATATGGATTCATTCTCCAGCCATCCCGGAGTAAATACGCTTGAGCGCCCTACTTCCTTTGAAATACCCTCAAGGGATTCATTTATTTTATACATCTTTAACTTTTTATCATAAATGCCTGTCTTCTTCAAAGCCTCATATAAACCTTTTACCTTTTTAAGGTCTTTTTCGGCTTTCATCGCCCGCACTACGCCCTCGAGGAACAAAGGAACCCGCACCGCCCTGAACGCGGTTGGCTTAACTATAGGGAGGCCTTTAACAGTATCTCGCCTATTTGTGCTCTCAAATTCAGTAACCTCGTTTATGACATAAGTGGCATATGTCTTCTTGGGCGCGATATAAGCTTTATCAACAGCCTGATTTATTTTAGAAAGAAAAACCCGGAGCAGTTCTTCTAATTCACCCGCTGTAAGTATTTTTTCAGCTCCGCTGAACCCAAGCTTTGTCTTTTCCCTGTATTGTTCTTTTATTGAACTGGCCTTATCCCAATAATAAAAATCCCTGTCCTTCAGCTTTACCTTTGGTTCTGACTTAATAATGGTTTCTAATTTTTTCAGGAAATCATGGATCTCCTCGGCTATCTTGATCCGGTAAGACCCTCCGGGCCTCAACTCTTTTAATGAATCTAATATAAACACAACCTGATTCTTTAATTCAAATACCTCCGGAACAGAAGAACCCAAAAGCCCCGGCAGGCCATTCATGGAATCACACCACCCGGGCTTATCAGCTTCCATTTCAATACCAACTCCGCACGGGCCCAACGACGATAACTTATTGGCTGTCAGGCAAAGCATCTTGGCTATAAGTGTAGTCTTATAGATCCTACCTTTGCCGTTTTCTGTCCTCATTACATGCGCGTCTTTTTCCCGTTTCTCCATGAGGTGCTTTTTCTCATTATCACGCGTCAAGGAATGGTATTGCCTTACTTTATTATTTTCGTTCAGCACATACTTTTCGGAACGCGGTTTTACGCAATAAAGATTGTCGTAAAAAGTAAATTCCTTTTTATCTAAAAGTAATTCTTTTAATTTTTCGGGATATACGGCCAGATAGCTCTCTACCAGGTCAAGATTATATGTCCAGTGGTCTATCCAGTAGCCTTCTCCATGCTCAGCTTTATAGACAGTTTCGCAATGCTTAAGGACTTCGCGTAAAAATTCATACCATGGCTTCTTCAATTTTATACCCAGGGCTTCTATTTTTACGAATAATTCCCCCGGGCTAAAATCACGACAAAGCAACCCTTCAAGTTCTTTAAAATATTTATCGTCGATCTTACCGCGCAAGCCGTCTTTCAGCGCGTCATGATCTTTTAACCTGAAATTCACCCCGCCCAGGACAAGAGGGTTAAAACCATCAGCCTGTATCAAGTTATAAAAATGCGCTATATTAGAATCCCGGATCTCAGGATTAAACAGCACGTCATTCCTGCGGTTCTGGTTCATGTCCCTGAAATTACCGTTGCCCTGGGAAAAATAGGTCGGGGCAATATAAAACCTGTTGTAATCCCTCTCCAGGTCACCGTGTTTTCTTGCATAGACATAAAAGGAACTGGGTTTGTCTCCTCCTGATGTTATAGGATAGCCTCCGCGCAATAAATTATCCAGAAACGTCTGGGCGCAATAAAGGTCATACCTATTATCACCCGAGGCTGTAAATATATCTTTTTGTAGGTCGTGGATTATCTCCCTGTTTTTCTCTCTCTTGTCTATGAAAAATTGTTCCTTTGTCAAGCGCGGGATCAAAGAGTTCAGTTTATCCATTGAGCTGATATGTCCCAGGAGAGAAAAGATAACTGTTTTTTTACCTTTCCTTATATTCAATTTAGCGTGAGCCATAGCGCACGGAAGCTTATTCTGGCCTATTTGCCCCTGAGGCACCTTAAATCCTTTGTCATTCATAAAATTCACAGGGTATGAAAAATCATTTACCTGGCCGAATATCAATTCAGGATCGACAAACACAGGAAGCCTGGCATTATTTTTTTTGCCGTCAACCAGTGACGCCATATAAAAATTGCCCTCATTGATAAACGCGGTCTCGGATATATCACTGGGATCAACGTTCAACTTGTAAAAAGGCGCTGATTTTTTGACATTTTCAACCCTCATCCACGCCTCGACCGTGCGCCTCATCTTCTTGAGGAAAAAGTTAGACACCCCATAAGGTATTATGAGGGGAGTACCGTCAAGCATTTCGACATTCAGGGTCTTTTTGGATATATTCCTGAAAGATACTACTCTTGCCATGGCGGCAAAAGGTTCATTGGGTATGGTAAAATAGCTTACTTCTATTTCCAATCCTATATCAGGTACAGTCTCTTGTATCCTGAGTTCATAAGAATTTACAAACATTTTTTGTTTAGCCGGCAAAACACCGTTCTCGGGGTGCGGCTTAAAAGGTTCGTAAAGTATTATCTTATTTTTGTGTTTTATTTTCAGGAATGTGCGGAAACCCTGCGAAGAGGTAAGCTGGAATGCCCTGTTGGCAGGCATAAATTCCATAATAGGGCTGTCTTTACTTTTGACCCCTATACTGCACATGCACTGGCCCCTGTTGACATAGAATGCCCACATAGGTATGCCAAAAAGCCCGGCTATCCCGGGCAAAAAATTGGCAAAAGGCCCCGCGAGATTGTAATTTTCTATTACAAAATCACCCTTTGGGTCGACATAATATTTTACTTCCCTTTTTTCCATGATGGATAGATTTTAACAGATGGGCGGGTATTTAGCAAGTCAAAAACTTAACTATGCCTTCTCGACTCGTTGCTCTCGCTCAAAGAATATTATTCGAGCGGAGTCCCGAAGTATCGGGACGTAGTCGAGAATCTACCGGATAAAAGCAGGGCACCCTTAAGGGCGCCCTGCAATCTGTGAGTTTTGTTGAAATCAAACAGGCAGTTTAGGCTCTTGCCCGGGAGTAAATACTGCAGCCCTCTTTGCAATGAGCTACAGGCCTTAGCATGTATCTTATAACAATGTCCATGCCGCACCTCCAGTCGTGTTATTTGAATATCTTCCCTGTTTCTTTAGACCAGAACAAAAGGTCTATTTCTTCCATGGGGATATTCACGCGTTTAAAAAATTTCCTCATTTTATTTTCCATAGCCAGATATCTTTTTTTAGTCAATGTCTTGGGTATAGCGCTTATGACTTTATATCTCTTGAGGTTCCTGAGTATATGCCTGTCCAATATGGCCAGGTCTTTTCCTAAGCCTATGTTCCTGAGAAAATGACTGGCTTCCTTATAACCAAAACCTTTTATATGCCTGACCAGCCATTCCCTTGTCTTAAAGATATCTTTTGTATCAAGCCTGCCTTTTATATCAATGCCTTTTTCGTTCCTGAAAAACTCCCGGGCCTCTACTAAATATCCGGCCTTGTTATTCGGAAAACGCACGCCTTTCAAACAAGCCCTTATATCTTCGCGAGAGCCATTTAAAAGTAACCCTTTCTTCTCCATTCTCTTAATAGCCGCGTCACACACAACCGCTTTTGCCTGCGGCGTCAGGACGCAAAAACATAACTCTGAAAAAATCTCTTTATCGCGTTTATCGTAAACCCGCTTAAAATCCCACAGCCTGTTCCTTATTTCCGTCCTTTTGCTTTTGTGTTCCTTCAGCAGCGCTTTCATATCTCCAAAGCTTTAGATATGGCTTCCTTGTCAAACCCCACTATTATCGTACCGTCAATATCTATGACCGGAACTCCCATCTGCCCTGACTTATCCATCATTTCCTTGCTGGCGGCGGGATCGATCCCCACGTCTACATCTTCAAACTGCACGTTATTCTGCTTGAGGAAATCCTTGGCCCTGTGACAATAAGAACAGGTAGACGTAGAATAGAGTTTTACTGTTTTTGACATACTATCCTCCTTTATATATTTTTCTTCATATCCGTGAGCTTTCTCAAATGCCCCTGCTCTTCCTCTATCAACTTATCCACGGTATTCTGTTCGTCACCCAGTATAAATTTCTTCATTTCATGATAAAAAAGGATAGAATCTTTTTCAAAACCTATGCCGGTATCGAGAATCTCTTTTTCATTTTTAAGCTTTTCCGCTAAACTCCTGATATTACTGTCCTTTTTAAAAATATAACCCTCAGACAACGTTTTCAGGTAAGCGAAATACTCTCCGGGGTAGGCTTCTGAAGGTTCATATTTTTTAACCCGGGAAAGAAGGGCTTCGAACCTTTTTATGTGCTTTTCCTCCTCGCCTTGCAATAGTTCAAACACTTCTTTGGCCTTAACGTCTTTAACAGCCTTTGCGACGGCATCGTAAAAATCCCTTCCGTTCTTCTCGATCTGTATCCCTACCTCTACTATGTCGCTTGCCGAAAAAAGATTACCCATTCTATTCTCCTTTCACGATCCTGCCGCCCAGTTCAAACGCTTTTTTTAAACAATCGGGCCTGTCCAATATAGCGCCTTTCGTGTCTACCCGCGGACAAAAAAGCTCTCCTTTATAACTTACGTTAATGATAGCGAAAAGATTTTTCACTATCGCTTTCGCGTTTTCAAAAAAATCCTTCCTGTCAGACCCTTCAACGGAAATAAATACCCCGTTTATTTTCTTATATCCGGTTTCTTTTTTGGATATATACTTTGCCCTCCAGACACATTGGAAACGGTCTATCATCATCTTGGCCTGGGCGCTGAGGCTCCCGAAAAATATCGGGGAAGCGAATACCAGCGCGTCCGCGCCCTTTATTTTCTCGTAGACTGACTGCATGTCATCCCTGACAATACAGCTCCCGTCGTCCTTCATATCAGCGCATTCCAGGCACGGGGAAAACTTCAGCTCGCCAAGGATGATCTTTCCGGTTTCAGCGCCGTTTTCTCTTGCACCGGCAAGCACCTGTTCAAGAAGCATGTCAGTGTTTCCACCTGCCCTGGGGCTGGCATTAATGCCGAGTACTTTCATTAATAGTTCTCACACAAAACTTCATAATACGCCTGAGGATGCGCGCACGCCGGACATGTATCAGGGGCCTCATTGCCCTCATGCACATACCCGCAATTACGGCATTTCCATTTCACGGTCTTTTCTTTCTTGAATACCGACTTATTTTTAAGGTTAGCAAAGAGTTTCCTGTATCTTTTTTCGTGCTCCTCCTCGACCTCGGATATTTCCTTAAATTGATCAGCTATTTCCGCAAAACCCTCTTCTTTGGCTATCTCAGCGGCTTCCTTATAAAGTTTGGTCCATTCAAGGTTTTCCCCGTTAGCCGCGGCCTCAAGATTCTGCGCCGTGTTACCGATG
>Ga0180007_10005160_pt1 | contig 13418 bp, 18 predicted proteins | sample MM_PC_MetaG_FD_121122 | JGI IMG/M metagenome (GOLD analysis project Ga0180007, IMG submission 121122) | Groundwater microbial communities from the Aspo Hard Rock Laboratory (HRL) deep subsurface site, Sweden - MM_PC_MetaG | ecosystem: Environmental > Aquatic > Deep subsurface > Groundwater... | reverse complement strand
TGAAATTGATATGGATTATCTTGATAAGTAATAATAAATATTTTATCTGGTGAAGGTCTTTTCTTTATAACTTTAATTTCATTTCTTTTTGAAAGTGTGTACATAACATTATCAAAATCTCCTGTTTGAGATTCTGTATTTAAAATATCAAGAACAGTCTGTTGTATTTTTGCTAAGGGTACATTAATAGTCTTAGAAACACCTAAACTATTCAATTCAACATCCTTTCTTTTCAGTGTTACAGGATAACTTATATTAAATAGAACTGTTTTTTCAAGAATAATTGAATTAAAATTAAAATCACCAATGTCCATTTCATATCTTCTGTCATCTCTGAAAGAATCAATATTAATACAATTTTTTATTACATCTTTTAAATTATTATTAAGTTCATTCTGCAATTCAGTTATTGATAATCCATTACTAACACATTTTTTTGTGCCTGGAATATTAAAGCATAAATAAGAAATTTTATCTCCATAATAAAACCTGTAATTTACAGGATTTACAGAACCTCCTTGCTTTGCCATTAAATTTAAAACTTCTGTTGATTGTTTAGTTATACAATCATCCATTTTATGATTAATCTCTTCTAATTGGGAACTAAGAATCATCTTTGTACCTTCAACTCCTCTTATACTCTCAAACAAAGAATCTCTTAAAAAGAAAATTAAAACAAATATTATTAATAATACCAAACCAACTATCATAAAAGTGGTTACCTGACCTCTTTTTTTCATACTAAATCAATAAAAAAGAAGTTTATAAATATTTTTAGTGCTGAAATCATATAGAAAAGTTTATATATAACAAAAACACTACAAAAAGTAGTGAAAATGTATGGATATAATTGGATACAAAATAAGGCCGAGCAAGCATTTTGTTTTAGGTTGGATGAGAAAATGGGATTATGATATTTATTCGCTGAAGGGTATATTAGAAAAAGCAGAAAAAATTGAAAAAGTAGGAAAATATAAATATGAGGTTTATATTAAAGCAAAAGGAAAAAGCAGGAAATTAATATTTATAAAAGATGATGAATATAAAGAGATATTCATAATAACTGGAGCTGAAGGAAAATGAAAAAATGTTTAGCATGTGAAAAAGGAGAATTAATTAAAGTAGAGGATATAATTTTTGAAATAGATGGTTATATATTTATTGTAAAAGGAGAAAGATGCACCAATTGCAATGAAGAATTCCCTTATGAAGAAGAAACACAAAGAGTAATTTTAACAGCAAGAAAATTAGGAGTTTGGCCAGAATCATTAAAATTATACCGACATCTCTCTATGAGTGGTGGTGGTCTTGTATTCAGGATACCTTCAGATATTGAAAAACAGCTTAAATTAACAGAAAAAACAGAAATAACAATAAGCAAGATTGGAAATAAGATAGTTATAGAGCCAGAAAATTAATCATTCTGAACTCTTGGAGCCAATAAAAATCCAAGACTTAACTTGTCTTTTATTATATAATCAATTTTTAATGGATAATCCTTGTCAAATTGAATAACAACCTCATTAGTTAACTTTGAACCCTTAATTATTTTTTTTAAATATTCTAAAGAGTACTTAGATTTAGCATCATTAGTGCTTGAAGTAATAATAGTTTCATTACTTGGAACTAACTCAACAAGTGCATTACTAAAGCTTCCTTCTGTATTTATAAGGAACACATTATCCTTCATAACAAAATTAACAGAATCAGAAACAATATCCATATCTTCTATAGCCTCATTGAATAATAATGTATTTGTATTAATCTTAATTGGAAAATCAAGTTCAGGTATTTTTTGATCTGCAGTAGTTATATCTATCATTGCAAGATTAAATGTTCTTGTTGTCTCTCCTTTAATTGTTATTTTTAACTTGTTTTTTTCAGATTCTATTATTAATGTATCTGAGGATTTTGCTCTTCTTAATATATTCTTAAAATTATCAAGATTGACTGCTATTTCCTCATCAGAAACCTTATATTCGCTAAAGCTTGAGCTTAATAATTGGAATATGACCATTGCTACATTTGCAGGATCCATTGCAACTAACTGCATTTTATCTTTGTCAAATTTTAACTTAACTTCTGTTACTAATTCAGATATTATTGTTATAGGCTCTTTTAATAATCTTGAATCTGTAATGACTAATTTCATATAAAAATTGAAAAAAATCTAGTATATATACTTTGCTAAACTTTATTATATATTTTATTAAGCTAATCCGCCCAAATAAGAAGGCACTAAAGGAGCAACAAATGGCCATATATAAGGAGCTATTACAACCAAAGCTGAAACAATAATTGTATGAGTCCAATGTTCTGCCATTCCTCTTGCACCTAATCCACCACCTTTAATAACAGCAGATGTTGCATGCATCTTTATGTTTAGTATTATACCAACTGCAATTCTTACAAGCAGAACATTGCTTATCAAAGGAATTCCTGAACCTAATAATCCTGTTACTTCTAAAAAAAACTCAGTATTCATAGTTGCAAATAATGCAATTATCATAAAAAATATAGCATGAAGACCATGTCCTAACCAATGAGAACCTCTAAAACTTTCATCTCTATGTATTAATATCAATTCATATAAACCTAAAATTACACCAAAAAGGAGTACAGGTATTAAAATTAAATCTGCCATTAGTTTAATTAAATAAATTTTATATATAAATCTTTCTATAACATCTTTAAAACTTTCTGATGTAATTCTTTGTCTATTTTATTTAGATTTTGTATTATATTTGCCTGAATAAGTTTATCATTATTATTGAAGATAAGATTTCCAAATACTTTAATATAATCACCAATATTAACATCTTCTGTTGATAAAATTAGTATCTGAGAAGTCTTATCATCTAGAATAAAAGAATTTTCTTCTTTAGAAACAATAAAACCAGATACTGCAATATGAGTATCTGAACTATTCAAATTCTTAATTTGTTTTTCTATGTACATTTTAGTATTCACGCCATCTATAAGCACATTTAGTGCATTCATAGAATTTTGTTTCTGGTTCATCAGAACCTCTTGTTTGCTGCAGCCAATAGTATGCTTGTTTATTTCCACATTTTGAGCAAGTTGCTTTTGTTTTTGGTAATATTACCTTTTTATGCTTTATTTCAATGCCTTTTTTTAGTTTAACTTGTTCTTTAATAACTGCTTCTTTTATATTAGAAACATAACCACAAGAGCAAGCTAGCTTTGTTTTTCTCTCTCCTTTTTCAGGAACTAAAATTGAACTACATTTTGGACAAAATTGCATTTTTTTACCTCCCTATGAACATATTAATTAAATCAAAAGCAAATATTTTTACCCACCCTAAAAATGGAATTCTAAATACTGCCTTTCCAACTATTGAACTTATAGGAATTTTTAATTCATCCTGTCTTGAATCTGAATTATTATCTCCTTTTGTTTGTACATAATAATTATCATCTTCCATATAAATTCTAACAACTCTGTGAATAATAGGATCTTTTAATGAACCCTTAAAAACAATAACATCTCCTATCTTGATATTTACAGGTTTTCTCCATATTAAAACCATTATATCCCCTTTATTGAAACCATTTTTGAAATGATATTCTGAAAAATTTTCTTTAGTTATATTTTTCACTAAATAAAAATCCTTATTATTTTCCCACCAATCTTCAAAATTAGTTGCATGCTCCATTGAATTAGAAACAACTGCAACAACAGGATATCCTGTACCTAATACTAATCCCAAACCAGGATAAATAAGAAATTTTACTATAACAAATGCTAGTATTACATTAACCAGCCATGAAGCAAGACTGTTTTCATGCCATATAAAATCCCATGTTTTTTTTAGAATATTTTTGAAAGACACGTTCAGACTTGAAAAAGTATTAGATATAAAAGCTTTTCTATATCAAAGGCCTTACTTTTGTATTCTTGGAAGCCTCTTCCACCTGCTCTTTTTTCCAGCCTTTCATTTTTAGCGATTGTTCAACTTCATTTCTTGGTATTCCCTGATTTAATTTTATCTGAATATAATTTCTTAGTCTTGCTATATTTAATTCTTTATCAATATCAGATTCTAACCAACCAACTTTTTCTAATTCACTCTTAACTATTCTTATAGGCACTTTACTAACAAGGGACTGCTCAATATACTGCTTCATTTTATCAATATTTGTAGGTTTTATCTTTACAGGTGTTATTTCAACAGGTTTTTCTTCTTTTATAGTTTCTTCAGGTTGCTCTGAAACAATCGCTTTTTTTCTTTTAATGAATGTACTTAATATTATTATCAAAGCACAAATAAAAACAACTGCAGCTATTGTTCCAACTCCAAATATTATTTTATTAGTCTGGGTACTAAAAAATCCAGATTCTCCTGCATTTTCAAGAGTATTAATAACAGAAATACAAGGCACAGAACAGCACACTCCTATTCCATTATGATCTATTATACTTGAGCAATTTTGTGATCCACCACAAATATATCCATTTTGTATAGTACAAGAACAATCAGGATCTCCGCCCGCACAAGTTGACAAACAAGTATCTCCTCCAAGGCAAGTTGCAACAACATTATTACAAGTTTCTGATGATGCAGGAACTGAAGTTTGTATTGTGCAATTATTCAAATCACTATAACTTCTTGCTCTTGTTCCATTCAAGCAAGTGCTCCAATTTCCATAATACCAACTAGAAGTGCAGTTTAACAAATCAACAACATTTATAGAAACATTATTACTTTTTGTTTCAGCACCTTTTTCATCTTCAGCAGTAAATATAACTATTTCAGTTCCAGTCCAATTATTTGCTGGAGAAAAAACAACATCCCCATTATCTTCTATTTCAATATCAACATTATCATTACCATCAACACTATAATTTAATTTCTGACTATCAGGATCATCAAAATAATCATCTAAATCAAAATTAGTATAATTTTCATTCTTATCAACAGTTATATTTTCAATTTCATCACTTAATACAGGAGGGGAATTTATCATTAATAATACACTTGAGTTTTTATAATTTTTATTAGTGCCATCATCTGCCTTAACTGTGCAATTCCAATAACCTAAATCACTTATGCCTACCTTTGTCCTAACAGAACATATTTTTCCAGTACTCCATAAATCACCAGTACAATCCATTGTTCCAGTTTTTCCAGGATTTGTAATACTTGTTTTACTTGAATTACTTCCATACATAATATAACTAACTATAACAGAAGAACTATCTGTATCTAAAACTTTTGCAGTACAATTTACATACTGAGTTTTCATAAAGTTTAAAGAATTATTTTCATTCCTAAAATTAATATTTGTTATTTGTGGAAATTCAATATCTGATGAAGGAATAATGACGCTAAACTGTTTTGAATCTGAAATAAGATTATCAGTAACATAATTAAGATTAAAAATAATTGTATAAGTTCCATTTAAATTAAAAGAGCTTAAATTACTAAAAATAGAAATTGAAACATTAGCTATACTATCTGATGTTCCAGGAGAAAATGCCCTTCCTGTTTGTCCTTCCCAAGTCCAAATATTACTATTATCATTAAAAACTGCACCATCTCCGCATGTTTTTGAATCAGCATTTAAAAATGTTTCAAAACTTATTGTATCTGATTTTACAGGAGCATCTGAAGAATCCTTAATTAAAACACTAACAATAGATGTTGCATTACAAGGAATAACATCATTTGCAAGGAACTTTATTGATATTTTACCGCTTAAAGATTGAGAAACATTAATTGTATTTACAGACATTGTATCCTTAACAACAAATCCAGTTATATCTGGTTTCATAAATAAGAATACAAAAAAGGATAGTACAAAGAAAGCTATGACTAATATACTGATATCTAAGTCTTTTTTTATAACCATCACCTCTTATAAGATATAATATAAATAAATCATTTATAAAGTTTATTCTTTAAAAATCTCTGCCTGAAATTTGAATAATGTGCATTTTCCTGTTTTCCAAGAAATTCCCTGCAGACCTGCCTTATTACATACTGCTTCTAAAAATTCTTCTTTAGATAAATTATTTTCAGTTGCAACTTGAGGTAATAATAATCCATTATATCCCTTGTAAGAAATAATTAATCCATCTTTATTAATTTCTATATTTTTTAATATCTTTTCAGGTTCTTTTTCTTTTATTAATTCAGGTTTTGTTAAAACAGAAATCTCTATTCTAAATTTTTCATTTTTCTTTAATGGTGGAAATCTTGGATCTTGAAATGCTGCAAGTCTTGCAGCTTTTATTACATGAACTCCTAAACTAGAATTAGGTTCAATAAAACCAATACAACCTCTTACTTTATTATCAGTATATAATGTAACAAAAACACCTTTTTTCTCTTTAAAGTTTTCAGTCTTTATTTCTTTATTATCAAAAAATGATTCTATAGAATTTCTAGCTAATTTTAACAACTCTTTTCCATCAATATTCATTTTAGCTTGTCTGCTTGTTTTCTCAAATCAGAAATCTTTTTTTTCAATGAAGATGCAGCATTAAGCAAAGCCTTTTTAGGATCTTCTTTCTCTGTTTCTATCATAAGAACAGGGCTAGAAACCATTGGATGTTCTAATTGATAACCTGCAATTTCAACAGATTTATTGTTCCATAATTCATTACGTATAGCATTACATAAAGTATGAGTTTCACCTGTTATCTCTATCTTAAGCTTGTTCTTTTCCTGCTCTAAAACCTTTATTTCCATACTTTTAATGATTAATATTCATTTTTTAAAGCTTTCGTTTAATCTTTTTTAAGCTTTAAAAGGTCCCCTATCTTCATAGAATTATTACCAAAATCTATTTTTGATTGAGCAGAATCAATTTTATAATAATCTATTAATTTAATACTTAATATATTTTCTAATTTTTTAGCTATTGCCATTGTTGGCACTAAATGACCTGTTTCAATAGAATGTATTAAAGAGCTTTTTTCATTTATTTTTGCAGCAAGTTCCTCTTGTCTCATATTTAATTTTTCACGCGCATTTTTTATTTTTTCAAAATAATCAGGAACTATAAGTTCATTTTCCTCTTCTACTCTTAATTTTATTATCTTTCTTTCTATAATCTTTGGTTTTACTTCTATTACATTTCCATACTTTGAACAATTATCACAAACTTGGATTATAGAACCTTCTATTAAAACATCTCTTAATTCAGAATTCCTGCTGCAAATACTACAGGTTGGCATTTTTACAATTTATTTCTTTAATAATTGAGTCTTTATCTACAAGACCATTAAAGGTTTTATCGTCTATAACAATTGATGGTGTTTCTGTAATATTATATTGATTATTAATTAAATTAATTATATCAATATCTGAATTTGTTGGAAGTGCAAAGATAAAAACATCGCTGCATGAATCACGTACATTATCAAGTACATCAGCCTGAACACTACATTTCATACAATCTATATTTTCAGGATAAAAATATAATATATAATGAACATTATTATTACATTTCTTTTTGAAATCAACATAATAAAAAAATAATTCTAAATGATTTAATGAAAAAGTAGTTTTTAATTGCTTATAATCATTGCTTAATACATTAACTTTTTCATACTGTTTAAGTTTTTCCAAAAACATTGAATTTCTGTTTATAATCTGAGCTAATCTTTGGTTTAACATATTACAATAAGAATCTTTATCATTCTCATTAATAAATTGGTTAAATAATAAAAATAATTTAGAATCCTGCATCTGCCATGCAGAATTTAAAAATTCCTCGTTTAGTTTTGTAATTCTCTGCTGATCAATAAAATAATTTATTAATAACAAGCCAACTATTAGAAGTATTCCGAGTTTAAGTGCATTTATGTAATAACTTTTTATTACCATTTTTTGTTTATTCCAAGGGCCTCATAAAATATACTTAGTAAATACATAGCCCCAAGGATTAATCCATAGAAAAATAGATAAAATATTATATAAATACTTCCTTTATTCATTGATCTTTCCTTGTCTAATTTATAACCTCTGTATAAGAAGTAACCCCAAATGCTTGATATTATCAGCATATTTATGTAATAAGCAGGTATCATAAAGATATCCCAATTAAAGAGAAAGTTCCAATTAAATCCTCCAGCAGATAAGTTCATTAAAAAAAGAGAGATTGTATCTATTATTATTTTAACATTAAGAAATATGATTCCAAAAATCAGTGATGCTGCTATAAAGATTGTACTCAAAAACAAAGGGAATATGAAAAAACCAAATTCTATATTCTTTTTATCAAAATGCAATGACTTGTGTTTGAATAATGAATTGTATAATGCCCCACGATACCATCTAAGTCTTTGTCTTATAAAACTCTTAATATTATATGGAACTCCTGTAGATACTTTTGTATTAACACAGCACGCTATTTTATAACTATGTTTTTTAAGATTTAATGCAATTTCCATATCCTCTGTTATATTACCTTCATCATAACCCCCTATTTCCAATAGTGCCTTTCTTCTGTAAATACTCATTGGACCAGGAGTAACATATAGACAATCTATTGATGAAAGGCTTTTATGCCAAAAACCAAATGCAGCATAATACTCTAATTCTTGTAATCTTTGTAAAAATGATTTTGGTTTATCAACAGTAACTAAAGTAGTTACAGCACCAACTTTTAAATCATTAAAGTGACCAATCATTTTCATTAATGCGTCTTTCTGAGGATAAGTATCTGCGTCTATTGTAACAATAAACTCTCCTTTTGATATTGAAATTCCATGATTAAGAACACTTGCTTTTCCTTTATTTTTTTCAAATCTTACAACTTTAACATCTTTAATATTTTTTATTTTTTCATATGTTCCATCAGCACTTCCATCATCAAGAACAATAATTTCTAATGGTTTAGGATATTCTAAATTTTTGACACCTTTAATTGTATCTAATATTGTAGATTCTTCATTATGTGCAGGTATTAATACTGTTAATTTAGGATAGTATTTAGGTATAGGATCACTAAAATCAGTGTGCTTTTCAAATATATTCAAAAATACAAGACCATATATTATATACACAAAAGAAGATACAATAAAAATAAGATTGTAATATTTTGAATTAAATAAGACAACAAGAACTGAGATAAAAATTACTAGGAATAATACCCCAAAAACCCTATTTATATTAATATTCATATTATAAATATATATAAAAAACATTCTTAAATCTTTTCAATTTAGCATACTATTTTATAAACAAACTCATGTTGTTCTACACATTTAGAATCAGCATATTTTAAATCCTTAATTCCATATACAGACTTTGTTTTATCTGATAAAAATAGATATTTTATATTATAATTTTTTATCAAGCTTGATGCTCTTTCATAATCTGAAGTAAATATAATACTTGCATCTACTAATCTTTGCGTGGAATCTGGAGCAAACATAAAACTTGTATCAAAGACATTTTTTCTATCAGTAAAGTAACTTATTAAATTACCTTCGTAAATAGTACCTAAAACAGTGTCAGTTGCTAAAGAATCATTTTTTATCCATAATAATGAATTTATCTCTGCGCTAATTGGTGCATCAGCAATAATTCTATCAGAAACATTATAAGAAGGGTATATTGATAAGATAAATATCAATAAAAACAGCATTGGAACAAATAAATTATTATATTTTGATAATTTTGTCATATTTAAATATAAATATAATCGATTTATTGCAAGTGAAGATAGTATTGCTGCACTTATACCAATCATCATAAGCCCCGCATAAAAACCAAGTACATTTAAAAATACTAAACATAAGCTGATAAATGCCAAAGAACTAAGAATATATATTGACTTTGACTTTTCTTTTATAAATCCATAATAAGCTGAAATACCACCAAATATTAATGGGATATAACCAAAATGGTAAATTAAAGCAAGAATATCTATTTTCTTAAATGTACCTAATAATAATGATTTTGGTATGTTTTTATAAATAATGTCAAGCCCGTACAAAGATATTGCATTTTTTAGTATGATTATATTTACTATAATAAAAAATATGCTGAATATAATTATTGATTTAATTTCAATACCCCTTATTTTAATATCTTCGGTATATGTTAGTAATAAGTAAAATACAAATACTAAAATTAAAAATATAAAAATGGGATCTAATAAACATATAATTAAAGATGAGATTATAAAAAAGATTTTATATCTATTTTCGTTTATCCTCAAAAAAGAGTATATCATAAAAAATATTAAAGGAATGGCTATTGAATAAATAGATATTTTATTTATAGTTTCATTAAATATTAATGGAACAAAACCCGCCAATAATGAAGCAAATAATGCAGATTTATCATCATTTACTATCATTTTAGATATAAAAAAAGCAATAAAAACAATTAATGATATTATCAACTGAGGAAATATCTTAAGTCCAAAAGGAACTAGTGAAAACATCCATAAAAAATATGGAAAAATTGGGGATGCTAGTGTCTGCTTGCCACCATAACTTAAATCATCATAAGTCATAGGTTTAAGATTATCTTTAACATAATCCATATTTCTTAAATTTAAATAAGAAGTATCATCACTAAGATAAGTTGTCTGAAAGCTAAAATATAATCTAAATAAAAATACAACTAAGAATATTAATATAAGTAATTTAGGTATTTTCATTTGTATTTTCTTCTTGATTTATTTCCTCTTTTACAATTTCATTATTTTCTTCTTTTAATTTTATATTGTTCTCAATAACATCAAAATAATCAAAGAATTTTGGAGTTAATTTTAATAATCTTGTTCTTCCAGATTTTTCAGAAGTTAAAAAACCTTCATCTTTTAGTATTTTTATATGATCATAAGCTTTATTCCCGCGTATCTTTATAACATCAGACTGAATGACTGGATTTTTATAAGCTATTATAGCTAAAGTTTCTTGTGTTGGAAAATCCATCTCAGAATCAGATAATAATTTTTCTGTTACATGCAAATAGTCTTTCTTAATATTTAACTTCCACTTTTCACTATCATTTATTATTTCAAGTGCACTTGCTCTTGAATCATACTCTTTCTTTAATTCTTGTAATAATTCATTTACAATTCCAACAGAACCAATTCCTGCCATAGAGGCTATTTCACTGACTGTCAAAAACTTACCTGTTGTAAATAAAACTGCCTCTATTTTATTACGATTTTCCATAGGTTTAAAATAAAGAATTAATTTAAAAAACTTGCTTATTTAAATGCATGCTCCATCTACGCAACCATTCTTGCAATAAAGCAATTTATTACCACCAATAGCATTAGATCCTATCTTGAATTTTGTACTACTTGAATCATCACAACTATACTCTTTTAATTGGTGACTATCAACACAATAATCTGTTCTTTCATAATCTGCACCATTATTAAATACCCCATAAACAGTTCCTTTAGAATATACATCAACTCCAGCATCTGTATCAAAACATGTTCCACGCAAAACATTCCCAATTAATAATTTATTTGCTATTGAATTAGAAGCGGCAATAAAAACACTACCTATAACAATAAGAACTAATAAAACTACAACACTCTTTTTTATTTCCATATTTATGAAAATCAAAAATACTATTTAAAACTTTCTATTTTATACAAGAACCTTCTAAACATCCACTTTCACAAATTACTAATCTTGACTCATATCTTGCGGGTTTTTCCCTGTTGCAGCCATACTCTTTTAGATAAGTATCATCAACACAATAGTCTGTTCTTTCAAAATCTATATTATTTTCAGATGTTCCAGAAATTGTTCCTTGTTGATATATCTCATTTATATTCAAATCTCCATTATCTGAATCAAAACAAGAAGTCATTACTGTTTTCCCAGTTATTCCTGCTGAAAACGCAACTATAGATATAACAAGAATGACAAGACCTAAGATTAATTTATCTTTGGTTTCCATAATTTTAATTAACAAAAGAACTATTTAAAACTTTTTATTGTATACAAGCACCATTTAAACAGCCTTTTTCACATGTAACAATCTCAGAATACCAATTCATCTTTCTTTGCTCATCACACCTGTATTCTTTCAATTGATTTGAATTACTACTAGAACAATAATCTGTTTTTTTAAACTTATTGCAATAATCATCATTACCACTAATTGTACCTATAACAAATTCATCGCCTTTATCAGTATCTACACAAGTAATATCACATGTTCCAGAAACTCTTCCTGTTACCCACTGGAAAGCACCTGTTGTAAAAAATAATGTAAAAAATAATGTTATAACTGCAATAATCAATAATTTCTCACTTAGGCCGTGCATATCCATATTTCTTAAAAGAATAATTTATTTATATATTTAACTATTTAATTGGATATCTTAGAATTGCTGCAATTCCACCTAAATCTTTTAATTGCTTTCCTTCTCTTGTTTCTACTGAAATTATACGAACTTCTGTTTTATATTTTTCTGCTTCTATTTCTAAAGATTCAATGCTTTCTTCTGTGAAATTATCAGAAACAAGTATAATATCAACAGCACCAATTTCCAAAGCTTTTTTAGTCTCTTTATAACCATAAGCTGTCTTTTCTTCTTCTTTTGCAAGCATTTCATAAAATCTTTGGACTAATTTTTTTTCTATTGAAATTTCCTCTTCAGCAAGAACATCATGGCTTTTATCAACTAATTCATGAAGTCCAAATTCATCAGTATAAGAAATATCCTTTACAGCAAGTAATTTTTGTTTTAATTCATTATTCAGATAACTTCCATTTACAAAATCTTCTTTAGTCGGTCCTGGTCCACCAATTAAAATTCCTTTTATTTCTGGTTTTTCAAGAAATTCTTTATTAGATACTTCTGCAATTCTTTTAAAGAAATCGTGAGTTGCTTCTTCTCTTAATCTTGCAAAACGGGCTTGGCTCTGACCACCTGCTTTTGTCTTTCCAGGAACACCAGAAGTCATTGAAGACAAAACAATAATATTCATTCCTCTTAATAAACCAACATTAGCCTCTCTTTTATCTAAAACAATTAATCCAAATACTTCCTTGACTTCAATCATGGATCTCAAAGGTTCTAATAAAAAAGTCTGGTCACATCTATACAATCTTATACTTAATGAGTCAGGAGGTTCAATTGACCATACTTTAATATCAATCTTATTTTCTTTATCAGAAGCATCTCCAGAAAAAACAGCCAATCCATTCTTTGGTGTGCTTTTGAATAATCTTAAATGCTGAACCATTTTTTCTATAGAATCAATTACTTTTGTTCTTGTATTTTTATCTTTAATATTAGAAGCAGTTCCTTGCTCTTGCTGTAAGTGCTGGATTATTTTTATCATATCATAACCAGCAGGAATGTAAACAGAAACTAGTTCAGTATGTCTTCCTTTTATCTTTTCTAATTCGAAAATAAACTGCCTTAATCTATGTCTTTCTTTTGCATTAATCATA
>Ga0180007_10005158_pt1 | contig 13420 bp, 8 predicted proteins | sample MM_PC_MetaG_FD_121122 | JGI IMG/M metagenome (GOLD analysis project Ga0180007, IMG submission 121122) | Groundwater microbial communities from the Aspo Hard Rock Laboratory (HRL) deep subsurface site, Sweden - MM_PC_MetaG | ecosystem: Environmental > Aquatic > Deep subsurface > Groundwater... | reverse complement strand
TAACGGCTGGATTTGGATTCCTGTCATCAGAATACTCAACATCAAAAGCAAAAACTCCATCATCCGCAATTCTGTTAACTGAAGAACCGTTAGCCAAAGAAACACCTTCATCATCAAGAATTGAATCAATACTTGGAGCAACATCATCTGCAACAACTTCCGGCATAGCATCCACAGAGAAACTCATGGTTGCATCCGCAGAATCCGGTGAACCGTCCGAAGCAGTCAAAGTAAATGTATAACGTCCATCCTGATCCAAACTAGCCCCATAAGTTTTAGGACTCTGAAGATCCACGGAAGTCAAAGTATGATTAACACCTGAAGGATCCCTCATAACAACCGTAGTAGCCGGATTTTGATTAACATCATCTGAAAAAGTCATGTCAAACTCAAACGCTTCACCCTCAGTGTAACCCGCAAGCACAGACCCGTTATTAACCGTAGCACCCCTTCCATCCTCAACCCTGCTAATTACAGGTGGAACGGTGTCCAAAGGTGCATCCGGGTGAACGTTTAACATATGAATATCACCATTTGACGTTTCATAAACAATTTTATCCCCATATAATCCCAATGAAAAACCTACAACTTGTGTAGAAGTTACAACTTGTTCACCAAGCACATCATCAATCCAGTGGAGTACTCCTCCGGCTTGATCAGCCTCGAAAGCCGCGTTAGGTAGGTCAACTTGAAAAGCAGAAATATCAGAACCAAATTGGTAAACTATCTGATCATCAGAATCAGAAAAAACTTCAACACCATCTCTATCACTACCTCCTCCCGAATAGTCAGCAGCAAAAACCCTTCCAGACAATTCGTCAATTGATCCACAGCTTGCAACAGTTCCTTGCATTTGCGTAACCCGTGAGAAAGCGGTTGCACCACTTGCAGCCCAGCCATCAAAAGCATATATCTCTCCTGTGAAACCATCCATTAATAACAATTCATCATATGTTTCATTATAGCCGCCACACACAACCAACATTTGACCATCAAGAGAAATTCCATCTAAAGCTGCACCTGCATATAACTCACTTGTGATGTCACGAAAAAATAGCCCATCAGTAGTATAATAGACTGCACCATCTTTTGCGTTATTACCACCATAATTATAAGATAAATTGTAATCTCCCACAAAACCATGTCCACCATTTAAATTATGAGGAGAAAAACCTGCAAGCATTCCCAAAGGAGCATTTGAATAATTAGTGCCATAAGTAGTATCAAAATCCGCATCCGTAAAAGTAGGATCAGCCTTAGCCTCAACAGCAGCAGTTAAAGCCCCGCCAATAGCAAGCACCTTGGCAACACCACCGGCATAATCTTTTACAAATCCTTTCACAGTTTCACCTGCTTTCCCGGCCATTTCAGTAAGTGAATCAACCCAACCTTTTGGTGAAGATTCATTGCCTGCTCCGTTTCTGTCTATTCGTGGTTTCATATACACATTGATTAAACCTGATTTAACTATATCCAAAACCTCTGAAAAGTCAAGCCCATTTGTCTACTCCTAACCTGAAGACAAAATACTTTTAGTTTGACAACGTATAAATGTTTGAACGACTACCTATTGTAGGACGTGTTACCAAAGATGAAAAATAGTACGAATTCTGCCCTCCGTCATAATATCCCTTGCCAATAACAACTCCCTTGGAATCACCGGGAGGATTGCTTCCGGTAGAAATCAATTGCCATTCCAGGTAAGGAACAGGCTCCGTAGCGGTCATTAGCTCGGAAACAATGTCTAACTGCAAAATCATTGACTCAAAAGAGGCATCATTAGTGAAATTAGTATACAAATCCCTATACTTTTGTTGCGGAGAAGTAGAGCTTGCCTCTAAAACAACATTATTGGCAGCTGTATTTACAAGAGATTTATAGATTTCAGTATTTAACGAATCATATCTAATAAAAACTCCAGGTATAGGTTCAATCGTCGCATCACTTGGCATCTCAGCCGCACTCGTCCCGTCCGGCCTAAAACCTATAAGCTGCCAACTTACAACGGAGGAATCTTCGGCGTAAGTGCCGCCGCCAATATCCAAAATGTACCTGGAACTACCGCCACAATCGGCCAAAAATGAGCCGTTTGAACACGGAGTTCGCACCAAGAGCTTCCAGGACAGCATACCCAAAGCGTTGGGGCTCATGGGGGAGCCGTCAAAATCAACGCCGAACAAAGGAATCGTCACACTTTCGCCAACTTTGATTTTATTCCAGTTACAAGAGTGTCCCGGTTCGTGAGCGGCATCACCGTACATACAAAGCCCATATGGAGCGGCCGAGCCTGTGTTTGGGATTGGAGTGTAATAATTTCCAACCACGCCCAAATTATTTTCCTGAGCGCTACCTAAAATTTCCCAAGATCCACTAACACCATTATCAAAAAACCCGCTGAAGCCATCAAGCGAGTTCTCATCCGTAAAACTGTAACCGGAAATATTGTCTTTCAAAGCCAAAATGGCCAAATCCGCGCTGGATTCAGCGGCTAGTCTGGCCTTGCTCCCCGCCTCAAGTTCCTGAAAAATCCGCAATTTGGCGGAAGTACTTTGAATTGTTGTAGACGCAACCAACATAAGAATCGTCATTATAAAAAAAGCATAAATAAGCGAATATCCGGGATGTTTTAATTTTGACATCTTTGAGGTAATTCAAAATATAATTCCAATTTTTGCGTTAATCCCAACTTTTTCCACTCCACAACAAACATAGATTCATCATAAACAAGATGGAATTTTTCAAATTCCTTTTCATATTTCGGAAAACAACGCTCCTGCACCTCCAAAGAAGTCTCTCGCACAAGAAAAAGCGCCGTAAGTTTTTCATGCAAAAAACTGAGCCTGAAATAAAGAACCGTCACCACGCAAAAACCCAAAACAAAGCTCCAAAAAACAATCACCTTCGCTACCTCAAAAGGCCTTGACGGGGGGGGTAACAGTTTTTTAATTCGATTTTTCATGCGTGTGATTCTAAAAAGCGCTTAAAAGCGTTTCAAAAAAAATATAACAAATTTCCAAAAAACAAACCACCCCTTCATTTTCCACTTACCAAGTGCTAAACTCCATTCACACAACAAAATGGTCCTAAAACTCATAGAAAAAATCATCGGAGACCCCCAAAAAAAGGAGATAAAGCGCCTTGAGTCTTATATTGGAAAAATCAACGCAATCGAACTCGAGTATCAAGAAAAGCTCCAAGATGAAGACGTCCCAAAAAAAACAGAGGAACTGAAAAAACGCTACCAAGACGGCGAAACATTGGAAGACTTGCTCCCGGAAGCTTTCGCACTGGTAAAAAACGCTTGCCGTCGCCTGGTTGGCAAAAAATGGGACGTTCGCGGTAATGAATATGTTTGGGATATGGTGCCTTATGACGTTCAGTTGATTGGTGGAATTGTTCTGCATGAAGGCAAAATTGCGGAAATGAAAACCGGTGAAGGAAAAACTCTGGTTTCCACAATGCCCATTTTCTTAAACGCCATCACCGGCAAAGGTGTTCACGTTGTTACGGTGAACGAATATCTCGCAACCCGCGACGCGGAATGGATGGGCGGAGTTTTCCGTTTTTTGGGTCTGAAAGTCGGAGTTATTAAGCACGGCCAAAACCCGGATGAAAAACAGGAAGCATACAGAGCGGATATCACTTACGGAACCAACAATGAATTCGGCTTTGACTATCTCCGTGACAACATGGCCCAATCTAAAGAAAGAATGGCTCAACGGGACCTTCACTACGCAATTGTGGATGAAGTGGACTCAATTTTAATTGACGAGGCCAGAACTCCTCTCATTATTTCCGCCCCCGCAGAGGAATCCACGGAAAAATACAACCAATACTCCCGTCTGGTTCAACACCTCCGGGAAAACACCCACTATAACATTGACGAAAAGCAACGCGTAGCCACTCTAACGGAAGAAGGAATTAAAAAAATGGAGGATCTGATGGGCGTAGACAACATTTACACTGAACGCGGCTTTGCGGAAGTTCACCACATTGAATCCGCGCTCCGCGCGAACGCCGTTTACAAAAAAGACATTGATTACGTCGTCAAAGACGGCCAAATCATAATAGTGGACGAATTCACCGGCCGCCTCATGGAAGGCCGCCGCTTTTCTCAAGGCTTACACCAAGCAATTGAGGCTAAAGAAGGCGTTGAAATCAAACGTGAATCCAAAACCCTGGCCACAATCACATTCCAAAATTATTTCAGAATGTATGAAAAACTGGCCGGCATGACAGGTACGGCAGCCACGGAAGAAGAAGAATTTATCTCCATTTACGGCCTCAACGTGGTCATTATTCCAACCAACAAACCCATTGTCCGTGAAGACCAAAGTGATGCAATCTACAAAAGCCAACCATCAAAATTCCTGGCAATTACCAAAAAAACCAAAGAACTTCATGAAAAAGGCCAACCCGTGCTGATTGGAACCATTTCCGTTGAAAAATCTGAAATGCTTTCAGACCTCTTGAAGGCTCACGGCATCCGCCACAACGTTTTAAACGCAAAACAGCACGAACGAGAAGCGGAAATTGTGGCAAACGCAGGCCAAAAAGGCGCGGTAACAATTGCCACCAACATGGCCGGCCGCGGAACGGACATCAAACTGGGCGACGGCGTAAAAGACCTTGGCGGACTTTACGTCATTGGCTCGGAACGGCACGAATCCCGCCGCATAGACAACCAGCTTCGCGGTCGCTCCGGCCGTCAAGGAGACCCGGGCGGAAGCCAATTTTATGTATCAATGGACGACGACTTAATGCGAATTTTCGGCGGCCCTAGAATGAAAGACATCATGGAGCGTTTCAAACTGCCGGACGACATGCCAATTCAAAACCCGCTGATCTCCCGCTCAATTGAAAGCGCGCAAAAAAAGGTGGAAGGCCGCAATTTTGATATCAGAAAACATCTGGTGCAATACGACGACGTCATAAACACCCACCGTGAAATAATTTATTCGCGCCGCCAAAAAATCCTTGACACTGAAAGCCTCAAAAACGACGCCATCCTCCTTATTGAAAACCAAGTTGAGGAAATTGTCCTCACTCACGCCGGAGACCCCAAAGAAATTTTTGAAGTCGTCTCAGCCATCCACCGCGACGCAGTAAATCCAATTGCACTTGAAAAACTGGAGGGCCTAAGCCAGGAACAGCTAATTGACCACCTCAAAAAATACCTTGAAACCGAATACGAAGAGAAAGAAAAATCGCTCCCGGAACCAAAAATCATGCGCCAAGCCGAGCGCGTCATTATGCTCCGCGTCATAGACACCCACTGGATGAACCACGTGGACGAACTCAAAGAACTCCGTGACGCCGTCTCACTCTCCGGCTACGGCCAACGTGATCCGCTGGTTGAATACAAAAACCAAGCTTTCCGCACTTTTGAAGAACTTGTTGCCCGAATAGACCGCAGCATTTTAACTTCGCTGTTCCACGTAAAAATCAACGTCCAACTGGTTGAAAAGCAGCCTCCGCAGGAAGTCAAAAAAATCCGCACGAACGAAGAAAAAATTGAAGAAAACCTGGATGGCGGCGACCAAAAAAAGATTGGCAGAAACGACCCATGCCCTTGCGGTAGCGGCAAAAAGTATAAAAAGTGCCACGGAGCTTAATTAACCTCCAAAATAATTATACTATAATCATCCGCCACAAAAATGGTTTCCGTCCTCGGGTCGGACACCCATTTGTCTGACGGAAATTCATTTACAAAAATAACAACAAAATCTGCTCCGGCGGAAATCACCTGATCCAAAAGCTCCGGCGTATATTCCTTCGAAACCAAATCTTTTCCGGCAAGCGGCAAAGTGGCAATTCCATATTCAATATAATGCTGGTCATACTCGGTCCCGTACGGATTAAAAGCTGTGAAAAAATTAAAAACGGTATCCCCCGGCTCAACCTCCGCCGCCAAAGCCGCCATCGCGTCCATTTCCGTTTGCGAATACCATTCCGGCGTTTCACCCATCATAGGCGCCACAACCAAAATCATATCCAAATTCGCACCCAAAGTTTGCCCCCTGGCATATTCCACCATGTCCGACTTATGAATTCTCACCGCTCCGAAAAACAAACATACAACCAAAAGCGAAGAGAAAAACCACTTATCCCAAAGCCAGTATCTCTTCAACAAAACAAAAGTTACGCTGATTAAAACCACTCCGTAAAGCGGCAAAAAATACTCATGAATCTTTGCCCTTAGCTCCGGGAAAACAGACCCCAATTCTTTGTCAAACAAAAAGTAGTTCAAAGACTCCGGCAATCCAATCCCTGCAAAAATAGGTTTCAAATATGGATAAATAGCAATAAAAATCACCCCAAATAAAAACACGGACAAAATTGGTAAATGCTTCTGAAAGTCCGGCTTTCTAAAAGCCAAAACCACCAAGACCGCCGCACAAATTGCGGAAAACCCATACAAATAACCCGGTAACCTGAAAACACTCTCAAACTCACCCTTTAATGCAATCACTCCCACCAAAACCGCAAAAAGTGACAAAGCTCCCCACTGAAGTTTTTTCCCGGAAATCTTCACCCCGGGCAGCCTAACAAGCAAAAGTGAAAAGGATGCAAGCGCAAAATATGCCACCAGCATAAGCGCCAAACTGTCCTTAAACACCAAAAGCCCAACAGTTAAAAACCATGGGAAATAAATCAAAAGGCCACCCGCAAAACTACTCAAAATTACATTTCTTAGAACCTTTTCTCCATCAAGCCACGCCCCCAAAGCCCAAAGTCCCATTATTCCAATCAAAATCGCCGCAATTTCCACATTTGTATACATAGCTAAAGCAACAAAAATACTTCCCGCCAATATTGGCTGCCAAAGTTCCTTCAATTTTGCACTATGCTTTTTCAAAACATCCTCATAAATTTTTGGCAAAAGTAAGAATGCAAACAAAAAGACAAGCGCCAAAACAGTTCCGCGCCCGCTTCGGAGCCTAAAACCGGTAAAAGTCACCAAAGCCAAAAACGCTGTTAAATACTCGCTTCGCTTCATAAGTAGCTCAGAAAACTGCCCCAACATCCGCACCATAATTGGCGCCAAAAAAACCATAGCTGCCGTCACGGCCACCCAGGGCGCAGTCCCAAAAAGCGTAAAAACAGAATGAAACGAAATCGGCCCCGGAAAAAGTTCATGCCTCAGACTCGGCAAAACTCCCATCCCAAACGGATTATAACTGTGATGCAAAAACAAATATGAAGCCGGCCCAACCTGACTATACATAATATCAAAATCAAGCGAACCAATCTTATAAAACGCAAAATAACTCCCCAAAAAATAAAGTCCAATAAGCCCGTAAAAAATCCAAGGACCGTAAACATTTTTTTCACTTCCCCACTCCTTCAAAAACTGCTTACCAAAGCACCAAACCGTAAGTCCGCTTAACAAAACTCCACAAATTGCCCACGCAGCCCTATAATACAAATGCGAAACTCCAAGCACGTAAAACAACACCACCGGCACCAAAAACCCCAGCGCAAGCCCAAAACTCAAGCGGTAAGCGCGCGGCAAAGTATTCGGTTGCAGCAAATATGAAATCCCAACCCCCGGCACCAAAATAAGCAAAAAGACCGCTGCATTCACCAAAAACAAATCCGCCCACCGGTGAAAATCCGCAAACAAACCTAAAAAATGGAACACATCCGACCAAGAAATCGGATAGACTGAAAAATTAAACAGCCAGTTAATCATTAATCAGGATCTTTTGGTAGATAAACTTCACGCGGCTTGCTGCCTCTTGAAGGCCCAACAATCCCGGCCTCCTCAAGCATATCCACAACCCTTGCCGCGCGTGAATATCCAATCTTCAAATATCTTTGAAGAGAAGACGTGGAAGCGGCTTTTCTATTCTTTTTCAAACATTCAATTGCAACTGCCATCAAATCATCATCTGTCTGCGGATTATCCGACGTATCCGGCACTCCATGAACACTCTGCTGCGCGGTCTCTTTAGCGGTAATGTCCTCATTATAAGAAACTTCTTTTGTAAGTTTCAGTTTGTTCGTAACCTTTAAAATCTCCTTATTCGACAAATAAATTCCCTGAATTCTTACCGGTTTGCCCATAGTACCGGACAAAAACAACATATCCCCAAGTCCAAGCAAATCCTCCGCCCCGTTCGTATCCAAAATTGTCCTGGAATCAACAGAAGAAGTCACCGTGTAAGCAATACGCGCCGGAATATTCGCCTTAATAAGACCTGTAATAACATCCACGCTCGGTCTCTGCGTTGCAACCAGCAAATGAATTCCAACGGCGCGCGCCATCTGCGCAATCCTACAAATTGACGCTTCAACTTCCTTCTGCGCCGTCATCATCAAATCCGCCAACTCATCAATCACCACAACAATTTTTGGCATTTTTTCAGCCGTTTTTCTATCATCATTGTAATCCGTAATATTCCTATGCCCGGCATCCGCACAAACCTTGTAACGCCTATTCATTTCCGCAACCGCCCACCTGAGAGCTGTCGCCGCCTTCTCCGGCTCCGTAATCACCGGCGTCAACAAATGCGGCAATCCGTTATATGCGGAAAGTTCCACCTGCTTTGGATCAATCATTATAAATTTCATCTCCTTTGGCGAATAATTATAAAGTAGCGAAATCAAAAAGCTATTAAGCCCAACAGACTTACCGGCTCCTGTAGCACCCGCAATCAAAAGATGCGGCATTTTTGTGAGATCAATCACAACCGGATTTCCGGAAACATCTCTACCCAGCGCAATTTTAAGGTCGGCTTTCAAGTTTTTATAAGTTTCAGTTTCCATAATTTCCCTCATTTTCACGGACGCTCTTGACTCATTTGGAATTTCAATCCCAACCAAAGACTTCCCCGGAATCGGCGCCTCAATACGCACGGCCGACGCCGCCAACGCCAACGCCAAATCATTCTTCAAAGAAGTGATTTTAGACAACTTAACCCCTTCCGAAGGCTTCAAAGTATATTGCACAACCGTTGGCCCAACATGAACCTCATGCATGGACACATTAATTTTAAACTGCTCCAACTTTGCCCTGATAATTTCGGCTTTTCTTTTCAAATCCTCATGATTTAAAGAAAAACTATCCCTTCCTCCCGCAAGTAGTTCCACCGAAGGCAGAACCCAAGGGGTTTCATCCTCCTCTACTTCACCATTTTTATTAACCATAACCATTTCACCCCCTTGAGATTCCTCTTTCTCTTTTGCCGCCTTCTCGCGAATCTGTTTCAACCTAGCTTCGACTTCTTCAGGAGTAATTTCTTTAATTGTCATGACTTCTTTATCATCCACAGGAGCATACTCCGGCCTAACAATTTTAAGCTCCTCTTTTTTCAATTCACTTTCAACAATACTAAAATCCGGAGTCACCACCTCTATAGCTCTCTTCATCTGCCTTGGCGAAGGCGTTAAAAACTTAACAATCGCAGCCAAGCTAACCTGCAAAGTCAATAAAACTCCAATCAAAAAAGTAGCTGCCAAAAGCACAATCGCACCACTTTTCCCAAAAGCGGTAAGAAAAATAAAACTGGAAACAAAGCCAATATATCCTCCGGCCTCACCTTTTTGCGCCACCTCAAGCATATCCCCGGAGGGCACCCCCAAATGCACAAATCCCAAAATAGAAACGGCCAACAAAAACAGCCCGGTCAACCTTGAAAGACCCCAATTGATTTTCTTTGAAAAAAACACGCTGGCCCCCATAAACACAAGTGCAAACGGCACAACATTAATCCCAACTCCAAAAATAGGCCTCAAAAGCGCCACCCAAAGTTCACCCAAATATCCCAGCTGCATCTTTAAAGAAAGCCATGTAAGCGCCGCAAAAGACAAATAAATGACCGCCCAAATTTCCCGTGCAATATGACTTTCCACCTCAAAATTCAAGCTTTTTTTCTTGGCGGATGACCTCCTAACGGGCCTTCTGACAATTCTTTTTCGTTTCACTGCTGCCATTTCTTTTTTTTACATGTTCCTATCCTATCAAAACCTAAAATTTGATACAATACCGTCCGTGATAAAAAAATTTCTTTCATTTACGGTCGCCGCTCTTCTGCTGCTGCAAATTTACGTCATCTTGGCTCCCACTTGGTGGGGCTTTGAGCTTTTCACGCACTACATCCCCTACTACTTTTTAGCCGGCCTTTTCCTTCTGCCCATCTATTTTTTTAAGCGAATGCCAGCCGCAACTATGCTGACACTCGCTTTGCTCTCCATGCAATTCGCCCTCCTGCATCCATACCTAAAAACTTCTCACGAACCCGTTCTCACAGATCTAACCGTCCTCAGCCACAACTTTTTTGTCTACAACCAAAACTTTGAAGCCGTCCAAGACTTAATCTCAGCAGAAAATCCGGATATTTTTGCAATAATTGAAGCCGACTACCCCTGGCGAGAAGAAAAAGAAGTTTTCCGTTCCTCCTATCCTTATATTCAAATGACAGATGAAACAGGTTCGCTGGGCATTTTCATTGCCAGCAAATACCCCGCAACTTTTGAAGAAAAATTCATAGGGCAGTTCCCAATCCTAATAGCAACCGTAAGCATAAATGCCCAAACAATCCAAGTGATTGCAGTCCATCCCATACCTCCAATCACCGCAAGAACCGCAGCCCTCCGCAACCAAGCTTTTGAAGAACTGTCAAAAATTGCCAATGAAAGCCGCTACCCTGTTATAGTCATGGGCGACTTCAATTCCAGCCCCTGGTCCCCAACCTACCAAAAACTCATTCAAGACACCGGCTTAATTAACACCCGCATTAGTTTTGGTTTAAAACCAAGTTGGAACGCCAAAAATCCCCTCCTTAAAACCCCAATAGACCACATTCTTGTCTCCAAAGACTTCACCGTTGCCTCCTTCCACCTGGGCCAAAAAACAGGTTCAGACCACCGGGCTGTTATTGCAGAATTAGGTTTAGCACGCTAAACTACCGCCATGACACAAGTTCGCACCAGATTTGCCCCATCCCCAACCGGATACTTACACGTTGGCGGCCTCAGAACCGCTCTCTACGCTTATCTTTTTGCAAAACATAGCAAAGGAACTTTCATTCTCCGCATAGAAGACACGGACCAAAAACGTTACGTTGAAGGCGCCGTGGAAAACCTAATGGAAACCCTAACCTACTTCAACCTAACCTGGGACGAAGGCCCGTTTTTCCAATCAAAGCGTACTGAAATCTACAAACGCTACGCTGATCAACTCCTTGAAGAAAGCAAAGCCTACCGCTGTTTTTGCACATCTGAAACTCTTGATAAAATGCGCGAACAACAAGCAAAAATGAAACTCTCACCAAAATATGACCGCCGCTGCCTCAACCTGACAGAAAAAGAAAAAGAAGCCCTACTTGAACAAAAAAAACCTTACGTAATCCGCCAACTTATCCCTCAAGAAACTCTTGAATTTCATGACGAAATCAGAGGTAGCATGAGCTTCCACGGAAAAGACCTGGACGACCAAGTTCTGGTTAAATCAGACGGTTTCCCAACCTACCATCTGGCAAACGTCGTGGACGACCACGAAATGGAAATAACCCACGTCATTCGCGGTGAAGAGTGGCTTCCATCAACCCCAAAACACATCTGGCTCTACCAAGCCTTCAACTGGACACCGCCTGTTTTTGCCCACCTCCCACTCCTTTTAAACCCGGACAAAACCAAACTTTCCAAACGCCAAGGCGACGTCGCCGCTGAGGACTATATAAAGAAAGGCTACTTAAAAGAGGCCATGATCAATTTTATTGCTTTCTTAGGCTGGAACCCTGGCACAGAAGAGGAAATGTTCTCCCTCCCGGAGCTGATTGAGCGCTTCACCCTGGACCGAGTCCAAAAAGCCGGCGCAGTCTTTAATATTGAAAAACTCGACTGGCTGAACGGCTACTACATCCGCAATTTGTCCACTTTAGACCTGTCAAAACTCATCTTAGAGCGACTAAAACACACAAAGTGGTTCTCAAAAACGGCCTTCGCCACTCAAACGGAAGAAGACCTGGAAAAAGACGAAACCCCGGAATCCAACAATTTCCTAAAATACGTGCACTGCATTCAAACCCGCATGAAAACCCTGAACGACGGCCCTGAAATGATCAAACTTTTCCTTCTTGATGACCTGGATTACAACCTGGAGCTTTTTGAACACCATAAGATGAAAATTGACCATGCAACCGCAATTCTTGCTCTTGAAAACTCCCTCCCGGCCTTGGAAGATCTTGACGATTACTCTGAGGAATCCGTCAAAGAATGTCTCCTAAAAGTAATTGAAAAACTGGGCGTAAAAAACGGCCAAGTCCTCTGGCCAATCCGCGTTGCTCTCTCTAATGAAGAGTTTTCGCCCGGGACTTTCGAATTGGTCCATTTTTTAGGCAAAGAGACTGTCAAAAAAAGGTTAAAGAAAGCTATTGACAAACTCACCTAGTTGTACTATTATGAGGTAAGGCTTATTCTTATAACCCCCCTCAAAATGGGTGATAACAACACCAGAAACGCGGATGTCTATGACGCAGAAACCGGCGAATTCAAGCCCGGCAATGAAGCGCCTAACCCCCCAGCAGGCGTAGATACTTCTGTACTTGATACAGCCGGAAAGATAGTTTCAGATCCAAAAAAAATGAACACGGTTGAGCAAAAAGCAGTTGCAGTACTTGTACCTGTCGCTCAAAAACTACGTGAAACTTCTTTAGCAAAGTGGTATGACCAAGGATGGGCGAAGCTAAGTTACGAAGATAAAAAGAAAGCCCTTCAAGACCCAACTTTTTGGGAAAAAATGACAAGTGGGATTGGAGTTGCAAAACACAAAGTGAATCAATATGCATACGGTGGACTTGTACTTCTTGGTGCAATCGGAAGTCGTGAAGACGACGCTCTGATCAAAGAGATTTACCAGCCAGGTCTTGCTGAAAAATTCATTGCAGCAGCTCTAAATCTTGCGGGAAGCCTTGGTCTTTTGGACGCAGAATTGATGACACTTGCAAAAGCAATAAATATCAAACTTATTGTTCATCAATCAGGTTTGAGAGTTTCTGAAGCTGTACGCATCCAATCTGGAATCCCATCTACTCAAAGGAAGTACCATGACGAAGTAGCAAAAGTAATGGACGAAATTCCAGAACCAGCAAACAACCCAATCAATCCGGAAGAACTAAAAAAGAAAGCTTAAACAATAAAAATATCAAAATATGACCTCAACGCATTTCCGCGGAGAGGTCATTTTTTTTATAACCGAAAACCATTGCAAACCACGCCCCCAAAGCGTACAATAAAAACTCGGAAATAACCTTAAAAATGAATTTTCAAGACCTCAGATCCATCATCGGCCAAATCAAAAAAAACGTGCGCTGTCCAAAATGCAAAATGACCTATACTGACAAAGATATTGAAATAATTGGCAGCCCAACGGATAACCACGCTTTTTTCCACGCAAAATGCCTTAAATGCAAAG
>Ga0180007_10005157_pt1 | contig 13428 bp, 11 predicted proteins | sample MM_PC_MetaG_FD_121122 | JGI IMG/M metagenome (GOLD analysis project Ga0180007, IMG submission 121122) | Groundwater microbial communities from the Aspo Hard Rock Laboratory (HRL) deep subsurface site, Sweden - MM_PC_MetaG | ecosystem: Environmental > Aquatic > Deep subsurface > Groundwater... | reverse complement strand
TTTTGTCGAGGGTGGCTGTAAACAAAAATCCCCAGAATTAATCTGGAGATTTTTTGTTTTACGGTAGAATCTCGATCTTCACTGTACGAACGCCCCAATTGCGGGCATCCTGTTTCTGCACCATCCAAAGATCTACGCGCTCCCAATAACGTTTATTCATTCGATCATGAACCTCGAATACTTTGTCCCCAAAATAGTCTGGGATACGAAGTCGAGTACCGATTGGTAAAAAGTTAGCGGCAACAATACCGTCGCGCACGCGGGAACCGTCAGCAGTGGTAAACGGAGTTGAGTCGGTTTCACGAGGGTCAGATGTGTAAGCAGATGTTGGTACCCACATAGTACGAACAGAAGCTTCATTTGAACGATCCGCCTTAGTATCCAAGTCTGGAGCGTTAATAGCATTCCATTTTTGAGCAGGTTTATTAGCTGAACGTGAGATTTCACTTATAAATTTGCCGAAGGGAACTACAATGCCGCGCTCCTCAGTAGTTTGAAAAGCACCTGTTTTAGCAGTCCGGTCCGGTAACGGAATTACTTTTTCAGAAGCATCAACAGCCTGAACTCGACTGGTTGTTAATAAAAGCACCAATACCAAAACCGTCACTGCATAGCGATTGACGTTTGGGATTAATGAGGTATTTTGTAGTAACTTCATAATAATTGGGGATCAAAAAACCCACCAAAAACGGTGGGCTGCGATTTGATCAACGACAGAATACTATCACATTTGCTCAATTTTGTCAATAGATATATTATTGTTTTTAGCTAAAATAAGCCAAAAACTTTCATGCCTATTAAATACCGAAATGAGCCACTGTCTCGAAGAAGCCAAAACTTCAAGAGACGCCTCAAAAAAAGCCTAAAAAAAGCTTCAAAAAAGCTTGTTTTTTGGGTTATTTCTTTAGGAATCGCGGGTTTTTTGGTAGGCGCGGTATTGATCACGCTTGCCTTTGCTTGGTACAGCAGAGATTTGCCGGATCCAAATGCTTTAATGGGTAGAAACGTTCCTCAATCAACAAAAATTTACGATCGGACGGGTGAAACTCTTTTGTATGAAATACACGGCGATGAAAAACGAACATTAATACAATTGGACAGCCTGCCGGACTACGTGGTCGCGGCCACTGTCGCGGTTGAGGACAAAGATTTTTATAAGCATCGTGGTATTAGCGTAAAACGAATTTTAAAAGCTGTGTATGTTGATATTATCCAACGCCGTAAGGCACAGGGGGCCTCTACTCTGACTCAACAGTTTGTAAAAAATGCTGTGTTGACCACAGAGAAAAAATTCGGCAGAAAACTGAAAGAGATTGTTCTGGCTCTGCAAATCGAACGACTTTATACAAAAGACGAAATTTTGCAGCTTTACTTTAATGAGATCCCTTATGGCTCAACGCTTTACGGAATTGAATCGGCTGCGCAGAGTTATTTCGGAAAACCTGCCAGCGAGTTGACCCTGGATGAGGCCGCGCTTTTAGCGTCATTGCCACAAGCTCCTGATTATTATTCTCCATATGGAACAGGATTAAGCGGGGACAACCGAGATAAGTTAGTGCAGAGACAAAAATTGATACTTAATCTTATGGCAGCTCAGGATTATATTACCCAAGAACAGGCTGATGAGGCTAAAGAAATCAATACATTGGAGAAACTCCAGCCAAAACAGATCGGTAACATCCATGCGCCACACTTTGTGACATATGTGCGCTCGCAGTTGGTTGAAGAATATGGACAGCGCGCAGTCGAACAGGGAGGGTTAAAAGTAATAACCAGCTTGGATTGGAATTTACAACAAATTGCAGAAGAAGAGGTTGCAAAAGGGGTTGAAGATCGTGGTGAGCAGTATGGTTTTAGTAATGCCGCGCTTGTCGCAGTTGACCCGTACAACGGACAGGTATTGAGTATGGTGGGTTCTAAAGATTTTTTCGATCAAGAAAACGACGGACAAGTTAATGTCACCATCAGGCCACGACAACCAGGCTCTTCTTTCAAACCGATTGTATACGCAGCAGGATTTTTAAAAGGCTACACGCCTGAAATGACCTTGTGGGATGTAAACACAACATTTAAAACTGACATCCAAAACTACTCACCTAAAAATTATGACTTAGGAGAGCGTGGACCCGTGTCCGTACGCAAAGCCTTACAAGGATCTTTGAATATCCCGGCAGTTAAGATGTTGTACCTCGTGGGTGTGAGTAGTGTGCTCGACTTCGCAGAACAGCTTGGCTACACCACCTTGGGGGATAGGAGCCGCTTTGGGCTTGCATTGGTACTGGGCGGGGGTGAAGTAAAACTTCTTGAACACACGCGCGCCTATGCGACGTTTGCAGCTGAAGGAAAGCTGGCAAAAGAGGTCACAGTCCTCAAGGTTGAAGATGCGGAAGGTAAGGTACTAGAAGAGTGGGAACAACAAGAGAGCCGACAAGTTGTAGATCGAGACGCAATACTTCGTTTATCAAATGTTTTAAGCGATAATAACGCACGTGCTTTCGCATTTGGCGCGAATAATTATTTGACCCTGCCCGGACGCCCGGTCGCCGCTAAGACCGGTACTACAAATGATTACCGTGACGCCTGGACAATCGGATACGTTCCCTCATTAGCTGCCGGTGTTTGGGCCGGGAACAATGACAACTCCGCGATGAGACGCGGTGCCGGTGGTTCAACGTTAGCCGCGCCTATCTGGCAGGGATTTATGAAAAGAGCAGTGCAACAATTAGAGCTGCCGGTAGAACAGTTTCCTGCGCCGCCTTCTTTAAACACAAATAAGCCCGTGTTACTGGGTCAAGCTTTTGAAACGAAGGTAAAAATAGACACGTTATCAGGAAAACTGGCAACAGAATTTACTCCGCCGGAGTTAATTGAGGAGCGCAGCTTTCAGGAAGCTCACAATATATTATGGTACGTTGAAAAAAATGATCCTCTGGGACCAGCCCCGAGTAACCCGGAAAAAGATCCTCAATTTTACAACTGGGAATCTGCTGTTCAGGACTGGGTTGAACGCACGGGCTGGGCTTCTACAACCAAAGCATTGCCAACAGAATATGACGACGTACATACAGCAGATGTTCAACCTCAAATAACCATCAATTCTCCGAAATCCAACACAACATGGAATTCACGCGAACCTTTTATCAGCGTATCGATTAATGCACCGCGCCGCATCACGCGAGTTGAAGCATACATGGAGGGCCAGATGATCAGCACCACTTTGGATGGGTCTCTCTCATTCACAGCGCGCGTACCTAACTCAATCGGAATTGGATACCATGACCTTAAAGTTACAGCTATCGACGAGCTGGGTAGCAGAGGAAGCGCTACTGTGACAATCAACCTAACTGCTCAGCCATTGCCAGCCGGAGCAAATATTATTTCACCAGCCAACGGCTCCACTATTGACCGAGGATCTTTCCCAAATATCATTACTGTGACTCTTTCAGACTTGGAGAGTGTCAGCCGTGTAGATGTATTCTTACAAGAATCACAAAACAACAATACCAGGCTGCTTGCCTCAGAGCTGTTACCGGAAAGCACCCTAATCCAGGTTAAATGGAACAGCGCGCCATTGCCCGGTTCATATTTCATTTACCCGATAATGGTAATGAATGATGGTTCTACAATTTCTAACAACCGCATTCTAGTAAACATCGACTAAAATAAAAAAAAGCCCTGGTAACGAAACCCAGGGCTTTTTTTATTTTATGTTTATTGCGTAGCTCCTTACATTTTTTCTATTGTCTTATCGGCATAACCAGGTAACGATATTTTTCTTCCATTGGCTCTGGCAAAATTAGCACCGGACTGCCTTCATCAATCATGGCCAGTTTAATTGTATCAGTCTGAATTGAGGACAAGCCATCATTTAAATAACGAAAATTTAACGTCACGTTATTTTTAATACCTTGAACATCACATTTGATTATGGTCTTTGTTTTTCCAGTACCTTGGTCAGCTGAAGCAACAGTACATGTCCCCTGATCCGGGTCCAAATCAATATGAATATCAAATAATCCCTGTCTCGAAAATAAACTAGCTGCTCTAACGGCCTTTGATAATTCAACTCGTGGCAGAATAACCTCTGACTTGAATGACTGAGGAATAATTTCATTATACGGCGGGAAAGAACCTTCAATCAGCCGCGTTACCAACTCAACATTGCCATAACTTATGACCAGCTGGTTGTCACTAAAGCCCCAAGACACATCTCCGGGTCCGCTAATGTCATCTTTATAAGAAGATGTGATGCGCGCTATCTCAAGCATTGATCTGGCAGGCACGATCGCCTTATATAAGCTCCCAGCTTGACCCTTGATGCCAAGCTTTTTCTCAGCTAATCGATATGAGTCGGTTGCAGCAAATATTACGACAGACTCATTTCCTTCCTGATTAAAAAAACAAGCTACGCCCGTGAGCTCAGGGCGGGACTCAGAGGATGATGAAGCAAAAGTCACCTGATTCAATGCGCGCTTAAGCTCCTCTGCCCCAAGCTGAAAATTAGTGTTCTTAGTGAGCTTGGGTAATAGAGGAAATTCACTGGCAGCCAAACCTTTTATTATCGTCTCCTGATCGTTAGAACGGACTTCCAGTCCCTCCTCTTTTAATTCAAGCTCGATCTTTCCGGTTGGCAAAAGCGATACATAGTCTAATAGCAACTTTGCCGGGACGCTGTACTCACCTTCAGCCTGAACCTTCCCACGTATCACACAGCTTACGGCCAGCTCTAGATTTGTGGTTGATAATCTTAGATTTCCGTTTTCTGTTTTTAAAAGAACGTTACCCAAAACAGGAAGGTTCACATTTTTACCTGTAACATGGCTCACCATGTTTAGTCCTTGTACTAGATTTTCTTGAGTACATGCAAAGTTCATATGATTAAAATTTTTAAGGTTTATTATTCTTAAATATTTATATATAAAATAAGTAGTAACAGTAAGTGCTGTGGACAGTGTGGATAAGCAAAAGGGCGGATTGATTCTACTAGCTTTTGTTTTTAAAAGACATCCACGGTCAGTATGGAAAACTATGGATAGTTAATGTACAAGTAGTGGATGAATTTGCGATTGGGGGATGTAGTGCGTGAAGACGAACGGGTTATCAACTTTTTTTATGGCAGTTAGTCACACTCTTGAGGTATGTTATCCACCGCCTCCGGTTGAGTAAAGTTTTTCTCGAAGTAAGGAGAGATCGCGTTTTAGTTGCTCGTCGTTTTTTGCAAGGCCGGCTATTTTTGTACAGGCATGCATAGCAGTTGTGTGATCGCGGCCACCGACATGTTCACCTATTGCCGGAAAAGAACACTTTGCTTCGTGTCTAAGTAGATACATGGCGATTTGGCGGGGATAAGCAAGGCGTTGTTCACGGCTTTTACCCATAAGCTCGTCAAGAGTTATATCATAGTAGATGACCACTATCTCCATTAAGCGACGCGGCGTGATGTTTCTCTTTGGAACACTTGGGATGTAGCTCTGCAGAAGAGATTGAACCGTTTCAAGCGTTGGCAGTGTGTTCTTGAATTGGTGATAAGCCAGGATTTTATTAAGTGCGCCCTCCAGCTCGCGCACATTCGACTGCACTGTTCCGGCTATGTATCGTTGAATATCCAGACTGAGCTCAGCGCCTTTCTCTTTTATTTTTTCTCCAAGTATTGCGACACGTGTTTCAAAGTCTGGAGAGGAAATATCAGCCATCATGCCCCATTCCATGCGGGTTTGGAGTCTATTCTCTATTGCCTGAATGTCTTTTGGCTGTCGATCGGAAGATAACACAAGTTGTTTGTTGGCCTGATGCAGCGCGTTGAACGTGTGAAAAAATTCTTCCTGCGTACTTTCCTTACCGCTGATGAATTGGATGTCATCCACTAACAAGACATCGACGTTTCGGTACAGATCTTTGAACTCCTTACCCTTTCCGCCGCGGATCGAGTGGATAAAATCATTGGTAAAGCGTTCGCTGGTAACATATAAAACCTTTTTGTCCGGGTCGGTCTTTGATAAGTGATTGCCTATGGCATGTAAAAGGTGAGTTTTGCCCAAACCAGAGCCACCGTAAATGAAGAGCGGGTTATATGTTGTACCGGGTTGTGTGGCTACGGCCAGGGCGGCAGCATTTGCCAGCTCGTTAGTCTTTCCTACGATAAAGCCATCAAAGACGTAGCGTGGATTAAGACCGGAATCAGCAATAGAATCAGTCGAGGAGTCGTATTCATTAAAAGTAAGCGTGTCTGTCGTAGCATATGCAGACGACGCCTGAGCCGGTTGCAGGCCTGGGACCACTGAAGTATTCTTTGCCTCAACTTTATAGGTTACTTCGCGAACTTCATTGTTGGTTACATTGCGCAAAGCCTTAATCACTGAGTCGTGATACTTTTTTTCAAGCCAAGCCTTGGTGAATGTATTGGGAACGCAGACAATCGCGCGTCCTTCATTCACACTGGAAATAAAAGTACTCTTAAACCAAGTTGTGAAATTGGCTTTTGAGAGAGTTAGCTCCAACTCTCCTAGGGTCGCTTGCCAAATTTCTGTGAAATCCATATATATTAATGACGAATGACTAAAACCGAATGACTATCTCATGTGGTGTGCATCAATCTCATCAATAGAGTGGGTTCAAGTCAAATCTGTGGATGAAATGGGGATAGGTCTTGCCAAATAATACTTTTTATGACACAATCTGGCAATGCTGGAAACCAAGCAATGACAAATGACGAAATCCGAATATCGAATGATGGAAGGGACCAGAAAAGCAACAACCTACATTCGTCATTAGTCATTCATTAATTCGTTATTAAGCGAAGCGTATTTATGCCTAAAAGAACTTATCAGCCAAAAAAGCGCCGTAGAGCAAAGGTACACGGCTTTAGAAAACGCATGAGTACCAAAGAAGGGCGCACTGTTTTGTCGCGTCGACGTGCAAAAGGAAGAGCGGTTTTGACTGTTGAAAAATCGAAATAACTTACTTTTCAATTTTGAATAAATCTCGACGATAATCGAGGTTTATTTTTTTAACAGATATACGAAACACGAATTACGAGTTACGATATACGGGATCTATGTTTGAAAAACAATTTCGATTAACCAAAGCCAAGGATTTTGAAAAGCTTGGCACAAAAGGCCGTTCTGTTTATGGCCCATTTATGGTGATGCGCGTTCGCCCGGTTTCTGATGGACCGAAAGTTGCGTTTATTACGTCTACCAAAGTTTTTAAAAGCGCAGTTGATCGCAATAGAGTGAAACGCAGATTGCGACATGTCTTAAAAACACATATTAACGAGGTGCCGAACAATGTACATATTCTATTTATCGTAAAACGAGAGGCGCTCAAAGCCCCGCACGATGAATTAGCGGAAGAGGCGCGGCGACTTATATTAAAAATTCCAGAGGCTTTAAAAAAACCACCAAAACTTTCACCTCGAGCTCAAAAGATGAGAGAGAAGAGAAAGCGGAAAGGTTGAGGACTAATGAAAAAACCACCACTTCCGGTAGAAATGGTGGTTTTAGGTTTGAGATTAAAGATCGAATTCAAGCGGCTGGTTTTGGCCGCTCACGTTGATGAGCGGGGCCGTACCAGGCCGTTCGATTTGTTTACTGCGGTGCGTATGTCCGCAGAATTGAAAGAGCAATCCTGGAGTTTGGTGAATGGAATGGGAGGATTTTTCATCATCCCAACCCATTGCCGCGTTCTGGAAATCGAATTTCGGAGAGTGATCGTACAAGAGCATCTCCGACGAAGGAACTGTGTGTGTAGCCGCGACCATCTGTTTTCCAGCGACTTGTCGTATGTGTTGTCGTAGCCGTTGCTGACAGAAATTGAACAGATCCATGACGCTGATCCCTAATGTTTTCCGATGAAACTTATCTGCGTCACGCAGCAAGCTGTTGCGGGTTGAGGGATAACACGGGTCATGAACTTTCGGAGTCTTCCATAGAGAAAGATCGTAATACCCGAAGTTACCTACGAAGGCGATATCTCCAATGGTGATCGGCTCATGGTCCAGCAAATGTACATCGTACCGGACTGCTAGTTCTTGAAGAGCTTTTGGGTAATCCAGAATTGGGACCCGTCCAAACAAAAACTCGATATCATTGTTTCCGGCTACCCAAAGGTGATGAGCGGCCGGTATTTTTTTGAGAAGTCGCAGACCAAATTCCAGATCCATATCTGGATCACGTGACTCAACCAGATCTCCGCAAAAGAGAACTACATCAGGTGGGTTCGCAAGGACCATTTCGCCGGCCCTTGCGAATACCCTGTCCCCGAAATTGTCCCAATTCGGGTGACCTACATGCGTGTCACTCAGAACCAGGAGCCGCATGATGTCTCCTACTGATCGTCGTCTGGCACGTCATCCGGATCCACATTCAGCAGAGATACGGTCCCGGCCTTGGTGGTCGGGGCCTGCGGCGCTCCCTTTACCATGGAGAGCGAGTTGTGAACCGTCTGGATGTTCACCGTACCGAACTGAGTGCCACCCTGCCGGCTGTGCAGTGCCTGTGTGAACTTGGCGTACTGACCTGTTACCTTGGCAATGGCACCAAGAATGACGTCCACAACACGACGCCGATCATCCAACGGCACCACATTTTCTTCACCCAAAGTTTCTTTCCACTGTTCCTGAATCCCATCCTCATTACGATAGGAGTCAGTTTGAGGAAGGATGGAATAGACGCCCATCCTGCGCTTGAGAGCACGGAATGTGGCTTTGGGATTAAGCTCGGCCGGGAGATCCAGGCCAAGCACATCTCCAACGGCTCTTTCGGAGAAGTCTCTGTAGAAGCCTTCGTCGGTGATGACGAAGAAGTACACGGACTTTGCCGAACTCGTATCCAGCAGGCTGTGGACGTACAGGGCAGTCAATTCCGAAGATTCGACTGCATTACCTCCGCCCGCGCTCTTCTTTGTCAGAGCATCGATGTATTCATCCAGAACAGGACCGCTACCCAGAGGTGCGACCTCGAAAGGATCATCACATGCTTGATAATCACCGAATCCAATGAATAGGATTTCCAGCGATTCGCCTAGGAGACCCTGAGCCTCTTTGAAGAGAAGTGCGAGCCGCTTGTAGATCTCATCTCGCCATTCGCCCATAGAAGCGGTACTATCCGCAGCCACAATAATGACATTGTCCGCAGTAGTCTTTTGCGCCTTGTCGGCACTCAGATCCACGTTCGAACATGCTACAGAACCAGCAGCCGACCGCGCCACAGATGCGCCGCGAGTCATGGCTACTGACTTAGGATTGCCTGCCTGATTAGCCAGACTGTCAGCCCGGCTATAATCCGGCTCATCATCGTGATCGTATGCTGAATGCGCGCGAGTAAACCCGCCGCTGTTACCGCCTCCACCGCCATACCTGGTCCTGGGGGCGTAGCTAGGTGATCGATCATTTCCACCCCATCCATAGTTTCCACTCATTTTTCAGTCCCTTTCTTTCTCGTTGCGTTGTTTTTGGTTTGGTTTAAGGTTAAGTTCGAATTAAGGAAGTCATTCGTAGATCAGTCTAGTTTTGAACTAAGAGAAAACGAGAATCGAGTCCCCACCAGCGCTTGTTTGACTGGACGAGGTCAAGACCACACCCGTTCTCACCGCATAGTTCCAGTACATAGTGATTGCCGCTGTGAACTACTATTTTCGTACCCAAAGCGGTTATCCTTCGGTACACTCGCAGAAGATCAGGTTTAGCTGCGGCAAAAGCCAGAGTTTCTATAAGAGGAGGGACGTGGTAGTCATTCTTTTTTGCCCACTCGACCACATCCCAATACCGCATATCGCGATGGAAACATTTTACAAAGAAGACTCGGTTGCCCGGCGTCTTATTGATTCCATGAGAGGAATCGTCGTCCCAACTTCGTGTATAGCATTTGCAGTACCTGTGTACCCAGTTAAATCGGTTGCAGCATTGGCTGAGAATTGGTCTGCAGTTATAATCTTCATTTACATACACACGATAGTGATCAGGTGGAAGACTTGGCCCTAGTACCGCCTTCTGTTGTAGGCCGGCGCGATGCCCAGCGACCCCGGCGTGTGGGCCGGATAATGTTTCTTCACTTTCTTCTTCCTCGCTGTTTTTGTCTTTTTTTTTGACCTTGCGCTGTGCTTCCTGCCGTTACGCCATTTGAACTCTTCTTGGCAGGAACTGCGTCCGAAGACCTCTTTGCGGAGTTTGGTCAGTTCATATCGCAACTGGTCCACGCTTTGCGGACGCGTTTTAGGATCATGCCGAATCCAGGTCTCATAGAATTCTTTGAGTCTCGAATCCATATCATCCGGAAACTCTCCTTTAGCAGGATTGCCTCCGCTGATGAAGCAGACGATTTTGCCTACTGAATAGATGTCCGAAGCCGGAATCGGAGGAAGTCCGGTTCCAAACTCCGGAGGCAAATAGCCGGGCGTACCGCCCTTGGCTTTTGACCACTCATCAGGTTTGAGAGAGGCCATGCCCATATCCACGACCGTGGCATTATGATCCGGAGTATCCAGAATGATGTTTGCCGGTTTGATGTCGCAATGCACGGTTTGCCACTTGCCATGCAAGTAAGACAGCGCGCTTAGAATGCGATCAACGATCCAGCAAATATGTTCGTCATCAATAGGTTTTGCCGCTACCAAAGTGCCGTCCGAAAGAGTTTCGGTTTTTACTGCCTTATCTAAAGGCTCTCCTTCGATCCATGAAAGTACCAGCACCTGACCAACTGGTGGGGGCATTTCTTTGTAATCCATAAAGGACGGCAAAGAAGGATGTCGCAGCCGCGCGATAATAGCAGCCTCTTCCCGGAATAAATCCGTATACGGCTTTGAGCCGATCTTTTCCTGTTTAACGCAGACGTGTACATCTTTGAGGATGCAATGCCGACCTTTGAAAGTGCGACCGAATGCACCTTCGCCTATTTGAGACTCGATTTCATAACTACCGATTTTCATTACAGCCCCCTGCTTTTTGCTTTGGCCAAAACAATTGCACCAAGGCATTCGTTAGAGCCGGTTTTTGTATTCTCGAGTGAGAAGACCAAGCCGTATTTATCTTTTTCAGCCGCAGCTTTGTAAGCCTCAAGCTTACGCTCAGGCTCCCAAGCTTCTCCTCTCTCACGCTGACTATTGTCAGGTGGTAGGAGCTCCTTGCTAGTGATTACAACCGAGTTGTTATTGGTCCAATGGAACAAGCCGTCTTCTGCCAGATATGAGCTTTCTACGAACACGATACCTGAACGCCCTTTCAGCTCTTGTCTGTAGACACGAGAGAAGTGTGCGAAGAGCAGTGTTTGCAAATCCTCAGGCAAGGACTCTTTTTTCGAATGAGTTTCCAGGCGGGCCTTGAGCGCTTTTGCGCCAGGCGAATCTTCCGCAAGCAGATCTTCCATCAATTTGTTGAGATCAACATGATGAGCCGGAAGTTTGTCCTCCCGAATCAGCTTGAGGGCAGCTTGGATGAGAGTGGTTTTTCCAACTCCAGGAAGACCAGTCACTCCGATTACCTTCTGTTTGTGGATTTTTCGCCACAAGCGGGCTTGCACAAACATAGGTACCAGAGCAGTCGCATCCAGATGCTGACCTGCGAAGTTCCGCGCTACCGTGGACTGAACATGCTTGAGTTTGGGATCAGCTTCCAGGATGATGGTCCGATCTTTGATGCCGGGTAACACCATCTCGTGATAGATGAGCTGTTGATTTTCGTAGTCACGATCGTGCTGATCCCGCGCGCCGCGGTAGACCACGTCACAATTTTCTCGAATGAATACATCAGTCAGGCCTTGCTCAGACACGACCACTGTAGCTTTGACACCAGGACAGAAATCCTTAATTGCCTTTTTCACGTGCTCAATACGTTCTTCCTCATCAATGACATGCGAGCCATCCTTGGAGGGATTGTGCAACACTGCCACCAAAAGATGTTCGCATTCAGTGCCTGCTCGCTGAATCAAGTCGATATGCCCCCATGTAATGGGATCTCCGCTCAACGGAAGAATACCTTTGCGATGATTTGCCATCTTTCTCTCCTTTTGTTGTTCAAATTGTCGAAGTACGAGTTTGTTCACACTTATGAACCCAGTAGCATTGCATGAAACGGCGCCCGTGTCAATGCTTTGATAATCAAAAATGACAGAAATTAGGCTTATTTCCTTATAAACAAAGGCTATTAAGACTAGGCAATATTAATTGTTCGTCCAAATTGACAAAAATTGGGATTTGTGATATGTTTTTTCTATGGAAAAAGCCCAGATAACAAGGGATTTGCAAAAAGTCGGTCTTTCTGAAAAAGCTGCAGTTATTTACGCTGCATTATTAGAAATAGGAGGCGCTTATCCATCTAAGATAGCCGAATACACTAAACTGAATCGAAGCACGACTTATAAAGTTCTTGAGGAGTTGTCGAACAAGGGATTGGTGAATGAAATAAAAAAGCGAAATAAGATTTTTTATCAAATTGGAGAGCCACAAAAGCTTGTTAATTTTGCAAAAGACAAGATCGAGCAGGCTAAATTACAAAAAGAATATGCAGAAGCGCTATACCCGGAAATCGCGGGCTTATTCGCACTCACACCACACAAGCCCAGAGTACTTTTTTATGAAGGTATGGATGGGGTCTTGGAATTGTATACAGATCACGTGGACGGAAAAGAGCCATATACCATGCAGGCGTTTAGTAATGCTTCAGAGTTTATGAAGGTTATGCCTGAGAAGTTTAAGAGAGACTATGTGAAAGCTAAAGAAAAGTTAGGTGTAAAGACTCGCGGCATTATTCCTGATACAGCGCATGATAAAAAGTACAATACTAAGACTTACAAAAGCACCGACAAAAAGATTTGGCCAAAATTGAAATTTGTTCCAGCGGAAATGTTCCCTTATAAAAATGAAATCACGATTTATAAAAATAACAGAGTGTCGATTGTGAACTTTGGCGGGAAAAGTCCAATGGGTGTAATTATTGAAGATCAGGATATTCACGATATGATGAACATGATTTTTAATTTAGCCTGGGCTGGGGCAGATAAGATATGAAATTCGCGCGAAAATTAGGGCAGACCTTGATTGTTATTTATCAACGCACACTTTCTTTGGACCACGGTCCTTTGGCGCGTTTATTTCCATATCGCATGTGCAAGTACACGCCCACTTGTTCTGAATATACATATCAGGCTATTGGGAAATACGGTTTATTCAAAGGATCATGGATGGGTGCTAAGCGCATATTAAGATGTAACCCTTGGTCAGAGGGTGGGCATGATCCTTTGAAATAACTGTCATCTCGACTGGAGCGTAGCCCCGAAAGCTTTCTGTGCGAAGCGTAACGGAGAGATCTTTCTAAAGGATTTCTCCGCTTCACTTCACTGCGTTGCGTTCCGGTCGAAATGACAGGTGGAAGGATTTCTCCGCTTCACTTCACTGCGTTGCGTTCCGGTCGAAATGACAGGTGGAAGGATTTCTCCG
>Ga0180007_10005156_pt1 | contig 13431 bp, 13 predicted proteins | sample MM_PC_MetaG_FD_121122 | JGI IMG/M metagenome (GOLD analysis project Ga0180007, IMG submission 121122) | Groundwater microbial communities from the Aspo Hard Rock Laboratory (HRL) deep subsurface site, Sweden - MM_PC_MetaG | ecosystem: Environmental > Aquatic > Deep subsurface > Groundwater... | reverse complement strand
TTTTGCTTTCGCAAAAGGTGGCGATTGAACCCAAAAAATCTTGGCAAATACTATACAATCTGCCTGCCGAGGCGCGAAGCGCCGAGGCAATAAACTCGCAACATACAATTTGGCTCCCCGGGTAGGATTCGAACCTACGACCTTGATCTTAACAGGATCCCGCGCTACCACTGCGCCACCGGGGAATATCAATGAACAGCCTGATTATATCAGTTGGCGGGCTTACTTTTCTACCTCAAACCAATCAATTGGGGTTTTATCATCAGGTTCTCCGTTATAGTTAACTGTTATCTCTTCTCCCTTTTTAATATCTCTTAATGCTCTATATGTCATTTTCTCTTCCTTAAAGTTTTGTTTCCAGTCTGCGTTTGGATCAAACGAGTGATTGTAAAGAGATCCGCAACCTAAAACTATCGATCCGCTTCTTGTACTTCTCCATGGATAAATATAGAGGTTTAATATGGTTTTTTCGCAATGTTTTCTTTCTGTAGGAGTAATATTAATAATCGGAGCTTTTTCAACAATATCTCCTTCTTTAAAATCCTTTAAGGCAAATACTCCTCTGCCTTTATTATTAGTTCTTTTTACAATAATCTTTGAATTCATAATTTTTTAAGTATACTCCCTGTAGGATTTAAAGAAAATCTGATTTAAGATTAAAGAGTGAATCAAACTTATTATTTTCTCTCTGCCCTTTTTCTTCTTTATCTTTTAGCCAATGTCTGCGACCGTATTTTTAAAATCCGTTCAGATAAATTCTACAGACCTTTTCATTTTACGGGGGGATTTCTTACTTACTTTTTTGTTAATATCCTAATAGATAAACCGCTTCTAAATCTATTTATAGTTATTCTTGTGGGAATCTTGTGGGAAATATATGAATGGTTTCTCTGGAAAAATTTTCCCAAAAGGTTTAAAGGACCACTCAAAAAAGATACCACAAATGATCTTTTCTTTGATCTTTCCGGAGCTCTCACTGCATTCTTAATCCAGATAATCCTGAAGTTTTTTCCTTCTTGAAGGGTGTTTGAGTTTTCTTAAGGCTTTTGCTTCTATTTGTCTTATTCTTTCTCTTGTTACTCCGAATACTTTTCCTACTTCTTCGAGTGTCATTTGTTTTGTTCCTTCAAGTCCAAATCTAAGTTTTAATACTTTTGCTTCTCTGTCGGAAAGAGAGGAAAGAACATCGTAGAGATGATCTTTTAACAGCTGTTTTGAGGCTTGGTCTACGGGAGAAGGCTGTGATTCATCGGGAATAAAATCTCCCAAGAAGCTTTCTTTGTCTTCTCCTACCGGGGCTTCAAGTGAGGTTGTCTCCTGAGCAATTTTAAATATCTCTCTTACTCTGTCAGGTTCAATTTCTAGTTGTTCTCCGATTTCCTCAGGGGTTGGTTCTCTTCCCAATTCCTGCATTAACCTTCTTGATGTTCTATATAGCTTATTTATGGTTTCAACCATATGAACCGGAATTCTGATGGTTCTTGCCTGATCGGCAATTGCTCTGGTTATGGCCTGTCTAATCCACCATGTTGCGTAGGTTGAGAATTTAAATCCTTTTCTCCAATCGTATTTCTCAACTGCTCTTATTAACCCCTGGTTTCCTTCCTGAATAAGATCAAGCAGGGATAATCCTCTTCCTATGTATTTTTTGGCAATTGATACAACCAGTCTTAAATTTGATTCGGTAAGCTTATCCTTTGCTCTTTTTTCATTTTTCTCATATCTTTTCGCAAGTTCTACTTCCTCTTCAGCATCCAATAGAGATACTCTACCGATTTCTCTTAAGTATTGTCTGACGGGGTCTGTGCTTTCCGAGGTATCCAATCTGGAAAGAAGTTCTATTTCGCGGTCAAGTTTTTCTTTGACTTTTTCGTCTCCCTCTGTTTCTTCGAGGGTTACTGATTCAAAAACGTCAATTGATTCCGAAAGAAGCTTGTCGTATAAATCATCTAGCTCGGCAATTCTATCTTCCGCATCCGGAAAAATCTCCAGTATGTCTTCCTGGGTTAAAAATCCCTGATCACGGCCCTTTTTAATAACATCGGCAACTTGTTTTCTAAGCATCGTCATCAAGAATTATACCCTGCTTGGCTTTTTCTTCAAGGCTATGAAGTTTTTCAGTCAGATTTTTAAATTCTTCCTTTACTTTTAGAAGCTTTTCTTTTTCCTCTTCACCTTCAAATTTCTTTATGTTTTCAGAAAGACCGAGAAGTTTTTCCTTTAAAGAAAGTATTTTTAATCCGTGTAAAACTGCTCCCGTTTCAATGGGAATTTCATCAGGACCACCAATCTCCAATTCTTCAGAAAGAACCATCCAGGCAAATCCGTCAAAAAGTTCCTTGGGAAGACTTTCCCCGAACTTTGATAGATTAAATTTGGTATTTTTTTGAGAATAGGTTAAATATTCGTCTAGTATTCTTTTGGAGAGAGGTGTTTTTACTAGATCAGAAACGGTTTTTTTAAGCAAAATTTCCGGATCATATCTGAAACCCAGAGAAAGAAGTCTTTCTTCCAGAAGTTCTCTTCTTTCTTTCCTTTCCGAAAAAGGTACTTTAGAACCCTCGTCCTTTTCCTCTTTCTTACCCTGTTTTTGTATTTGTTCCAAAACAGCCTCATTCGAAACATCCAGACGTTTAGCAACTAAATTTACGTAATGATCCTGCACTATTTTATCTGATATTAAAGAAAGAACGGGGACAACTTCTTTGCTTATTTTAGCTTTTCCTTCTCCGGACTTTGCATTGAATCTTTCAAATACTGAATCTATGAGAAAGTCCCAAATTCCAACCGCATTTATTAAAGATTCTTTGTAGCCTCCGGGGTTTTTCCTTGCCGCATCATCTGGATCTTTATACTCTTTAAGTCTTGCAACTTTTACTTCCAGCCCCTGATCCTGAGCCGTAATTACTCCACGTCTGGCTGCCGCATCTCCGGCAATATCGGAATCAAGACAAAGAATTACCTTTTTACAAAATCTGGAAAGAAGCCTTACCTGATCTTCCGTTATGGCAGAACCTTTAATAGCAACGACATTCTTAACTCCCGCCTGCCAGGATGAAATTGCGTCAAGTTCTCCTTCAACCACAATTGCGATATCCTTCTTTTTAATATTCCCCCGGGTTAAATTTAATCCATAAAGAAGGTTTCCTTTATGATAAACGGGGGTTTCCGGAGTATTAATATATTTTGCAGTTTCGTTTTCATTCGGTCCCGGAAGAACCCTTCCCGCAAAACCCACCGTGTTTCCCCTATGATCAAGGAGTGGAAAGATGACTCTTCCTCTTAGCCTATCTATAAAATATCCTCCCTTGGGATAGCCTATTCCTGCCTTTTCAATATCTCTCGGATCAAATTTCTTTTTCTCTATCAAAAATTTCTTTAAGGCAAGCGGACTATCCGGAGAAAATCCCAACCCGAATTCTTTGATGGTTGTAGGTTTTAATCCTCTCTCCTTAAGAAGATAGTTTAATGCAATCTTTCCAAACGAACTGTTAAAAAGAAGATATTGGTAAAATCTTGAGGTTAAATTATTTATTTCAATAATCTTTTCTTTTTCGGATGTGTCAGTTCTTGAAATACTTTGAAGTTTAACTCCGGCTCGATCTGCCAAAAACTTTAAGGCCTCCCCGAACTCCATTCCCTCATATGCCTGTAAAAAAGCAAAGACATCCCCTTTTTCTTGACAACCAAAACATTTATATATCTGCAGTTCGGGAGAAATCATGAAAGACGGAGTTTTTTCTGAATGAAAAGGACAAACCGCTTTAAAATTACGTCCCGCCTTTTTAATTTCAATATATTCTCCGATTAAAGAGACTATATCCGTCTTGCCCTTTACCTCTTCTATTTGATCCGCCATAATTTGAAGCTAAGGCAATTGTAACACAGACCCCAAACAAAAACCCAAAAAGCTTGAGAATCAAAATTTAATTCTTGATGGATTTTTGCCTTTTAGAATTGCATCGACTCTTTTTATCTCGTATCAATACCTTCAATTAAATCGTATTTACTAACCTCATTTGCTTTTATCCAAGCGTAATTTATGCTTTCGCTATTGAGTTTTACCTTTCCCTTTTTCCATGGAGCATAAAAACTAAGAGTTAATGTGGGAACATTATCGGGTCTTATAAAAACAAGGTCTAAAAGATATTTTACTTCTCCCATTTCAACTCCAACCTCCTCTTTTATTTCCCTTTTAAGGCTACCAACCAAAGCAAAGTACCAGATCTTGTTTTTTGTTGTCGGTTTCATATTTACGTAATCATCAATCTCAAGCCCTCCCCCGGGAACGGTCCATCGTCCGGGCCAAACTTTTTTGTCTAAGCTTCTTTGAGTTATTAAAAACTTATCTTTTTTATATATTATTGCTGTAGAAACAATTCTATGAAGTTCCCTGTTTTTGATTTGTTTATATTTCATTGGCGGAGAAGGTGGGATTCGAACCCACGAGAGCTTGCGCTCACGCGCTTTCCAAGCGCGCGGAATAAACCACTATCCGACTTCTCCTTATGAAGCTAATTATACTATAGAAGCTCTTTGGCTTTCTTAATAACATCTCTTTCCTGCCAAAAAGAAAGTTTTTTATACGCTTCCTCATACGAGAGCCAGGCTATTTCTGCTGTTTCTTTGTCAAAACCCTCCGGCAAATCTTTCTTCCAGATCATTAAATAAAATGTTACGAACTTAAGAACCTTTCCTTGTCTAGGATGAGTAAAAGAATATTTAATGGTTTCCATTTTTTTAATTACTTTAGCAGTAATTCCGCCCTCTTCAGCAACTTCTTTTACGGCCGCCTTTTGCAGGGATTCTTCATCAGCTTTTATCCTTCCCGATGCCATAGGTCCGGGAGTATCGTGGCCCGTATCATCTATTCTTCCTTTGGGAAGCATCCAGTATTGTCTTGGAAACAATTTGCTGGCTGCAGTTTTTCTGACAAGCCAAAATATCCTTTTTCCTTTTTTTCTGTAGACAACTCCTCCTGAAGAAAACTCTCTTGTTACTTTTTCTTTCTTTCCTTCTCCCATTTTTTAATAAGTTCTTCTGCACTTTTTAATGCTTCTTTTTCCCTCTTGAGCTCAACGGCTTTTGTGGCTTTTTTAAAATCCATCCATCGATATTTTTCAAATCCCATTATTTCTCCTGCGGTCTTAAGCTGGAGAAGATAATAATAGGTTTTTTGAGGAATTGTTTTACCATTGACTAAAACTACAGCCGAATGTCTTCCCACCTCTTCCAAAACCTTTGCGTTCATTCCCACAATTTCGCTGGTCATTCTTATTGTGGCTCTAACTGAAGATTCACCTCTTCTTACTGTTACTTTTGGTATTTCCCAATTGTCTTCCTTATCAGCAACAATCCAATAGCTTCTTTTACTCCGTCCTTCTTTATAAACAATAGCTCCTCCTATGGAAATATTGTTATTTTTTGCTGCCATACGGGTAATTCTAGATTAAAAATGAAAAATTACAATCTTTAAGCGGAGGATGCAGGATTTGAACCTGCGTAGGGATTGCTCCCTCGAGTTTTCGAAACTCGTGCAATTAACCGGACTATGCGAATCCTCCTTAGTGCGCCTGGTGAGACTCGAACTCACAACCTCAACCTCCGCAAGGTCGCGCTCTATCCAGTTGAGCTACGGGCGCTAAAAAATCAATTGTTGTCCGGCAATTTATTTGAAACCCAAGCTGTAGCTTTATCAAGAGCCGACGGAGGAATTTCTTCTTCAGGAAGATATGAAGAAAGAGCTTTTCTGATTTCTTCTTTATTCTCCTGCTTTACTACAAATTCCATCCTACCTGGGAAATTGGCCGTTTCCACTATCAAAAGTTCATCAACGGCTCTTTTGCTAAACCAGAATCTTCCCAATAAGTTCCAATCAATCTTTTTTCCCGCCATTGTTATCCCTCTGGTTGTGATCCTGTATTCAACGGTCTGCGGCTCCACCGTATTCATGACGTAAAAAAGGAAAATAAGAGCAATAAGTAAAACCACAGGCATAATTCCTTCAGCAAGAAACAAAATAAGACCGACAACGGAAGAAATTGCAATTGCTGTTACGTAAAACTGTCTTGTTCTTTTTTTAAAGGGCCGTGCATATGCACTCCAGGAAACCAAATCACGCTCAGGTTCACGCCTGACAACTACTGGTTCAGGTTCTTTTGTTTGGACAGTTTCGGGCATGTGAATATTATACCTCATTTTCTATACACCAACTAGAACTACGCTCTTGACTCGTTATTCGGGTTTTATTAGAATAAATTATGCTGCCAAGATATGGATTGCCGCATCTGAAATTTCCTCCAGGTGAACAGAGAAAGTTTATCCAAAAAGCACTTGAGATTAGCAAACTGGATCATAAATCTATAGCAAAAATCATTGGACTTTCATCAAGAACTGTACGAGATTGGAAAAGAGAAATCTGCTGTATGTCTGAAAAAGCTGCGGCTAAAATCTCTCGAGAGTATTCTATACACCCACCAATTTCTAAAAATATTTTGATAAGAGATTGGCTAGATAAAAAATTAATGGCTAGTCGTATGGGTGGAATTGCCTGCTACAAAAAATACGGTCTTGGTACTCCAGAGGGGAGAAGAAAAGGTGGAATTGCAGGTATTGCCAAACGTAGACAGTTAGGAATATTTGGTCCGATCAAAACATTTAATAAACCTAAAGCGTCTGTTAAATTAGCTGAATTTATTGGAATAATGCTCGGTGATGGGCATGTAGACAAATCTCAAATAAGCATTACTCTTAACAGTATTGCTGATGCAAACTATATACACTTTGTTGTCAAACTCTGCAAAGGTCTGTTTAAACACATGCCGCGTGTTTTAAAAAGAAAGAAAGAAAACGCTAAAGTTATTTATTATTGCGGCGTTAATCTCGTCAAATATCTTGTAAGTCTGGGTTTAGTACCAGGCCACAAGGTTAAAAACCAAGTTGGGGTACCCTCGTGGATATCGGACAATTTCAATTACAAAGTTGCCTGTTTGAGAGGATTGATGGATACTGATGGTGGTGTCTTTACGCACAAATACAAAGTCAACAACAAATTATATGCATATCTAAACATCTGCTTTACGAATAGATCGCTGCCGCTATTACATTTCGTTTATCAAACCTTGAAGGAATTAGGACTTACCCCAAAACTGAAAGACAAAGTAGAGAACAAGAAGGTATGGCTGTATAATACACATGAGGTTGACAAGTATCTTAGTCTTGTTGGAAGCAGTAATGAAAGATTAAATAAGCACATATTATAAGGTGGGTGACTCAGACGGTCGACGAGATTGGTTTGCTAAACCAAGCCCCGTAAGGGGCCAGCGGGTTCGACTCCCGCACCCACCGCTAGGGTGAGGTCGCATAGAGGCCTAGTGCGGAAGACTTGAAATCTTCTGTGGCAATTTATCGTCACCGTGGGTTCGAATCCCACCCTCACCGCTTATTATTTTGCAATCGTAAGACACAAGATTCTTTTTACTCCTTCTTTTCTCAATACTTTTGAAGCTTCAAGAAGAGTTGAGCCTGTTGTCAAAACATCGTCAAATAAAATGATATTGTCGTACTTGGATAAATCAATCTTTCTGTTAAGGGAAAAAACATTGTGCAAATTCTCTTTTCGTGCAATACCTGTTAATTGAGCTTGGGGGATAGTTATCTTGGTACGAACAAGCAGGTTTGGAACATACCTCCAATTCATTTTTAGGGTCAGCAGTTTGCCTATTTCTTCCGACTGATTAAATCCCCTGAAGTTGTGTCTTAACCAATGCAGGGGAATCGGTACAAGACAAGCTTCTTCCATATTAATCTTTTCCCTTATTAAAACTCTGGATACGTGTATTGCTAATTCTTCCGCAATATCGATTGAATATTTGTATTTTAAGGCTAGAATTGCCTTTCTGATAATCCCCTTATATCTCCATACAGAATAAACCCAGTCTGAATTCCATCCGTTTTTCTTTACTTTTTTAAGACAACTTGAACATATATACTTTCCGGAAATATTACACTCTAGACACTTTTTGGGAAATATTAAATCTAAAATAGCCATATGAGGTACAATATTAAGTATATATAACAGCTTAAAGCTGATATGTCATAAATGCCATGAGAATTTATAACAAAAAAGCTAGATTTAATTACGATATTGAGGCCGGTAGCAACACTGAGGCCGGTATTTCCCTATCCGGAGGGGAAGCTAAATCAATAAGAGAAAAGCACGCAGATATTTCGGATAGCCAAATAAGAATACTTTCGGGAGAGGCATATCTTATAAATGCTAATATTCCCGTACTTGGAGCCAAACTTGATCCCACCCGCTCAAGAAAACTGCTTTTACATAAAAAAGAGCTTGTTTCAATTACCACCAAAGTAAAGCAGAGAAAACTGGTAATTTTACCCATTAGCTTGTATAATAAGGGCCGCTTAATTAAGCTTGAGTTGGCCTTGGGAAAGGCTAAGAAAAGGTTCGAAAAAAGGGAAGAAATTAAGCGCCGCGACATAAACCGGGAGATTGAGAAAGAATTTAAAACTGCGATTTAAGTCGGGGACGATCGGTTTCGACAGAAAGCTCTTTTAAAAGATTGCAGGCCGAGTTCGGTTATAACTCGTAAAAGTAACCAAAAAATAAAAGCTAGTTATAAACCAGCTTTCGTTCAAGCCTACGCTTAAACGACATCCTGAGATTTGATTCTCGACCGAATCGAAAGGGTGTAAACCCGTTCGAGATGCTTTGCAGACTTTACTGATTTAGAGGTTTGCAAAAAAGACAAATAAATCTTACTTTAAATTTTCTTGTTGGTTAGATTAAATTTAGAGGAAATTAAAAAACCAAATAAGCTTGTAGAAATCTTTTAATTCACTTTTTGGACGAGGGTTCGATTCCCTCCGTCTCCACCTAGATGTGTTTTAGATCTATTTGAATCAATTTTTCTCCTGTTAGAACTATTGCTTTTGAGGTTTTTTCAGAAACAATAATTTCCGATCCTTCTTTAAATTGATCCGATTGATATTGGGCCATATAGTCTCCGTTTTTTTCAAGTACTACAATTCTTCCTTGTTCTTTATCCAGCAGATAAATGTATTTATTTTCTTCATTTGTATGAATTGCCTGAATGGCATTTATACCTGGTGCAAGACCGTTAATTTTAAAGGCTTGAGGATTGCCCTGGCTAAATCTTGAAACATTCGGGGTTGAGGTAAGAACCCAAATGGTTCCGTCTATTACAATTTCTTTTACCTTGCTGAAATCCACAGTTATTCCTTGAGCTAACCAATCCTGTTTTGATCCGAAGGAATCGTTTGATCCGGCATATCTCCAAATGGAATTCCCTGTTTTATCCAAAAGATAAATATTTCCCGTATAGGCATAGGCCAAAACATCACCGTCCCATGTTTTTTCAATAACTTTCTTTTTTGCGGTTCCCAAAGAATATATCCCGTCTGAAAATACACCGTAAACACTGTCCTGATAGGCAAAGATGTCAATTATCCCATCCAATTGTTCAGGGCCTACAACAACCTGGGTTTTTTTAGTGTCAAGTGTAATTCTAACTACTTTTTTTCCATTCTTATCAAAAACAAATATGTTTCCTCCAGAAAAAACCATTTTATCACCGCTAAATCCACTGGAAAGAAGAGAAAGATCAAGGTATAAACTTGGATCTTCTTTATAAATCCCCAAGATCTGTGTCTCTTTTTCATCCACCCTCCGGCTTAAGAGAGAAAGTTCCTTATCTTCTATTTTTTGTGCAAGGAGATTGTCCACTTTGGATTTGCAGTCCAAGAAAAGTTCCCTTGCTCTTTTGGGGTCGGAGGAAACCAGTGTTTCGGCTTCATTTAAGCTGTTTATTGCCTGTGTTAGTTCTTCTTGATATGTTTCCTTGTATTTTTTTGTCAGATTTTGTTTTATTCCGAATCCTATGCTTACAAAAAGAAGAAATAAAAGAACAATTCCCACATAAAAGGTGGTTTTCTTACCCACACTCGCCTGATCATCTATATTTTTTTCCTTGACGTAAATTTTTTTAGCAGGAATGATTTTTACAAGAAAATCCTTTACTTTCTTAAATGAAACATTTGCCGGTTTTTTACAAACGGGGGGAATAGCTGCGTCTATCATTTTTTCGATAACCGCCGGTTTACTAAATCCGACAATGACAACCCCCATATTTCCGGAGTCGGGACTTGAAGAAACTATTGGAGCCAAAGATTCTGCTGAAGTGGAAATATTTGGACCTTCAAGCGAAGCTTTCAATATTCCCAAAGATATAGATTCGAAAAATGATTTTGTCCCAAGAATTAAACAGTCTCCTTCTTTGGGATAACCCGAAGCTACAGCAACCTCCTGCCTCCCGCTTTCCAAAATTGTGGCAATTCCCCCGGCTCTATAAATACAAACTTTTGATCCACCACAAGCAGCTGAATAAACAACATCGTTAACTACGGCAGCGGATACTATTTCAACATCTCCCCAGGTTTCGGAAAATTCTTTAATCACTTTAGAAACAGCATTTTTTAAAGCAGTAAACGGCGTTTGTTCTAAATTGCCGAAATACTCTTCATGAAGTCGGGATAAAAGTTCACGACCTGCGGCAACTGAGGTTACTCCTTCTTCTTTTTTCTTGGTTCCTATAACCGCAAAAAGATGTCCTCTTTTTTCCAGTTTGTCAGAATCTTCGGGTTTAAATTCATGAACTTGCGTCCAACCCGAATCGTTAGGTGTTCCGGTTATTTTTGCAGAAAGTATATTAAGACTCACAATATGACAAATGCTATCACAAATATGCCCACAGCAAAAAGAAAATGCACCCAGCCAATAAATCTTATCGGCAGGTTTAGTCCCATATCAACAGTTTTAAGCATAAGTTTAATCTGTCTTATTACAACTAAAGAAAAAACAATATACATAGCCAAAAACAGAAGAACAAAAATTTTGGCAACTAACCAAACTGATATTCCGAATACAAATGATGATCCTGCCATTTATCTTGTCCTCCCTTCAATTTTTTCCTGTTCCTCCTCAACTCTTAATTCCCTTAATATTCTTGCCACAAGATCTGGTCTGGCAACGGCCATAAACTCAATTCTGGGAATTTCGCTTGCGGTTTGAATATAAACGTCCCCGTAATTAAAAACGGTTCTGATGACTCCCCCCATACGTACAGTTATGTCCTGAACTTGGTCAATATTGGCCTCACTTATTTCTCTATAGATTAGATTTAAAAAATCAACATCAAAAATTCTTTCGTCTGTAATGATGCAAACGTTAAAAAACCAGTTTAGGAAAGACTCAAAAGCAAAAGCGACGGTAATGATATACCAAATACAAACGCCAATAAGACGAAAATTCTCTGGCAAAAAGGAAAGAATCGGAAATATTGAAAGAACGACGGGCGCAAAAAGAAGTATTAAAGTTATAATGATCCAGCCGATATTAGTAATCGGATGTCTTCTTAAAAAAAGAATTATTTTTTCATCGGAATCTTTACCGATAAATCTAACTGAGTTGGGAAGATAGAAAAAGGAAGAAAAATGACTGCGGGAAAACTTTTCCAAACCTTCAATGTTTAATCTCTTGGAAGTTTTAGAAATTTTTGGTGCAGGATGAGCCTTAAATATATCAGGCATTTCCCCAAGATTACACTACCCGCTACCTTTTTTCAACGTTATATAAGGGTCCTACGATTTGAATATTGGAAGGGGCCCTCAGGTTAAAATAGTTTTTAAATTCCTGACCATCAAGTGTCCGCCCATCAATTGTTACGGAAGTTGTCCTTCCGCTGGAAAAATCTGCTCCTATCGAAACATTTGACACACTCTCAAGGGGCGTAATTCCATGACTTGAAAGTTCGCTTTTTACCCTCCCTGCGTCCCACGTATCAACACCTTCCGGATTTGGTTTATCTACTTGGGAAAGATGGGGCTGTGTCGAAGAATCCGCTTTGGCAAGAAGCATAACATTTACGATATCAGCAATTTCTTCCGGTTTCAACCAAGCTGTTTTATTGTAGGAAGAGCGCGATCCCCAATCGCAGTAAAAAACAGAAGAACTTTTATCATATGCGTTGTTAAATAAATCAGAAAACCCACCTATCCCACCAGGGGAATCCGTCATTCTTTTTGTCCAAGCTGTTGAACTCCAACCGATATCTCCTGAATTATATGCATAGCCTCCGTGGGTCGAAGAATACCATGCTTTTACAGGATTGCCCCCTGAAGTTAATACTATTCCTCGGGTTGCATCAACCGCAGCCTGCCAATTTCCACTGTTTATTTCTTTTTTAACAACTTGGCATTTTTGGCTCGGACAAATTGATCCGGAACCATTGTTTGTATAGGAAAGCGCATAACTTCTGGCTGCAATTGCCTGAGCCTTGAGAGCTTCCATTGGCCAATCTGCAGGCATTTCATAAAGATGTTTTACGTAATCTTCTATATTCCATGTGTCGTTAAAAGATTGACCAAATTCGTTACTTCCGACGACATGGATATTAATTCCCGTATTGTAGCCGGTTGTATAGTCTGCATTGTAATAAGCAGAAAGAATCGTCTGGGCATTTTGTCCAGCTTCCGCCCTGCCTTTAGCGCCGAATTGATTAAGTCCAACCCTGTTTGGAACACCAAAAGAGAAAAAGGCAATCGCGGGACTAAATCCGGGACTTTTAAAGGGATTTATGTCACTTGAACATCCCCCTTTCATATTATATGCGGATCGGGAGAGACCTAAGGATTCAAGTTTTGCAGCCAAAAAATCCTGTTGTTTTGCCGTCAAGGTTGCAAGATATTCATCAACCTTAGCAACTTCCTTTGCTAATAAACTTGTTTTTTCAGCGACTTGTTTTTGAACAGCAGCAATATCTATTTTGCTTTTTTCTAAAGATTCTTTGTCTTTTCTCAAACTATCGATGTCTTTGGCGTAAGACTCAATAGATTGCCTGTCGTTATCTACAACTTTCTGTTGAAAAACAAGCTCCTTAAATACCGTTGATGCATCGCTTGCTAAAAAGGGAGTTATTGGATCATAAGTTCTAATAAAGCGATAGTTATTAACTGTTTTTTCTTCAAAAATTTTCTGTGTGTAGGCCATACTTTCTTCCCTCTCTCTAATGTTTTTTTCGAAAATGGAAAGCTGTGTGGTCATAACCGTGATTCTTTTATTTAAATCATTAAGTTGCGTCTGGAGTGTGGCTAAATTTTTCTTGTTTGTGGTTTGAGCTGGAAGATATTTGTTTTTTAATTCCTCTAACTGCTGAATACAAATTTCCCTATCTGTATTTGAAGTGATAGAAGAAGAATCCAAACAATTAAGTTCGCCTCTAACGAAAGTAAAAGAGCAAAAAAGCACAAAAATAAATAACAAAAGAATAGATATTTTTAATTTCATTTGTCTTTTTTCATTATACAGGTTGTGATAAACTGAAAAAGGATGAG
>Ga0180007_10005155_pt1 | contig 13431 bp, 23 predicted proteins | sample MM_PC_MetaG_FD_121122 | JGI IMG/M metagenome (GOLD analysis project Ga0180007, IMG submission 121122) | Groundwater microbial communities from the Aspo Hard Rock Laboratory (HRL) deep subsurface site, Sweden - MM_PC_MetaG | ecosystem: Environmental > Aquatic > Deep subsurface > Groundwater... | reverse complement strand
TTTTTTGTCTATGGATATAATTCATACTGATGAGACTTATTAAGTCGAAACAGAAAATAAATATTGTAAATTAGGTGAGTAAATATGAAATTATATAGAGTAAGATTAAATGGAATGCACGGAACATGTGTTAGTACAGCATATGGTAAGCCTTACGTTGTAGCTGATAATCCAGAAGAAGCATTAAAAAAAGTTCAAGATTATGTTGAAGAAAGAAATCTTGGTTTTACATCAGAAAGAGAAATGAATTCAATAGAATTACTTGCTGAAGAAGGAGATTATCCAAAATGTTTTATACAACTTTTTCTTTAGTTATAAAAATTGAGTGATCAAATATGCTAACAAATAAATTATCGTTTGAATGTAAACATTGTAAAGTGTTAGTTTCAAAAGAAAGTAATACATTAGAAATTTTTGAAGATGAAAAAATATTAAAAAATAATGAAGAAATAAAAGAATATAATAACAGAAATGAAGAAAATACTAAAAAACAAAGAGCAGAACTCGAAGAATTTGGTAAAAACCTTAGAATATTTGTTAGTAATAAAAAAAGTAATATTTTAAATAGATGGAAAAAATATAACTTAGAAATTGAAGAAGACAAAATTAGTATTCATACAGGTAAAACATGGTATGTTTTTACTAAGGAAGAAGCAAAAGATTTTATATCTAAAACTGGTTTATATTGTTCTAAAAATAAAGAAGATAAATTACAAGCATATTTTAGTGTTATATTAAATAATAGTAAATATATAAATGAATATTATAAATATGTAATATGTCCTTTATGTGGATATAAAAATTTTATACCTTTGGTAAAAGGACAATTAATAATTAGTTAAAATAATATTTAAACAAAAAATAGGTGAACTGAATGAGTAAAATTGAAGAAATTATATCTAAAAAAGTAAAAGAAGAATATGAAAGACAACTTGACTATCTTAAAGCTGTAGGTGAACGAAGTTGTAATGAATTAAGTATATGTTATGAATCTACTCTTGAAACATTGAAAAATCTTGAATTAGTAGATGCCACAATATTTGATTTCTTTGAAAAAACAAATGGTAATATCAGAGTAATTGAACATAGTTCTATCTTTAATGATTATTTACGTGTACGTTCAGATAGTAAAGGGGATTTATTAAGTGAGAGCAATCAAATACGACTTGAACCAAAAGTCAAATATAAAATAATATTAATGGTTATTGAAGAAGAATAAGGAGTAATGAAATATGAGTAAAACAGAAATTGATTTGGAAGATGTGATAGTTAAGGATATAGCAAGCAAATTACTTGAAACAATACCTTTAGAACAAAGGCAACAAATACTTGAATCATCTTTAAATGAAACATTAAAACATGCTTTAGGTAAATATCGAGTTGAAAATGCTATAAGAGTTAATGTTGAAGAATATATGATCGAATATGTTAAGAATGAAAAAGTTCAAGAACGTATAAGAGAAGCAACACATAAATCTGTAGATATATTGTTAAATGGTGTCATAAATGCTATAGTAATTGGTGCACAAGGTCAATTACAAAATACATATGCAAAATTAGTTGAAGAAGGAAAGTGTTAAATTAAAGGAAGTAATTTTATGAACATTTTTAAAGCAAGAGAATTGCAAAAGCAGTTATGCAAAGTAAATAAAAGATATAATGCTGTTTCAAGAATTGCGGTGGACACAGATTCAAAACAGTTGTTTTATGTAATCATAATAGATTTTTCTGAAACAAATGATTTTATTATTGATAATAATTTTGCATGGTGGATGGACTTCGACTGTATAATTCGATGTAGAAGTATAGACAACAAACTATTTGTTTCATTATACATTCCAATTGATTAATTATGGCATTTGGTAAAAGAGTAGATAAAGAAAATACACCAAAAAAGAAAGGTGTTAAAAATGTTAAGAAAACAGAAAACGAAGAAGTAGTTGAAATTATAGTAGAGCAAAAGATTGGAGAAAGTGATGTTAATAATGAAAAAAATAATATTGAAAATGAAAACAAAGAAGAATCAAAAATAAAAAAACGAAAATTAAATTTCAAAAAGAAATCTAGTGTAAATAAAAATAAAATGGTAATGTTTGGTTTATCTAATGAAGAAAGAATACAATTATTTAAAGATAATTTAGTTAAAAAATATCCAAACATCCCAAATTATTTTTTTGAAAAAGAAGTTGAAAAATTTAAGAAAAAGTTAGGTGAGTAAATATGAAAATTAATGAATCAAAAATAGAAATACCATTCGATGTAAATATAAATACATGTGATAATTGTTATCAATCATTCATTCTTATTGCATATTTTGATGAAATAAAAGATGAGTCAAATCGTTATTTACATCAAGTAAATCCACCATTTTGTCCATATTGTGGAAAACCAAATAAAGATAAAGAAAAATTAGGTAAATAAAAAATGAGTAATACAAATAGAAATACAATGTATTATTTTAATCAACTAGCAATTAAGAAAGGATTTAAATCTGATAAACAACGTAAAATGATTTATATGGTATTAAAAAAACGTAGGGAAATGAAATTAGGTGAATGAAATGATAATGAAATTAATTATAATATGGGTTTTGTGTGGAATAGTTATTTATGGTTGGTTTTTGGATTGGTTCAAAGAAAATTTCTAACAATAGCAAAACAATGTTATAAAGAAGATATGTTAGTTAGCATGTTTATGGGAGTGTTTGGTATACTTGGTGTTATTAGTATGATTATTATTATACTAATAAATAGTATTATTTTGCATGAAAAAATGTACTATGGGTTTAAATTTTGGTAGATAAATAGGAAATGAAAGTATGGGATTTGGAAAACCAGTATCTAAAAAGAAAACTCCAAAAAGAGTTAAAACAAAACAAGATATTGAAAAAGATAATATTAGAGATAATGTAATTATTAATCAAATAGCTATAATTATTGAAAATACAGATGCTGGTTGTATTGATGTTCAAAGAATAAGAAATAAACTAAAGGGTGTGGAAAATATTGATTCATATATTGATGAATGTATTAAAAAGAATAAATATATTAAGCATAAAGGTTGGGTATTTGGAAAATTATGGAGTGTAAATGATGTAAATTCCATATCAAATACAATCGTAGCTATTGATAACTATGATGTTTACAATAAAAATATTGATTATAATTTGATGAAACATTTGAGAATAATTAATAAAGGAACAGGAGTAAATACTAAACAATTAGAAACATTATGTCAAAGAGGAGTATTAGGTATGAATAGAGATATAATGAAAGAAAGTTTGAAAAGACTAATTAGTGAAGGTAAAATATATGAACCAACAATTGGTGTATTTGTTCCTTTAAGTTTTAGAGATTGAGGTTATTAAATGTATATGTTTGTACTTACGAGTATTGCTGTTATTGGAGCTTTTGCTGTTGCTAAAGGAAAGGCTTTTATAGCAAATGTATTGTGGTTAATATCTAATCCACTAATGGGTTTGTATAATTACCAAAAAGGTGAAATCGAATTAGCAGGAATGTTTATAATATATACACTAATTGCTTTATATGGTGTATGGAACTTAAAAATAAAAGAGTATTTTGTGAAGTAAATTAAGAAAAATAAAAAGGTGAGTAAATGCCTTGTAATATTAAATATGATGATGATTTTTTGATATTAGAACTACAACGATTTAAGAAAGAAAATAATAGAACACCAACTACATCTGAAATGTCTATTAAAAATGGTTATCCTTCATATAGTGCTTATGTTAGTCATTTTGGTTCTTTCAATAATTCTTTAAAAAAAGCTAAATTGGAATTAAATAATAGAAAAAGAATAAAGAAAAGTAAACTTAGTTTGAAAAAACGAGAAACTTGTCCTAAATGTGCTTCTGTTTCAGTGAATTATAGAAAACGAAAAGAGATGTATTTGTGTAAATTTTGTGGTTCATATTTTAATGAACCTATAATTGTAGAAAGATTACATAATAATATGGGTAAGTGTATAGACAATCCTGTTTGAAGGTGACTTTATTAATATATTTTATAAGACATTTAGGATAAGATAATACGTTATAAAAATAATTAAAAAGATTATATACGAGAGTTTATATAGTATGAAAAAGAACGAAAAGTATTTAAAGTAATAGTACGTTATATTACGTAAGATAATATAACTAAGAGTTGAACAATATGAATGAAACGAAAAATGTAGTAATACATAATATGACAAATGAAGAATATGAAAGAGCAATCAAATGGAAAAATACTCATAATAAACCCACATGGAAACAGATGATGTTGGATTATATTAATATTAAAAAAGCTGAAGAAGATGTTTAAATGACAACAAAAGCAGAAATATTAAAAGCAATAAGACAAAATTGTTTATATTGTTGTAATGATTCACCAAAATAAGTATCTTTGTGTTCAATTACAGTTGGTCATACAGACGAAAAATGTCCTTTGTATCTTTATAGATTTGGTTTTGATCCAAATCCAAATATGACAAAAGTACAACAAGGTAAATTGTTAGGTTTTCAATCAAAATGAAACTTATAATTATTTATTAAAATATATAAAAATAGATATATTTTTACGAAACGTAATATTATAAATCGTGGGTTAAGGGGTGAGAAAACCCACGCCCTTTAGGGATGGGATGAATTGTACCCCTTACAATAGTGGTATAGTGCCCATCCTAAAAAAAGAGTGTTGAGATTCGATTTGATGGATGAGCATCTATAAATACAATCACATCATATTAATACTTGTTGAGATTCATATGTTAAAATCATTCATGTTCAGGATTTACCCTAACAGGAAACAAGAAGTCGCACTGATTAGTACACTTACTACTTGTAGACACCTTTACAATGATTCCCTGGCAGAACGTAAGCAACAATCTAAAACTATTAAAATTTACAAAGAGTATCCTATCTACCAAGATTTCGATCTATTCCCGGGTGGGTATGGTTTTGATTACATCAATTTCTATGATCAGGCAAACCAGATCTCAAAAAACAAAACTGAATATCAGAAGGCTGTTCATTCTCAAGTCCTCCAAAATGTGTTAAAAAGAGTTGAACGTTCATTCAAGAACTTCTTTACTGGGGCTGGGTACCCACGATTTCAAGGTCGTAATAGATACGATTCATTCACATTCCCTCAAGCGGGATATTCCATCACAGAGGATGGTAAATTAAAACTCTCTAAAATAGGGGAAATTAAAATCAAGTTACATAGAGAAATTGAAGGTAAAATAAAGACCTGCACTATCAAACGAGATGTTGATCAATGGTATTGTAGTTTCTCATGTGAAGTGGATCCACAACCATTAGAACCGTCTGGGAAGTCTATTGGTATTGATGTTGGTTTGAAATCATTGGTAACTCTAAGTAATGGGGAGCAAATCAAACCACCCAAATATCTAAGAGAATCTGAAAAGAAACTTGCAAAGGCTCAGAGAGAATTAAGCAGAAAACATAAAGGCTCTAAAAACCGAAATAAAGCACGAATGGAAGTTGCTAAAATACATAGACATATCAAGAATCAACGAAAAGATTTCAATCACAAACTTTCAAGGACACTGGTCAATACCTATGACCATATAGTCTTCGAAAAACTTCAAATCACAAACATGGTTAAAAATCACCATTTAGCAAAATCCATATTAGATACATCCTGGTATCAATTAATAAGTTTCACATCTTACAAGGCAGAATGGGCCGGTAAAATTTGTGAACAAGTTAACCCAAGAAGAACATCAATGGAATGCTGTATTTGTGGTCATATCCAGGCCATGCCATTGTCGCAGAGGACATATAACTGTCTTGGATGTGGTAATGTCATGGATAGAGACCATAATGCAGCGAACGTAATAAAATCACGGGGTGCAGGAACTGCACTTCAAGCTTGTGGAAGGGATCCCATCAGGGACCTGATGAAGCAGGAAGCTCCTTGCCTTTAGGCTGGAGTAGTTCACAAGCGTAAAAATAGAAGGTGAATAAAATGAATGATTTAAATCTTGGTGATATTAAAATATTGACTATAGATGATATTAAAAATAAATTAAAAAATTTTGAAGATAAGTATTGTATAAAATCAAAAGAATTTTATGAAACATACAAACGAGATGAAGTAGATAAAAATATTGACCATTTTGATACATTGGTATGGTCATCATATTATGAAATAATAATAAAAGAAGGTGAATAAAATGGCTATGAAATGTAGGAAATGTGATGGAATAATACCAGATGTAACATATGGTGGTTTAGATAGAAATGACTGTAAAAATCATATCAAACGAAAATATGATGTAAAAATTCCTATTGAAGTAAGAAGATGAATAAAAGGGGTATTAAAATGATTGATATTGTAATTACAGTATGACAAATATTTGCTATAGTAGCTGTATATACAATTGGTAAAATTCTTATAAAAGTTATTGAGGTAGATTAGAAATGGCGTTTGGTGGAAATAGTATTAAAAAAACTATTGATATAGAAGAATTAGGAGAAATGGCTGATGAAATGGAAGATGACGATGAATGTTCAAGTATATTACTTATCGGAGAAAGTGGTTCAGGTAAAACCGTTATAGCTGTAGGTGGAAAGTTTAATAAATTGAATTATAATGGAAATAAAGTTCCTGTTAATATTGAAGGATTTCCATTACCAATGGCAATTCTTAATTTAGAAATGGGTGTGAAGATTAAGAAACTTGCTCCTGAATCAAGAAAACAAATGAAAATTTTTAAAGAAACACAAATAGATGAAATAATTGCAATTCTTGAAAACATCAGAGATACTAATGATGAATTATATAACAATAATGAATCTATTAAATATAAAACAATAGTCATTGATGGTTTGCATAATATTTGGGACAAGATCAAAGGAAATATGTGTAACGTAAAAGCTAAACAAAATAATACTACAATTGTTAAAGCACTAGGTTCTGGAAAAGGTAGTAATTTAGACAAGCTAACACCAGAAGGACTTGAATATGTACCAGCAAGTTCACTTTGGAATCAAATTGAACAATTAATTATAGACATAAAAAGACATGCTTACGTTGTTGTAACAGTAGGTCGTGAAAAAAGTGAATGGGGGAAATTAATAACATATAAGGTTTCTGGGCATCAAAACATAGAACGTATTTTTGATATTTGGGGAAATTGTGAATATACAGAAAGATGTATCCCTGGAAAAGGCGATTATAAACAATATTTCTTTACAGCTAAACGTGTCAGAGATGGTATTTCAGGTATTAAAATAGAAGATTTCTGCTACGACAAAATTGAGGAGTTATACTAAAGGAGAAGGTATTAAATGTCAAAAATTTATACAGATAAATTTTTACTTGGTGAGCTTATACGTTTCAAAAATGAATTTGGATTTGTTCCAACAAAAGAAAATATTAATTCAGTACATAGTTACCCAAGCACACAAGCATATAGAAATCATTTTGGGACACATAATAATGCATTAATTAAAGCAGGATTAGAAATTAATCAATTTCGTACCATAAACATAACAAAGGAATTTTTAATTTCAGAATTACATCGTTTTGTAAAAGAAAATAACAGAAATCCGACACAATCTGAAATGATAAATAAAAATGGATATCCTTCTATAAGACCATATATCACACATTTTGGTAGTTGGGATAATTCTTTAAATGTTGCAAAATTATATCACAATAATAATATAAAAAAAGCAAAAATAGCAGAATGTAAAGTTATGGATTCATTAGAAAATGCAACACACAAATCTAATGAAAATTGGAGTAGTGCATATGATATTTTATGCAGTAAAGGATATAAAGTAGATGTAAAAAGTAGCAAATTATATGTAAGACGAAATAATTCATTTCGTTGGCAATTTCATTTAAAAAACAATGAAATAGCCGACTATTTTTTCTGTTTAGGTTATGGTTATAATGATGATAAATATGAAAATTTACAACGTGTTTGGAAATTTAAAAATGAAAATTGGTTAAAAAATACGAATTTTATTACTATACAACTTAATAATTTAAGTAAGTGGTGGAATTACGAAATTACTTTAAAATAGGAAAATCAAAGAAGTGATATTATGCAAGAAATTATTGGTAATATTTGGGAAACTGATTGTGATATAATTTGTGTAACTACTAATGGCGTTGTTAAATCAAATGGAGAGCTTGTAATGGGTAAAGGTGTAGCGTTACAAGCAAAACAAAGATATCCAATTTTGGCTAAAAGATTGGGGAATATGGTTTCTCTATATGAGAACAAACCTTATCTTATTGTATATGATAATATTAAATATGATATTATATCATTACCAACAAAATATCATTGGAGAGATAAATCAGATATTGAATTAATTAAAAATTCTTTAATTATTATCAAAAATATGATAAGTGAAGATCATACAATTGCATTATCTAGACCTGGATGTGGTAATGGAGGTTTAAAATGGGAAGATGTTAAAAAAGTAATTGAACCTATTTTAGATGATAGATTTACTGTTTATAGTCTTAAGGAGTAATAAATAAAAGGTGAATAATTATGACATTTAATTGGTATAAATGTTCGATATGTGGTGCACGAGTTACATATACTTTTGGAAGTATTATTGAAAAGAAATGTTTTAGAAATAAATTATGTGATACTTGTTGTAAAGTCAAACATGAAATGAAACAAGTTACATTAAGTGATTATTAACTATATTTTTATTTAAAAAAGTAAATAAAAAGATTTAAGAACTAATAATATAGATAGGTACTTACTATAGATAAACGTAAATTAGAGTAAAGAAACGTAGTACGTAGTAGGTTTAAATCGAAATAAATAAGAGATAAGACGATACTTAAGAGATATAAAATAGAGGAAGGATAAATATGAGTTGTAAACACTGTGATAGAAAAGGTGAATGTGAATTATATCAAGATGGTATTGAAGTTTTTGGTATTGATGAAAATGGATATTGTATAGTGGAAGATGATGAATTTCCAGAAGATACATGTGGAGAGTATGAAGAAGTTGAAGAATAAGCAATAAATGATAGAATAATAAATAATATGACTAATAAACAACTAACATTTTTGGATTTATTTTCAGGTATAGGTGGATTTAGAATAGGAGCTGAAAGAAATGGTATGAAATGTATTGGTTTTAGTGAAATTAATAAATTAGCAATTGAAACATATAAACTTAATTTTGATACTAATAAAGAATATGATTTTGGTGATATATCAAAAATAGATTATGATAGAATACCAAAATTTGATATTCTATTTGGTGGATTTCCTTGTCAAGCATTTAGTTGTGCAGGTAAACAATTAGGTTTTGACGATAATAGAGGTAATTTATTTTTTGAAATATATAAAATATTAAAGAATAAAAGACCAAAAGCATTTTTATTAGAAAATGTTACTAATTTGGTTTATCATGATAATAAACATACATTTAATACTATAATACAATTATTGTCAAAAGAAACGAATTATATACCACATTTTATAATAGAAGATGATTGTTTAGAATATTATGTACATTATAAAATAATAAACTCAAAAGATTTCGGTGTTCCTCAAAGTAGAAATAGAATTTATATTGTTGGATTTGATAAGAAAGTAAAATTTAAATTTCCAATTAAATATAATAAAATCATTACATTTGGAGATATAAAAGAAGAACGAAAAAATTATTCAAAATATATTATAAATGAAACAACATATATGAAACAATTAATTCAAGAATGCAAAGATAATAATATAATATTGTATGATAATATTATAACAAATACATTGTTAACAAAACAAAGCAGAAGACATTCATGTGGTTATGTGCCAATAGAAAATAATAAATATAGGTATTTAACAGAACGAGAATTAGCAAGATTACAAGGATTTCCAGAAAATTATAGAATACCATTTGGTTATACATTAGAATCAATAACTAAATTATTTGGTAATTCAATAACAGTAAGTGTAGTAGAAGAAATAATTAAACAAATGCTAGTAGCAATAAAAGAATAATAAAATATCTAAAAAATAAATAATGAATTAACAAAAGGTGAGTAAATATGGAACAAATGGGATTTAATATTGAAGTAAAATTGTTAAGGGAAAATGTGATTGCACCATTAAGTAAATTATTTGAAAGTAAAGATAAGAAAGATAAAAAAGCAATTATTATTGAATTTGAATGTGAAAAAGAAAAAATAATGATAAAAGAAAAAGATTCAAGTAATGTTATGTTTATGTCTATTGAACTTGATGAAGGTATAATTAGTGATTATACTAATGATTTAAAAGACGATGAAATTAGTAAAATTGCTTTTGATTTAAATAAATTACAAGATATTTTAACTGATTTAACTGGAATAATATCTTTTGAACTTGATTCAGAAAATAAAAGATTAATATTAAAATCAGGTGCGTATACATATGAATTAGGTTTGAATATTGTAAGAAAAGATAAAAAACATCCTGAACTTGAATCTACAGAAAATAGTATTGATATAAAGGGACAAGAATTATATACAATATTTAAAAAATGTTCTGGTATTAATAAATTTGTTGATGTTAAATTAATAGCAGAAACAGATGATTCAGATTTCTTACTAAGTTTTATTGCTAGGGAAAGTGGTACCAATACAAAAGTAAAAGTAGAACTAAATGAATTTGGTGTTAGTAAATATAACGCAAAAAGTGATTGTTCAAATGCTTTTGATACATTTAATACTGGATTCTTAGATTTACTTAAAGAATCAGTTGGTAAGATGCCTACGATAAGAGTATTTATGAAAGACAATTATCCTTTATTAATACACTATGAAATAATCGAAGGACACGGTAAAGTCATTCTTGGTGTTGCTCCTAGATTAGTTTCTGAATAAATATATTATCACTTTTGGTGGTAATATGTTTTATTTTTTAGTTGTAAAGAATTGTATAGATAGCTTGTCGTATAGTTTTTGTTCAAAAAATAATAGGTGATTTTAAGTTGTCTAAAGCATTTTCTGAAAAAATAAAAGATAAAAAACGAAATGATAAACAAGATTTTAATGTAAAAAAAGATGTTGAAAAAAAATTAAAATCAAAACAAGAGAATAGTGAAATAGATGAAATAGAAAAAAGTGTGGCAAATGAAATAATAGAAAATGGTGATCCAATAAAAACAATTCTTAATACACATGCAACGATGCATGTTGGTGATGATGTATTAGCCAAAACACTTCTTGTGTCAATCGGCATTCAATCAGTTAAAAATAGTGATGGAATTCAACCAAAAGTAAGTGGTGATAGTGGTAAAGGTAAAACACATTGTTGTAAAGCAATGATACATTTGATACCAAAGGAATATAAATTTACAACTACGTTATCTGATAGAGCAATTTATTATATGGATATTGAGCCTGGTTCTATTATATTTTCGGATGATGTGGATTTGTCTGAAACACTCGAAGGAATTATAAAAAGATCAACATCTAATTTTCAAGAGGGAGATAATTATACAACACTTAATGTGGATAGGAAAAAAAGCGAATTAACAATTCCACCAAGAATAGTATGGTGGTTAACATCAGTAGATGATGATCAAAGTTTACAGTTACTTAATCGTCAATTTGGTGGTAGTGTTGATGAATCTTTTGAACAGGATAAAAAAGTATTTGATTATCAATGTGAATTAGCAATAACAGGTAGAGTAAATTTACCTGAAAACCAAGAAGTAAGAATTTGTAGATATATAATTGAAGACATAAAACAACAATTATATACAGTTTTAATACCATATACTAAATGTATAATGTGGGATGAATATAGTAATAGACGAAATTTTCCTATATTTCTTGATATAATAAAATCGTTTGCTGTTTTGCGTCATAGACAAAGAGAAAAAGCAATAGATGATGAAACTATAATATATGCAACAATAGCTGATTTCAATGATGCATGTGAATTATATATAAGTAGAGCAAAACATCAAGCAACAAAATTAACAACAGCTGAAATAGAATTTTGTGAAACAATAAGTGATGGTAAAGAACATACATATGAAGAAATACAAGTAACATTAGGAATTACACAAGGAAGAATAAGTCAACTTTTACATGGTAGAAAAAAAGATGGTACAGGTTTATTAGATAAAGTTAGTGGTTTAAGTGTAGAAAAACAATCAATACAAAAAGAAAATGGTAGAACAGTATATAAAAATATATGTATATTACATAATTTTGATCCTGATATGTTTAAAACACAAACCATTAAATTAAAAGAAAACACTGAAAAAAGATTTAAATAAGTATATTTTTATAAAAATAAAAAAAATAAACGATTAATCGATAGCTATAGGCTTATTTCGTTTCATATTACTTTCTAAAACGATAGCTAGAGGCTTATTTTATTTCATATTACTCTCTATTACTTCCGTATTACTTCGTAAAAACGTTATCGGTCGACTTCGTATTACCTTATTACCTTATATTAGATATTACGTAATACTAATTAATATAGAAAAAGTATAGAAGTCTTTTATTTTTAGCTCTATAATCCTAAAATCGAAGTAATAAGGTAATACGAAGTCGACCGATAACGATTAGGGTAGGTAATATGGAAGTAATATAGTAGGTAATATTACTTTCGTAAATTTATTTAAAAAGTGAAAAAAACGATAGCAGTAGAACTTATAAAGAAAATTTAGAAAGAAAGAAATTTAAAGAGAGTCTACTGATAGCGATTTTAAAAATTAAAAAAGGCTCTTGTTCGTAGCCTTACGAATTAAAAAAGGCTCTTGTTCGTAGCCTTACGAATTAAAAAAGGCTCTTGTTCGTAGCCTTACGAATTAAAAAAGGCTCTTGTTCGTAGCCTTAACTTTTAAAAGTTATATAGATAGATTTGTAATATAATAGGATTTATTGAGATTCAATAAAGTATATAGTAGAATATATATACTATACTATAGATATCTTTATATACTATTAAGTCTATTATAGACTATATTAGATATTTAGTTTACAAAGGTAATATTTAGGTTGTGATTATTAATTGGTAGTTGCTAGGTTTAAATTAGATAAATTTGTTTTTGATTATTTTGAACGACTTAATAAGAATAATGATGTAAAAAGAAGTGAATATATATATGATATTTTAATGAATTGTTCTATTAGTCTTAATAGTGAAATTTTAAATAAAAAAACTATTAAGTTATTTTTAAGTGATGAACAACTTGAAAAAATAAAAGAAAAACAAGAAGAATTGGGTTATGGTGATAATTTTAGTAGATTTGTTCGCTACGCAATGTTCGATGCTTTTATGAGCCAACATGATATTATGATTGTAAATAAACTTATTACTTATGATAAATTTAATTTACTACTAGATAAATGTAAAGATGATTTAATCAATAGTGAATATACATCTTATAATTTTGATTTATTAAGAGATAATAAAG